>Ga0138256_10004403_pt1 | contig 14968 bp, 10 predicted proteins | sample KNB2016incub_MG_FD_105486 | JGI IMG/M metagenome (GOLD analysis project Ga0138256, IMG submission 105486) | Active sludge microbial communities from wastewater in Klosterneuburg, Austria - KNB2014incub_MG | ecosystem: Engineered > WWTP > Activated sludge > Unclassified | place: Austria... | reverse complement strand
GTCCAGGTTCTGATAGCATCACAATTTTTAATCAAAAAGTAGAAACAGTTCCATTTAAAGACGATTACCGCTTCTGTGAACAAGATACATTCGAGATTACGCTTCGCAATATTAATGCTAATCATAACAATACTTACTCTTGGTCTCCTAGTCAATTGGTAATTGAAGGACAGGGTACAGGGACTATTAAATCCAATATACCAAACTGTAATGATCAAATATTTACCATCCATGCTACCAATCAATTTAATTGTTCTTCAACTGATACAATTAATGTGGATATTGCTTGTAAGCCTAAAGTAGATTTTAGATTTGATAAGAATTGTGACAATACAATAGTAAGTTTTATTAATGATAGTGAGTCTGGTAGCTATTTGTGGGATTTTGGTGACGGAGAAGTATCTACCGAAAAAAATCCAATACATAATTATCTAAAATCAGGAAGATATACAGTCTCTTTAAAAGTAAATGCAGAATGTTTTAATCAAATCACAAAAGTTATTGATGTAGGATTTATTATGGTCAATTTAAATGACACGGTATTATCATGTCAAGGTGCACCAGCACATTTAAATCCATCACCAGATTTGAACTTTAGATACGAGTGGAGACCAGCTACAGGCTTGGATGATCCGAAGTCGCCTAATCCTTTAGCCACTGTAAAGAATACTACCACATATACTGTTAGGGTTATTGACACTGTGATCACTGATTGTTTTATTGAAAGGTCGGTGACTGTTTTTGTTGCCCCCGATATAAATTTACAAATTAATAATGATACCATTTTGTGTTATACAGATACTATCACTCTTCAAGCAAAAACAGATGTGTTAGCCAACATTGAATGGACTGACGAAATAAATATTCTATTGGGGAGGGGGTATAATCTAAAGAGAAAGCTTGTAGATTCCATGCAAATATTTGCCTATGCGACAGATAGATTTGGATGTTCGACTGTGGATTCTTTTCATGTAGTACCCATAAAAACCAAATATAAAATTAATGGGAACCCAAACCTTTGTCCAGATCAAGTTGGATATGTAGAATTTACTTCTTTGGATAACCATAAATATAGTTTTGAATGGGAACCACAGCGAGCCATTGGCTCAGGAATAAATTCCAGTAGAATTACCACACAACCTAAAGATACGACAATTTATACTGTTAAATTTACTAATGAATACGGATGCGAATTTATAGATAGTTTTATGGTTGTAATTTCGAGATTTTATCCACCACTAAATGCTTATGTAGATGATGATACTATTTATCTAGGTCAAAGCACTCAACTCCATGTTGAACCAGGCTATACAGATTATGAATGGATTAATCCACATTGGCTATCATGTTCTGATTGTACTGATCCCATAGTTGAAATGCCTAAAGAGTCTATTGCATATGTGGTTACTGCAAAAAACAAGGATGGGTGTATTGATAAGTTTACTGTAAGTGTAGTTGTTATTCTCCCAAAATGTGATGAAACAGATGTATATATACCTAATGCATTTAGTCCAAATGGGGATAATAATAATGATGTATTTAGAATACAGAGCAATTTTATTGATGAAGTAGAATTATCCATTTATGACCGATGGGGAGAGAAAATATTTGAAACTAAAGATAAAAATTTCTGGTGGGATGGCACTTATAAAGGAAAATTATTGCCACCTGACGTGTATGGTTATTACTTTAAAGTCCTTTGTATTGATGGGAATACATATTTTAAGAAAGGTAATGTGACTTTAATCCGATAATCGAATCTAAAGAAAGTCAAATATTTATAAAAGATTGATATAAGTTTTTTATATATTTGCACTACCAATTTCTTGAACTTTAGCTTCTGGACAGGCCAAAAACCGATAAATTAACAAAAACTGATCAGAAACGGGTTAATTTGGTTAACTATTACTTGCATTTCGAAGCTGCAAGTAAAAGGTATGAATAGTTAATTTAAAAATTATTATCGTGATGAAGCATTACATCAAATACTTGGTTTGTATTGGTATTGTGTCTATGTCCTATGTAGGATATTCACAAGATATCCATCATTCCCAATTTTACACATCACCATTAAATGCAAATCCTGCACTTACTGGGATATTTAACGGTGATATGAGATTTGCCGCGAATTATCGCAATCAATGGTTTGTCAATGATCTGGTAAAGTATCTCACTTTTACTGGTTCGTATGATATGAAGTTTTTTCCAAAACGATGGGATAGGAAAGGAATGTGGAATGGCGGTTTGCTATTCAATTATGATCAAGCTGGTGACTCGAAATTAAGCTTGGGTCATCTTGGATTAACTGTCTCTTATGCATATCCACTCAATATGAATAATATTGTATCTATAGGAGGTTTGGTAGGTGGATCTCAGAGGAGATTCTCTCAAGACAAATTGATATGGGATGAGCAATTTAATTCAAGTACAAGTCAGGTAGACCCTAATCTACCGTCAGGTGAGAATTTCTCCAAAACATCAAGAAGTTTCCTAGATGTCGGAGCTGGTGTAAATTATCGTTGGCAAAAATCTAAAAGAACAAAGTTAGACCTTGGAGTAGGTTTATATCATTTAAATAAGCCTGAACAGAAGTTCTTCACTCAAACAGCTTCTACAAAACTGCCAATGAGAATTAATATCAATCTAACACCTAGTTTTAAGTTGACTGAAAGATTGGATTTGCTTCTACATGGGCAGCATCAAATACAAGGTCCTTACACTGAAACAGTTGTTGGAGGTTATGGTAAGATTTATTTATCTACTAAAACTTATAAAAATTACGCCTTATTGTTAGGATTGTCTGCTAGACTTGGAGATGCGCATTTTATTCCAAAATTGGCCATTGAAATGAATAGATGGTATGCGGGTTTTAGTTACGATATTACCACGTCACCTTGGGATAAAGCTGTTAATGGTAGAGGTGGACCAGAATTTTCGCTCATGTATATTATTACCAAAGCAAGACCATTGCCACAATTAAAATCTTGTCCGATTTTCTAAACCAGCTTAATTATTATTATGAAAAGAACGATACAATTCTCATTTATATTTCTCCTTTGTTTTACGAGCCTTTTAGCACAAACTTCAAAGCAAGATTTGACTCTTGCTGATAAGTCAATGGAGAATAAAGATTACTACAATGCATTTGTTAATTATAAAAAATTAGCGGATGCTTATCCCAATAATATTGAATATTTGTACAAAGCTGCAGAGGCTTCAAGGTTATTTAATTCCTTTAAAAATGCCACTACTTATTATGAGCAAGTATTAGCTCATCCAGACAATAATTCTTATCCTCTTACAGGGTTTTGGTTGGGACAAGTAAAGCAGAGTCAAGGCGATTATAATGCAGCATCCGCAGCTTACAAAGCTTATAAATCAGAAAAAGGCTCAGAGGATGTATATTATAGTTCTTTAGCAGATAAAGAAATTAAAGCATGTGAATGGGCATTGCAGAATGTAAAAAATCCTGTGAAAGGGACCACATTAACTAGATTAGGTGAATCCATTAATTCCGCATACTCTGATTTCGGACCTGCAATTAACGGTGATGATTTGTTTTTTTCTTCCTTAAGATTTGATAATCTTAATAATAAAACTTACCCATCTAGAAAAATATCAAACATTTTAAAATCTAAAAAATTATCCACTGCCAATGCTTTAGATTTTACAAATCCTTCATGGGCTGGAAAATCTGTAGCACATACCGCATTCAATAAAGATAAATCGAAAGTTTATTTTACAGTTTGCGACAATATTAATGAATATGATAAAAGATGCGATCTTTACAGTGCATCAGTTGATAAAAGTGGCGCTTGGAGCGAAGCAGTTAAATTACCTGATTTTATCAATAAACCAGGTGTTACCCAAACACAGCCAAATATTGGATATAATGCTACGATAAATAAAGAAGTATTGTATTTTGCTTCAAATAGAGAAGGTGGTAAAGGAGGTCTTGACTTATGGTATGTCGTGATTGATGGTTCAGGTAATTATTCAGAGCCAATGAACTTGGCTAGTTTGAACACTGCACAAGATGATGCCTGTCCTTTTTATCATTCTGCTTCAAAAACATTGTATTACAGTTCAAAAGGACATCTTGGAATGGGTGGATATGATGTATTTCAAGTTCGTGAACAAAGCAATGGATGGGGACAAATCAAAAATTTGGGCTCTCCAATAAATTCAAGTTTAGATGATGTCTATTTTATTCGCGCTGAGAAGGGAACAGAAGGATATCTTGCATCAAATCGAACCGGTTCATTACTTCTCGATGATGCTTCAGAAGCTTGTTGTTTGGACATTTTTAAAACGAATATTCTACCTTGTGAGATAAATTTAAAGTCATTTGTATATGACGCTGATACGCAAAAAGATCTATTGGGTGTAACTGTTAAACTGATTGATACAAAAGATCCATCAGGAAAACCAATAGTGGTTACAAATGACATCACAAATCTAAATGAATTCCCAATCGAGTGTGATCGTGAATATAGATTAGAAGCAAGTAAGCCGGGGTATTTACCAGAGACTATAACATTTAATACTGGCAAACCAGGAGAGAATATCGAAATTACAAAAAAACTATATCTTAAACCTGAATCAATCAAGTTAGATGTATTGACTTTTTACAAACAGACTGGTGAAAGTTTGAATTGTTGTGATGTGACTTTATTTGATTTAGATGATGTCAATTCTAAGCCAATCACATTGAGAAACTGTGAGTCTAATTTAAATCAATTTTCAGTTACACGTTGTCATAAATACCGAATTGTTGCATCTAAAGATGGTTATGTCAATGGGCAAAGTGAGTTTACAGTTGATTGTAAAGCAACTGGTAAATTGACTGAAAAGGTTTACTTGGATAAATACCTTCAAAGCTTGTTGCCGGTATGTCTATATTTTGATAATGATATACCACATCCTGGAAGAACAGTTACAACGACTAGGCTATCTTACAGTCAAACTTATTTTCCATATTATGCTAGAAAAAATTATTATGTATCTAGGAATTCACATGGTAATTCAATAATCTCTAATTCAAGTACAAATTCATCAGTGACTAATTGTAGTTGTGCGGGTTCTTCAAATCCAATTTATAAATTTAATCAGAATGTAAGTCCAAAAATTATCCATCGATTAGGGACAAATCCTGAGTTTGGTAGTTTGCATGGGATGAGTTCAAGTGAAGTATTGGAAAAGTTCAAAAAAGCAGCTAAAGAAAGTAAACGAGATAAAGACTTTTTAGATCAAGCATTTCAAGGAATTGGATATTCAAGTTTTGATCAAGTTAGTGTAGGGTCTATATCTGAAGTTGAATTAGCGAGAGGAACAGTTGGTAATATAGGATATTCAAAAGATCATTATACCACTTTTGTAAAAATGGACAATGAGCCAAAAGATCTTCTTGCATTTAAGTTTGTGGGCCCAAATGGTTGTAGTTTGCATTTTATGAAGACTTGTGGAAATCACTTTTTCTTCTGTGAAAATCAATCAACAACAATCGCATCAGAAAATTTAAATTCAAGTTCAGGCTGCTTTGTGAATGGTACTGATATTGGAAGTTTTTTTGAATATAATGTTAAAGCTGGTAAAGATAAATTAGATCTTTTTATCGATCGGCTTGCTATCGATCTAGCTGCTGGAAAGAAATATATAATTTTTGTTAAAGGTCATACCAGCCCATTAGCACAAAATGACTATAATTTAAATCTTGGGCAAAGACGTATTCAAAGTATCAAAAATGAATTTGCTACATGCAGAGGTGGAATTTTAGCTAAATATATTAAATCTGGAATTTTGGTGATTCGTGAAAAATCTTATGGTGAAGATGAAGCACCAGTAGGAATCCCATTTGATCCTAAAGATCCAAGATCTATTTACCGTGTTGATGCATCCTCAGAAAGACGTGTAGAAATAATTGAAATTCAAGAATAATTTTTCAAAATTAGAATAAGATGAATTTACAGATAAAAAAATATATAAATAAATCGAGAGTAATAAAATTAGCTTTATTATTATTGACTTGTTGGTTTTCTCCTGAAGTTGCAAATGCAACACATATTGTAGGAGGAGAATTAAGATACAAATGTGTGGGTTTGACATGGTATGAAATTACATTGGTTATACGACGTGATTGTGCCAATGGACAAGAACCATTTGATAATCCAGCATTAGTAGGAGCTTTTACTGCAACTGATAATCAACTTGCTTGGAGAGTTGGAACTAACGGAGTTGTAAAATTAAATCTTGTATCTACAAGAAAAGTTAATGAATCATTGGATAAGATTTGTATCGGTCCAGGTGCTGAGGTTTGTGTAGAAGAAGCAACTTATTATGCTAAGATTCCACTTCCATTTGATGAAAGAGGTTTTATACTTGCTTATCAGAGATGCTGCAGAAATACTACACTCACAAATATTGAAGATCCATTGGAAGTTGGTACAACTTATACTGTAAATATTTCTGCTGATGACTTACAAAATTGTAATTCAAATCCTGTGTTCAAGCCATTTCCACCAATCTATGCATGTTTGAATTCTCAGTTTACTTATGATCATTCTGCAGTGGATTCAAGTGCAGATTCTTTAGTATACACCTTATGCACTCCATATCTTGGAAGAACAAGATTGGATCCAGTTGGCGCTCCATCATTTCCGCCATACAGTCCAGTAATTTACAAAGCACCATTTTCAATAAATAATGTTTTTGGCGGTGTTCCATTGACAATAAATAGAAGAACAGGAATGCTTTCTGGTACACCAGATTTAGTTGGACAATATCTAATAGGTGTATGTGTAGAGGAATATAAGAACGGTCAATTAAAAACTTATACTAGAAGGGATTTTGAATTAAATGTAGTTCCTTGCGGTATAAAGCCAACAGCCTCATTTACAAGAAGTACAAATCTTTGTGACGGATTGAAGCAAAGTTTTACAAGCACAAGTCAGTTGACTTTAGCTCATAAATGGTTTTTTGATTTCCAAAATGACAAGACTTTAATGTCAACAGATCAGAACCCAATGCATCTTTATTCAAAAGGGGGAACATATGAAGTGGTTCTAGTAGCCTCAAACGGAGGATGCACTGACACTGCAAGAATGACAATTACTGTTCTTGATCTTGCTTTGAATCCTGATTTTACATTCAAGCCCGATTGTGCTGCAAATGGAGTTAAATTTAATCTTACAAATACGACAACATCAAATTATCCAATAACAAAATATAATTGGACGGTTACTGGAACTGGTAATAATAAAACTTCAATGGATAAAGACCCTGTATTTGATTTTTCAAATCAAGGCGGAGTGCGCATTATGCTTACAGTGACTGATAGCAATGGTTGTACAGCATCTATTTCAAAGGATGTTACAATTAATTTTATTGATATTAAATTAAAGGCAAGTCCTTTAAGTTTATGCAAAGGTGATTCTGTAAGATTGGTAGAAAATCCAGATCCAAAATATACTTATACCTGGAGTCCTACTACCAATTTGATTTTGAATCCACCAAGTAATCCACTTGCTTTTCCAATGCAGAATACGACTTATAAAGTAACCATCACTGATGGCACATGTACAGTTGAACGATCTGTAGATATTGTAATTCGCGAACGAGTGAATCTTAGAATTATGGGCGACACTGCGACTTGTGATGGAAAAGTTACATTGTTGGCATCTTCAGACTCAACCAATGTTTTTGAATGGGCTACAAATGGTAATTTTAATCCAATAATAGGTAGATCTGCAATGTTGAATACTACCATAAATGGTACTACGACATTTTATGTTAGAGCGGGTGGCAGTAATCAATGTCCAACTATTGGGACTTACACAGTAAAAGATAATTCGATTAATTTATCTTATTCAAAAGAACAAACGATTTGCTCAGTAGATACTTTTAATTTAGATGTTCGCAATACTGATCCAAATGATATTCTTACTATAAGTTGGGATGGTGATCCAATAATTATTGGGCCAAAAAATGTACTTAACCCAACGATCTATTGTAGCGCACCTGGAAAATATCGCTTATTTCTTACTGCCACGAATCAGTTTGGTTGTAAATTGGTCGATACTATAGTGATCACTGCAGTGACACCACCAAATCCAGATTTTACGATAGAGTATGATTGTGGATCACTTACTGTCAAAGTTATTACAGCTGGAGGAAGAAAAGTGATTTGGGATTTTGGAGATGGTAAAGGCCGAGGATTTGATCCTATGATGATGTATACTTATGAAAAATCTGGAAATTATAAAATAACTTTGATGGTTGATTCAATTTGTGTGCGATCACTTACCAAAGAATTGCCAGTTGTGTTAATTAATGTTGACCTTCGAGATAGAGTAGTAAGTTGCCATGGTGAAACTGTAGAACTGAATCCTGGAGGAAGTGCAGATTATGAATATGAGTGGTCTCCAATTACTGGATTGGATAATGCAAAAGTTCCAAATCCCAAAGCTACTGTCAGCAAGACTACGACATATCATGTCTTGATTAATGATCCAAGATTCCCAGGCTGTACAAAGGAAGACAGTATCACAGTTTTCGTGCCAGATGAAATTGGTTTAGTTACTTCCAGTGATACCACCCTTTGCGAAAAAACTAAAATAGTTTTGAGAGCCAATTCAAATGGTACAGATATTAGTTATAAATGGTGTGATGAATCTGGCAAAGAAATAGGAACTGGAAAAGAATTAACAGTGGAGCCGACAAAATCTACCTTCTATGTTGTTAAGGCAACGGATGCACATAATTGTGTTACTGTAGACACAATTAGAGTTAATTTATTTGAATTAATGGCTCAAATTTCAGGGCCTGCAAATATTTGTAAAGGTGCTGAAGATATGATTATGGTAACAGCTGCGCCAGGAACAAATTATACATATGACTGGAAGCCAAAAGAATTTATTAATGGCCCTTCAAATACTAATGTGATTAAAATTAAGCCAAATAGTAATACGACTTTTACTGTTGATATTTCTAATGGTCTTGGTTGTGTTTGGACATTATCTCATTCTGTGATTGTAAATGATCCTTCGCTTGGAATCTTTGCCAAAGCAGATCCAGACTTAGTAGTACCAGGTGCAAAGACACAATTGACTACTGTGGAAAATCCAAATTACACCTACAAATGGTCACCAGCTGAAGGCTTGTCTGATGTAAATATTTTTAATCCAATTGCAATGCCTACAAAGACGACGGCATATACAGTGACAGTGACTGATCAATTCGGTTGTACTGCAACAGCCTCTGTGACAGTAAAAGTTATTTCTTGTGAGGAATCATTATTTGTTCCAAATGCATTTAGTCCTAATGGTGATTCAAAAAATGATGAGTTCAGAGTAAGAAGTAATTTCATCACCGATATTGAGATTGTAGTTTACAATCGATGGGGACAAGAAATGTATAAGGCAAAAGATGCAGAAGCAGGATGGAATGGTACTTTTAATGGTGAAAAATTAGGTCCTGATGTGTTTGGCTATTGTGTAATTTATACATGCCCTGACAATACAAAACATACTAAACTCGGTAATGTGAGTATAATAAAATAAATTATTTGTTTTTATTAAAAATCCTGTAATATGTCGGCATGTTACAGGATTTTTAATTTTTTCTTAAATTATTTCCCATTTGTAATTATTTGACTCAAAAATCGTCTAATATTCATGATTCGTATTTCATTTTTATTTGTCTTCATACTTAACAGTGTTTATGGGTTTAATCAAACTAAAGTCAAAAAGAATATAATAAGTCTTGATTCATATCAAAAAGAAGCTTTGTCAAACTTGAATTCGTTGAGGTCAAAAAGTTGTTATTGCGGATCTAATTATTTTAATAAGCAAAAACCTCTTCGCTATAATAAAAAGTTGGAGAAAGCTGCGGCAATACATGCTAAAGATATTTATGAAAGAAAAACATTAAGCCATACTGGTAGAAATGGCAGTAAGGTCCAAGAGCGAATCAAGCAGCAATCTTATAATTGGCAAAGTTATGCTGAAATAATTGCAGAGGGATATGATACAATTGAAGAAGTCTTTAATGCTTGGATGAAAAGTCCAGGGCATTGTAAAAGCATTATGGGCAATTATGAAGAAGTAGGGATATTTAAGTATCAAGATTATTGGGTAGTAGATTTTGGTACTGAAAAAAAGATGCAGTTCCCTGAATGATTGTGTTTTACTTTTAGCTATTGTCGACGCCATGAGGCATAGTTTCCTGTTGGCGTTTTATATTGGCTTGGTTTTTCATTTAAAGGCTCACATTCTTTTAAATATTCATGACATTCTGAAGCCAATAATTGATATAATTCTGTTCCTTTTGTTTTCCATTGTATCATGTCGTCGCTTACTTCTTTGATGATCTTGAATGGACTTCCTACTGCTAATGATCGATTAGGAATGTTTGATTTTTCTGGAACGAAACACATTGCACCTATAATACATTCATCACCGATTATTGAATCATCCATGATAACAGAATTCATTCCGATTAAAGAATTTTGTCCGATAATCGCCCCATGAATAACTGCACCATGGCCGATATGGGCATTTTTTTTGAGATGTACTTTTACTCCAGGAAACATATGTATCATACAATGTTCCTGAACATTGCACCCATCTTCGATTTCTATTTCACCAAAATCACCTCTTAAGGCTGCAAACGGCCCAATGTAACAGTTTTTTCCAATGCTTACACAACCTGTCACTGCAGCTAGTGGATGAACATAAGCGCTAGGGTGTATCACAGGAATGAATTCTTTATATTTATATATCATGTTGTAAAGTTATTTCTTCTTATTTGATTTTTAAGGGTAGCTGCTGTATTTTTGCTTTTACAAAGAATAGTTATGCAATATTTTTCGATTAAGACTCAAAAATTTCTTGGTGATTTAGAAATTAATAATAATCGTGATTGGTTTAATGAAAACAAAACTCGATTTAAAGAAGATGTCGAGCTTCCATTTGAAAAGTTTATTTCTGATTTGATCGAAGCGTTAAAGAAATTAAATCCAAATTTAAATATTAGTGCAAAGGATGCAATTTTCAGGATATATCGTGATATTCGATTTAGTAAAGATAAGACGCCCTACAAAATTCACATGTCTGCAATAATATCTCAAGGTGCGAGAAAAGATTATACAAGCCCCGGTATGTATATCGAATTGAAAGCAAATGAAATTCGACTTTATTTTGGAGTTTATGAACCAGATTCAAAATCATTATTAAAGTTAAGAACATATATTGCCGACCACACTACAGAATTGAATAAGTTAATTTCTTCTACGAAATTTAAAGATACTTTTGGTGAAATAAAGGGTGAAAAAAGTAAAGTGATTCCAAAAGAATTTAAAGCAATAGGAGAGCAGCAAAATTTGATTTATAATAAAGCATTATATTTTTTCACAGTATTAGAGGAGAACTGGATTGCCTCAAGTAAATTAGTAAACGAAGTCATTAGAGTATATAAGTTAGCACAACCCATAAATGATTTTCTAGCTGAGGCTTTGCTTTGATTCATTTGCGATCCTTAAGTCTCTGTTTACGACGATTGAAGCATTTAGCTCAAATCCTAGAATCAATATGAGTACATTTATACGAATCCATACCAGTGTAATGATTAATGCCGAAATGGCTCCATATACCTTGTGATAGTTTGAAAAATGATCCACAAAATATCCAAAAAGAATTGAGCTTAATATCGATGTCACTGTAGCAAATATTGCTCCTGGTGTAAATCTTTTCAATGGTTTTCTCAATGCAGGGCCATAGCGATAAATCAAAGAAATAATGGAATAAAAAAGTAACCCTATTATTAAGTATTGCAATAATTTAATTGAAAGTAAACCCATCTTACTTAATTTTAAAATTCCAAATACCCATTGAAATATTTGAGTGCCCAAGATGAGTACCAATATTGAAAAAATAAGAAGTAAACTTAGAAGAAAAGTAAGGAATAAAGCAACAGCTTGCTTTTCTAGCCATGATCTTCTTCTAAATGATGATTTATATGCCTTGTCAAATCCTCTCATTAGGGACATGATTCCTTCAGAAGCAAAATAAATAGCTAAGACGACTCCAATTGATAGTATACCTCCCTTAGCCCGTGGTCTGATACCTGATACTATGTTCTTCCAAAAATAATCTTCTGCTTTATCTGGCATTAATGTAAAAATAGAATTTTCTAATGCTGTATAAAAATCCCAGCTCTTAGGAAGATATGCAGTTAAAGTAAAGATGAAAATTAATGAAGGAAATAAAGCAAGAAAAAAACTAAATGAAATCGCACTTGCCCTAACATTGAGGTCATTGTTTCTTAATTCATTTGCAATAAAGTTGAATACATTGAAGATACTGATACCTTGAAAACCGGGTAGTGTATGATTCTTTGACCAATAAACTATTTTTTTTATAAAACCTATATTGGCAATTCTTGAACTCCAGTTATTCTTTTGCTTCGCCAAAATAATGAATTAATTTTTTTATAATAAAGTCAGGGGCTTCCATTTTTTTCATAGTGGTCCCATCAATAAAACAAAGCTGAACCTGTCCTTGATTTATAAGTTCATTTTTTTCATTATAAATCACTGTGGTAAAATCTATTTTTGATGTGGGAAGTTTGATTATACTTGTCTCAAGCCTTAATAGATTATCATAATACGCAGGACGTAAATACCTAACTTGTATATTTGTGACAGGTAAAAATATTTTGTAATCATCCTCAAGTTCACGATATGTGATTCCAAGACTTCTTAGCGCCTCTACACGTCCTACTTCGTAATAATGTGTATAGTTTCCATAGTAGACATAACCCATTTTGTCTGTTTCGCTATACCTTACTCTTATTTCAACACTATGCGTATACATTGATTAAGATTGAGCTTCTCTCAATATTGGACAAGACATACAATGTGTGCCTCCTCTTGCCCTTGATAATTCACTACTTGGTAAAGTGATAATCGTGTTTTCTATTTTTGATGGGTCGATTTTTCCATTTTGAATGCCAGTTAAGTAGTCTGTGGCATGGATAACCTGATACCCAGAGTTTTGAAATGCTTTCTCAGTAAATGGGTTTCTATCATAAGTTAATGCTACTCCAGGCTTAATAGTAAGTAGATTGCAGCCATCAGTCCACTGTTCTCTTTCTTGATATGGCGATTCCCCGTTGCCGCTCCAGATAAATTCAATTTTTGAATTTATCTCAGAGAGTAAAAAATCTTTTACACTCGGGTATTCAACCATCCCTCCACTTTTTCTGTGGACACTGACATAAGAACCCAATCCATCTTTTACTATCGGTTTGTATCCGACAAAGTGATTGTGATTTATTTGCGTAAATATAGTATCGATGTGCATAAATGACCTTTCTTTTGGGACATCGATTTCTACAATATTTTTTACAATGTTCTTTTCAAACAATACATTCTTTAGTGACATTAATGCATGATCTGTAGTTCTTTCGCTACATCCTATGAGTAAGTAATCTTTATTCAAGATCATCATATCACCACCTTCAATAGATATAGGCTCTCCCTTGCGTGAAGGAGGGAATTCATCAACAAGATTTAAGTTGATTAATTTTTTTTCTGCATTGAGATAACTAAAATAAGGATGAGCATGAAAAATAAATCGTGTCAAAAGATTTTCTCTATGACGTACTGATTTTGATGCTTTTGTGATGACGACATATTCATTTATTGTGATCGCAATGTCTCTTGTAAATATAAAATTTGGAATCGGGTCGAATACTATAAAATCGTCATTTTTGTAATACCCAGAAATTAAAACTTCTGCTAATATTTCATTTGGCAATTCTCTTAAAAGTTTTACAGATTGACTTGGCAATTCTTCAAAATCTTTTATGAGTAATATTAATTCTTCTTTTATTTCTGGTGAGGCATCGAGTCCTTCTTTTATCAATTGTTCTGTCTCTAATACATATTCTTGCCCAACGAGACTATCTAACACTTTTCTATATACGAGATGTTCCTTCTGCATTGAAGGAAGATGTACAATGTCATCAAATAGTAATTCACCAGCCCTGCGAGGACTGATACGAGCAATGCCTTCATCAGGTTTGTGGATGATTACTTTTTTTAACGGAAATATCTCTGAGTCTGAAAATACTCTTTGATCCATATTAAGTATATTTTGTTCACTGAAATGCAAATGTCATAAAAATTTGTCGTAAATCCTATTCGATTTTTTATTTGTGATAATTTATATTCTTTTTTTAGCCATAAATTATTGATAATTGCTGTAATATTGACAATTATTTCAAGTTACTGTCAAATTGTTTGAATTAATGGATATTATAAATTTTTTTGATATAACGAACGTTTTTTTTACTATTGCTAATTATCCTGTAAGTTATATTGAATTTATTGGTTCTTTAGCGGGAATCATTGCAGTATATTATGCAGCCAAATCGGATATAAAAACTTGGCCAATTGGATTGATAAATATTATTCTTTTTTTTATCATTTTTTATAAAGTCCAATTGTATTCTGATATGTTTTTACAATGCTATTTTTTTGGTATCAGCATTTATGGTTGGATTTATTGGATAGGTCGAGAAAAGGAACATAAGCCAATTCAGATTTTAAATTTGCAACAGCGAATTAAGCTCGCCTTGATCGTTCTTGTTTCGACTATTTTGTTTGGATATTTCATTTCAAATATTCATGTTTATTTTCCAGCTTTATTCCCAAGACCTGCAGCTTTTGCTTATGCAGATAGCTTTGTAGCAGTAACTAGTGTCATTGCAAATACGCTTATGGCAAGAAGGATTTTTGAAAATTGGTTTTTATGGATAGTGGTTGATATTATTTGTGTTTATTTGTACTTTTCTAAAGATATTGTTTTTGTATCATTCGAATATTTTATTTTTCTTTGCTTAGCGGTCTTTGGTCATTACAGTTGGTGGAATGAATACTCAAAAATAAAATTAAAGACTGTCTAGAGCC
>Ga0138256_10004402_pt1 | contig 14970 bp, 16 predicted proteins | sample KNB2016incub_MG_FD_105486 | JGI IMG/M metagenome (GOLD analysis project Ga0138256, IMG submission 105486) | Active sludge microbial communities from wastewater in Klosterneuburg, Austria - KNB2014incub_MG | ecosystem: Engineered > WWTP > Activated sludge > Unclassified | place: Austria... | reverse complement strand
TCTCGCCGACGGCGGACGGGTCGATGTAGGAGAGCGCCGGGTTCATGTGGTTGGGGCACGAGGCGATGGTGTCGATGCCGTCGACCTTGATGCGCAGGCGGTCGTCGGCGAGGCCGCGGATCGTCGGCAGGCCGGACACGCCGCCGGCCCCGTACAGGCTCACGCCCGGAATGCCCTTCAGCAGGGATGCCGTGTCGCTGGTCCCGGACCGGCGTGCGCGAAGCTCCTCGTCGTCGACGGCGGACGCATTGAGCGGCATCTCGGCGAGCCGCGGCGCGGTCACGCGGACGGTGCCGACATGGGGAGGCTGTTGCGCCGCCGCGGCCAGCGGAAGCGCTGCCGCGACCGCGAGCGGGAGCAGCCGGCGGGCGCCGAGCGCGAGGGAAAGGGTCGATGGGTGGCCAGCGGCCAGGCGGGGCGATTCGAAACGATGCATGACGGACTCCGGGTCTCTCGATGACGGGGTTTCCCGGCGCGGAGCCGGGGCGTGCGCGCGCGGCCGCCGTGCGGCCACTGCGCGCCTTCGGGCTGCGCGTCAATCGCGAGAGGGAGGATCCCGGGCGCGCGAGGCGCGAACCGGGCTGGAGGCGGGAAGGGCATGCGGGGGCACCGCGGGCCGCTCGTCCTGCGCCGCGGACTGCGGGATGACGAGTCGCGCGGGCAAGGGGCCGGCGACCGGGCGATCGGCGCCGCCGGCGCAAAGGACGCATTGCGGGCAGGTGCCCGTCTTGCCCTTGTCCGACGGCGGCTGGGCGGGAAACCCCGCCTGGGCCGGGCCCTGCGTCGTGCATACCGCGACGGGCAGCGTGCGCGCCTGCCCGCCGGCGAGGGCCGCCAGCGACCCGCCCGTCGGCGACGCGAAGGCCGCGATCGCCACGAAAGCGGCGAGGACGCGGCGTGCCAGGCGGCGGGTCATCGGACAGGTCCCGGGCAGTTCATGCCCCAAGACTACGGGCTGCGGCGCAGCGCGCCTTGAACCGGTTCAAGAATCCGGCACCGGGAGACGGACGCAGGCGGCCGTTCCCCCGCCCGGACGCGCCTCGAGCGCCACCGACCAGCCATTGGCGCGGGCGAGCTGCCGTACGATGGCGAGACCCAGCCCGCTGCCGCCGGTGCAGCTGTTTCGCGAGGGCTCGAGCCGGTGGAAGGGGCGGAAGACCGCCTCCCGCTCGGCCTCGGGGATGCCGGGGCCGCGGTCCAGGACGCGGATCTCCACGCCGCCCTTGCCGATGGCGTACTCGAGATCGACGGGCTCGCCCGCGCCGTACCGCACGGCATTGTCGACCAGGTTCGCGAGGATCCGCCGCAACGCGAGCGGCCGCACGCGCAGGCGGCAGTTGGGTCCCCTGCGGCCGCGGATATCGACGCCGGTGTGCGCGAACTCCGCGACGACGCCCGCCATCAGGTCGCACAGGTCGATGTCGGCGGCCTCCTGCTCCGCGAAATCCCGGCTCACCTCCAGGCACCGCGTGATGAGCTCCTGCATGCCGTCCACGTCGCGCAACACGCGCTCGATGAGGTCGCGCTCTGGCTTGTCCGAGCACATGCCGAGGGCAAGGCGCATGCGCGCGAGCGGCGTGCGCAGGTCGTGCGAGATGCCCGCGAGCAAAGTGGTCCGGTTGGCGAGCAGTTCCTCCACCTGCACTCCCATGCGGTTGAACTCGCGGGCGAGCGCGGCGAGCTCCGCCGGGCCGGTCTCCGCGAGCGGCTCGGGCCGGCGGCCCTCTCCCACGCGCTGCGCAGCCGTCGCGAGGCGCGACAGAGGCGCGATGAGCCAGCGGGCGAGCCCCGCGGACGTGACCAGGGTGACGACGACGCCCGCCCCCAGGATCACCAGCATGGCGAGCCAGGGCCGGACGTCGACGCGACTTTCCGGGAAGCCGATGCGCACGACGGTCGCATACTCCACGGGCACGTCGGCCCAGTACCAGAGTTCGCCGTCTGCCTCTCGGCTGGCGGCGAGTTCCACCGGCGAACCGACGCGTGCGCCAAGGGCCGTCTCGAGAAGCCCGAAGTAGGGCAGCAGGCGCGTGAACGGTTCGACGGAGCCGGGAGGGTCCTGCACGCGGATGCGGTGGACGCGCTCGAACTGCTCCTCGAGCCACGGCCGCTCCGCGGCCGGCTCGGCGTGCCAGGCGCGCGCCTTGTCCACGAGCAGCGCCGCGAAGTCGCGCGTGGCATGGCGGCCCAGCGGGACAAGGGCGAACTGCGTGATGACCGCGACCGTGAAGAACTGGAACGCGACGGACACCACCGCGATCACGAGCGTGGTGCGCCCGAACAGCGTGCTCGGCGCGATCATGGCCGGCGCGCGCCGGCCGGCGAAAAGAGGTAGCCCTCGCCCCACACGGTGCGCAGGAAGACGGGATGGGCGGGGTCCGGCTCGATCTTGCGCCGCAGGCGGGTGACGCGCACGTCGACCATCCGGTCGAAGGGCGAGCGCTCGTAGCCCTTGAGCAGGTCCACGAGCATGTCGCGGCTGAGCACGCGGTCGGGGTTCTCGACGAGCACCTTGAGGAGCGCGAACTCCGCGCCCGACAGGTCGATCTCCTCGCCGTTCCTGCAAAGGCGGCGCGCCTCGATGTCGACCTCGAACGGCCCGAAGCGGCGCAGGCGCCCGGCCGCGGACGCCGGCTGGCGACGGCGCAGCACGGCCGCAACCCGCGCGAGCAGTTCGCGGTGGCTGAATGGCTTCGGCAGGTAATCGTCGGCGCCGACCTCGAGGCCGACGATCCGGTCGACCTCCTCGCCCCGGGCCGAAAGCATGATGACGGGCGGGCCGCCACGGCCGCCGAGCTCGCGAGCGAGCGCGAGCCCGTCCTCGCCCGGCAGCATCACGTCGAGCAGGATCAGGTCGACCGCCTGGGTCGCGAGGTGGCGCTTCATGGCGGCGCCATCGCCGGCTCCCGATGCCTCGTAGCCGTTGTCGGCGAGGTAGCGCACGAGAAGCTCGCGCAGGCCCTCGTCGTCGTCCACCACCAGGATGCGGCCGCGGCACTCGGCCATCGTCTCGCCCTCGAAACAACCTGAAACAAATGCGGCCCCGGTGCAACAGCCCCGAAACCGCCCCTTCCTAATCTTCCCTTGCCGGATCCCGTTCCACAAGCACAGGCGTCCGCCGCCGGGATCGCGGACCAACGACAAGGGGGAGAGCACCACATGGAAAACGCAATGCTGGCCCGGATCGCGGCGGCCGCAACGCTGTGCGCCACGCTGGCCGTGCCGGCCGGGGCGCAGCAGCCCGGTCCGCAGGACATGCAGCGCGGCAGGGACTTCCTGCAGAAGAGCATGGCGATGATGAAGCCGGAGCTCGCCGAGAAGGCGAAGGCCCTGCCGCCCGAGATCCAGCGGTTCCTCCTGAAGATCGCCATCAAGCACGATCGCCACAGCGACAGCCTCACCCTCGTCCAGGTGATGCACGAGATCCTCGCCGATTACCAGGCCGTCGGGGCGGCGATTGCGGCGGACAACGGTGCCCTCGCGGCCGAGGCGGCGCGGCGCATCGCCGGCCACCGCCTGCCGCGTGGCGGCCTGCTTCCCTACCTGCCGCTCGAGAAGGTGAACGCGCGCGACCTGGGCATGCTGCCGGCGATGGAGGAAGCGGTCGAGGGCGGCGCCCTGCGGCTCGCCACGGCCGCGGAACAGGGCGACATGGCGGCCGCGGCAAGGCACTACGGCGACGTGACCGCAGGGTGCGTCGCCTGCCACGCGCATTTCCGCGGCCGGCCCGGCGTCTCGGCGCGGCTCAAGTAGGGGGACGCGCGCATGAACGTCGACCGCATCGTGCATCTCGTCGCCGGGTCCATGGTGTTCGCCGGCGTGGCGTTCGGCCACTACGTGCACCCCTACTGGCTCGCGCTTCCCGCCTTCGTGGGGCTGAACCTCGCGCAAAGCGGCATCACCGGCTTCTGCCCGCTCGCCCTGGTCCTTGCCAAGGCCGGCGTCCCGCAGGGCGGCTGCTGTTCCCCGACCAAGTGAAAAGGGAGGAGAGACGATGAATCGCACGCTCGCCTTGCGGCCGGCCGCCTTCGCGCTGGCGCTGGCCGCCCTGGGGACGATCGGCCACGCCGAGGCCGCCGACTGGGTGATGATCCAGGCAATGGAGCCGCCCGGCGCGGCGCACCGCGTCTTCGGCGTGGTCCAGGTCTCCTACACCAACACCTATGGCTGCGACCGCATGGAGGGGCTGCGAAACGCCGGTCCCAACGCATTCTCGCTGAACAACGGCTCCTTCAATGCCTTGTGCCGCGTTGGGCCGGAGTTCCGCGACCGCGACCACGCCGTCAACCTCGACAACCTCGCCATCGGCCTGCGCGGCACCCTGGTTCCAGGCCGCATCAACTATTTCCTCATGGCCAACGCCGGGATGAACGCGGCCAACTACGTCCCGCTCGACACCTCGCGCGCCCGCACGGCGAGCCTCACCGACGCGACCCTCACGTTCAGCTACATCCCGCGCGTGCGCGTGCGCGCCGGCCTCATGCGCAAGCCGGGCCCCGAGGAGCTCTACCAGGCCTTCGACGCGAACCCCTACATCTGGCCCACCGACTTCATCGCCCGCGTGCAGACCGGGAAGTTCGTGCGCACCAACGCGAAGGGCACGACGCCGATCCCGGGCCAGAGCGACGGGCGGGCGTCGTTCAGCGGCTACGATGCCGATGCCGGGCGCGACTGGGGCGTGCAGTTCTTCGATGCCTTCAAGACGGGCGGGTGGACCCACACCTACGCGGCGATGGTGGGCAACGGCAGCGGCATCCACGACGCCGGCGACAACGACGGCAACAGCGGCAAGGACCTGAACCTCTACTTCTCGAGCGAGTACGACCTGCCCGGCGGCAAGGGGCCGCACAAGCACGGCGTGAAGGTCTACGCCTACCGCCAGCGCGGCACGCGCAACTTCGAGATCGACGCGGCGGGCACGCCCAGCCGCGACTTCGACTTCACGCGCCACGGCATCGGCGTGCGGGCACTGGGCGCACTCTTCGGCGAGGGCCGCGGTCGCCATCGCATCGGGTTCGACTACATGCACGCCGACGGCATGATCTTCTACACGCCCACCGGCAACGTGGTGGATGCGCCTTTCGGCGGGCACATCCAGATCGGCGCCGAGAGGGGCAACAAGGCGCGCGGCATCACGCTCGACTACGGCTACTACGTCGACGACAAGTGGAACGTCAGCCTGCGCTTCGCGCGCCACGACGTCCTCTACGCGACGATCGGCAACGCCTTCTGGACGCCGGCAGACAAGCGCGTGATCAAGCAGTACACGATCGCGCTCAACTACCGGCTTTCGCCGGCCACGCGCCTCACGGTGAACCTCGAGCCGCGCGACGCGCAGGCCCCCAACCCGGCGGCGAACCCGATCGCGGCGGCCAACGCCCGCATCGTGACCGACGCGGTGGGCGCGCGCTTCGGCCTGCAGGTCACGCACCAGTTCTGACGAGGCCCGGCAATGGAGCGCATCTCCCGCCTCGCCTGCGCCCTTGGGCTCGCCCTGGGCGCGGCGCACGCCGGCCCGGCAACCGCCCAGGCGCCCGCCGACTACTCCGCCTTCCCGTGCCTCAGCTATACGCTGCCCTGCGGGCAGGTGGCCACGCGCAAGCCGGAGTCGAAGCGGCTCGAGGGCGCGCTCGACGGCGACCCCAAGGCGGGCAAACAGATCGCCCAGGCCCGCAACCGCGGCAACTGCCTCGCCTGCCATGCGATGCAGGGCGGCACGCAGCCCGGCACCCGCGGCCCCGACCTCAGCCGCTACGGCAGCCTCGGCCGCAGTGACGCCGAGACCTATGCGGCGGTCTGGGACATGCGCTCGGCCAGGGCACAGACGCTGATGCCGCCGTTCGGCACCAATGCCATCCTCACCGACCAGGAGATCCGCGATGTCGTTGCATTCCTCCAGGCTTCGAGGTAGGGGCCGGCTCGGCTTCGCGGCGCTGCTCGCGGCGGCGGCCGGGCTCTCCGTCGCCGCGGGTAGCGGACCGGGGGCCGAGCCCTACCGCGAGCGTCACCCGGACGCGAGGATCGACCCGTCACGCGGCGTGGAGGGCGACCTGGAGTTCAGCGGCACCCTGCCGTACTGGCGCACCCCGGAGGTGCTCGAGCGCAACGCCCGTTTCGCGGGAAGCCCCGCCGATCAGTGGAAGCTCAACTGGAAGCACATGGACCTCGACCGTGCGGAGCTGCACCCCGGTCACCTGGCCGTCGACGAGGGCGAGGCGCTGGTGGCCAGGCTCGCGGCACAGGACGCCGGCTTCCGCGCCTGCCTCGGCGAGGGTGCCGCGGATCTGCGCGGAAAGGCCGCGACCTACCCGAAGCACGACGCCGCGCTCGGGCGCATCGTCACTGTGGAGGGCCGCATCGAACAGTGCGCCTCGCGCGTGCCCGGCGATGCCGGCAAGGCCTTGCGCCAGGGGTCGCCTGCCAACAACAAGGTCTCGGTGTACTTCAAGTCCCTGAGCGCCGGCGTGCCGATCCGCGTCGACATCGGGCAGGCGCCCCTCATGGAAGCCTACCGTCGCGGCGAACGCAGCTTCTACGCGAAGACGGGACAGCTCAACTTCGCCTGCGCCGCCTGCCACGTGCCGGAAAGCATCATGGGGCACAAGCTGCGCGGCGAGACTCCGACGACGCCATTCGGCGACGCGGCGCATTACCCCACCTACCGGACGCCCGTCGGTGCCCTGGAGTCGATCCAGGAGCGCTTCGCGCGCTGCCATGGCCAGATGCGCACGCAGCCGCTCAAGCCCGGCGACCCAGCCTACGTGGACCTCGAGGTCTTCATGACCGTGCTGTCCAACGGCTATCCCGTTTCCGTCCCGTCGGCGCGCTAGCCGGCCGGGAATCGCGACCCATGGAGGAAGGAAGATGAAGCGTCTGCGCAGGCTGTTGCTCAAGGCGGGGGGCACGGGCACCATGCTCGCCTTCGCCGCGGCCGTCGGCGTCCTGCGGCCGCGGCCCGCGCGCGCTGCCGCCTGGAACCGTCAGGCCTTCGAGGCGAAGTCCGTCGCCGGCGCACTCGAGGCCCTGGGCGCCGCGAACGCCGAGCCGAGCGCCGACATCGTCATCACGGCGCCCGACATCGCCGAGAACGGCGCGGTGATCCCGGTCGAAGTGACGTGCGCCATCGCCGGCGCCGAGTCGATCGCGCTCCTCGCGGAGAACAACCCGTTTCCCCTCGTGGCCCACGCGTCGTTCACCGCGCTGGCCGAGCCCTACCTCAGCACGCGCATCAAGATGGGCCAGAGCTCCGTGGTGAGGGCGGTGGTGAAGGCGGGGGCCCGGCATTACGCCGCCAGTCGCGAGATCCGCGTGACCATCGGCGGCTGCGGCGGCTGACGCCTAGCGAGGAAAGGACCATGGCCGAAAACATGAAGATGCGAGCCCGGCTCGCCGGCGACATCGCCCACGTCGTCGTCCTGATGATGCACCCGATGGAGACCGGGCAGCGCAAGGACCCCAAGAGCGGCCAGTCGTTCCCGGCCCACTTCATCCAGCGCGTCACCGCGACGCTCAACGACCGGCCCGTGCTAGACCTGCAGTGCGGGCCGGCGATCTCGAAAAACCCGCTGCTCGGCTTCCGGGTGAAGGGTGCCCGGCCGGGCGACCGCGTGGCCGTCGCGTGGAAAGACAACCGCGGCGCGAGTGCCCGCGCGGAAACGACGATTGCCTGACACTCCGAGCGAACCGACCTCATGAAGATCCCGCAAAGACGCATCGCCGCGGCGGCGCTTTCCGCCCTTCTCTTCACCGCGTGCGCCGCGCCCGGCGAGGGTCCCTCAGGACTTGCCGGAGCAGGGCGGCAGCCGCCCGCCGCAGCGGCCGACCAGCGGGTCGCGCTGCGCCTGCTCGACGACGAGCGCCACCTCGTGCTGCTGGAGATGCGCAACTTCCTCGCCGTCCTGCAGACGATCGTCGCGGCGCTGCCGCGCGAGGACATGAAGGCGATCGCCGCGGCCGCGCGCTCGATGGGCAGCGGCGCAGCAAACGAGATCCCGCCGAAGACGGTCGCGAAGCTTCCCGAGGCTTTCAAGATGCTCGCCGGCGGCGTGCACACGACCTTCGACGTGATCGCCCTGGACGCGGAGGCGCTCGGCGACCCGAAGCACACGCTCGCGCAGGTGAGCGAGCTCCTGCAGAAGTGCAACGCCTGCCACGGCATCTACCAGGTGGCGCTCGATCCCGGCCCCGCCACCGCAAGGTAACCGGACGCTACTCCCACTCAATCATCAACAGCTTCGGTAAGTCCTTGTCGGACTTGATGCTCGGCTCGTAACGCCTGAGTTTTACCGTCATCCTTACCGTCATTTTGACTGGGATCCCCAAGCGCAGCTTTCACCATCAATCGAGATCTATCGAGGACAGTCGGCGCGTCCACGATGGCCAGCTTTCGAGATCTATCGCGGTCTATCGGTTCTTCGCATGCAACCTCTGACGCTTGAGCAGACGATTTGCCCCCTTGAGGGGACAGCAAGAAGACGCCGGCATCAAACCACATAAGTCATTGTCGCATCGAGTCTTTTCGCCAATATTTTTACCGTCAAAGCGCCGCCGCCCTCACGCAGCGCCCCAACCCTAGACGATCAGCCTTCAGGTTCCCACGCATCGCCAGGCGAACGCAACGTCCATCCGCGCACGAGCACCGCACGATTGTCGCTCCTCTCCGGGCGCTACTTGCGACGCGCGTCGTCCCGGTAGTCCGTCGACTGCACGCCGCAGCACAGGATCGCGGATGCCATCCTGGGATTGCCAGCAGGCTCTGACACCGTCACGGTCCACCCAGTGATGATGGACATGCACACCAGCATTGATCGAGCACGAGCTCGGCACCGCCCAGCCCCGGGCGCCTGCGGAGCCCGTCAGCAAGTCATTCGCGCTCAACTTCGAGGTAGGTGCGGCTGGCGTTGCCTGGATTCAGTTCAGCCGCGTTCGACAAGTGCAGGAACGGCTTCGCGTCGAACGACTTCACCGCATCGCTGATGTCGACGCCCTCCTCGACCGCGCGTTTCATGTGCGCACGCAGGGCCACAAGGTAGGCACGGGTCTGGCTGCGCGCCGCAGCCAAGTCGGTGACCCCGCCGTGGCCCGGCACGATGCGCTTCGGTGCCCACTGCTCCAGAGCTGCGAATGCGTCCAGCCAGGCCCGGGTGCTGCTGACCGGCAGCACGGCCAGCAGGCGGTCCACGTAGACGATGTCACCGGCAAACGCCACATGCGCCTGTGGCAGCCAGACCATCATGTCGCCCGGCGTGTGACCGCCGCCGCGGTGGCGGAACTCGAACACCGTGCCGCCGAGTTCCAGGCGCGACTCCGGGCCCTCCAGCAGGCGCTTCGGCAGCGTGGGCACAGTGCCCTCCGCGGCCGGGCCGAGCAGCGTGCGCAGCGCCGCAAGCTGATCGCCGCCGCGCGCGCGCATGTCCGGCACGGCGGTCGCATGGGCGATGAGTTCGGCGCCCTGGGCCTCGAAGTAGCCATTGCCTAGCCAGCGGTGGTCCTGGCCGCCGGTGTTGATGACCCAGCGCACGGGCTGCTCGGTCACCTTGCGGATCGCCGCGTGGATGTCGCGGGCGCTGCGGAACGTGGCGCCGCTGTCGATGAGCACCGCACCCGCGGGCGTCACCACCAGGCCGAGGTTGGCGTTGAGCCCTTCGTTGGCGACGCTACGTGCGCCGATGTCGCCGACATGCGCGTAGACGTTCTCTGCCACGCGCTGGAAGCGGACCTCGACAGCCTCGACCACGAAAGCCTGAGCAACAAGCAGTGCGGCCAACAGCTGGGCCACGGTACCGCGTGCAATCATGATTGGTTCCTCGCTGGCAAACTGACATGGCGCCGCACGGCCTCTACCAGCGGCGTGATTGCTGACGGCGGGAACGGCGACACACTGCTGACGTTGATCTCGCAAAGCACGAATCGCGGCGCGCCGTCGGCCGTCCCCTCGCCCAGCATGAAGTCGCAGTCCCACAGCAGCGGCAGCCGGTCGCGCGCCAAGCCGACTCGCTCGCGCAGCAGCGTAATCCAGCTCGACTCCAATTGCCGCTTCAGCGCCTGGAACTCCGGCAGTTCAGGTCCGTGGTACAGACGCGGCCCCGGCAGCGGCGCATCGGGATGCAAGGCGTTCACGGCCTGGACGCCAAAGCCGGCCACACGGTCCTCGACCAGATAGGCGCGCACCATGCCTTCGGCCAGCCGCGGCTGCCAGGCTTGGTCGATCATGTGGCCGCCGCAGGCGGGCTCGAAGTAAGGCGACAGCATCGCCTTCAAGGCAGCCAGATCCATGCGCTGCGGCACGCTGCCGCGCTGGGCATGTTGCACTGTCAGCGCGCCGTCGCCGGACTGCTCGACGCGCCACACGCCGATGCCGCTGTGGCCACGATGCTGCTTGAGCACGCGCGCGCCGGACCGTAGGCGCTGCGGCAGTTCCGACGCCAGTTGCGCCAGGCTGTCGATGCGGTGCACGTCGCTGCCGAATGGCAGGTCGCGGGTCTCGAACAGCACGTCCTTGGTGCCCAGGCGCTGGATCGCGTCGGGATGCGCGCTGACGAGCACGCCCGCACTCGCCACCTCGCGCAGCAGCGCATCGAGCCGGTCGCGCCGGCGGCCGTCCTCGATCGGGTTGCACCACACCAGGACGACCCGCACGCCACGCAGCTGAGCCATCACCTCGTCGGCGAAGTCGTCGTGATAGACGGCAGGCTCGGCGTTCACGCCGGCGGCAGCCAGGGCCTCGAACAACGCCGTGAAGCGGCTCGCCGCGGGGTCGGCACGGTCGCGGGCGGCCCGATCGCCGGGATACAGCAGCGCGACCTTCGGAGCGAGCGCGGCGCTCATGGCGTCTCGGGCGCAGGCTTGTCGACCACGGGTCGACCCGCCGCCTGCCAGCCATCGATGCCGCCACGCAGGTAGCGTGCGTTCAGACCCGCGGCCCGCAGCCGCATCGCGGTGGCGCGGCCGACCTCGTGACCGTAGACGCAGTACACGACCAGTTTGCGGTCGGCGGGCAGTTCCGCGGACCAGGTGCCGACCGCGGCCGGGTCGCACCAGCGGGCTTCGGGGATCATGGTGTGTGCCTGCTCGTAGACACCGGATCGACGCACGTCGAAGACCTGCGCGTCGCCGATTTCGTCCTGGCTGGCGCCGAACGGCTCGCTGGCGGCGTGCACGGCCTGCTGGTAGCGCCCGTAGACCGCAGCCCAGTCGATGTTGCCCATGAATGCATCGACGTAGGCACCCGCCGCGGCGCCGTAGTCCATGTGATAGGCATGCTCGTACATGTCCAGCGCCAGTATCGGCACGCCGCCGGCCACCGCATGGGTGTGATCGGCGGCCCACTGGTTGACCAGCGTGCCCTCGCGCGGCTGGAACACCAGCAGCACCCAGCCCGAGCCACCGCCCAGGGCCTTGCCCATGGCGACGAATTCCTCGCGCCAGCGCTCGACACTGGCGAAGTTGGCGTCGAGCGCCAGCTTCATCGCCGGCTCCATCGTCGATCCGTCGCCGCCCAGGCTGCCGAAGTAGAGCTCATGCAGCAGCATGGAGTTGGTGGCGATCAGTTCCTCGCGTTTCAGGCCGTTGAGCTGGAAGCCGGGAACGGTGGCGAACGCCGTCGTCGCAAGTTGGGCTCGGATCGCATTGAGTCGCTTCACCGCACCGCCGTAGTTGTTCTGGTGGTGGCTGGTGATCAGGCCGGGCGACAGGCGGTGCAACGCCGCGGGGTCGAATGGCAGGTTCTGGATGCGTGCGTCCATCGGACCTCCTTCAGCGCAGCAAAGGCAGCAACCAGCTCACTATCAGCCCGACGGCTGCGCTGCCCGCCAGCAGTGGCATCACCCCGACCTTGAAGCGGAACAGCGCCACCGCGGCGGCGGCACCGATCACGGCCGACATCACATCAAAGTGCCCGCCGAAGCCCTGCGGCCAGAGCACGTGGTAGGCGAAGAACATCGCCAGGTTCAGGATCACTCCGACCACCGCCGCGGTGATCGCCGACAGCGGCGCCGTGAAGCCCAACTTGCCGTGCGTGGCCTCGACCAGCGGCCCACCGGCCAGGATGAAGACAAAGGACGGCAGGAAAGTGAAGAAAGTGACGACGGTGGCAGCCAGCGCACCGCCGAGGAACAGCGCCTCCGGACCGAGCACCTGCTTCAGCCAGCCGCCGACGAAAGCGACGAAAGCCACCACCATGATCAGAGGGCCCGGTGTCGTCTCGCCCAGGGCCAGGCCATCGATCATCTGCGGGCCGCTGAGCCACTGGTGGGTCTCGACCGCCCCCTGGTACACGTAGGGCAGCACGGCATAGGCGCCGCCGAAAGTGAGCAGCGCAGCCTTGGTGAAGAACCAGCCCATCTGCGTCAACGTACCCTGAAGGCCGTTCACCGCGACCAGCGCCGCCATGGCCAGCAGCCACAGGCCAACGCCGGCCGCCAGCACCTTGGCAAGGTGGCTGCGCGAGACACGCGCGTGGACGGGCGTCGGCGTGTGGTCGTCGATCAGCGCCGGGCCGTAGCTGGCTTTGGCGCCACTGTGACCGCCGCCGAGCGCGAACACCTGCGGCCAGCGTCGGGCGCCGAAGTGGCCGACCAGCCCGGCTGCAAGCACGATCGCCGGGAACGGCGCGTCGAAGGCGAAAATGGCGACGAACGACGCCGCCGCGATGCCCCACATCCACCGGTTCTTCAGCGCGCGCGTGCCGATGCGGTGCGCCGCGTGCAGCACGAGTGCGGTCACCGCCGGCTTGAACCCGAAGAAGACGCCAGCCACCAACGGAACGTCGCCGAATCGCAAATAGATCCACGACAGTGCGATCAGGATGAACAGCGACGGCAGCACAAACAGCGCACCCGCCACGATGCCGCCCCAAGTGCGGTGCATCAGCCAGCCGATGTACGTGGCGAGTTGCTGCGCTTCCGGCCCGGGCAGCAGCATGCAGTAATTCAGGGCGTGCAAGAAGCGCTGCTCGCTGATCCAGCGCCGGCGCTCGACCAGCTCGGTATGCATGATCGCGATCTGACCCGCCGGGCCACCGAAGCTGATGAAGCCGAGCTTGAGCCAGAAACGGAAGGCCTCGGCAAAGCTCACGGCCGCGGGAGCCGAAATCGGGGCGGCCGAGACGTCGCTCGCCGGCGTCGTGGCAGTGCTCATGTCGGCGCTCCGGGCGCAGCGTGGAGGGCGTCGAACACCGTCGCCGCCGCCAAGGTCAGTGCGTCGTCGTCGGCATGGACCTCGCGCAGGCCGGACAGCACGGCTTCCAGCCCCGCCGCCTCGGGCACCGGGATGCCGCCGATGTCCAGGAAGTGCACGGCGCGGGCGATGCGCTGCAGTCGCGGGTCCGCATCCAGGCCGAAGCTAGCGGCCAACACCTCGAAGCTGACGCGCGCGCCGACGTGGGTGAAGCGCGCGCCGTCGTAGTCGAAGCCCAGCGCGCCGCGGGGTGCGGGGGTCGATCCGGCCGGGTCGGCGAGCCAGACGAAATGCGCCTCGGGATCGATGAAGCGGCGGATCAGCCAGGCGCAGGCCAGCCGGTCGACCCAGGGCCGCGCACGCGTGGCCCAGCGCTTGCCCTTGAACTTGCGCGGGTCCAGGCGCGGGATGCCGTGCGGCGCTTGCGCCACCGGCTCTCCGCGCGAGAAGCGCGCGTCGAGCGCCTGACGCAGCGCATCGAGCTCGGCCTGCGCCTGCTCGGCGGCGGAACCCGGGTAGTAGTCGATGCGCCGGAGCGCCTGCAGCGCCTCGGCGATGCCACGCCAGCGTCGCCGTGCCTCGGTCTCCTCCATTGCAGGCAGCGCCGCTGCCAGCGCCTGTGCTTCCGAGCGCCACTGGCCGTAGGCCTCGGTGCGATCAAACAGCGCCAGCACTTCGGCACGCTGGACCTCGTCACGAGTCGACAGCTCGAGCACGCTGGCCTGGCCACCGTGCGAGCGAACCTCGGCTGCCAGCGGATCGAACAAGGCGGCCTGGGCGTCGGGCAGGACATAGACACCATCGCGCAAGGATCCGCAGCCCAGGGACTTCAGCGCCCGCCAAATGCGCAGGCGCACGGCGCTGGGCTGCGTCGGCAAGGTGAGAAAGAGCGCGCTCCACATCAGTGAAGCATACGCTACTGCCTCCGAAACATCTAATACTCAATGCGAAGGAGTCGCATCGACCGCTTGCCGGGGTTGTCCGCAGAACCAAGGACTCATGAAAGGTCATCCGGCGTCAACGGGTACCGTGCCCCCCGCGCGGCAGTCCGACACTTTTCCGTGGGAGTCCGTATCTACAACCAAGGACCCGAAGCGCGTCCCGGTATCCATCGCCGACTAGACCGGAGGACACACACAAGGAGCTACTGAACAATACGTGAGGCGCGTCGCCTGCGCGGCGCCCTTCCCCACTTCGCGGCTTGCGAGCTGCCCTACATAACGAGGCTGGAGAAAGCCTCGACGGGCTGGCTCGTCCCCTCCCTCCCACTCGATCGTGGCCGGGGGCTTGGAGGAAATGTCGTAGGTCACGCGGTTGATGCCGCGCACCTCGTTGATGATGCGGTTGGAGACGCGCCCGAGGAGGTCGTAGGGGAGCTCCGCCCAGTGCGCCGTCATGAAATCGGTGGTCTGCACGGCGCGCAGCGCCACCACGAAGTCGTAGGTGCGCCCGTCGCCCATCACGCCCACGGAGCGCACCGGCAGGAACACCGCGAAGGCCTGCGCGACCTTGTCGTACCAGGTGGCGGGACCCTCACCCCCGCCCTCTCCCGAGGGAGAGGGAGAAATACGGGCGTTGCGCAGCTCCTCGATGAAGATCGCGTCCGCCCGCTGCAGCAGTTGCGCGTACTCCGCCTTCACCTCGCCGAGGATGCGCACGCCCAGCCCCGGCCCCGGGAAGGGATGGCGGTAGACCATCTCGCGCGGCAGGCCCAGCGCGATGCCCAGCGCCCTCACCTCGTCCTTGAAGAGCTCGCGCAGCGGCTCCAGCAGCTTCAGGTGCAGCGACTCCGGC
>Ga0138256_10004400_pt1 | contig 14980 bp, 10 predicted proteins | sample KNB2016incub_MG_FD_105486 | JGI IMG/M metagenome (GOLD analysis project Ga0138256, IMG submission 105486) | Active sludge microbial communities from wastewater in Klosterneuburg, Austria - KNB2014incub_MG | ecosystem: Engineered > WWTP > Activated sludge > Unclassified | place: Austria... | reverse complement strand
GGCGGCGGTCGGCGCCCACGCCGGCGTCCAGCGTCGCGCGCCCGCTCGACCGTCGGCCCGCGGCCGATCCCCAGGCGCCAGCGCGAGCGCGACGCCCGCCATGACGACCGCCGCACACGCCGTGTGCAGCGCCCCGTCCGTCGGCCAAAACCACAGCAGCGACGGCTGCGCCCACCACGCGCCGAACGACGCTGTTGCATCGCCCGCCCGCTGGGCGATCGGCAGGATGCCGCGCGCGCCGACGAGGCCGATGATCTGGCCCCACAGCGATGCGCCGGCGACGGCATACACGAGGCCGATGCCGCGCACGAGCCAGGCGGCGCTTCGTTCGATCGACCACGGTGCGGGCACGGTCGGCATCATCGCACGCGACGATACCCCGGGGTGCGGGCGGACACAATCTCGGGCCGCGGCGAGGCGTTTGTGCGGCGCACGGAACGGTGTTAACCTCGGCCCGGGAGCAGCGCCCGCCATCCGCCCAAGGAGATGCCGCGATGACCGACGGACACCCGCCGGAGCCCTCGCCCGCCGTGCCCTGGCAACAGGCCGTGCTGGACGACGTGTTCCTGCTGACGATGTTCGGACTGGTGGTCCCGACGCTGTTCTACATCGTCTGGGGTCTCATCGAGCTGGCCAGCCTGCCGCTGTTCAAACCGTAGGCCCGTCACCGAAGGCCCGTCGGACGGCGTCGCGCACGGCGTCATCCGGCCCGCGCCGACGATGGCGGTTGCGCCGTTTCGACGCAACCCGACGGCCGATGCCATGCCCGCATCCACCCCGACAACTGGAGAGCATTCGATGATCGAGCGATCGAGCACGCTCGTCGCACCCGGCGCCCGGTGGTGGTCGCCGTTGGGCCGCGACGAACGGTTGTGGTTCATGGTCGTTCTCGTCTGGGCGCTGGCGATGTTCCTGATGATCTTCGTCATCTGGCCGGCGATCGGCGACCAGCAGCTGACGTTCTCGTCCTATCGCACCGATACGGCCACGTTCAAGGCTGCGGTCGACGCCTCGATCGCCGCGCACCAGGTCGGCGAGCTGGAGGGCCGCCCGGTCGTGGCCCCGCCGCCGGGCGACGTCTACCTGCTGGGCGAGCGCTTCCAGTTCACGCCGGCGCTGCGCCTGAAGAAGGGCGAGACGTACCGGCTGCTCCTGTCGTCCAGCGACGTCCAGCACGGCCTCTCGATCCAGCCCGACAACATCAACTTCCAGGTTCTGCCGGGCTACGTCAGCGCGATCACGCTGACGCCCAAGCAGGACGGGGAGTACACGATCGTCTGCAACGAGTACTGCGGCATCGGCCACCACCTGATGGTCGGCCAGATCGCCGTCGTGCCGTGACGCACCCGGAGACGAACATGGCACTCAGTGGCGCGCTTCGAAATGCCGTCGGCCGCACCTGCGGGGTGACCGGCCTCTTCGTGGACCGCTCGTCCGAGCGGCTGATCATCGTCAACGCGGTGACCGCGGTGCTCTGGCTGGCGACGGGCGGCGTGATGGCGCTCCTCATCGCGCTCACGCGCTGGCCGGCGGTGCACCTGATCAGCAGCCCGGAGTGGTTCTACCGCCTCGTCAGCGCCCACGGCGCGGCGATGCTGGTGTTCTGGATCCTGTTCTTCGAGGTCGCCGGGCTGATCTTCGGCGGCACGATCCTGCTGAACCAGCCGATGGTCGCCCCCAAGGTCGGCTGGCTGGCGTACGGCATGATGCTCTTCGGGTCCGTCGCGGCGGCGGTCGTCGTGCTCTCGGGACACGCCACCGTGATGTTCACGGCCTACCCGCCGCTCGAGGCGAGCCACTGGTTCTACCTGTTCATCCTCGTGTTCGCCGTCGGGGCGCTCATCGCGGTGATCCACTTCCTCGTCCAGATCACACGCGCCCGGATCACCGGCCGGATCCGCACGCTGCCGCTGTTCACGTTCGGCCTCGTCGTGGCCGCCATCCTGGCGCTGTTCACGCTGGCCAGCGGCACCGCGGCGCTCATCCCGGCCTGGCTCGCGCGCCTCGGCGTGATCGAGACGGCGGACCCGGGCGTCTACCGCCTGCTCTTCTGGGGCTTCGGCCACGGCGCGCAACAGGTGAACCTGGCGGCGATGGTGGCGATCTGGTACGGCCTGGCGAGCCTGATGGTCGGCGCGCGGCCGATCAACGAGGGACTGAGCCGGCTGGCGTTCCTGCTGTACGTGCTCTTCATTCAAATGGGGTCGATGCACCACATCCTGGTCGACCCGGGCCTGAGCCACTGGGCGCGCGGCATCAACACCAGCTACTTCCTCTACGCCGCCGTCATGGGCAGCATGATCCACGCGTTCACGATTCCCGCCTCCGTCGAGGTCGCCCAGCGTGAAAAAGGCCACACCGGCAGCCTGTTCGCCTGGCTGCGCAATGCGCCGTGGGGCTCGCCGGGCTTCAGCGCGTTCGCGCTCTCGTTTGCGATGTTCGGCATCCTGGGCGGGATCAGCGGCGTGATCATGGGCGGCATCCAGCTGAACCTGATCGCCCACAACACGCTGATCGTCCCGGCCCACTTCCACATGACCGTCGTCGCCGGCACGACCCTGGCGTTCATGGGGATCAGCTACTACCTCGTGCCGCTGATCACACGGCGCGACCTCTTCCTGCCCGGCTGGGCCAAGGTGCAGCCCTACATCTTCACGACCGGCATGCTGATCTTCGGCATCGCGATGGGCCTGGCCGGCCACTGGGGCGTCCCGCGCCGCCATTGGGACATCAGCCTGTCCGCCTACCCGTTCGCCGCCGGCACGTTCGACGGCCCGCGCATCCAGATGGCGCTGGCGATCACGGCTCTGGGCGCGACGATCGCCATCATCGGCGGCACGATGTACGTGATCATCGCCGCCGGCACGGTGTTCCTCGGGAAGCGGAACGACGTCCCGAACATCGGCCACGTGGACGCCGGCGCGTTCGCCCCGCCCGCCCCGGCGGCGCCCCACGTGGGCCGCGGCTTCGAGGCGCCCGGCACGATGACGCTGGCGATGACGTGGCTGGCGCTCTTCGTCGTGCTCTACGCCGTGTCGTGGTACGAGTTCAGTTCGATCCAATGGGGGATTCGGTAGCGACGCGCATCGGCGCCGTGCGGCGGCTCGGCCAGATCGCGCGGAACATCGTCCCGAAGAAGAGCGCGCCGGTCAGCCACATGACGACGCCGCCGAGCCGCTGGTCGGCCAAGGGGTCAAGGCCCCACGGCCGGCCGGCGGCTTCGGCGGCGAGGTAGGTGGGGTAGAGCACGCGAGGGCTGAACAACAGCGCCGCCGCCACGAGCCCGCCGCCCATGCAGTTGGCAAACGCCATGCCGAACGCCGCGTGGGGCGACGCCCGGTGGTGCGCCGGCAGCGGGTCGATGACGATCCACCAGAACAACAGCGACGGCGCGAAGAACAGGGCGTGCTCGAGGTCATGGATCAGCGGGTCGGCCAGCGCGGCCTCGTAGAACCGCGGCACGTGCCACAGGCCGAGGCTGACGTTCCAGAGCACGGCGACGGTCACCGGATGACACACGACATCGAGTGTCCGGCGCAGCCAGCGGTGCCCGACCGTCGCCCGGAGCACCCCGACGAGGCGGCGCGGCGGCAGCGCCTGGACGATCAGGTGGACCGGCCGCCCGAGCACGAGCAGGGGCGCCGCCAGCTGCATGAGGACGAGGTGCTGGAGCATGTGTACGAGGAAGCTCTCGTCGTTGTACGCGTCGAGCGGCCCGGCCAGCGCCACCGTCACGGCCGCCAGCCCGCCGAAAAAGGCGACCGCGCGCCACGGCCCGTGGGACGGACGGCCGCGCCGGCGCGCCGCGGCGAGGGCGAAGGCGTAGGCAAGCGCGGCCGCGGCGAGGACGAGCATGAGGCCCGGCTCGAAGCGCCACAGCGCGGCGGCGGACTCGCCGGGGACGGGGACATGGGGCAGGGGTCGGGCGGGCCACATGGGGAGATCGTCGATCAGCGGGGGAGGCAGGTCAAGCGCCGACGGGGCGATCGCCTCGACGGCGGCCGGCGATCCATCGTGCATCGGGTCGAGGAGCACAGTGATTCCGATCGAGAAGCACTGTGATTCGAGTCGCGAAGCACTGTGAATCGAAACGAGAAGCACTGTGATTCGCCGATCGATTCACAGTGCTTCTCGAAGGGCACCCCCGTGATTGCGGACACGCCGCCTACGGCAGCGTAATGTGCACCCCCTCCCGCACCGCCCCGTCCGGCAGCACGAGCAGATCCGCGTCCGCAATCGCCCCCTTGCCGTCCCACCACCGCCAGACCGGCGGCGTGCTCGACCGCTCCGCCTTCGGCGCGGCGCCGACGGCGTAGGTGCCCGGCTCGACGACGAGGACGTACGCGCCGCTGGCGTTCGTGTTGACCCTCGGTCCTGTCGTCGGCAGCTGCCCGTTCCGATCGGTTGGACCGTCGCGCCGCACCGCCATCACGTTCGCGTTGCCGGCCGCGGTGCCGTCTGCCCGGACGATCGTGCCCTTGATCGTCACCTGCGGCTTGTGCGCCAGGTCGAAGTCGATGCCGCTGCGCGCCTCGTCCAGCGCCAGCGTCAGCACGGCGGCCGTACGCGCCTCGACCTGGTGGTCCCAGTACTGGCGGATGTGGCCGTCCGCTTCGGCCGCGACGAGCCAGCTACCGACGGGTATCTTCAGCGCGTACGTCCCGTCGTCGCCCGTGCGCGTGCTGCCGCCCGCCAGAGTCGATCGGTCGCCGGCGGCGGTGTTGCTCGCCCGCTGGGCGCGCACGAGCGCGCCCTTGAGCGGGAGGCCGTCGGCGCCGCGCACGATGCCGCGGACGGATGCCATCGGCACCGGCGTCGGGGTCGGATCGGCGGCGGCGAGCTGGAAGTCGATGTTCGGCACCGTGGCGCCGGCGGCGACGGCGACCGGGTCGGCGTCGCGCTGCGCTGCGGCGCCGTCGAACCACTGCACCTTGTGCATGGCCGCATCGACGCGCACCGTCCAGGTGCCGGGCATGACCGGAAGGCGATAGCGCCCGTCGGCGTCGGTCGTCGCGCCGCCGGCGTTCGGATCGCGGTCCGCCTGGAGCGCGTCCGTGCGCGGCGGATCGAACGGCAGGGCAAGCGGGCGGTCCGTGCGGACTTCCTGGGCGCGGACGAGGGCGCCGGCCAGCGGTTGGCCATCCGCGCCGACGACACGGCCTTCGATCGCGCCGGGCAGGCGCAGGTCGACGTCGATGGTCATCCGGACGGTCCCGACGATCGCCGCACCACCGTCGGGCGTGGCGCTGACGGTGAGGATCGCCACGAACCGCGACGCGCCGGGCGACGCGACGCGGGCGACGGCGCGCAGCCGGGCGTCGCGGCCGGCAGGCCCGGTCTGGGCGTCCGTCACCTCTTGAACGGCGACTTCCGTTTCGCTGCCGTCGGCGCCGACCGCCATCAGCCGCAGCGTCGCCGCCTCGGCGCCCGCTGCGCCGGCGGTCCAGTAGCCCCTGAAATCGGCGCACGCGCCGACCAGGCCGGGTTTCGTCAGCACGATCTTCGCCGGGCCGGCGGCCGACCCGACGTTCGAGCCGCGGCTCGTCGTCCGCGGCGCGATCACATCGGCGATCGCGCTGCTCGGCGAGAGCACGGCCAGCGCGGTTCCGGCGCCGACGCAGATCTCGGGTTCGCGCGCCGTGTTGGCGCCGCCGCGGTCCTGCGCGCCGACGCGGCCGCCGGCGCAGACGGCCAGACCGACCACGGCGAAAAGCGCGGCGGTGCGGCGGAATGGGTGAGCGAGGATGGACATCGGGGCCTCCCGGGGGCATTGGATCGGCGATCCGCGAGCGCACGCTGGGACGACCGATTGTACACGGCCGCCAACCGGCCTAACGTCGGCGGCCGAGCAGAAGTCACGTCATCGGCGCGCGAATCCGCCGTTCCGTATTAACATCGTCTCGCGCGCCCCGGCCGTCGCATGACGGCGGCATGGAGCGACCTCGGAGGGCGGTGTCCATGGGGCGGATCATCCTGGGCGACAACCTGGCGGTGCTGGCGACGCTGCCGAGCGCGTCCGTCGACCTGATCTACATCGACCCGCCGTTCAACACGGGCCACCGCCAGACCCGAACGCGCCTGCGCACGGTGCGTGACGACGACGGCGGCGACCGGACCGGCTTCCAGGGCCGGCGCTATCGCACGGAGTCGCTCGGCGTGAGCGGCTACGACGACCGCTTCGAAGATTTCCCGGGCTTCATCGCACCGCGCTTGAAGGAAGGTCGGCGCGTGCTGAAGCCGACGGGCAGCTTCTTCCTGCATATGGACTGCCGCGAGGTCCACTACGCCAAGGTGCTGATGGACGCCCTGTTCACACGCGAATGCTTCATGAACGAGATCATCTGGGCCTACGACTACGGCGCGCGCTCCAAGCGCCGCTGGCCGGCCAAGCACGACAACATCCTGTGGTACGTGATGGACCCCGAAGCCTATACGTTCGACTACGGGCGCATGGACCGGATCCCCTATCTGGCCCCCGGCATGGTCGGTCCCGAGAAGGCGGCGCGCGGCAAGACGCCCACCGACGTGTGGTGGCAGACGATCGTCAGCACGAACGGGCGCGAGAAGACGGGCTACGCCACGCAGAAGCCGCTGGCGATCCTGGAGCGGATCGTGAAGGTGCACAGCCGACCGGGCGATGTCTGCCTCGACTTCTTCGCCGGCAGCGGCACGCTCGGCGAAGCGGCGGCCAAGCACGGGTGTGACTTCGTGCTCGTGGACAACAACCCCGACGCCGTCGAGGTGATGGCGCGGCGGCTGGCGGCGTATGCGCCGACCGTGGAGCGCGGCTGAACGCGGCGCCGTTGCCGCCCCGACGTGACCCCTTTGTGACCCCTGTACCCCTTCCATCGCCCCCGCCGAAGCCGGACAATGGCACCACCGCGCAACCGGGCGCGGGCGCCGATCCGGGCGGCATGGAGCGAGGGGAGGATCGATGGGCCATCTTCGGCAGGTCGCTCCCGTGCGCCCATCAGGCATCGTGCGCATCGTTCGAGCCGTTTTGCAGCATCCGCAATCCGAGCAATTCGACCGACCAGCATGTGCTGGGCGCACGCCGACGAACCGGCGTGGGCAACTGTCCGCATCCTTGATTGGGGACGCGCAAGATATCCGTTCGCGCAGGATTTCGGCTGCCCACGACGCGGCGACGGTGCTCCTTCCGGCCGCGACCGACCCGGTCGCGCGCCGCCGGCCCACACCGTCGCCGCGCCGTGGGCGATCGCCGATGCCGCACGTCGTCCCAACCGCCTCCGGTCGGCACATCGATCATTTGCTTTTCCTGCCGGAAACAGTGTTTACTGCGGCGCAGCTTCCGCTCCCGCAGCTTCCGTTCCCACCCCTTCCATTCCCACTGCATCGTGACCCGCCACACCGGGTCCCCCCGCCACGCGTCCCGACGCACGAGCTGCCGACCGAAATGACCGAAGCCGTCATCACGCCACAGCTCGTCGAACAGGCGCTGCGCCGCCTCGACAATCCGCGTGCGCTGGCGGAACACCCGTTGTGCCGCTTGGCCGTTGTCCGTCAACGGCGCGCCCAGGACCCGCTGGCGGGCAGCACCGGCGATGTCGGCCGCACGCTGGCGGCGGTGCTGCGCGACTTGGTCCTACGCAACCTGACCGGCCACCGCGGCGCCGACGTGCCCGACGGTCCGCAGCCGATCGAGACGGTCATCGCCGGGCTGCAGGCGGACTTCACCGCCCGCGACGGCGAGCGCGAGGCGTGGAGCGTGGTCTACCATCGCTGGGTCTGCCCGTCGCGGATGCCGTCCATCGACATCCAGACGATCAGCGCGTACTCCAAGCGCACGATCCACCGCCGAGGCGACGACGGCTGCCAGCTGATCGCCGAACGCCTGATCTTCCACGAGCGCGTGGCGCTGGCCGAGGAGGCCAAGCGCGCCGTGCCGCTGCCCGTGCTCGGCGACCAGATGTCGCTGCGACGCTGGGTGGTGGAGACCGTTCGGCGCGACGGCCTCGCAGCGCTGGCGCAGCTGCCGCCGGCCGAAGGGGTGCGCGCGGACGCGCCGATCGTCGACCTCATCGACTACCAGGCCAGCCGGGTGCTGGCGTGGTCCGACGCGCCCGACGCGTTGTTCTTCCGCTGCGTCGAGCTGACCTTGCTGCTGGACCAGGGCGAGGAGGCCGCCGACGGGCGCTGGCGGGCCGAGGTCGAGCGCTACCCTGACCTGGTCAAGGCGCTCGATCGGACCGCCGACCCGGTGCTCGTGCTGCTCGGCGCGCCCGGCAGCGGGAAGAGCACGCTGCTGCGCCACCTCGAGCTGAAGGCGGCGGCCGCGGCACTGGAGGCGCCTGCGGATGCCGGGCGCGTGCCGTTCTATGCGCCGCTGTCCGACTACCGCGCCGACGCCCTCGGCGCCGTCCCGCCCCCGCCTGCGGTGTGGCTCGCCGACCGCTGGTCGCGCCGCTACCCGCTGTTGCCGCCGCTGGACGATCTGCTGGCCGACGGCCGCGTGCTCCTGCTGCTCGACGGCCTCAACGAGATGCCGCACACCTCGGACGCCGACAACCGCGAGCGGATCGGGGTGTGGAAGACCTATCTGCACGCGATGATCGCCGGCCGGCCCGGCAACCGCGCCCTCGTGGCCTGCCGCCGTCTGGACTACAGCGCACAGCTCTCGACGCCGACGCTTCGCGTCCCGCAGCTCGAGATCCAGCCGCTCGACGACGAGCAGCTGGCCGAGTTCGTCCGGAAGTACAACCCACAGCTGGCCGCGGTGATCGACGACGGTCTGGCAGTGGGCGGGCGGCGCGACCTGTTCCGGACGCCGTTCTTGCTGCGCCTGCTCATCCACCACATCGAGGGCGGCGGCGACCCGAACGCCGACCCGGTTACGCTGTTCACGTCGCTGGTCCGGGCGGCGCTGCACCGCGAAGTGATGAGCGAGAACGTGCGCTTCCAAACGAATGACCTGCTGACGGAGCGGGACCGCCGTCGGATCGTCCAGGGGCGCGCCTGGGCCAACCCGCACGCCCTGCCGGACGAGGGCCGACTCATCCCGTCGCTCGCCCGCCTGGCCTACGGGATGCAGGCCGGCCGCGGCGGGGTCGAGGGGGCGCACGTGCGCGTCGGCTACGACCAGGCACGGGCGCTGATGGACCCGCACGTGCTCCCATCCGCCGACACGGTGCTGCGGGCGGGGATCGACCTCGGCGTGCTGGACGAGGACGGGTCGGGCGAGGAGGTGCTCTTCCACCATCAGCTGATCCAGGAGTACTTCGCGGCGCGCCTGTTCGCCGCCGCGCCCGATGTCGATCGCGTCCGCGTGGCCATCCGCGCCGACGAGATCCAACCGAGCCTCGACGAGACGCTCAGCGGACTTGCGATCGCCGACCCGCTGCCGCCGCCGCCGGGCACGGTGTGGGACCAGACGGCGCTGATGGCCGCCGTCCTCACGCGCACGCCGGACGTCCTGATCCCGGACCTGGCGGAGCGCAACCCGGTGCTGGCCGGCCGCGCGGCGGCGCAGGCGGCGTGCGGCGTCTCGGAGGTCGTCAAGGAGTCCCTCCGCTGGCGCCTCGTCGAAACGTCCCGCAACCCGGAGGTGGACCTTCGCGTCCGCATCGCCGCCGGCCTCGCCCTCGGCGAGCTGGGCGATCCGCGGTTCACCCGGGGCGTCGGGCCGGAGGGGCACGCCTACCTCCTGCCGCCGTTCATCGAGATCCCGGCCGGCACGTACACGATCGGGAGCGACGGGAGCATCTATCCGGAGGAAGCGCCGGAGCACCAGGTGACGCTCGATGCGTTCAAGATCGCGCAGTTCCCGGTGACGCGGGCGGAGTATGCGTTGTTCATGGAGGCGGGGGGGTATGAGGATGAGCGGTGGTGGGATACCGAGGCGGCGGCGGCGTGGAGGCGGGGGTCTGGTACAGGACTCGGGATACGCGCCAACGTGCGCGAGATGATTCAAGCGTATCGCGCCGATCCCGAACTTCTGGAAAGGCAGCTGTCAGTCGGCACGATTTCCCGGACACACTTCGACGAATGGCAACGCGAAGTGTCCATGACGGATTCGATCCTTGACGACTATCTTTCAGAGACGTACCCCGACACGATCTTCTCACAGCCACGGTTCTGGAGTGAGTCCAGTCTCGGCCACGGCGCACAGCCAGTTGTTGGGATCTGCTGGTATGAAGCAATCGCATATGGCAACTGGTTGACTTATCAGACAACGGGTTGCTACACCTTGCCATGCGAGGCCGAGTGGGAGGCATCGGCGCGCGGCAAGAGTTTTCATCGAACACACGCGCAAACTGAAACCGTCATCGGATCGATGAACACGCGCGAATCACACGTTCGCTACCCAACGCCACCTGGCGTGTTTCCTGATAGCGATTCTCCGCTTGGCGTAATCGATATGTATGGAAACGTCCATGAATGGACCATGACCATTGATGCTGAAACGTATCACTATCCATATCGCGCGGACGATGGCAGGAATGCACCGAAAGCCAGTGAGCACACGTTCCGGATTTCTCGCGGTGGATCATACGTGTACGGGACAGTCGATGCACGCCCGGAGTGTCGTTTCATTCTGCACGCGGCCTTTTACGCCAGGAGCACCGGAATGCGCCTGGTCTGCAGGACGACATGATGGATCCGATGTGGTGTCAGTCTTCTTGTGGACTGTCTGCCCCCTGGTGGATTGTCTGCCCCTTTGCCTTTTCATTGACATTGCACTTGGACTTGCCGTTCCCATCACCAAGCACTCAGAGAGGGAGCCCGGAATGAATCATGACAGATGGAATCGCGTTGGTGTTGTAGTTTTGGCGATCGTATTGTCCATCGCGTCGCTAGCCTGCACTCCCGACGCAACCCCCACCCCCACAACCACACCCATTCCGCCGCCGCCACCAACAACAGTTCCGCCAGTGGTGATCAGTGCGATCAGTCCCATTACCGACGTTGACGTGTGGCTCAATGTCGGCGCCGGCATTCAGAAGAACGCTGACGGTACCGTGGATGTCACGGTCTGGCGCTCGCAACTCGATCTTTCTCCGGCATTGACAGTGACGCTTTGGCTCGATGCATGCCGTGGCGAGATCATCACACCGACGCTTGTCATCAACGCACAACCTGCGATAACCGTGCCGATGACAATCGTCGATGGCCCAACCAATGCGGGCACCCAATATCGTGCTGAGATCAACACGGCACACGACGGCGTTCTGGAGTCCATACTCGCGCCTCTGTGTGACTCGGAAGGCAGTTTGCGCGTGCCGATTACCGTTTCCTGGCAGTGCATGGAGAGAGATCCCAACGGCGTTCAGATTGGAACTCTGTCATGCCAGACTGTTCCGGTTGAGGATCCGAACGTCCTCCGCGATCCACGGGGGTCGGCCGAACGACCGACCGGCACCTGTCCCGGTGTCGGCTGCACGTGCACCGGCGTTCCAGGCTGGAAGGCCCAAATCTTCAAGGTCAATCCTGCGCAAGGGCCAAACACGCCTGTTCCTATCCCAGGAGGAGCCGATTGCCCGACGGTGATACCGGCCGGCGGTTGGACATGGAGCCCGGACGCTCCCACGGCGCTAAGGCACGATCTGCTCTCGGATGTGTCAGGCTGGACGCCCCCCGATAACGAGCAGATGACGACCTCAGCGGCCGTCGGTCCGCCAGCGGTGGCAGCCGGCGTGTTCGCATGGGATGCACCCAGCACGGCGACCGGCTGCTACTTCGTGCGATTGTCCAAGCCAGACACGGAATGCGACTGGTTCACACCGATGTTCGGGCTCGACGGAACGAACGACATCGTCAATTTGAACATTGACCTGCTGGAAGACCTTCCGGCATGCGACACCATGGCGCCTCCATGCCCATAGCGCGAGATTGATCCCCGGATTGGGCACGGTACGCCACAATCCATACGCAAAGGGTGGGTGACGAGCAAGGAGCGAGTTCTTCGGCAGGTCGACAGACCGGTGATGGCCGCGGCGCATACGGCATGACGATCGCGGCGCGTGCGGAAACGCGGCCATCACCGGTGTTACGAGAGGAGAGGAAGATCGAACGATTGACACATCATTGATCGCTTGTTCCGAAGTTCCATGGTTGCACCCTGCATGACAACGAGGTGAGACAATTGTCGGACCTACAGCAGCGACGGCACGACCCGGATCAGCCGACCCAAGTTCGACCGCATCGTGGACTGGATGGCCAACTTCTAGCCGCCGCCCGAAACGTGGTCTGCACGCACAACATTCGGAGAGGACAAATCACATGACCCCGCAGCAAGCCAAGAAACAAGTCACCACCCGCCTGGAGACCGTCCTCAACGTCGGCTGGTCCGACAAGAAGGGCGACCTCCCGCCATCCCTCGACCTGATCGCGGTCGCCGCCAGCAGCGCAAACGGCGTCAAGCCGGCGCACTTCCGGGTCTTCTTCGGCCTCGACAAGAACAAGGGCTGGCAGGGCAACCTCTTCGTGCCGTAGCGGTCGGGCGAGATCCATCTGCTCCTTCGTCCAGTGAAGCGGCGTTCCCGGCAACCGGTACCCACATCAAAGAACATCCGGTACCCACATCAAAGAATAGGAGACTCCGATGCCACTATCCCCGCGAGAGCAACTCGAAGCAAGCATGGCTGCGCTCATCAACGCCGGCCACACGTTCGCGACCGCCAAGAAGGGCGACGAGCGCGTCGGCCCGCTCGCCGGCCTCGTGCAGCAGGCTGCCGTCCCGGTTGGCAGCGCAAGCGAGCTGCGTCTGAGGTTCGACCTCCAGGGTGACGGCACGTACCGCTGCACCGCGGCGTTCTGAGCCGTCGCGTCCGTCGCTCCCTCGCTCGCTCTGCGCTCGATCCGTGGGACGCCGGTGCCGAAACCGGCACCGGCGTCCCACGTCACACTCCCGTCACACTTCTTTATCCCGCACCTTACAACCCCTGGCCTGTGCTGCGTCGTTACGTCCCGCAACACACCCGCGGCCCGCCCGCCCCAGTTCCGTTGCCGGAGGATGCGATGCCTACCCCCTTGGATCGAGCACCGTCCGCCCCCACCCCGACTGAGCACGACGGGCCCGTCGTGCGCGTCCGCCCAACCGTGCTCATCGCCCTCGCCCTCGCCACCGCCGTCGCCCTCGCCGCCGCCCTCACCGCCGCGCACCACACTGCCCCGCCGGCCGCCGCCCAGCCAGCCGCCCAGCCGGCCGCCCAGCCGGCCGCCTACGCCCAGTTCGCGCTGAACACCCAAGACTTCAGCTACCCCGAGCGGAGCGCCGCCACCGTCCGCCGCGTCCTCGACATCCATGAACGCCACGGCGTGCCCGTCGACGTCTACCTCACCGACACGATCCTGCGCCTGTACGAGACCGTGGCGCCCGACCTTATCGACCGCCTCCGCTCCTCGACCGTGGCCGAGGTCTCCAGCCACAACCGACCGCCGCGACCCTACCACACCGGCTACGACTGGCTCGGCCTGGCGGCGATGGCGGCCGCCGACCAGCAGGCCACCATCCTGCGCTACGAGACGCACGCCGTCGATCCGGTGACCGGGCAGACGACCGAGGATCCAGGCGGTTTCGCCTACATCGCCGACACCATCGGCTACACGCCCTGGATCGGCGCGTTCCTCGCCGACGCCCCCATCGGGACCAACGTCGCCGCCGTGTTCCGGCAGCTCGGCGCGCGGATGCGGATCGTCCACGGCCGGATCGTGAACGTCGGCGAGCAGATCGGCGGGCTGTACGTCCGGCCCGAGCACGTCGACCTGCGCCTGTTCGAGCACGTCGGCAAGGACCCCGGGCCGGTGCTCGACGCAGCGGTGGCCGAAGCGCAGACGGCGGCCGGGGCGCGCGGGCCGTTCTTCGTCGGGATCAAGATGCACGACAACGACTTCTTCGCCGTCGACTCCGCCTGGGTGACGGTCTACCAGAAGAACCGCCGCCGCCCGCCGTGGGACCCGACGCTGCAGTCGCCGCTGCTTACCGACGCCGAACAGGCCGCGATGTGGACGCTGTACGAGGGCACGGTGGCCGAAGTGGCGGCCGGCCGTGCCGGCCTGCAGAGCGTGAACGCCCGCGGGCTCTGGACGATGCTGACCGGTCAGCAGGCGACGCCGCGACCGACCGCTGCGCATACCGAGTCCCTGCCGACCGCAGCCGCGCCGACATCGTCGCCCCCGGCCACGGCGCCCCCGGCCACGGCGCCCACCGTCCGCCCGACCGCCATCCCGATCGTATACGTCTCGGGCTCCATGCACATCGAGACGAACCCCGAGTCGTGGCCCGACGTGACGGCGTTGCTGGACTTCTACCGCCGCGTGACCGCCGCCGGCCGCGCCGCCGCGCAGCCGACGGCGATGCGCTGGTCGATCGGCGTCGACATCGGCTGGCTCCGAGGCGAGCCGCGGGCCAAAGAAGCGGTCCTGGCGCTCGAAGCGATGGGCGTCGACATGGACGTTCATGCCCACGCCGCAGCCGATCGGCCCGTCATCGTGGCGCTGCTGGCCGGCTGGGGCGCGCACCCAAACCGCGTGGCCTCGGGCGTGCTGGCCGCCGAGTTCGACGCGCTGCGCCTGCCGCTCGCGGCGCCGGACGGGACCCGCTGGCAGGCCGAGGTGACGTGGGGCTTCGCCAACCGCGCCGGGCACGGACCGGGGGCCGACGATCGGTCGACGGGCGTCTGGCGGCCGAAGAGCGGCGCCCAGATGACCGTCCACGATCCGGACGCCAACCTGATCAGCGTCGGCGGCGGCAGCCGCGACACGGCGGGGGTCGACGCATACGTCGGCGCCGTCACGGCCGCGGTCGCTCGCGGCCAAGCGCTGCCGCCCGTCCTGTCGACGAGCGTGATGATCAACGCGCGTGCCTTCAACGGCAACGCCGCGCCCGTGGACGTGACCGCGCTGGCGGCGTGGGCCGACCGCTCCGCCGCATCGCCGCACCTCCGCTGGGCGACGATCCGCGAGACCGCGGCGGCGTGGGTGGCGGCGGGCGAGGTGCCCAGCCGCGCCGATTACGGCG
>Ga0138256_10004399_pt1 | contig 14981 bp, 14 predicted proteins | sample KNB2016incub_MG_FD_105486 | JGI IMG/M metagenome (GOLD analysis project Ga0138256, IMG submission 105486) | Active sludge microbial communities from wastewater in Klosterneuburg, Austria - KNB2014incub_MG | ecosystem: Engineered > WWTP > Activated sludge > Unclassified | place: Austria... | reverse complement strand
TTCACCAGGTTAGCCAGCCCAAACGGCGCGGCAAAACCAAACCGCCGCTCATTGTGTTGCTGCATGGCATTGGCGCAGATGAGTTTGATTTGTTTGAGCTGGCCCCCATGTTTGACCCGCGTTGCGTGGTGGTGAGCGCCCGCGCCCCGTTGGAATGGGCAACCGGTTTCGCGTGGTTCAACATCGCGCTGGATGGCACGGAGTTTAGATACGATCTGGCGGAGATCAAAGTCAGCCGCGACCTCATCACCCGGTTTGTGGGCGAATGCCTGAACGCCTACGAGGCCGACCCTGAGCGCATTTTTCTGGTTGGGTTTAGTCAGGGTGCGATGATGGCAGCCAATGTTGGGGCGCATCATCCGGGGCTGACGCGGGGGGTTGTGGCCATGAGCGGGGCGATGTTGCCCGCGCCGGAGCTGATCGCGCCCATCACGCTGGATGCGCTGGTGTTGCATGGCACGGCGGATATGGTTGTGCCCATTGCCCGCGGGCGCGACCTGCGCGACAAGTTAACCAGCCTTGGCGCGAGCGTGGCGTATTACGAATATCCCATGCGCCACGAAATTACCGGCGAAAGTTTTGAGCAGGCACAAACGTGAATAACGAAGCGGTTATAAGCACAAGTAATCAATCAATCTTTACAAAGGTTTTTTTGTTATGGTCTTAACTGGGCTTACGCAAAACTAAGCTAATTTTGTGAAAGTGATGAAATAAACCGAAGGTTTAGGCGTAGGGGCGAGGCATGCCTCGCCCCTACCGCGCCATTCCATGCGTTCAAGGGAGTTTTTGCGCAAGTCCAGTCTTAACAAAAACCCGACAGATTTTTGCTCTTTATCTCTCGCAAAGACGCAAAGCCGCAAAGATTTGGCATTTGCTTTGCGCCTTTGTGAGAGATTTTTAGACGTGGTGATAACGGGCGCACATCCGGTCAAATCAACCTCGCAGGTTGGCCTGCGCGGTTGTGGTCAAAAAACAATGCCAGCCGCGAGGTAGAGACGCAAAATGTTGCGTCTCTACCAACACCCGCGCACGCGGGAATGATGATCTTGATGCGCCCATTACATTGGCGGGATGCCGTGATCGAAGTTGTAATACAGCGTTTGGTACGCCTGGCGGAATTCAATCACATCTTCCAAAACATTTTCTGGCGATTGCTTCTCAATCAGCACGCGGCTCATAAAATCGGCGATGGTGTCCATCTCTTTCTCGCGCATGCCCAGCCGCGTGACCTCAATTGTGCCCATGCGCAGCCCGCTGGGGCGATCCCAATCTTGCGGCTGATCGTTGGGCAACAGATTTTTGTTGGTCACCAGGTTGGCCCGCGCCAGCAGATGCGCCGTGTCCAGCCCGCCGCCAAACGCCCGCGCATCTCCAATCACCTGATGGGTGCGGGTGTAGCCCTTGTGCGCCGCGATGACCGGGATGCCGCGCTTTTCCAGCGCCGCGCCCAGCGCCTGGGCGTTCTTCACAATTTGCGCCATATACACTTGCCCAAACTCAATCATCTCGGCGGCAGAAACGGCCAGTGCGGCCACGCGGTTCACCTGGTGGGTGGCGGCCATCACCGGGAAAATGGTGTGGGTGATGGAATCTGTGAGGGCGGGGTCGTTCCACACAATGATGCCGCTTTGCGGGCCGCTGAACGTCTTGCCTGCCGAGCCGGTCATCACCGCGGCCCCCTCGCGCAGCGGGTCTTGGAATTGCCCGCCAGCGATCAGACCAATTTGGTGAGCGCCATCAAAGAAAATTTTGCCGCCCCACTCGCTCACAATCTCGTTCATCTCTTTCAGCGGGAAGGGGAACAGGGTCATGGATGCGCCCAGCGTGACCAGCTTTGGCCGGACGAGCGGGGCCATCTTGCGGAACAAATCCAAATCCACCACCAGCTCAACCGGGTCCATCGGCACATCCACAATCTTCAGGCCGCGCGCGCCAGCGGGGCCATCTATGCGGTTGCTGGAATGCCCGCCAAACGGCTGGGCGATGGTCATCACCACATCGCCGGGTTCGGTCATGGCGGTGTAAACGGTCATGTTGCCAATCATGCTGGCCACAAGACGGTGGTCGGCATAGTTGGCGCGGAACGCTTTTTTGAGCAGCTCCACGCACAACGATTCAATCTCATCAATATATTTTGTGCCCGCAAACCAGCGGTTCACCCGCCCAATGTGGCCCTCGGCGGCGCGCGTGCCAACCTCGGATGAAAGCAGCGCGCGAACAGCGGGGCTGGTGGGCGCTTCTGGCGCAAGCAGGTTGATGCACTGCTCGCCGCGCCATTTCTCGTTGCGCTTCACGGCGGCAATCACCGCGTCTTGCATATCTTTGCCGGTGCGGCAGTTATCTATGATGGCGCGCGCGTTGGCGAGAATTTCCGGGTCGTGCGCTTCGTGCTGGGGTTGGTTGGATGGGTTGGTCATGGTGTGTTTTATTTTTTAACACATGAATTGTATAGCCGGGCTTGTGCAATTAAAAAACAAAAAAGATGGCTCATGCGAGCGGCGACACGAAATTTTTTCGCAAAACGCGGCAAACGTTTGCAGCCTTCAAAAAGCCGCTTGCGCCATTGCTGCGCAATATGAGAGATGAGTTGTGTATAATCCTTCCAAACTATACGCCGAAGGATGAATATCTGGTTATATGAATACGCAAGGGACCCCCGCAGTGGAACCCGCTACTCCACAAGGGGAGAATGAGTTCGCCGCCTCGCTGAGCAACTACCTCGACAAGGCTGAAGGCTTCGAAATGAAGCGCAATCAGCTCGTGTCTGGGCATGTTTCGTCTGTCACTGACCGCGAGATCATCGTTGATCTTGGGGCCAAATCAGAAGGCATTGTGAGTGGCAAGGAAATTGACGCCCTGCCAAAAGATTTCCGCGCAACGCTAAAAGCGGGCGATGAAATTTACGCCTACGTTGTTGCGCCCGAAGATCGCAACGGCAACGTGGTGCTATCTCTGGCTCGCGCCATCGCAGAACGCGATTGGCGACAGGCCGAAGATTTGCACAAGTCGCAGGAAGCCTTTGAAAGCATGGTCGCAGGCTTTAACAAGGGCGGCGTGATTGTGAAGGTTGGTCGCCTGCGCGGGTTTGTGCCCGCCTCGCAACTCAGCCTGCAACATCAGCGCCTCATCGGCGACGAGAGCCTTCCCCCAGAGCAGCGCTACCAGAAACTGGTTGGCCGCAAAACTCTGGTCAAGGTGATCGAAATTGACCGTGAGCGCAATCGCCTGATTCTGAGCGAACGCGCCGCCTCGCGCGAACAACGCGCCGCGCAAAAAGACCAGCTTCTGGGCAAAATCGAGATTGGCTCGATCCTGGATGGCGAAGTCACCAGCGTGAAGGATTTTGGTGTGTTTGTTGATCTGGGCGGAGCCGACGGGATGGTTCACCTGTCCGAGTTGTCTCACCAGCGCATCAAGCAGCCCAGCGAAGTGGTCAAGGAAGGCGACAAGGTTCGCGTCAAGGTCATCGCTTTGGACAAGGATGGCGGGCGCATCGGCCTCAGCCTGAAGGCGCTGCAATCCGATCCCTGGTCGGAGCTGGACAAGAAGTATCGCCCCGGTCAGCTTGTGGAAGCCGAGATCATCAAGACGCACCCCAAGCATGGCGCGTTTGCCCGCCTCAAGGATGATGAAGCCATTGAGGGCCTCATCCCCCTGAGCGAGCTGAGCGACAAGCAAATTACCAACCCTCGCGAGATTGTGAAGGAAGGCCAGGTGGTGACGTTGCGCGTGCTCCGCGTGGAGCCAGAGTCGCGCCGCATCGCCCTCAGCCTCAAGCGCGTGAGCTGGTCGGAGTACGCCGATCAGGACTGGCAGGACGAACAGGAAGAGGACGAGGAATAGACCGCCAGCCGGTTTTCGTTTGAATGCAACGCCCCATCTTGAAAAAGGTGGGGCGTTTTTTTAACCGTAAAACGCCATGTAACGCAAATCCAATACGGGGCATCTAAACTGGTGCTTTTAAAGATGGCCTGTTTGGGCTTGTAAAAAATATTTTGCGCCCGGAAAATTCTGGGCGTTCAACAAGAGGTAATGCGAATGTCTGAGAAACTGATCATCATTGGTTCTGGGCCAGCTGGCCTGACCGCCGCTTTGTACGCCGGGCGGGCGTTTCTGAACCCGCTGGTTTTTGTTGGTTCATCGTTTGGCGGGCAAATTGCCACCACCACCGAGGTGGAGAACTTCCCCGGATTTCCCAACGGCTTGCAAGGGCCGGAATTAACCAATGCCATGCGCGAGCAGGCCGAGAGATTTGGCGCGCGGATGGTGGAAGACATCATTGATAAGGTGGATTTCTCTCAGCGCCCGTTCAAGCTTTGGGATGGCAGCGGCAATGAATACCAGGCCGATGCGGTGATTGTTGCCACCGGGGCAACCCCCACCAAGCTGGGCGTTCCGGGCGAGGAAGAGCACATTGGGCGCGGGGTGAGTTATTGCGCCACCTGCGATGGCTTCTTCTTCCGCGATAAAGAGATCATGGTTGTGGGCGGCGGCGATAGCGCATTGCAAGAAGCGCTGTTTCTCACCAAATTTGGCAGGCGGGTGCGTATTGTGCATCGCCGCGATTCCTTCCGCGGGGGGCCAACGCTGCAAAAATATGTGAGGGAAAACGACAAAATCTCAACTGTGATGGACACGGTTGTGGAGCGCATTATCAGCACAGATGGCAAAGTGGCCGAGGTGGCCTTGAAGAACGTAAAGACCGGCGAGAAAACCATCACCCCGGTAGATGGCCTGTTTGTTTTTGTGGGACACCAGCCCAACACCGATTTGTTCAAAGACCAGCTTGTGATGGACGATCACGGCTATTTGGTGGTGAACCGCCACTTGCACACCAGCGTAAAAGGCGTGTTTGCCGCGGGCGAGGTGCACGATAACCGCTTCAAACAGGCCATCACCAGCGCCGGGTTTGGCTGTGCCGCCGCGCTGGAGGCCGAGAAATATCTCGCCAGCTTGGCGCACTAGGCAGGCATACTGCGTTTTTAGAACTGGACTTACGCAAAGCTTAATCTAATCACTCGAAAAACGATGATATGTCATGCGGTGACAGGCTTACTTTTGCCTTGAATAACGCGCTTTGCGTAAATCTAGTCAAATAATTGAAAGGATGTCCGTCATCCCCGCGCACGCGGGAATGACGATCTGGATTTGTTCGTAAGCCCAGTCACAACCTGGTCCGCGCAATAAACGCGCTGATGGCCAGGCCAAGCCCCACCAGCGGAATGAGCGCAAAAATGGCGCTGGGCGACCCGCGCAAAAACTGCGCCAGCGCGGGCAAAATGTTGAAATATGCCGCGCCCAGCGCGATGCCCACTGCGCCAACCAGCCAAATGTATTGACCCCGCGCGTTGCCCATTTTGCGCAAAACCCGCCGAACCAGCTCGGCAATGACGCCGCCAGCGGCTGGCGCGCCAATCAGCATAATCATCAAGCTAAAAATGCCAATGCGCGAGACCAGATTGAGCAACACCCCCAGCAGCGCCCCGCACACCAGCGAGATGATGCCCGCCACCGCGTAATGCCCGGCGTTGGCGCTGTAAAACGTTGCCACGCGAGCCTTTACGAAATACGGGCACACATACCCGGTGGGGGTGCGCTGCGCATCTTTGGCGGCCAGTTTGCGCTCGCATTTGGAGCACTTGAGCAATGTGTTGGGGTCGGGGCTAATGTAATTGCCGGGACAATCAAAAGGTTGATCTGCTTGCATTTTTAGTTGTAGTTATAGGTTGTAGGCACGAAAAATCTCGGCACACCTACTATAACTCTCAACTATAACTCTCAGCTTTCCTGCCCCTAGCTTCCTTGCATTCTGGCGCGGGTGAGGAAAGCCACACCCACCAAAATCACGGCCATGGCCGCCACGCGGGCTGGGCTGATGGCTTCTCCGCCGAGCACAGCGCCCAGCCCCACCGCCACGATTGGGTTGACATAGGCATAGCTGGTTGCCAGCGCGGGCCGGGTGTGCTTGAGCAAAAAGACGTAGGCCGAATAGGCGACGATGCTGCCAAAAATAACAAGATAAACCCAGGCGGCCACCGCCACCGGCACAATCTCTTTGGTGATGGCCTCGCCGCGGGCGAAACCAATCAGCAAAACCAAAACGCCGCCCGCCAGCATTTGCGCCGCGCTGGTCATGCCGCCTTTGGGCAGGGTGAGCTTTCGCGCGGACAAAATGGAGCCGAGCGTCCAGAAGATTGAGCCGGTGAGTTGCAGGGCGATGCCAGCCGGGTTGGCCTGCGCGCTGGGGTCAAAAGTGAGCAAAAACGCGCCCGCAAAGCCGATGAGGATGCCCAGCCACTCGGCGCGGCGCGGCCACATCCCAAAAATGCCCGCAATGACCGCCGCCATGATGGGCGAAACGGTGACGATGGTGGCCGACAAACTGGATGGGATGAATTGCTCGGCCAGCGCGGTGAAGCCGGTGCCGCCGCCCAGCATGAGCAGACCCGCAAACGCCGAGTGCAGCCATTCTTTGCGGGTGGGCATGGCCTCGCCGCGGGCGCGGACGATGACCAGCAGGATGAGGCCAGCCACGATAAACCGCGCTCCAATCATCAAAAGCGGCGGAAAACTTTCCAGCGCAAAACGAATGCCCAAATAGGTGCTGCCCCAGATGGTGTATACCGCCAGCAGGGCAAGAAGTATTTTGCTGGATGGGGTTCCGGGCGATGGCTGCGTTGCCGCATCCACCGCCCGGAGTTTAGAAGGCTCTTCAGCCTTCGCGGTTGAGAGAGAAGGACTCTTCATGTCTCACTCTGCAAGCCCCAATGCCAGCGCTTTGCTGTTCCGAAAAGCGACCTGAGCAGGCTCACAGAAAGGAAACATGATAAACCGGTTCGCGTATGATGGGGCATTGAAAGTTCGTTAAAAAATGGCATGAAACACACAAATTCATCGCAAACAAACGCCGACGGTTTGAAAATCAACCCGCACCCGGAACAGCACCCATTAGACGGAACAGATCGCGAGATTTTGCAGCTTTTGCAGGAAGATGCGCGCATCTCGCTGAGCGAAGTGGGGCGCAGGGTGCATCTTTCGCAAACGGCGGTTGCGGCGCGGGTGCGCGCCCTGGAAGATGCAGGCATCATCATCGGCTACCATGCCAAAGTAAACACCTACAAGCTGGGCTATCCCATCATGGCGATTATTTTGGTGAAGGCCGCCACCATCCGCGAGGCCGAGCAGGTCTCGGCCATTGCGGGGGCGATCCCCGAAATTTTGGAAAGTCATCGCATCACCGGCGACAACGGGATTGTGCTAAAGGTGATCGCCTCCAGTGTGGCGCGGCTGGATCAAATTATTCATGATATTTCTGCGGCCAGCGCCCCCACCACCTGCCTTGTGCTGGCCACCCACTTTGAGGCGCGGCCTGTGCCCACGCACGAGGCCGAATCATAAAATCAAGAGAAATTTGGCGCTTGCCCCAAAAGCCTCTCGCACATGCAGTCCAATGTCCTTGCCGCCCCATCTGCCAGCGCGGCCCCTGCGCCAGAGCGCGAGCTGCTGGCGCGCATTATGCGCAAGGATGCAGGGGCACTGGCCGCGCTGTATGACGATTACGGGGCGCGGGTGTACTCTCTGGCGGTGATGATTGTGGGCGAGAACATGACCGCGCAAGAAGTGACGCAGGATGTTTTTTTGCGGGTGTGGCAAAAACCAGAAACATACCGCTACGAGACCGGCCATTTTGCCTCCTGGCTGTTGACCATGACCCGCAACATGGCCATTGACCGGCTGCGGCGCGAAAAAAGCGCGGGCGGGCATGTGACCGATTCAATTGACGAGGACAATTTTCCCGAAATTGCGGATGTGACCCAGGCCGATGAGTTGCGCTGGCGCGACCTGAAGCGCGCTTTTGACACGCTGCCAAAGGAACAACACGAGGTGGTGCAACTGGCGTTTTATCACGGCCTCAGCCAGTCGGATATTTCGGCGCATCTTGGCGCGCCGCTGGGCACCATCAAAACCCGGATGCGCCTGGCCATGGAAAAACTCCGCGCCATTTTTACATCTGATTAGGCCTTTTTTTGCGTTATTCAAAATGAACACGGTGATAAACACAGTGATTGAGATGAGTTGCGAAGATGTCCGCGCCAACGCGGGCGCCTATGCCCTTGGCGCGTTGAGCGCCGATGAACGCGCCGCGTTTGAAAGGCACGTGGCGGCCTGCCAGCCGTGCGCGGAATACTGCGCAAGCTTCGCGCCGGTGAGCGCGGGGCTGCTTGCTGCCGCCCCGTTGCGCAGACCGCCGCCGCAAATTCGGGCGGCGTTGCTGCAAAAGATTCAACCTGCCCCGGCGCGGCCTTCGCTTTGGGCGCGTTTGGCGCAGGGCTGGGCCGCGCCACGCAGGGGCGTTGCCTTTGCTGGGATGGCGCTTGTGTTGGCCGTCGCGCTCATCGCCCTTGCGGGTCCCATCGGCCAGTTTGCCGCCGCGCTGCAAAACAGGCAGATGGCCCAGCAGTTGGCCGCAGACCCGGCTGCGGCGCAATTGCCCATGTTTGGGCGGCCCGCCGCCCCGCAAGCCAGCGGCACCCTGCGCTTTAGGCCAGATGCCAAAACCGGCGTGCTGGAAGCCCGCGCCCTGCCCGCCTTGCCCGCAAATCAGGCGTATCAACTTTGGCTGGTGAACCCCGATGGCACGCGCGATTCTGGCGCGGTGTTTCAAGTGAGAAATTCTGATGAGTGGGTTGCAGTGAGCGGGAGCAAACCGCTGGGTCAGTACATCCGTTTTGGCATTACGGTAGAGCCAGCCGGCGGCAGCCCCGGCCCCACCGGCCCAGGTGCGCTCAACAGCCAGCCGGCGTAAATTTTTCTTTCCCCGCAGAGAAATAAAAAACAGGGCTTGCGCACAAGCCAAGATCGTCATTCCCCGCGTTCGCGGGAATGACGGGCATTCTTGACATGCTTTGCGATTGAAATCGCGCCTTGTGAGCCTTTGGCTGAGCGTCCGCCTGCGCGGACGCAACCCGTGTCGGCGCAGGCCGACACTCGGCAGAATGCCCGCCAGGCGCGATTTCAATCGCATGGCTTTTTAACCACACACATCCAAAATCAGATATTTGCGCGTTATTACAAACAAGAGGCGCACACAAGGGTGGGCGCGCAAGTTTTACTCAGGAGGCAAATATCATGGTTGGGAAAATTTTTGGAAAAGGCGATGGAAGCTGGGTGCCGGTTTTGTTGCGCATTGGCGTTGGGCTGACCTTTTTATTCGCAGGGTGGAGCAAGTTGAGCAACTTTGCTGTGCCGTTCTTTACCCAGCTTGGCATTCCCGCGCCGGGCATCACCGGGCCGTTTATCACGTTTCTGGAGCTGATTGGCGGGCTGTGCATTTTGCTGGGCATCGGCACGCGCTTCTTTAGCCTGTTGCTCATTGGCGATATGGTTGTGGCGATTCTGGCCGCGCGGCTGGGCGGCCAGCAGGGATTGCTCACGCTGGGTTTGCCCAACGGCTGGAACGCCATGCGCACCGAATTGTTGCTTTTGCTGGGTTGTCTTGCGCTGGTCATCCGCGGGGCGGGGCCGCTATCCATTGAAAATAGTGTTTTAAAACGCGAGATCCCGTGAAGGGGGGAGGTTCGCGTGCGTGGAAGGTGAAAGAGGGCTATTTACTGCCCTCTTTTTTTATTTCATCGCGATGACGCGCAGCATATCCTGGTGGATGAGGCCATTGCTAACCACCGCTTGTTTTGTGGCAAACATGGCATCGTTGCCAGAGAAATCTGTCGCCAGGCCGCCCGCCTCGCGCAGAATCACGGTGGCGGCGGCAATATCGTGCGGGTTAATTTTTAACTCCCAGTAGCCATCAAACCGCCCGCAAGCCACCATGCAAATATCCAGCGCGGCGCTGCCAAACCGGCGCACGGCCTGGCAATTGCGCTTAAAGTTGATGAAGTTCTGAAAGTTGTTCACCTCGCTGGTCTGGCGGTCGTAGGGGAAACCGGTGGCCAGCAGGCTGCGCTGAAGGATGCTGGTGCCAGACACGCGCACAGGCCGCCCGTTTAGCGTTGCGCCGCCGCCCAGCGTGGCGCTGAACATTTCATCTATGCACGGGTTGTACACCACGCCCATGGCCGGAACGCCATCCACCAGCAAACCCAGCGAGACCGAAAAATGCGGCACGCCGTGCGCAAAATTCACCGTGCCATCCAGCGGGTCCACAAACCATTTGTGGCTGCTGTTTTTGTTGATGGCGTACTCGCCGCCTTCCTCGCCCACGATGGCATGGCTGGGAAAGTTCGCGCGAATTTGGCTCACAATAAAATCTTCGCTCTTGCGGTCAAACTCGGTCACTGGGTCAACCGCGCTGGATTTGAAATCTACCCGCGCGTTGGCGTTCATGGTCTTAAGGCCATCCATCAAAATGCGACCCGCGCCGCGGGCCAGTTCCACCGCCACAAGGCGGGCATTTTCCAGTTCAGTGTTCATATCAAAAGAGTGTAGCATGGGCGGCAAATGAAAGTTGTTTTGCAGCGCGTGACCCGCGCGCAAGTGGCGGTGGATGGCGCCGTGGTCGGCAAAATTGGGCGCGGGGTGGTGTTGCTGGTGGGCGTTACGCACACCGATGCCCGCGAACAAGCCGACTGGCTGGCAAAAAAGATCGCCACGTTGCGGGTGTTTGAGGCCGAGGACGGCTCATCGGGGTTTGACCGCTCGTTGATTGATGTGGGCGGCGCGGCGTTGGTGGTGTCTCAGTTCACTTTGTATGGCGAGGCGCGCAAAGGCCGCCGCCCAGATTTTGTGGCCGCGGCCAGGCCAGAGGTGGCCGCGCCGTTGATTGAGTATTTTTGCCAGCAGTTGCGGGCGCAAGACGTTGCCATCCAAACCGGCGTGTTTGGCGCAAATATGCAGGTGGAGCTGGTGAATGATGGGCCGGTGACGTTGATATTGGAGGCGTGAGGGATTTTTGCCGTGCGATTGAAATCGCGCCTTATGAGCCTTTGGCTGAGCGTCCGCCTGCGCGGACGCATCCCGTGTCGGCGCAGGCCGACACTCGGCAGAATGTCCTCCAGCTGCGATTTCAATCGCACAAGAGCGCGGGTTAGTATTTTTCCAGCAGATGGAAGCTGCGGTCATCACGGATGGCGTGACCAACGGCCACGTAGCCATCGCCCAAAGCGGCCAGAAACTGAGCGCGGGTTTTCATCCGCCAAGCCAGCGCTTCATCCAAACTTTTGCGTTTAAGGGCCTGAAAATCCAGCGGGATTTCAATTTCCATTTTTGCGCTGGGGGTTTGCGCCCCGTTGCGCCAGGGCTGGCTGCCATCCATCCACCACTCGGCTTCAAATCGGTCGGAGGGAATGCCACGGTTGAGTTCATCGTCCATCACGCCGTATGCGTTGACCAAATACACGCGGCCAATGGCCCCCAGCTTGCGCAGGTTAAACGCCGCGTTGAGCGATTCCAACGGGTCAAATGTCCAAGTCATCAAGTTAATGCCGCGGGCCAGAGCCACATCTTTTTGGGCCAGTTTTAGGCGCGCGCCCAGCCCGCTGCTTTTGTATTCTGGCAGCACCGCCGCAATGTGCGAGTGCTGGCTGAGGCCGCGATTGGCATGAGGGTCGTGGGCGGTGCTGAGAATGCTGACTGCAAAACCGAGCATGGTGTTTTGGGCGTCAAACCCGCCAATGGCGATGCCGCCGTGCCGCATCACCACCAGCAAGAGCGCCTCGTCCATGGTGGGTTCGCCGCCCCAGATCAGGCGTTGCAGGTTGGCGCAGGCGTGGCAATCGGGCAGGCCATCAAATGGGCGGATGTGAATCTGGTCGGTCATCGTCATTGCAGGTGGCGTGGTTTATGGCGCGCGGGTGGCGGTGGGCGGTATGAGCGTGGGGCTTTGGGTGGTTGGCGTGGCCGGCGCGGGCGTTTGGGTGGCCTCGGTTTGCGGCGGTGTGGTTGGGGTGGGTGATGAGGCCACGGTTGGCGATGGTGTTGGGGTGAACGTAAACGTAAATGTGGGCGTTACGATGGTTGGCGTTGATGAAGGCGTGTTTGTGGGCACGGGTGTGCGCGTGGGCAATGGCGCAACCGTGCGGGTGGGAATGTTGACATCGGTGGGCAACACGGCGCCAAGGGTGGCGCTGGGCGCCAGCAGGGCTGTGGCTGTGCTGGCCGGGCGCGTGGGCGTGGGTTGCTCGTTTCCGGCGGGCTGGGTGATGAACAAAAGCCCGAAACCGATCAGATAGCACGGCAGCGTGAGCAGGATGATGCCGATGAGCACGCTGTATGTTGTGCGTCGGCGCGGCTCGGCTTGTTTCTGGCCGCTGGATTTGGTCTGGTTGCTCTGCATGGCGTGATTATAGAAGAGTGAAGGGCGAAAGGTGAAAGTCAAAAGAGGAAAACAGAGGTTTGGGATGGGATTGCGGTATGCTGGCGCGTTGATATGAGTGAGAAAACAAGTATGGCCGAGGCCATCCCGTATGCCATCTGGCGCAAGCAGGAGATGGGTGACGCGCCGGGCGGGGCAAAGGGAAATCTGGTTGTTTTGCCAGAGGTATATAGCCCGCAATTGGGCAACACGCGAAATGTGGTGGTGTATTTGCCGCCGTCGTACGCCATCGGCCAAAAACGCTTTCCGGTGATTTACGCCCAAGATGGGCAAAACCTGTTTGATGGCGCAACCGGGTTTGCCGGGCAGGAGTGGCACGCGGATGACACGCTGGAGAATCTGGCGTTGCTGGGCAAAGAGGTGATTCTGGTGGGCGTGTGGAATACCGAGCGCCGCGCCAATGAATACACGCCGTTTAGCGGGCGCTGGGTGGGTGAAGGCGAGAAATATATTGATTTTTTGCTGGACACGCTTAAACCAGAAATTGACCGGCTGTTTCGCACCATGCCCGACCGGGCGCACACCGGCATCATGGGGTCATCGCTGGGCGGGTTGATTAGTGCGTGGGCGTTTTTTACGCGCCCGGAGAGTTTTGGCTTTGTAGGCGCGTTTAGCCCGGCGTTCTGGCCGGGCGGCGGGGAAGCGTATCGGATGATCGGCGCGGCGGCCTTCACCCCGGGCCGGATTTACGTGGATAACGGCACGCGAGAATATAGCGCGAGACCCATCGTGGATATTTTGCGGCAGAAGGGCTATGTGGCGAACAAGACGTTTAGGTATGTAGAAGAGCAGGGGGGGCAGCACAATGAGGCGGCTTGGGCGAAGCGGTTGCCCGGCGCGTTGGAATTTTTGTTGAGCGCAGAGGGCTGAGCGTTGGGGTTGAATCTTAAATTTTCAAATTAGCGGCTTTAGCCTATTGACAAAGCAAAAAAAATCTATATAGTCAACCGGCTTCGAACAGAAGGCACTTTAACAAAGCGATAGCGGACTTCGGAACTTGAGACATGCAAATCTGCACCTGATCCCAGGGGCAGATTTTTTGTTCGGAAAATTCTTCGACTTGGAAATTAACGGTGAAACGAAAGAATCACCGTGAAATTAAAAGCGAAAAATCACTTGACAAAGCGAATCGGTTCTGGTAGTATCGTGGGGCTTCGGTGAGAGTGAAATCTTAAAGAAGTAGAGCACATTAACAATTAAAGAGTGGTAAAGAGACTCGAGAACTATATCGAAAAGATAAAAAGCTTGGGTTCTCGTTAAGAACTAAGGCAATCTTGAAAGAGATTGCTCAGTGATCTTTGGATTACAACAAACTTTACGGAGAGTTTGATCCTGGCTCAGGATAAACGCTGGCGGCGTGCCTAACACATGCAAGTCGAACGAAGCAATAGCAATATTGACTGAGTGGCGGAAGGGTGAGTAACACGTAGGAATCTACCTCATCGGAGGGAACAACCAGTCGAAAGATTGGCTAATACCCAAAAGGATTGGTAACAATCAGAGTCGAAAGGCCTGGTGAGAGGAGCCTGCGGCCCATCAGCTAGTTGGCAGGGTAACGGCCTACCAAGGCAACGACGGGTAGGGGGTCTGAGAGGACGTCCCCCCACACTGGAACTGAAACACGGTCCAGACGCCTACGGGTGGCAGCAGTGAGGAATATTGGTCAATGGGCGAAAGCCCGAACCAGCAACGCCGCGTGGAGGATGAAGGTTTTCGGACTGTAAACTTCTTTTCGGGGAGACGAGAAAGGACGGTATCCCCGGAATAAGCCACGGCAAACTACGTGCCAGCAGCCGCGGTAATACGTAGGTGGCGAGTGTTATCCGGATTCACTGGGCGTAAAGCGCTTGTAGGTGGTTCTGTAAGTTGGGTGTCAAATCTTCGGGCTTAACTCGAAGCGCCGCTCAATACTGCAGAACTGGAGGATGTCAGAGGAAGATGGAATTCCCGGTGTAGTAGTGAAATGCGTAGATATCGGGAGGAACACCCGTGGCGAAGGCGGTCTTCTGGGGCATTCCTGACACTGAGAAGCGAAAGCCAGGGGAGCGAACGGGATTAGAAACCCCGGTAGTCCTGGCCGTAAACGATGGATGCTAGGTGCTGGCAGATCTAACCCTGTCTGTGCCGAAGCTAACGCGTTAAGCATCCCGCCTGGGAAGTACGATCGCAAGATTAAAACTCAAAGGAATTGACGGGGACCCGCACAAGCAGCGGAGCGTGTGGTTTAATTCGATGCTACACGAAGAACCTTACCCAGGTTTGACATACAGGTAGTAGTGAACCGAAAGGGGAACGACCCGCAAGGGAGCCTGAACAGGTGTTGCATGGCTGTCGTCAGCTCGTGTCGTGAGATGTTCGTTTAAGTACGCTAACGAGCGCAACCCTTACTGCCAGTTACAAGTGTCTGGCGGGACTGCCGGCCACAAGCCGGAGGAAGGCGAGGATGATGTCAAGTCAGCATGGCCTTTATATCTGGGGCTACACACACGCTACAATGGGACGGTACAATGGGTTGCCAAGCCGCGAGGCGGAGCTAATCCCTCAAAACGTTCCTCAGTTCAGATTGCAGGCTGCAACCCGCCTGCATGAAGTCGGAGTTGCTAGTAAACGCGCGTCAGCTATAGTGCGTTGAATACGTTCCCGGGTCTTGTAC
>Ga0138256_10004398_pt1 | contig 14984 bp, 13 predicted proteins | sample KNB2016incub_MG_FD_105486 | JGI IMG/M metagenome (GOLD analysis project Ga0138256, IMG submission 105486) | Active sludge microbial communities from wastewater in Klosterneuburg, Austria - KNB2014incub_MG | ecosystem: Engineered > WWTP > Activated sludge > Unclassified | place: Austria... | reverse complement strand
GTTGAAGAAAACTTACATTTTTTCGCCACTATCTTCGGAACTACAATTGAGGAAAATTATGATTTAATAAAGGATATATACATTCAAATTCAACCATTCAAAGGTAGAAGGGCAGGTGCACTCTCAGGCGGAATGAAACAAAAATTAGCGTTATGTTGCGCATTAATTCATGCTCCAAAAGTATTATTTCTAGACGAACCAACCACCGGAGTTGATCCCGTTTCAAGAAAAGAATTTTGGATTATGCTAAAACGATTGCAAAAAAAAGGCATTACCATATTGGTTTCAACTCCTTACATGGATGAAGCTTCACTTTGCGATAGAATTGCATTAATACAAAAAGGAAAAATCTTAAAAATTGATTCTCCAGAAAACATCATTAACAATTACGAAAAAGTAATTTATGATGTACAGGCAAAAAATACGCACGGATTGATACACGATTTAAAAAATTATCCCAATCAATACAGTGTGTATGCTTTTGGAGAGTTTGTGCATTACATAGATAAATTAGCAACTTTTAATCCAACCGATTTACAAACCTATTTAAAAAATAAAAATCACACGGATATAATTATTAAGCCTGCAACAATAACGATTGAAGATGTTTTCATGGATTTGTAAATCGATTTCAGATTACAAATCTCAAGGGTTTTCAAAACCTTGGAGATTTGAGTTAAATAAAAAACTTTGTGACTTTGTGTCTTCTTGGCAAATAATTATGGAAAAAGAAAAAATAATAACTGTAAAAAACCTAAACAAAAAATTTGGCAACTTCACCGCTGTAAAAGGGATTTCGTTTGATGTCTATAAAGGAGAGATTTTCGGTTTCTTAGGAGCCAATGGAGCAGGAAAAACAACAGCAATGAAAATGTTAATTGGTATTTCAAATCCCACTTCGGGTGAAGCTAATGTAGCTGGTTTTGATGTGCATACACAAACCAATATGGTGAAAAAAAGTATCGGTTATATGAGCCAAAAATTCTCCATGTATGATGATTTAACCATCAAAGAAAATATCACTTTTTTTGGTGGAATTTATGGATTATCAAGATCACAAATCAAACAAAAAATCACCCAATTAGTCGAAGAATTAGAACTTCAAGAAGTAGCAAATAATTTAGTAGGCTCGTTGCCATTGGGTTGGAAACAAAAGTTATCGTTTTCTGTTGCCTTGCTGCACGAGCCAAAAATTGTTTTTTTAGACGAGCCAACAGGTGGTGTTGATCCAATAACCCGGAGACAATTTTGGGAAATGATTTATACACAAGCTTATAAAGGAACTACCATTTTTGTAACTACACATTACATGGATGAAGCAGAGTATTGTGACCGAGTTTCAATTATGGTTGACGGTACAATCGAAGCGCTTGATACACCAAAAAATTTAAAAAAACAATTCAATGTAGAGGCTATGAATGATGTGTTTTTAAAATTAGCAAGGAATATCGAATAGTATTTAAAAGCCATATAAATCACCGCAACACGCAGCAAATAGAAACTTGAAACAAAAAAAATGAAAAGATTTATCGGATTTGTAAGAAAAGAGTTCTACCATATTTTCAGAGATAAACGCTCCTTGTTTATTCTATTTGGTATGCCAATTGCCCAAATTTTACTGTTTGGTTTTGCTATAACAAATGAAATTAACAATGTTGATATTGCTATTCTAGACCAATCAAATGATATAGAAACACAAAAAATAATATACAAAATAAAAGCATCACCCTATTTTAATGTCGAAAATCAAATTGAAAAAGAGCGTGACATAGCTTCAGAATTTAAAAAAGGGAAAATCAAGGCAGTTCTTATTTTTGAACCGAATTTCAGTAAAAACCTTGAAACAAAAAAAGTAACATTTATACAAGCAATTACCGATGCAACCGAACCTAATGTTGCCAACACCATAGCAAATTATACTTCAGCGATTATTCAAAATTATCAAGCGCAAAAAAAACAACCTGATACCAATCAAGTAAAGGTTGTAGTGCAATCGAGAATGTTATATAATCCGGAACTTAAAAGCGTTTTTAATTTTGTTCCAGGTGTGATGACCGTTATTTTGATGCTTGTTTCGGCAATGATGACCTCTATTTCTATTACGCGAGAAAAAGAATTAGGAACCATGGAAATCCTCTTAGTTTCTCCTTTAAAACCATTTCAGGTAATTATTGGCAAAGTATTCCCATACATTTTTCTTTCCATTATCAACGCCATTGTAATTGTAGGATTAGGTTATTTTGTTTTCAAAATGCCAATCAACGGCAGTATATTTTTATTGGCATTTGAAAGTATTTTATTTATCATTTCAGCGCTTTCGTTAGGGATATTAATTTCTACCATTTCTAATTCGCAACAAACTGCAATGATGTTATCCTTAATGGGTTTAATGCTGCCTGTAATCATTCTTTCAGGGTTTATCTTTCCCATCAATAGTATGCCTTTACCGATGCAAATTATCAGCAACATCATACCTGCAAAATGGTTTATCATTATTGTAAAAGCCATTATGCTAAAAGGAGTCGGAATTCAATACATATGGAAAGAAACGCTAATATTAATTGGAATGACTGTGTTTTTTATAGCAGTGAGTATTAAAAAATACAAAATTAGATTAGAATAAGAGTATCATCCCTGTGAAGGTTTTAAACCAGCACAGGGTTAGAAAAATAAATTATGAAAACAATACTATTCATCATACAAAAAGAATTCAAGCAAATTTTTAGAGATAAAAGTATGCTCCAACTGATATTTATACTACCAATTTTACAATTATTAATTTTGTCAAATGCAGCTACATTCGACGTTAAAAACATTGCAATAACCTTTGTCGACAAGGACCAAAGTCGTGATTCAAGAGATTTAATAAATGCTTTTAAAGCATCAACCTATTTTAAAGTTACCGACGCACATTTTTCTGAAAAGGAAGCCGTCGAAGAGATGCAAAAAGGAAAAACCGACATTATTGTAAATATTCCTATTCACTTCAATCGTGACCTTCAAAAAAAACAAAAAGCAAGTGTTTCAGTAAGTATTAATGCCATTGATGCAGCAACAGCAGGTGTTGAAAATGTTTATGTAACTCAAATTATAAATACATACAATCAAAACATTCAAATGCAGTCTAAATATTTCTCCGAAAGCAAAGAAATAACAAATAATATAATGGTTATTCCCTCTTTTTGGTACAACAATACCTTAAATTATAAGACTTTTATGGTTCCTGGTATTTTGGTGCTATTGGTTACTATGCTTACTTTATTTCTTTCATCAATGAATATTGTTAGAGAAAAAGAACTAGGTACATTAGAGCAAATCAATGTTACTCCAATAAAAAAATATCAGTTTATTATTGGGAAATTATTTCCGTTTTGGGTACTTGGATTAGTGATTTTGACAGTAGGTTTAGTAATAGCTAAAGTCGTTTTTAATGTTCCCATGTTAGGTAATATTTTTCTTGTTTATGGCTTCACATCAGTGTATTTGCTATTAATTTTAGGTTTCGGATTGTACATATCCAATCATACTGAAACCCAACAGCAAGCCATGTTTATAGCTTGGTTTTTTATGGTTATCTTTATTTTAATGAGTGGTTTATTTACACCTATCGAAAGCATGCCCAAATGGGCTCAAAATCTAACCTTATTAAATCCTATTCGATATTTCGTAGAGTTCATAAGAATGGTTCTTCTAAAAGGATCTGGCTTTGCCGAAGTATTAAACAACCTTTTGATCGTTTCCGGATTTGCAGTATTTGTAAATGGTATGGCAGTTTGGAGTTACAAAAAATCAAATTAAAAACTAAAATTTCAACAAAAAAGCTAAATATTTACAATCTTTACCCAAAGAAAGATAGGTCAAGCATATCAAAAGTATTTAAAATGATACCAGTAATAATGATTAATAAATGGTTTAACAGAAGTAAATTTTGTAAAACAGTACAATATGGAAAATACTAAATCACATTGGGAAAATGTTTTTGCTACTAAAAATCCAAATGAAGTTAGTTGGACACAAGAATATCCGAAAACAGCAATGAATCATATAGAAAGTTTGGAACTTTCTAAAACCGCCAACATTATTGATATTGGTGGTGGCGACAGTAACTTAGTGGATGCTTTGTTAGATAACGGATACGAGAACATTTGGGTTTTAGACATCTCTGAATTCGCACTAGAAAGAGCAAAAAAGCGTTTAGGTGAAAAAGCAAATAAAGTACATTGGATTGTTTCAGACATTACCGAATTCAGTACAGATATTAAATTTGATTTTTGGCACGATAGAGCTGTGTTCCATTTCTTGACCCAACAAGAAAACATCGATAAATATGTAGCTTTAATCAATAATGCTATGCAGGATAATGGAAATTTTCTATTAGGCACTTTTTCCGAAAACGGACCACTTAAATGCAGCGGTTTAGAAATAAAACAATATTCAGAAAATGCCATGAGGCAAACTTTTAACCAAAGTTTTCAGGCTGTAAATTGTTTTACAGAAAACCATACTACTCCTTTTAATACTATTCAAAATTTTCAGTTCTGTGGTTTCAAAAGACGATAATTATCAAAATATACAACGTTACAGAAGATGTTTGTTAAATAGACTAGCATCTTTTTTTATAAGAGTAACAATCCTCCACTAACACAAAATGAAAACAGGAAAAATAAACGAAGAACTTATAGAAAGTATGCTGTGAGATTTAGCATTTGTTGTAGAAATTTATTCTTTTTTATACAAAATTAAATTTAATGTTTTATATGCGACTACTGCAGTTTTAACTGTTTTTGATGGATTGTATGGCGTCCATAAACCAATAACAAATTCAAAATTGTATAAGAATTGAAGTGATTATAAAGAGTTAATGAAATTTAATAAATCATTTCTATCTTTTGCAGATAGCTGTTTAAACTTGTTTTTTGAATTTAATGCTTCGCCACCGTGCCATAAGATTGCTTCCGTTATGTTTTTTGCTCTACCATCATGCAGAAAATTAGTGTGGTTATTTACAACATTTGTTAAACCTATTCCCCAAAGTGGTCTTGTTTTCCACTCATTTCCATTAGCAAGGAAATCAGATCTATTGTCTGCTAAACCGTCACCCATATCGTGTAAAAGTAAATCCGAATAAGGGAAAATGGTTTGATTTGCCAATGCAGCAATAGCAGATGGGCCGGTTTGCATTTTGGGAATATGACATTTAGCACATTCCAATTGTTCAAATATTTTTGCGCCACGGCGTACATTGCTAACGGTTATGTTTCTTGGTGCCGGAACGGCTAAAGTTTTACAATAAAGAGCAACCCTTTGTAAAATATGGTCTGCTAATTCCGGATCATCCCCAAAACCGTCTTCTCCGTTGCTTTGACCAAATCCTGTTTCAATTGGCTTTAAATAACTTGTAATGCCCATATCGCCATTATAAGCACCTGCGCATTGTTCTAAAATCGTTGCTGTATTGGCTTTCCAACCGAATCGCCCAATTTTTGTTGTTCCGGTGACGGCATCAAAAACATAATTGGCTTTACCGGATATTCCATCACCATCAGTATCGTTGATGTCTTGATTTTGGAGTATATCATTTTCTGTAATTACCTCTAATAATCCTAATCCAAAAACAGGAGAGCCTATTCTAGGTGATAAAAGCGCATTACCCGGAAAAGGTATATAAGTATCAATTAATGAATAGGTTGGTTTTTTCAAAGTGATTTGAGTTCCATCAGATAGTATTTCAACAATATCAGTGTAAGTTACTTGAAATTTACCTTCAGGTTGATAGCCAAAAATCGCTTGGTTTTGAATTTGTGTTCCAAATCCGGGAACGGGAATCGGAGCGCCATTTTCTAATTGCCCAGGTAAACTAACACGAAGAAAGAAACCACTTCGAGCATTAATGTTTGCCGGAAACGAGGGTCTGCCATCTCTTGGATGACACGAAACACAAGAAGAATTATTGAAAATGGTGCCTAATCCTTGATTGATTGAGGCTGGTGCTGTTACAAAAACAGATTCAAAATCGACATCGCCGTCTAAATGGTCTGCTAAATCCGACCCATTTATATTTGGAGCCGGAGTGCTGAATGAATTACTTGAAGTTAAAAAAACGGTGGTTTGCCCACCGGCAAATAATCGATCTTCTAATGACGGCAAATCTTCATATACTTCTTCTGAATCATTATCCGAACAAGAAATCAATAGTATTATAAAAACCGCTAAAAATGGATATTTTAGTACTGCGTTCATTTATTATAATTAAAACGAAAAGATTATGCTTGCTTTCATAATCTTTTCGAATGGTACGACAAAAACCAATTTTACAAATTAGAAATCAAAGGTTGTAATTGTGATTCTAGTATCACTTTTAATTCGGCGACTTTTTGTTGTGCATTCTCAACAGTGGTTCTATTGTTAAAAATAGCATCTGTAAATGTTCCCGGAATGGCTTCGATGGCTGCAATCGCATCACTAATTTTGGCTTTAATAGAGACATCCATCGTTGCGTTTTTTGAAGCCACTAAATCTGTCAGTCCTTTTCCTTGAACAGAACCAAAATCACCCATATAAATATTTTGTATACTTCTGATATTGTTGGCAAAATCAAGTTTTGAATTATTGCTAAAACGAGATTCTTCATCCTGCGGACTGGCGGCTCCATTGTCTCCATTCAAAGGGGTTTCAATTTTTCCTGTCGCCACTTCATCAGAAATAATAATGATACCTTCTACCAATTCTAAAAGCGCATCTTTTTGCGAGGTATATATAGAACCTGATTGCCCTGCATTGATAAAATTATTAGCGAAATTACCTTGCGATTGAAGCCAGCCGTTGTAAAGTTGTTGGGTTTTACTTTGCAAATTTTGAGCTGCTGCTACGAGATACTCAAGTTCTCTTGTGGTCAATTGACTTGCAGTTTTATTGCCATCTAATCCCCACACAAAATATTCAATGGTATGAAATCCTCTCGCATCATCATTGTCTAACAAAGCAGAAGTTATTGCTTGAGAACTACTTAAAATATTATTAATGGCATTGACATCTACCGGCCAAGAGTCAATGGCAGGATCAATACCTTCTGTATCCACTGGTCCGTATAAAAATCCTTCTGATTTCTCCCATGGTGCACGAGTAGCAATCCAAGCATTTTTTACAGCAGTTAATGCGGCTTCGTCATCAATAGCAAGATTCTGGCAAGCTGTTGTAAGCACCACCGAATTATCATACAATTCTTTGTAGGTTGCTGTAATAACGTTAACAGAAGCATTGGTTAATATCTCTTTGTTTATAGCACCATCAGCAATCACGGGATCGGTATCGTTGTCACTACAATTCACCAATAGCATAGAAGCCAGTCCTAAAATAAATATGTTTTTTTTCATGATATATAAAGTATTAAGTTAAAATTCAAATCCTATTCCAAGGGAAAAAGTATTTTCCTGTTGTTTTTTTCCGGTGTATAAAAGGGTATTCAAGTCATAATTTTGCGAACCAAGTCTTCTATTTGAGTATTGCGCTTTAATGGTAATTTCTTGAGCAATAAACCAATTTATTCCGCCAGTTATGGAGCTTCTTTGCCATCTTGGATTATCGACGACACTGCCTTCAACATCATACATAGAATCATAATAATCATACCTGAAAAACGGATACAACATGTGCTGCTTTAGGTTTGAAAAATGATGCAAAACTTCATAGCCGATTTCAGTGGTAAACCCAACCGCGTTCTTTCCAACAGGCGTTCTTTTTACGCCTAAATTGTTAGATAAATTGGAGTTTCTTTGAGAAACAATATTAGAGTTTTCAAGATTTCCATAAATACCGGTTGTGTAAATCCGCAAAGGATATTCGTTGTAGGTAAAATGCCCTTCCAATAGGGTAACATAAGCACTTTCTTTCATGTCTTCTTTCGGTCTGTTGGCCGCAGAGTCACCAATGTATGCAGACATACCAACGTAAGTATGCTTGTGCTTCCCAAACTTATAATCGAGTCGCAACATGGTCGCAAATGATTCGGCATTGACCATTTCAAATCTTTCTTGGTGCCCATTTTTAATCCAACCACTAGAGTTGAATCCTGACGAATCCAATCCGTTTGTGAATGTAAAATAGTAATTGAATTTTTTAGCAAAAGTTCCGTAAATACCGATTCCAGATTCATACCAACCTAATGGGGTTAGTGCGTTTTCCATCTCTTGTCTATGAGTTGTAAAATACTCGTCGGGATCATCTAGACTTTGAGCTAGGTTAAACAAGACTTTAATTCTTCCCACTTTTACATTGAAATAAGAATTTATTTTAAAATCGGCATAAATTTGCTCAAGTTTTATACTGCCTCCTTTTTCAATTTCTTGTTCAAATTCTCCAAATTCTTCTTGCGTATCATAAGCAATTGAGGCACCGGTACCTCCATGCTCAAACTCTATTTCCGAGCGAAAGGCAATCCAATCATTGAATTGGTATTCTGGATATAGGTTTAAACGCTCGGCATCAATCTTATCTTTCAGCGTTGGGTCAGTGTCGTAATCATAGTTATAGTAGTTTACTACCGCATATCCGTGTAATGAGAATTTATCTAAACCATGGTTTAAATTGGTTTCGTAGATTTTTTTTTGATTTTGGATTTCTTTTAGCAGTTCGTCCTTAATCTCGGCTTTTAATTTTTTCATAGCCAAACTATCCTGACTAATCTGAGAATACATAAAATTCGTAGCAAAGAGGAATAAGAAGTATCGGAATAATTTCATTAGGTCATATATTTTCAGCAAACCTAAATATTTATTTATATTCAATCCAAATAAAAATTTACTTATTTTTAATAATTCTAAATAATATTTTTTATTCTATACTTGCTATCATTGAGTTACCTAAAACATTTCGATTAGTATACAAACTTCTCAAATTCGTGTAAAAAAACCTGTTATATGATTACGGTCATAAAACATAACCTATTCTATACAGACCTTTGAAGTATAATTCTAAACAAATATCACCATGCACAAACTATTATTATTGATTACCGCGATGGCTTTATTCACCTCATGCGGTAAAAAGGAAAAATCAGAAAATGATTTCTCTAAACCCGAAACAGAAGAACCAACAACTTCAACCGATCCTTCTTCTTATGACCCAAAAAGAGGGGAGGGCAAATTTGACAAGGTCGACTTAGCGGCCACGCTAGATCAAACCATGGCAACAGAGGGTGAAAAAGTGGCCGGAGTAAAATGTACTTCTTGTCACAAAACCACCGATGAAAAATTGGTTGGTCCAGGCTGGAAAGGAGTTACTGAAAGAAGAAAGCCAGAATGGATTATGAATTTCATCACAAATCCCGATCCTATGATTGACAAAGATCCCGAAGTACAGGCACAACTTGAAATTTGTTTGGTACGTATGCCAAACCAAGGATTAGCCGACACCGAAGCCAGAAGTATTCTAGAATACATGCGTAAAAACGACGGCGTAAAGTAAAAACAACAAGCGGTCTTGTTGGGTGAAAGCGACAAGACGGTTTTAATTTCAATAATATGAAAAATAAATTTGTAAAAGCAATGTTAGTGCTGGTTTTAGGAAGTGCATTATTAACTTCTTGTAAACCCAAAGATTCAAGTGATGCCGCCATCGGTGATGCCGAAAAAGCATATGTAGCACCCGGGAAATATGACGAGTTCTACAACTTCGTATCCGGAGGCTTTAGTGGTCAGTTAAGCGTATATGGACTTCCGAGCGGAAGGTTATTTAGAGTTATCCCGGTTTTTTCTGTAGACCCTGAAAAAGGTTGGGGTTACAGCGAAGAGACTAAACCCATGTTAAACACCTCGCACGGATTTGTGCCGTGGGATGATTTGCATCATACTGAAATGTCGCAAACCAATGGTGAAGTGGATGGGCGTTGGGTTTTTGGTAATGCCAACAATACACCTCGTATTGCTCGAATAGATCTTAAAACATTTAAAACCGCAGAAATTATCGAATTGCCAAACAGCGGCGGTAATCACTCTTCGCCGTTTATCACTGAAAATACAGAGTATGTCGTAGCGGGAACCCGTTTTAGCGTACCAGCAGATTATTCAGATGGTGACGTACCCATCAATACATACAAACAGAATTTTAAGGGTCATATCAGCTTTGTAAAAGTGGGTAAAGAAGGTGAAATGGATTTGGCTTTTCAAATTGTAACACCGGGAGTAAATTTTGACCTCTCGCATGCAGGTAAAGGAAAGTCACACGGTTGGTTCTTTTTCTCGTGTTACAATACAGAGCAAGCCAATACTTTGCTAGAAGTCAATGCGTCTCAAAAAGACAAAGATTTTATCATGGCAGTAAACTGGAAAAAAGCAGAAGAATACATCAAAGCTGGCAAAGGAAAGAAGCAAGCGGTAAAATATGTGCACAACAAGTGGAACGAGAAAACACATTCAGCAACTTCAGAAACCAAAACAGAAGTTCTGGTGCTTGATGCAGCCGCACTTAAAGACATTTGCTACATGATTCCTTGTCCAAAATCGCCGCATGGTTGCGATGTAGACCCTTCGGGTGAGTACATCGTAGGTTCTGGAAAATTAGCAGCCTTGATTCCAGTATTTAGTTTTGACAAACTCATGGGTGCCATCAAAGACAAAAAATTTGACGGAGATTACGGCGGAATTAACGTAGTTAAATATGAAGCAGCACTTCACGGTGAAGTGCAAAAACCAGGCTTAGGCCCCTTGCATACCGAGTTTGACGGAAAAGGAAATGCCTATACCACTTTCTTTGTATCGTCCGAAGTCGTAAAATGGGACATCAAATCACTTAAAGTCTTAGACCGTGTTCCAACTTATTACTCAGTAGGTCACTTATGCATACCAGGAGGTGATTCTAAAAAACCTTTCGGAAAATACCTCGTGGCTTATAACAAAATTACAAAAGACAGGTATTTACCAACGGGACCCGAATTGGCGCAATCAGCCCAAATATTTGATATCAGCGGCGATAAAATGAAACTCATTTTAGACTTCCCTACCATTGGCGAACCGCACTATGCGCAAGCAGCACCTGCCGACCTAATTAGAAACAACGGTCAGCTAAAATTCTATAAAATAGGGGATAATAATCATCCATTCGCAGCGAAAGGCGAAAAAGAGTCAAAAGTAACCCGTCAAGGAAATCAGGTACATGTTTACATGACTTCTATTCGCTCTCACTTTGGCCCAGATAACATTGAAGGAATAAAAATGGGCGACGAAGTCTATTTCCACGTGACCAACCTCGAACAAGACTGGGACGTGCCTCACGGATTTGGCATAAAAGGGGCCAATACGGCAGAACTTCTAATCATGCCTGGAGAAACAGCAACCCTGAAATGGACGCCAGACAGAGTCGGAATTTTACCTTTTTATTGCACCGATTTCTGTAGCGCATTGCACCAGGAAATGCAAGGATATATCAGGGTTTCGCCCGCCGGAAGCAATGTCCCTTTAAGCTTCAGCTTAGGAACAAATCTGCCCGCTGCAACAAAATAAATTTAATAGAAAGTAAAGCATTTTGAACCATTAAGAAATTGAAATTGTCAAGTCAGGCTTGTACAAATAGATGGCTTAATGGTTCATTTTTTTATACTTTTTTCAAATAGCAAAAAATGAAAAAAACTAAAATTTCAATAGTATCTAAGGCGATACTGTTGGTTGTAGCTGCCCTTTTTGTAGGTGCCCTTTTTGTTCCGATGTGGCAGATTCAGCTAGAGGCACCCCAATACCCCGAAGGTTTAGTGCTACGTTTGCACGCCAACAAAATCGGAGGCGATGTTGACATCATTAACGGATTGAATCACTATATCGGTATGGCGACACTGCACACCGAGAACTTTTTTGAGTTTGCGGTATTGCCGTATATCTTTGGCGGATTTGCGTTAATCTCAATACTCTTAATTGTCATTGCGAAACGAAAAGCGGTTTTAGGGTTTTTAATCTTCTACATCCTTTTCGTAGTAATGGCCGCCATCGATTTTTACAGATGGAATTATGAATACGGACACAACCTTGATCCAAATGCAGCCATAAAAGTGCCAGGAATGGCCTACCAACCGCCGTTAATAGGTTACAAGCAGTTGTTAAACTTTGGTGCCTATTCTATTCCCGATACAGGAGGATGGTTCTTGACCGCTTGTGGATTACTTTTACTTTTTATTGTGCTAAAAGAATACCAATTGTTCACTAAGAAATAAATTGTAAGATTATGAAAAAGATATTTCTCACTTTATTGGCTACTGGTTTTTTAATGTCATGTGGCTCAAAAGAACCCAAACCAATCAAGTTAAATGCAGATCCCTGCGATTTCTGTAAAATGACCATTTCAAATAGCAAGTTTGCCGCCCAACTGATTACGCAAAAAGGCCGACACTACAAGTTTGACGATATCGCGTGCATGATTCAATTTGCAAAATCAAATACCGTTGTTCCGTATGAAGCTTTTTTTGTAAATGACTATCTTAAAGACAATTCGTTTATACCTGTAGAAAAAAGCTTCCTATTGAAAGGCGGCACAATCAATTCCCCAATGCGAGGCAATTGTGCTGCTTTTGCAACAATGGGCAAACAACAAGAATATCAAAACCAACTGCATGCAGAAGCCATCACTTGGAAAGAAGTGTATAATTCCTATTAAATGAAAAATTTACTATTGACAATATGCGCCTTATTCTTCTCCATCGCAACTGCGAAAACCATTGCAGTGGGAACTCAGTTTCCGTGTAAGAAAATCAAACAAGCGCTACTATTGGCCGTTGATGGCGACACGATTTTGGTGTATAAAGGTACTTACAAAGAAGGCAATATTCTGATCAGTAAAAAAATCGTTTTCCTTGGTAAAGACTTTCCAACACTCGATGGACAACAAAAACACGAAGTGGTTTCCATCAGTGCCGATAGTGTAATTGTCAAAGGATTTAGAATCATCAACTCAGGATATGCGTCACTTGATGATCCATGCGGAATTAAAGTTTACGATCGCACCTTTATCAAAATCGAGGACAACATCCTCGACAATAATTTCTTCGGAATTTACCTCCAGAACTGTAGGAACTGTCTCGTAAAAAACAATAAGATAACCGCTTACGGCAAACAGGAACAACTCATCGGCAATGGTATTCACTGCTGGAAAAGCGACAACCTTCAAATTATCGCCAACAAAATTTCAGGACATCGCGATGGGATTTATTTCGAATTTGTAACGCAGTCTGTCATTTGGAGAAACGTTTCCAACAAAAACATTCGCTATGGTTTACATTTTATGTTTTCTAATGACGATGCCTACATCACCAATGTTTTCAAAAATAACGGAGCAGGCGTGGCGGTGATGTTTACCAAAAATGTCAAGATGTACAATAACTATTTTGAAGAAAATTGGGGCGATTCAGCTTACGGTTTGCTGCTTAAAGAAATTGCCGACAGCTACATTTTTAATAACAAATTTGCGCGCAATACGTCAGGAATTTACATGGAAGGCACCTCGCGTATTAAAGTAGAAAAGAACGTGTTTGAATCGAATGGCTGGGGCATGAAAATTCAAGCAAGCTGTATGGATAACGAAATTGTGAACAATAATTATATGAAAAACACTTTCGACATCAGCACCAACGGCAGTTTGGTTTTAAATACATTCAACGCCAATTATTGGGACAAATACGAAGGTTACGATTTGGATAAAAACGACCTGGGCGATGTACCATATCATCCGTTGAGTTTGTTTGCAATTTTAACCGAAAACACACCATCGGCCATGTTGCTCTACCGAAGCTTTATGATTACGCTATTAGACAAATCCGAGAAAGTTTTGCCTAGTATAACGCCCGATAATTTTATAGATAAAACGCCCCTAATGAAATCGCTGCCTTTATGATTGAGATAAAAAATATTAGCAAGAAATTCGGGAAATTAGAAGTGCTCAAAGACATCAATCTTTCTTGCAAAAAAGGAGAATGTATTGCCTTAATTGGCCCAAACGGCTGCGGGAAAACCACTTTAATTAAATCAATTTTGGGAATGGTTTTGCCCGATAAAGGCACCATCGAATTCAATGGAAAATCGGTTTTAGGAGAACATTTATACCGCGAAAACATTGGCTATATGCCACAAATCGGTCGCTATCCCGACAATATGACCATTGGTCAAATTATCGAGATGATCAAAAAAATCAGAAATACCCGCCAAGCTTTAGATGAAGATTTACTCAAAGCATTCGAACTCGAAAGCATGTTCGACAAACAAATGCGAACCTTATCGGGTGGAACCACACAAAAAGTAAGCGCTGTATTGGCTTTTTTATTCAATCCAGAAGTACTGATTTTAGACGAACCAACCGCAGGCTTAGATCCGTTGGCTTCAGAGATTTTGAAAGAAAAAATCGTCAGGGAGAAAGACAAAGGAAAGCTTATTTTCATTACCTCGCACTTGCTCAGTGAACTCGACGATTTGATTACCGAAATTATTTTTATGCAAGACGGAACCGTCTATTTTCATAAAAAAGTAGCCACTTTAAAAGCAGAAACCAACGAGGATAAGATCTCTAAAGCGATAGCCAGTATTTTGAAAAACAAGTCGGTCAATCAGAACCATCAGGAATCTCATAAAGTTTTAAAAGCAATCCTTTAAAATCATGAACAGAATCATCAAAATCATATGGCTGGACATTCTCAAAAGCAGGATAGTATTCGCATACACCTTGATTTTAGCAATCTTATCGTGGAGTTCTTTCGCATTAGAAGACAATTCTGCAAAAGGCATCCTGACCGTTTTGAATGTTATTTTATTTACAGTACCATTGGTTTCTATACTTTTTGCAACGATTTATTTGTATAACAGTGCCGAGTTTATCGAACTGCTGTTGAGCCAACCCATCAAACGCGGGAAAATTTGGATCAGCTTGTTTCTCGGGCTTTCGCTGTCGATGATTTTGGCTTTTTTTGTTGGTGCCGGAATTCCATTATTAATCAATTCGCCCGACAGTATAGGCTT
>Ga0138256_10004395_pt1 | contig 14990 bp, 17 predicted proteins | sample KNB2016incub_MG_FD_105486 | JGI IMG/M metagenome (GOLD analysis project Ga0138256, IMG submission 105486) | Active sludge microbial communities from wastewater in Klosterneuburg, Austria - KNB2014incub_MG | ecosystem: Engineered > WWTP > Activated sludge > Unclassified | place: Austria... | reverse complement strand
CCGGGCGTGAGATCGGGGCGGGACTTGCGGATCTCGATCTGGGCCACCGCCTCGTATCGCGGCCGGGCGGTGTAGTTGTAGGCGGTCGCGAGCACCATGGACACGATCACGCAGGCCACGATGAGCCAGCGGCTGTGCCACAGCGAATGGGTGAACCTGACCCATTCCGACGCGGCCTCCGAAGGCGGCTGCCCCTCGGGTCCGAAAGGACGCCGGTCGTCGGGAGGAGGAGGCACCACTCTCAAGACGCCGCCCGCCGAACTCAAGCGCCCCTCCGGTCCATGGACGCGCGCAGGCCCGGGGCGATCAGAAGAACCTCTCCCCGACGTTGAGCGTATCGCCCGGCTTCAGGAGGTCGAGGAGTTCCGCCTTGACCTCCTTGCGCTTCCCCGCCTCGAACCGCACGATCTTGAGGCGCTTGATCGAGCCCCGGTCGGAGATGCCGCCCGCGAGCTGGAGCGCATCCTGAACGGTCATGCCGTCGACGTACTTGAAGGCCGCGGGGCGGGCCGCCTGTCCGGTGACGAAGACCTGGGCCGCCCTCGGAACGAAGACGATGTCCCCGCCCTCGAGGATCACGTTCTGTTCGGCATTCCCCTTCATCAGCTCGCGAAAGCTGGCGCGAAAGACGTCCGACCCCTTGATCGCCCCCGGTGGGAGTTCATCCGCATCGGGCAGACGAACCGCGTCGGAGAGACCGGGAACGAGGGGCATGGACGAGAACTGATCGATGGCGACGCTCTCGCTTCCCTCGGGGGGACGGGCCACCAGGAACTCGTGGCCCGCGTTGGCGGTGAGTCCCCCGGCCTCCGAAAGAGTGGTGAGCACGGACCGATCGGCCTTCAGGGAATAGATCCCCGGCCGCGCCACTTCGCCCAGGACCAGCACCGGGCGGGACCGGTACTCCTTCACCCGCACCGAGACCTCCGGGCGCTTGATGAAGCCGGCGCCGAGCAGGGACTGGAGCTTCTTCGCCAGATCGGCGGGCGAGAGACCGGCGGCCTCCACGCGGCCAATCAGTGGATAACTGATGGCGCCGTCCTTGTCGAGCGCGAAATCACCCGAGAGGGTCGGCTGGCCCAGCACCACGACGTCGATGACGTCGGCGGGCCGCAGGGCGGCGGAGTCGGCGGTCTGCGTCCCCGCAACCGAGGCGAGAATCAGGCACACCGCTGCCGCACAAAAAGAGATCCGCTTCATCAAGCCTCTATTCTCAATGGGGACTCGCGGTTGCGTCAACTAGCGGCACTCCGCCGCCGAAGGCGGAGTCCGCCCAGGACGAGCGCCCGAGCCTACTTCTGCGAGGCCAGCGCGGAGGACGTGACGCGGCCCAGTCGACCCGGCAGGGGCGCCGCCATCGAGCGGATTCCGTCCACGCCCACCCCCCGCCGGACCGCGATCATCCGGGCCACGATGCTGACCGCGATCTCTTCGGGAGTCTCGGCGCCGATCTCCACTCCGACCGGGGTTTCCACCCGCGCCAGTTCCTCGGATGAGAAGCCCCGCGTGCCCAGGTCGGTGAGCACGTGAACCATCTTGGCCTTCGATCCGAGGAGGCCGAGGAATCTCGGCTGCCGGGGCAGGCACGAAGCGATGGCGGTCGCATCGCCCCGGTGACCGCGCGTCACCACCAGCACGAACGAACGGGGAGTCAGCCGAAGGGCCTCGGCCGCCGACTCGAACGGCGCGACCACCACCCGGGCCGCCTCAGGAAACCGCGCTTCCGTCGCGTACTTGTCCCGATCGTCGAGGACCGAAACCCGGAAGCCGGCCATGGCGGCGATGGTGCACAGCGGCCTCGCCACATGGCCCGCGCCGAGGATGGCGAGGTCGGGCGTCGCCTCGAGCGGCTCGATGAACACCTCCATGCGCCCCCCGCAGACGAGCCCTTCCTCGCCCGCCTGCTCCGGGGTGAGGTCGTAGGTGGTGAGGAACGGCCGGCCGCTCTCGATGGCGACCTTGGCGCGGCGCATCATCTCGGCTTCCACGCATCCCCCGCCGATCGTGCCATGGACCGATCCGTCGGCCAGGACCAGCATCCGGGCCCCGGGCCGTTGCGGGGTCGACCCCTGGGCCCCGACCACGGTCACGAGCGCTGCCGGCACGTCGCTCTCGATGCAACGTGCGGCCAGGGCGAGCAACTCGGCCCCGCTCAGCCGCCCGCGAGTGCGGTCCGCGCCGCCTTCTTCCCCGGCCATCAGCGGAGGGTCACGCCCGCACCCCGGCGGACTTCGCGGGCGCGGTCAGGGACTGGATGTCCGAGGGCGTCATCACCACGTCGCCGAACCTGCTGTAGTAGCGAAGCTGACGGCGATAGCAGCGCGGGGCTTCGAGATCGAAGGCCACGCAGGAGTCGATCGGCCGGGAGTAGATGTGGACGGACACCACCGGCTCGTCTCCGACGACCGCCACCTGGTGAATGGTGCGCACGCGGTCGATCGCGTTGACTGGACCGCCGCGGCCGCAGGTCTCCACGTGCTCGCGCGCAAGTTGTATCTCGGTGGCGCCCGCGATGCAGTCGAGCCCGCCGACGTTCTGGCCTTCCGCGGCGTTGCATCCCTGCCACTTGAAGTTCGTCACCTCGGCGATGCCGCGATTCACCATCATCCAGCCGAGCTGGCCGGTGTGGGTGTGCAGCACCGTCTTCTGCCCTTTCTGCCAGCACACCGCCATGATCTCGAACAGGTCGTCGCGATAGATGAGGTTCCGGGTGTACAGCGCGTCGTTCCAGTGCACGTAGGGGGCGAGCGAAGAGTCGTCGAGGTCCGTGTCCTGACACAACTCGAGAACCGAGGCGCTGGTCAGGGTCTCGGGCGTGAAGCCGCGGAGCAACTGGACGAAGTCGTCGACGCGCCTGGTCCTGGGCATGCTGGAACCTCCTCGTTGATCCTGGGCCGACCGCTTCAGCCGATGAACATGTGCTCGTCCGAGTCCTCGGCGCGGCTTCTCGGAGCCGGGGCCGAGCGCTTCCGCGGTTCGGCGTTGCGGTAGCTGTCCACCCCGCCCCGGAGCCCGCTCCAGAAGGCGGAGAGCTCGCTCAGAGAAGCGATCGGCTTGACCACCAGGGCGCGAACGCTCTCGATGGTGGTCTCGACGCTTTCGAGCGTGGTCGCGAGCAGCGCCTCCACGCGCGCCGCCTGTTCCCTTCCCGAGTCGGAGATGGCGCGGAGGTTCGCGGCGCCCTTTCGCAGATCCTCGAGGGCCGGCTTGATCTCCGCGTCGAACCGCCGGCACAGGTCGGTGACCCGCTCCCCGCTGCGGCGGAGGCCGAGGGCCGCCACCACCACGAAAACGCACTGCACCACCGCGGCCAGCGCCATGACACCCAGGAAGAAGACGGCCCACTCATTCATCGATGCGAAGCCTCGCGAGAATCAACTCTCCGGATCACGGGAACCATGGAAGGGAGAACATCAGGTGCGGTCGCGCGCCTCGCGGTAGGCCTGCTGGCCCGCCTCGATGGCCGAACCGAGCCGTTCCTTCCGCTCTTCGAGGAAATCAACCGCTTCGTCCCGCAGGTGTTGAGACCGGCTGACCACCTCATCCTTGAGGTCCCTCCCCTTCGCCAGTCCGTCCTTCACCCGGTCCGCGATCATCTCCCGCGTCTCCCGACCGGCCCGGGGCGCAAACAGGATTGCGAGGGCCGCGCCCGCGAGTCCGCCCACGATGAACGAGAGCAGGACTCCCGACGTTGACGAATTTTCGTGATCAGCCATAAACGCCTCCAACTTTCTTGGTTGAGCCGACTTCGACTCGGGCTTGAAGTCTAGCCCCACCCCGGCCCGGAGCCGAAGCCCTTTGGGCGAGGGAGGGGCCGCGCCCGCATAAGATCGGCGTCAATGCTCACGGCTCGCACCCCATTCCGGATCTGCCTTCTCCTGGTCCTCCCCCTGACCGAGGCGTGCCAGAGAACCTCTTTGGCAGATCTTCCCCTCTGGCGGGTCGACCTCGATTCCACCGGGCGGGAGGTTCGACTGGTGACGCTCCCCTTCGAGCAGATCTCCTACGACATGAAGACCCACGCCATGATCCGGGACGTTCTGGATCGGAACCAGGACGGGGTCTCGGATCGCATCATCACGTACGAGGGCTTCGGCGGCGCCCGGACCGAGGAGACCGACACCGACTTCGACGGCAGGGTGGACCGGTGGGAAACCTTCGGCTCGGAGGGCCAGCGGCTGCGCGCCGCCACCGCGTCGAACGGCACGAAACCGGACCGGGTCGCGTCGTACGATCGGTCGGGCGTTCTGAGCCGCGTGGAAGCGGACACCGACCTCGACGGCCGCTTCGAACTCACCCAGATCTACGAGTCGGGAAAACTGAGCGAGAACCGGATCGACAGCGACGGGAACGGAAAGACCGATCGCATTCAGGACTTTCGAAAGGGATATCTGACCAGCGAAGACTTCGACACCGATGAGGATGGAATCTCGAACCTGCGGCTGACCTTCGGAACGGACGGCAGGCTGATCAAGGTGTCCGTGATCGGTTCCCCTCGACCTTCCGGAGCCACGAGCCGGTGATCCTGGAGCTCTCCCTCCTGCGCAGCGCGGCCGGGATCGCCCTCCTGACCGTTCTGCTCGCCCCGTTCGCGTTTGGCGCGGTAGGCACCGCGGTCTGGGTGCCCCTCGCTTGGCTCTGGAGTCTTCTCGGAGTCTGGTCGCTCGCTCGGGACCGCGGTTCCTCCCCCTCCCCCGGCTCCTGGTCGGTAATCACTCCGGCGCTTTTAGCGGTGCATGCACTGCTCGCCCTCCAGCTGGTCCCCCTGCCCCCCTCCGTCCTCCGCGTCCTCTCACCCGGCGCCTATGCCGCCCACTACATCCCGGCCATGGCGCGCGAAACCTGGGCTCCACTGACCGCAAGTCCGACGGGCACGGGCCAAGCCTGGCTCTTCTTCGCCGGCGTCCACGGTCTGATCATCACGCTGTTCCGCTCGTCGGGGCCGGCGCGATCCAGTCGAACGGCTCTCCTGTTCGCGGGAATGGCCGTCGTGGGCACGCTCCTCGCGATCGCGGGCTTGGTCCAGGCCGCCTCCCCCCACCCCTATTGGCTCTACGGGATATTCCCGGTTCCCGGCATAAGGTCACACGAGCGAGGAGTCTTCGGCCCGTACTACAACCGCGACCACTACTCGAATCTGATCGCCATCGCCGCCTCGGTGTCGGCCGGATTGCTCGCGAACCTGATCCCCCGCGAGGGCTCTCGCGCGGTGCGCTCCATGCTCAACTCGCCTGACTTCCCCCGCATCCTGGCCCTCGCGGCGGCCCTGACCCTGATGTTCACAGCCAGCGCGGCCTCCGGATCGCGCGGAGGGCTGGCGGCGATCGGTGTGGGTGTTCTGGTCGGCCTCTCCTCTCCCTTTCGGGCCAGGCCGCGGCTCGCGCTCGGTTCGGCGATCCTGCTCATGCTCGTGTTCTTCGGCACCGGTGTTCCTTCGGCCATCGAGCGGATGAGCGACGTGGACTTCGAGGCGAGCCGGCTGACCGTGTGGCGGGACACCGTCCGCTTGCTCGAGTTCTTTCCGGTCTTCGGGTGCGGCATCGGCGCCTTCGCACCCGCGTACTGGCCCTACCAGCGGGTGGTGAGGTACGAATACTGGCCCCACGCGCACAACGAGTACCTCCAGTGGATCCTCGAAAGCGGCGCCATCGGAGTATTCATGGCGCTCTACTGGCTCCGCATGGGCCGGCGGGCGGCGCCGCAACTGCTTGCGAGCCGGGAGATGCGTCCGGCCCTCGCGGGCATCGCCGCGGCTGCGGTCCATGCCCTCGTCGAGTCCAGCCTGCGCGTCCCTGCGAACGCCGCCTGGACCCTTGTTTTGCTGGTCCTCGCTGTCTCCCCGACCGTCGAGGCCTCTTCAGCGTCCCGGCCGCGCGGGACCTTCGGGGACGCCTCTCACTCGGGCTAGCGGCGAAACGCCACGGGACTTGGGCTCGGGAAGGGGCCGCCGCAGGTCGAGGCAAAGCCCCGCAGAGAAGTGTCGCATCCGCATTCGAGCACGAGCGTCGACACACTTGGCAGCGTGGGACTCAGGGTGCAAAACGAGTCGGTGGCGTCGCCGGTGCAGGCCCCGCTCCAACTCATCGCCACGGGTCCGAAGAACGAAGCGGCCTCGACAACCAGGGCCTCCGCGGTGACGGTGCTGCTGCATGAAACGCTGAAGGTCTTGGACGATGTTACGGTCGTGGCCGGAACGGCCCCCGTGACCAACACCGAGCAAGCGCCAGCTCCGCCACTGGGAGGATTCACGGTCACCTGGACCAGGCACCCCGTGGGAGTGGGAGTGGGAGTGGGAGTGGGCGTCGGTGTCGGGGTCGGGGTGGGAGTCGGCCCGGCCGGAGGCGGAGTCGGGGTTGGCGTGGGCGTCGGGCTGGGCGCGGGGGTCGGGGTGGGCGCGGGAGCGGGGGTCGGCGTCGGCGCAGGGGTTGGCGTGGGCGTCGGATCCTCGCCGGCGGCGGCCCCTTCCGCCACGATCAACGGCGCGAGACCCGCGCCCGCGATCGCGAGGTCGGTCGCGAGGCTGAGGCCGATCGAAGTGAAACCCGCCGGCGCGCCGGCCAGGCCGCCGCTGGTGAGGACGCTGAGGCCCTGGGCCGGAGCGCCCGCGGGAGCGGAGAACGCGCCGCCCTTGCAGGCCTGTCCCTTGCTCAGGACCCGGGTGGGGATCTCACGGGTGCGAGACTCGGTGAAATCAGCCAGGGTGATCTGGATGTAGTAGGTCACTTCCGTGATACCCGAACCCTCCTGGATCTTGGGCAGGAACGCGCGATGGGTGGGAGGCACGCCGGGATCGACGGGCTCGGGTTCGTTGGAGTCGGTCCACCGCCTCCGGATGTCGTCGCCCTCGGTGGTGGCGCTCGGGTTCGCGGGATCCGGAGTCATCGTCCACTTGTATTTCGGGAAGTTCCCGGACAGGGTCTGGAACTCGGTGTAGAACCACTCGTCGCTCAGGTTCGACTTGAAATACAGCCGCGCGCTCACCACGGAGCCGGCAGGCTGGAACGCGAGGTCGAAGACCGGGAACTGATTCGAGGCGACGCAGCCGATGGGGTTGTGGAAGATGGACGTGCCTCCTCCGGCCGCATCCTGCACCATGGCCCGGGCCAGCTCGACGTTGGCGGAGGCAAACCGGCCGGAAGTCACCTGGATGAGCAGAGGAGCCTTGCCGATGGAGAGGCCGCGAATGCCCGGGCTTGAAACCACGTACGACCCGTTGGGCAGCGACACCGTATACGAGCCATCCTTTCCGGTTCGCACGGAGAACGACTGCCCCGTCGCCACGTTGACGAGGGTCAGGGGAATCCCTTCGATCCCCTGCAGATTCACGAGCACTCGGCCCTTCACGCCGCCCTGGGTGGCGCCGGTCAGAACCTGCGCGGAAAACAGCCCCACGATCAGGAACGCCGCGACTGCGAATCTATTCTTCATTCCCCTGCCTGCCTCTCCTGACGCACCGCGTCACGCTCGTGGGCATTCTAGCGTCAGTTGGGAGCGCCGGGTCAAAACTCTCCACCGAAGGATGTGGCCGCGGTCACCCGGCCGCGGAGAGGTCCCGAAGCAGTTCCTGCCTCACCATCGGCCCGAGCGCCGCCTCCGCGCGATACCGGCCGTTGTTCGCGGTGAGCCGGACCGAAAAACCAGGGTTCGAGAGCGCGTCCTTCATCACGGCATCGATCGGGAACTTGAGGTACTGGACCGCCGCCATCTTCTCGTCGTTGCTGAAGCCGGCCTCGAAGATCCCGGCGGACCGCGCCGGCCCGGCCTCGATCACGATGCCGCCGGCGTCGAACCCCTGGAAATGGTTGACCGCCTCGATCGCCTGGTCGTGCGGCATCTCCGCGATCCCGGGGATCTCTATGAACAGGGTCGCGGAGAGTTCGCCCGCCCCCGGAATCAGGTTCTGGTACGCGTCGATCTCGTCCTGGATCCTGCGATCGTCCACCAGCCGCTCCGCCCGCACCATCTCGTGGATCTGAAAGAGAACGGTCTGTCGGTTCTCGAAGACCAGGCTCAGATTCGGACCCACTTCGAGCCGGCGATTCTTCTTGAGCGCGATGATCTCCGCGCGCATCGCCTCCCGAACCTTCTCGTACTCCGCGATGTTCCGGATGTCCTCGAGCTCGATCTTTCGCATGGCCTCTTTTCGCTCTCAGTGTTCTTCGGGGATTCCGTAGGCCTCGCGGAGGAGGGCGATGGGATGGACGGGCTTCTTGCCGCTCGCCTCTTCGATCTGCAGCGCCGACAGCGAGCAGTCGGTGCAGGACACCTCGGGGGCGGCCGCCGCCATGGCGTCCGCCGCCTTCTTCGCGAACTGCATGGAAATCGGGAAATATTCCTTCTTCATCCCCCAGGTGCCGTCCATGGCCGTGCACTTCTCGACGACGCTCACCGTGGTGCCGGGAACGGTCTGCAGGACGTCCCTCGTCTTGAACCCCATGTTCTGCGCGCGGAGGTGGCAGGGCATCTGGTAGGAGACACGCCCGGGCGCCTTTCCGGGAAAGTCGGTGTCGAGGGTTCCTTCGGCCTTGCGCGAGGCAAGGTATTCGAAGACGTCCATGGTAGCGGCAGCCACTCTCTTCGCGTCGTCACCGGGCACGAGGAGCGGATACTCGTTCTTGAGTACGTAGGAGCAGGTGGGCTGGGGAACCACGATCTTCTCCCCGCGCGCGGCGGCGGCCTTCAGCGACTCGACGTTCTTCCGTGCGTTCTTCCGTGCGCCCTCGATGTCTCCGCCGTCGAGGAACGGCATGCCGCAGCACACCTGCTCGGGGCACTTCACCGCGCAGCCGTTCCTCTCCAGGACCGAGACCACGTCGCGACCGACCTGCGGCTCGTTGTAGTTCACGGAGCAGGAGTAGAAGAGGGTGACGCTGGTCCTCGGATGCGCCGGATTCGTCCCGCGGGCCGACATCCAGCTCGCGAACGTCCGCCGGTGGAAGGTGGGCAGCCGGCGCGACTTCTCGATGCCGAGCACCTTTTCCATCACCGCGCGATGCGGCGGAAACGAATTGGCCCAGTTGGAGAGGGGCGCGGTGGCGCTTCCGATCGTGCCCACGAGATCGACGTCGCCGAGGGCCCGATCCTGCAGGGTGATCCCCTCGTGCTTTGCCCTCGCGGCCTTGGCCCGGAGCATCAGTCGCGGGAAGTCGATGTTCCACTTGTGGGGCGGGGTGTAGGGACAGTGGTTGAAGCAGAGCTTGCACTGCCAGCAAAGGTCGACGATCTTCCGGTAGTCGGCGGAGGTGATCTTCGATATGTCGCCGTCGTTCTTGTCCACGCAGTCGTCGAGCATGAAGTCGAACGGGGTGCAGAGCCGGTAGCAGCGGCGACAGCCGTCGCACAGTTCGGTGACGCGCTCGAGTTCCTTCTCGACCGCCTTCGCGTCGTAGTACTTCGGATCGTCGAAATCGAAGGTCATGGTTCGCTCCTCTGCCTGCCGGCGGGGTCGCACGGGACGGGCGGACCGGCCCGTACAACCCCAGGGTCTCTTGCGGCGGGCCGGGCGGGCCCGGCCCCTACAGTTCCTTCAGGGCCTCGATGGCCTTGTTGAAGCGGCCCGCGTGGGAGCGCTCGGCCTTCGCGAGGGTCTCGAACCACTCCGCGATTTCCGCGAAGCCCTCCTCTCGCGCGGTCTTCGCCATGCCGGGGTACATCTGGGTGTACTCGTAGGTCTCGCCCTCGGCCGAGGCCTTGAGGTTCTCCTTGGTGCCGCCAATGGGGAGATGGGTCGCGGGGTCGCCCACCTTCTTGAGGAAATCGAGATGGCCGAACGCGTGGCCGGTCTCGGCCTCGGAGGTATCGCGGAAGAGGCCGCCCACCTCGGGGTAGCCCTCGATGTCGGCCACGCGCGCGAAGTACAGGTAGCGGCGGTTCGCCTGGCTCTCGCCCGCGAAGGCGTCCTTGAGGTTCTGGTGGGTCTTGGAGTCTTTGAGATCCATGATGGTTTCCTTCGTTGATGTGTGTTTTCGGTTGCTTGAACTAAGAAGCCCGTGAGGACAACTCTCGTTGGGAAGAGATGCGCACCGGCCGCCCGGGCACACGCCGTGGACCTCGACTTGGTGGCCGACAATGGCGTCGTTGGTCGCGCGTTGGGCCCGCTGTTCGATGGCCCGATCGACCGAAGCCGGGAGGTCGCTGACCCGGTCGCAGGAGGTGCATCCACTGGGGATTTTATCGCCCCGACTCAGCCTGTCAAGGCAGGCGATAATCAGGCATGGCCACCGCTTTGGCGTGCATGGACGATCTGATGTTCCTTTCGAGGATCATGGAGGCGACGAAGGCCCTTTCCGTCCCGCTGCGATCCCTCAAGACCGCGGACAAGCTCATAGCCGCGTGCCGCGAGAGCGGCGGCGCGGTGGTGTTCCTCGATCTCGACGACCGGCGCCTCGACGCCATCGCCCTCGCCCGCGCGATCCGCTCCGCCGACCCGTTGGTCACCGCCACGATCTACGCGTTCGTTTCCCACGTGAACGAGGACCGGATTCAGGCGGCCGGCGCCGGCCTCTTCGACCAGATCTTCTCCCGCGGGCAGTTCGTCCGGGTGCTGCCGGAACTCCTGGGCCAGAAGCCCCCCCAATAGGCCTCAGCTCTTCTTCGGCTCTCCCATGAGCACGAAGAACTCCACCTGCACCTTTTCGTCATCCTCGGCGGAAAGTTCCCGCTCCACCGCCGCGGAGTCGAAGGTGGTGATGGCCTCGATGAAGCTCTGCAGGTCGTTCTGGACCAGGACATCGGCGCGGGTCCAGACCACGGCCGCGGGCATGGGAACCCGGTCGAGGAAGTCCGCGAACGAGTCGATGAAGGCGTCCCAGTTCTTCCCGAACTTCGCGGGGAAGTCGAAGGCGTCGGCCGCCGCGGCCAGGAACGTGATCTTGTCCCGGGCGCGGTCGCCCGCGATCATATGGAGAGAGAAGCCGGCGCCCTTCAGCTTCTGAACCACCTCCGCGGCCTTCGCCGTCTCCACCACGTGAATGGACCTTCCCCGAAGGCCCGGCAGCAACTTCCCCAGATCGATCACAGTCTCACCTCAATCGCACAAAAGTCTCGTAATGGTCGCGGGTCCAGTAGACCTCGCGCTCGCGGCCGAAGATCAGACGCTCCGCGTCCCGGGGCCCGTTCTTCGGCCAGACGTCGGACTCGACCCAGTATCCCAGGCGCCTGCGCGGCAAGCGACCCTCGGCGTTCTGAAAGACGCCCTTCGGTCCCCCGCGCCTTCCGCCCTGCGCGACCCCCGCGGGAGGCTCGCCGGTAAGGTCCATGGCCTCGACCACGCGCTCGATCTGGGCGCGATGCTCCGCGGAATCCACCGCGCGAAGATCCAGGGTGGCGGGGGTCGCTGAATCGGCAGTCGCGCCGGAACGGGCGGCGGCGGGCGCCGGGGGCGCGACCGGCGCGGTCGCCCTCGTGTCCGCCCCTCGCGATCGTCCAAGGACCACACCGGCGAGGACGATCAGAACGAGAACAAGCCTCCTCGGGCCGGAGCGGGCGGGCTTCATGCGGTGAGTCTAAACTCACCGTCCTTTTCCAGAACGCGCCTCAGCCGCGCCACAGGAGTGGTCTCCATGCCCGAACCCAATGTTCTTCTGACCATCGAGGGCCCGCTCGCCGTCGTGACCGTCAACCGGCCCGAGAAGCGGAACGCCCTCGACCTCCCCACCGTGGAGGAGTTCCACCGGGCCCTGGCCGAGATCAACCGGGCTCGGTGCACGGTCTTCATCGTCACCGGGGCGGGGGACAAGTCCTTCGTGGCCGGAGCCGACATCAACGCCATCAAGGAGCGGCGGCGGGAGGACGCCCTGGCGGGAATCAACACCCGGCTCATGTCCGCGATCGAGAACCACGACGCGGTGGCCATCGCCGCGGTCAACGGCTTCGCCATGGGCGGGGGATGCGAACTCGCCCTGTCCTGCGATCTGCGGATCGCGTCGACAAACGCGGTGTTCGGCCTGCCCGAGCCGACTCTCGGGATCATCCCCGCCGCGGGCGGCACCCAGCGCCTCCCCCGGGTGGTGGGCCTGGGCCGGGCCAAGGAGATGATCCTCACCGGCGCGAAGTGGGACGCGAAGAAGGCGCTCGACTTCGGCCTGGTGAGCGAGGTCGTGCCGGGAGCCGAGTTGATGAGCGCGGCGCGGGCCATGGCCGGGCGTGTGATCGCCCTCGGCCCCCTCGCCATCCGGCTGGCCAAGCAGGCCCTGAACGCCTCGGCCAACATGCCCCTGCAATCGGGCCTCGTCTTCGAATCGATGATCCAGGCCGTGACCTTCGAGTCGAAGGACAAACTGGAGGGCGCCTCCGCTTTCCTCGAGAAGCGTCCACCGAAATTCACCGGAGAATGACCCCCGTGATCCTCGCCACCCTCCTCCTCGCGGCCGCGGCCCCGGCCGCCCCGGCCCAGGCCGCCCCGGCCCAGGTCACCTTGATCAAGGCCGGCCGCCTGATCGACGGCACGGGCAAAGCCCCGATGGAGAACGTCACCATCGTGATTCGCGGCGACGTCATCGAGAGCGTCCTGCGCGGCGCCCCGGGCGCCGAACTGCTGCGGGGCGCCCGGGTCATCGACCTCTCGAACCAGACCGTTCTTCCCGGGTTGATGGACTGCCACGACCACATCGCCGGCACGCCCGGCGACGGCGGCGACAACCAGATGCTGCAGGAAACCGACGCTCACCAGGCCCTGTGGGGCGCGATGCACGCGAAGATCACGCTCGACGCGGGCTTCACCACCATCCGCAACGTGGGCTCGGGCAGCTACGCCGAGGTGGCGCTCAAGCGCTTCATCAACCAGGGCCTGTTTCCCGGGCCGAGGATCTACACGGCCACGAAAGGACTCGGTATCACCGGCGGCCACGCCGACATCAACGGCTGGAGCCCCGATGTTCCCCTTCGCGGCTACGCGCAGATCGTGGACGGCGTCGATGCCATCCGTCACGCCGTGCGTGAGCAGATCAAGTACGGCGCCGACCTCATCAAGATCACGGCCAGCGGGGGCGTTCTCTCATCCGGCGACTCGGTGCACCACGAGCAGTACAGCGAGGAAGAGATCCGGGCCGCGGTCGAGGAGGCGGCGCGCCTCGGCCGCAAGGTCGCGGCCCACGCCCACGCCGCGAAGGGCATCGTGAACGCGACCCGGGCCGGAGTCGCGTCCATCGAGCATGGGAGCCTTATCGACGACCTTGGCATCGCCCTGATGAAACAGAAGGGCACCTACATGGTGCCCACCCTCTACACCCTCGACTTCATCATCGATGAGGGCAAGGAAAGCGGCGTTCCCCAGTACGGCATCGACAAGGCCAGGGAGATCAGCAGGGTCCAGCGCGCCAACCTGAAGAAGGCCTATCAAGCCGGCGTGAAATTCGCCTACGGCACGGACGCCGCGGTGTTTCCCCACGGTCGCAACGCGCGCGACTTCGGCATCCTCGTCGATCAGCTTGGCGTCCCGCCGATGGAAGCCATCCGCATGGCCACCCAGTACGCGGCGGACCTCATCGGGATCTCGGACACGGCCGGGACGATCGAGCCGGGCAAATGGGCGGATCTCATCGCGGTGGCCGGAGACCCGCTGCAGAACATCCGGCTGCTCGAGGACGTGAAGTTCGTGATGAAAGGCGGGGTCGCCTTCAAACCGTAGGGGCCGGGCATGCCCGGCCCGCCGCGACGGGTCGCATGCGCGGGGCGCGGGGCGTGGGGCGTGGGCGAGGCATGCCGTGCGCGGGCGAGGCAGGCCTCGCCCCTACTAGATCTTCCGCAGCTGGACGTTGGCGATGCGGTGGTCCGCCGCCTTCTCCAGGATCAACTGGGCCCGCTCCCTCGTGGGGAGAACGTTCTCGTGGAGGTTGAGCCCGTTGATCTCGCGCCAGATCCTCCGGGCCTCGAAAACCGCCTCGTCATCGGACAACGAGGCGTACTTGTGGAAATACGAGGCCGGGTTGCTGAACACGGTCCCGCGCAGGGAGAGGAATCTCTCCACGTACCAGCGCTGGATGTCGCTTTCGTTCGCGTCGATATAGATCGAGAAGTCGAAGAAGTCCGAAACGAAGGAGCGCGCCGGCTTGCCCGCCACCTGGGCCGCGGTCTGGAGGACGTTGAGGCCCTCCACCACCAGGATGTTCGGAGCATGGACGCTCTGGAACTGCCCGGGGACGATGTCGTAGGCGACATGGGAATACGTGGGCGCGTCGACGTGAGGTTCGCCCGACTTCACCGCCACCATGAACTCGATGAGACGCTTCACGTCGTAGCTCTCCGGAAACCCCTTGCGGTCCATGATGCCGCGCTCGATCAGGACCTTGTTCGGGAAGATGAAGCCGTCGGTGGTGACGAGATCCACCTTCGGATGGTTGGGCCAGCGCGCGAGCAGGGCCCGCAGGACGCGCGCGGTGGTGCTCTTCCCCACCGCCACGCTGCCGGCGATGCCTACGATGAAGGGCACGTGGGCCGCGGTGTTTCCGAGGAAGGTGTCGGTCACCAGCCCGAGTTGCTGGGAGGCCGCGACATACAGGTTGAGCAATCGCGAGAGCGGCAGGTAGATGTCGCGCACCTCGTCCAGATCGAGCCGCTCGTTCAGACCCCGGAGGGCCTGGAGGTCGCTCTCGTCCAGGGTGAGAGGCGTCTTGCCCCGCAGGGGCGCCCATTCATCCCGGGTGAACGACAGATAGCGCGAGAGATTCATTTCCGCCCCTTCTCGTAGGCTTGACTCACCCAGGATGGAGGATCGGGCGCGCCGGTTCGCGGCCGGCCCATGGCCTGCTCCCAGTGATGCAGCCAGGAAATCCCCCAGCGCCCGACGTAGGCATCGGGCGATGCGTAGGCCGGATCCTCCAGGGCCCGGGCCAGGGGCACGAATTCGTAGTTCCTCTCCCGAAGGCGCTCGAACAGCTTCCCGGAGTAGTCCGCGTTGAGTTCGTTCGCGTGCAGGAGGAGCACGTGGCGGATCGGTCGTCCGAAGAGGGACTGCGACAGCGCCTCGTGGAAGTCGAAGACCGTGTCCATGT
>Ga0138256_10004394_pt1 | contig 14992 bp, 15 predicted proteins | sample KNB2016incub_MG_FD_105486 | JGI IMG/M metagenome (GOLD analysis project Ga0138256, IMG submission 105486) | Active sludge microbial communities from wastewater in Klosterneuburg, Austria - KNB2014incub_MG | ecosystem: Engineered > WWTP > Activated sludge > Unclassified | place: Austria... | reverse complement strand
TCAAACCGATAAACTAAAAGGACAGAGTATCGTAGTTTCTGGCGTTTTTGAAACCCTTTCCCGCGACGAACTTAAAAAGCTTATTGAGGATAACGGCGGTAAGGTAAGTAGTTCAATATCATCTAAAACAAGCTTTATTGTTGCTGGTGATGCTATGGGACCAAGTAAAAAGAAGAAAGCCGACGATTTAAATATTATTATAATAAACGAATACGAATTCTTACAAAAAATTAAATAAATTCATTTTTTATCGATAAAATGTAATTTTTTATCGTTTAATTGTGAAAATTTTAATTATATTTGCGGAATAACTATAAACAATTGTTATGTTTAAGTGTAAAGTTTGGATAAGTATATTGTTGTTGGTGTATGTACTAACTATTTTATTTCAGTATAGTGGTTATGCTAATATTTCTAATGGCATTAAATCATTTATTCTGCCTCTCATTACTTTAATTTATTTTTTAAATGTAAAAAAACGCACGTTGTTTTTTTCGCTTTTCTTGATCTTGTATTCTGCTTCCGATTTAATGATTTTTATTGAACCTTACATATCGTATTACCTTAGCTATTATTTGGGTAATCTGTTATATATTCTTGGCTATTTGTTCTTGTTATTGGAAATATGTAAATCAATTTCTTTATTCAACGTTATTAGAAACTTTAAAATTCATTTGTTGGTTCTAGTTTCTCTTAATATTTATATAGGTTATGTTTTGCAAGTTGTTGTAAATCCCTATGTTGAAAAAACCAATGAATACTATATTGAAATAATTTATAATACAGTGATGTTGGCACTATTGTCGGTTTCATTGTTAAATTATTTTTATAGAGATAATGTAAAAGCGCTTTATTTGTTTTTAGGTTCGTTGTGTATTGTTTTTGCTGAAGTTATCTGGGTTGCTTATACTTATATTTCAGAAAGAAATTTACTCAGCGTTGTATCTACTTCATTGTATCTTGCAGCTTATTATTTTTACTATAAGCAATCTAAACTTGAATATGAAAACAACGAGCAAGCAGATATGCTTTTAAATTAAGTTTTTATTTTCTCCTATTTAAATTTTCCTATCTCAAATAATTAATTAATAATCTCTTGCAAGTTTCTGGCATTCTAAATGAATTTTCATGAAATTTGATTTATAAAACTTACTTAATCGTTTCATTTAATCGATTAAAAGTAATTTTTAACGTTGAAATAAAAAATTATTATTATATTTGATTCAACCTACTTATGTGAATATTGTGAAAACCTGGTTTAAACTTACTTTTAATAAGGTGTTTTTAGGAGCCTTATTACTCTTGATAACTGTTAATGTTATTGGAGCAGTTACTAAAGATGCATTGATTATGCAAACGCTTATGCCGCTGTTTGTTCCTGTATTTTTAATTTTCTTTTTTGTTAAACACAAATCTTTAGGCATTGCGTTTATTGCGTTTTTGATGTTTTCATTTCTAGGCGATACATCATTTTTGTTTTTTTCTGGTGATACCTTAATTCAAGCATCAAGTATTCTGTATTTACTAAGTTATTTGTTTCTCTTAATAATGGTATTGCCTAAATTTAAACTCTTTGAAGTTGATAAATTAATAGGTGTTTATTTGTTTGCAGTCTTTTTAATCGCTTTGTATTTCTTATATATTATTTACGGAATATTGCAAGTGCTAATTATCAACCCCAATGAATTACTATTGTTTGGCATAAAAAACCTTACGTTAATACTGCTAACTTTTATTTCATTTGGTGTGTTTTTAAATACACAGTCCAAACAATCTGCATTGTTTTTAACGGCGGTGGTGTTTTTTGGACTATCGGTAATGATGAACTATGTAACCTTATATTATTTATATGATTGGCGTTTTGTGTTATTACAACGCATTTTATATGCCATAGCACTTTATGTGATGTTTAAATATGTTATGGTTAGGCATATAATCAAGAAGAAACCAAAAACTATTCAATTGAACGAACAGTATCCATCCGATACGGTTTTGTCTTAAACTACGATAGAAGTTCCGCTGGAAGATTTGTTTTTATCAGCATCAAAATAAAAATCAATTCTACCTAAATTAATACCATAACACCCAACTTGGTTAACCAGCATATTTTCGCCCTCGCTATTTTTAACAATGGTAGGTTTTGGTAAAAAAGTGTGTGTGTGTCCGCCAATTATTAAATCGATATCTTTGGTTAAACCTGCCAATTTTAAGTCGCTAATTTTATCGGGATTGTTTTTGTAATAATAACCAATATGTGAAACGCATATAACCAAATCACATTTTTCTTCCGTTTTCAAAATGCGTGTCATTTCTTGGGTCATTTCAACAGGATCTAAATATTTGGTTTCTTTATACATCGCTGGGTCAACTAAACCTTCGAGTTCAATACCCAATCCAAAAACACCTATTTTAATGCCATCTTTTTTATAGATTTTATACGGTTTTGTTTGTGTATCCATTATGGTATTTGAAAAATCGTAATTAGATATGATGAAATCAAATTCAGCATGCGGCAGTTGTGCATACAAACCATCAACGGCATTGTCAAAATCATGGTTGCCAATGGTTGCGGCATCATACCTTAATTTGCTCATGAGCTTAAATTCTAGTTCGCCACCATAATAATTAAAATAGGGTGTTCCTTGAAAAATATCACCTGCATCCAATAAAAGCGCGTTGGGATTTTCATTTCTAATCGCTTCAATTAAACTCGCTCTTCTAGCAACACCGCCCATATTGGCATTTCTGCCATCTTCTGCTCCAAAAGGGTCGATATGGCTATGCACATCGTTAGTATGAAGAATGGTTATTTTTGTAGTTTTAGGTATGCTTGCGAATGATTGAAGCCCAAAACCACCCATAGTTACCAACGCCGCTGTTGCCGATGTTTGTTGTATAAAATCTCTGCGTTTCATTTATTTTTAATTCTTGGTTCTTGCCTCTTTTTATTTAATTTGAATAAAGCGATCGTCAATAACTGGATTAATGGTATCCACTTTTTTAAAGTTATCAATTAAAGCATTTCGTATTTTATAGTCTAAAACAAACATGCCTTCGTTGGGTTTAAAAAACGTCATATCATCACCACCATTATATAAATAATCGTTGGTGGCAACGTAGTATGTTTTATTGGCGTCTATTTTTTCACCATTAATAGTAGCTTCAATTACATTAAAATTTTTATCTATTGAAAGTTTTAATTTGGAAATGGGATGCGCTCTTCTAGCTTTACTTAAATAATGGGTTAAACTATCAACTTGCGAGCCTTTTAAAGCCACCACAATAAGGCTATTTTCAAAAGGCATCAACTCAAAAGCAGTTCTAGTAGTAATGTTCCCTTTTGAAATGATAGACCGAATGCCGCCATGATTCAAAATAACCATGTCAATAGAATTGCCAGTTCTGCTTTTAAAAATGGGGTTGGCCTCATCAAAAATAGCATCAGCCATAAAGTTGCCTAAAGCCGTATTAAAATCGCCATCAGATTTTGAGTAAGTATTTGGTGCATAAGCCAAAACACTGTCCAAATCTTTTTCAATATGCAATCGATAAGGTGCTATAAACGCTTCAATTTCAGCATTTGTAGTTAACGAATCGGCAATTTGTATTTGCTTGCCCTCAATTTTAGTAAGATATTCTTTAGGTTGCTTGCAGTTAAAAAATAGTGATATAAATAACAAATAAATTAAATATGTAAACCTCATATTTTTAATAGATTTTTTGAATGTACTTTTGTTACCTTTGCGGAAAGTATAAAGATAAATGATTTTAAAGGGTTTTAAGCAAAAATCAATTAAAAAATACATCAACAAATTGTTATCCGAAACACCTGAAAACGTGGCGGATAGTAAAATTGATAGTTTGGGAATTATCTTTAATTTAGATGAAATAGATGATTTTGAAGGGTTTAAGGAAGTAGCAAACCAGTTGAAAATACATCCAAATAAACTAAAGATTATTGCCTTTTCTTCTAAAAAAGAAGAAGTTCTTAAATCGTGGGATGTTTGTTATAATCCTAAAGATTTTGGCTGGAATGGTAGCATCAATAACAGCGAATTACAGGCGTTTTTAAACACCAAGTTTGATGCTTTAATTAGTTATTATGAAGCTGAGATTGCCGAAATTAAGCTTCTTACCGTTATGTCAAAGGCAAAATTTAAAATCGGTATTTTGCAAACCGACGAGCGTGTAAACAACTTAATTATAAAAACCAACATAAAAGATTTTGACGTATTTAAAACCGAAATTTTTAAATACCTAACTATATTAAATAAAATTAAAAATGAATAGTAAGTTTCTAGGAACTGGAGTGGCATTGGTTACACCTTTTAAAGCAGATTTAAGTGTAGATCATGATGCGTTGACCACTATCGTTAACTTCAATATTGAAAATGGTGTAGAATATCTTGTCATTTGTGGCACTACAGGTGAAAGTGTAACCATAACCAAACAAGAAAAGAAAGACGTTATTGAAACCATCGCAAAAGCAAACAATGGGCGTGTACCTATGGTTTTGGGTATTGGTGGCAACAATACTGCCGAAGTTATAGAAGAAATAAAAGCAACCAATTTAAGCAATATCGATGCTATTTTATCGGTGTCGCCATATTATAGCAAACCAACGCAAGAAGGTATTTATCAGCATTTTAAAGCTATTGCGGAAGCATCACCAATTGATGTGATTTTGTATAACGTACCAGGGCGAACTTCAAGAAATATTGAAGTAGAAACCACGTTACGTTTGGCAAACGATTTTAAAAATGTTATTGCAGTTAAAGAAGCAGGCAATAATGTTGCACAATATTTACAGTTAATAAAAAACAAACCAGCCGATTTTTTAATTATTTCTGGTGACGACGATTTAGCTTTGGGCATTGTTTTAGCAGGTGGCGCTGGTGTAATTTCAGTTATTGGACAAGCATTTCCTAAAGAATTTTCAAACATGATTCGTTTAGGTTTGAAAGGTGATGCCAAAGAAGCTTACAAATTGCATTTCAGGTTAATGGACGTTATAGGTTATATTTTTGAAGAAAATAATCCCGCAGGAATCAAGGGTGTTTTTGAAGCTTTAGGTATGTGTCGCGATAGTGTACGCTTGCCTTTAGTGCCAGCTTCTAATCAATTAAAAGAAAAAATCAAAACATTTGTAAATAAGTTTTAGTACTGTTAAATATTACTTAAACCTTATAATTGCTGTATTTAAGCCATTATTTTAGCGGTGAAATAATATTTTTAAAATCCATATTAATAACTTAATTTTGCATCCTGTTTTAAAACCATGAAGAGATTTCTTTACATATTACTAACCTGCACACTTTTAACAGCTTGTAGCCAATATCAAAAAGTATTAAAAAACGAAGATATAGCTGCAAAATTTAAAATGGGCGAAGACCTATATAACGACGGAAAATTTGCAAAAGCCAATAAATTGTTTGCGCAAATAGTACCAAATTATAGAGGAAAACCACAAGCTGAAAAGTTGATGTATTTATATTCAAATTCATTTTATAAATTGAAAGAATATTATACGGCAGGCTATCAATTTGAACGTTTTGCATCTAGTTATCCTAAAAGTGAAAAATTAGAAGAAGCATCCTATTTAAGTGCCAGAAGCTATTATATGCTTTCGCCAGTTTATACAAAAGACCAAAAGGAAACAAAGGAAGCTATTGAGAAACTTCAAAATTTCATTAACCAGTTTCCTGAATCAGAATATTTATCGGATGCAAATAAATTAGTTAAAGAATTGGATTATAAGTTAGAAAAGAAAGCTTATGAAATTGCCAAACAGTACAATACAATCTCCGATTATCCAGCGTCTGTAAGGTCATTCGATAATTTTATGTTCGATTTTCCAGGTTCTACATTGCGCGAGGAAGCTTTGTATTACAGATTCGATTCTGCTTACAAACTAGCAATAAATAGTGTGGAATATAAAAACACCCCTACTGGCGTAGTTCATATAAAAAAAGACCGTTTAAAAGAAGCCAAAGAATTTTACGATGCCTTTAAAAAAGCATATGCAAATTCAAAACACATAGAAGAAGTTGATAAAATGGTCGTTGTTTTGAATGAAGAAATACAAAAATACAGCACTAAAAGTTAAATAATAATCACAATGGATTTAAAGAAAACCAATGCACCTGTTAACACAATTACGTATGACAGAAACCAAATTGACGAACCTACAGAAAATATCTATGAGTCAATTTCAATCATTGCCAGACGTGCAGAACAGATTAACACAGAGATTAAAAAAGAACTTATCGATAAGTTAGAAGAATTTGCAACTTACAATGATAGTTTAGAGGAAATCTTTGAAAATAAAGAGCAAATCGAGGTTTCTAAATTTTACGAAAAATTACCAAAACCACATGCTTTAGCTGTTCAAGAATGGTTAACAGATAAAATTTATTTTAGAAATACTGAGGAAGATAATCAGTAAAAATTTCTTAAAATGTCAATACTAAGCGGCAAAAACATACTATTGGGCATCACTGGTGGTATTGCCGCTTATAAAACAGCTTCCCTTGTCAGGTTATTTGTAAAAGCGGGCGCCAACGTGAAAGTTGTGATGACGCCTTCAGCAAAAGAATTTGTAACACCTTTAACCTTATCCACTCTTTCAAAAAACCCCGTTTTTTCATCTTTTGTAAATGAAGATGAAGATAATGCCGTTTGGAATAGCCATGTCGATTTAGGACTTTGGGCAGATCTTTTCATTATTGCACCAGCAACCGCAAATACACTAGCTAAAATGGCAAATGGTGTTTGCGATAACTTGTTGTTAGCAATCTATTTATCGGCTAAATGTCCTGTTTATTTTGCGCCAGCAATGGATTTGGATATGTATTTGCACCAAAGCACGCTGCATTCTTTTAAAGCCTTAAAAAGTTACGGAAATACAATGATTCCTGCAACCAGCGGCGAATTAGCAAGCGGTTTGGTAGGTGAGGGCCGCATGGCAGAGCCAGAAGATATCATCACTTTTATTGAAAACGATATTTTAGAAAAATTGCCCTTAAAAGGAAAAAAAGTACTCATTACTGCGGGACCAACTTATGAAGCTATCGACCCTGTGCGTTTCATAGGAAATCATTCCAGTGGGAAAATGGGCTTTGAAATAGCAAAAGCATCAGCAAATTTAGGTGCGGAGGTCATTTTAATTATGGGACCAGCGCATGAAAAAATAGCACATAATCTTGTAAACGTCATTCCTGTTGTAAGTGCTGAAGATATGTATAACGAAGTTCATAAATATTTTAAAAACGTTGATATTGCCATACTTTCAGCCGCAGTTGCCGACTTTAAACCAAAAGAAGCTGTTTCCCAAAAAATAAAAAAGAACACGGATACGTTAACTTTAGAGTTGGTTAAAACCAGGGATATTTTAGCATCATTAGGAGCCATCAAAACGAAGCAGTATTTGGTTGGTTTCGCCTTGGAAACCAATAATGAACTTGAAAACGCAAAAGAGAAATTAAAAAGGAAGAATTTAAATTTAATTGTCTTAAATTCGTTAAAAGATGCAGGTGCTGGATTTAAAAGTGATACCAATAAAGTCACTTTTATAGATGATGACGATACTGTTATCGAATATCAACTAAAATCGAAAGCAGCCGTTGCAACCGATTTACTAAATAAAATTCTAGAAAACATTCATGCGTAATAGTCTTATTATTTTATTTTTTTGCTTTGGGATTATAGGATTTTCTCAAGAATTGAACTGTACTGTGGTTGTAAATGCGCAACAAACAGGCGATGAGAATCTCCCTATTTTTAAAACCTTGCAAAAGCAATTAACCGAGTTTGTTAATAATACAAAATGGACTAATAAAACGTTTTCTTCACAAGAACGTGTTGATTGTAGTATGATAATTAATGTGGTTGGTTACAGTGGTGAAGCGTTTCAGGCATCGTTGCAGGTTCAATCTTCACGACCCGTTTATGGCTCATCATTTACGACACCAATTTATAATTTCAACGATAAAGACTTTAATTTCAGATATTTAGAATTTCAAAATTTAATCTTCAACCCAACGCAATACGAGTCTAATTTAGTATCGGTAATGGCTTTTCATGTCTATATGATTTTAGGTTTGGATGCCGATTCTTTTTCAGAAAATGGTGGCGATGTGCATTTTAAACAAGCACAAACTATTGCAAATTATTCACAACAAGAAAATTTTAAAGGATGGAAACTTGCTGATGGATTACAAAGCAGATTTGCGCTTATCGACAATATTTTATCACCTACATTTAAAGAGTTTAGGGAAGTAATGTACAGTTACCACCGAAAAGGATTGGATGCCATGAGTGATAACGTGAAAGAAGGAAAAGAACAGATTGCAACTTCCTTAAAACAGTTTCAGGCAATGAACAGCCGCAGACCAAATTCATTCTTAATCCGTACATTTTTCGATGCTAAAGCGGATGAAATTGAACAGATTTTTAGCGGTGGGCCTAATGTAAATATTGCCAGCGTTAAGGAAACACTTCAAAAAGTAGCACCCATGCACAGTAGTAAGTGGCAAAATATTAAGTTTTAAGTTAAGCAAACTTTTAACTTTACAACTTTTAACTTTTAATATTGAATGTTAACATCACTTTCCATAAAAAACTACGCGCTAATCGATAATTTGCAAGTCGATTTTAACGACGGATTTTCAATAATTACAGGAGAAACTGGTGCTGGAAAATCAATTCTGTTAGGAGGTTTGTCTTTAATTCTGGGGAAACGTGCCGATTTAAGCAGTTTAAAAGATACCGAGCAAAAGTGTGTTATTGAAGCTGTTTTCAATATAAAAAATTATAAATTGCAGGCTCTTTTTAAATCGGAGGATTTTGATTATGAAAATCAAACCATCATCCGCAGAGAGATACTACCTTCAGGGAAATCGCGTGCATTTGTGAACGATTCACCTGTAAACCTAAACAGTTTGCAACTTTTGGGCGAACGCTTAATCGACATTCATTCGCAACACGAAACATTACAGTTAACAAGCAACGAATTTCAGTTTCAAATTATTGATGCTTTGGCAGATAATGACGTTGAACTTCAATCATATAAAACAGAGTTAAAAGCATATAAAACCTTAAATAAAGAACTTCAAGAGCTTTTGAATTTTCAATCAGAAGCCATTAAGGAACACGATTATAATAGCTTTTTATTGCATGAATTAACGGAAGCAAATTTGGTAGCCAGCGAATTGGAAATTCTTGAAGAAGAATACGAAACGCTAAATAATATTGAAGGCATCAAAGAAAAACTTTCAGAAGCTTATCAATTATTAAATGAAGAACACGTTGGAATTTTATCAGCATTAACATCATTAAAAAATACATTTCAAAAACTGTCAACATTTTCATCAAAATATGAAGATTTATTCAATCGTGTTGATAGCAGTTTAATTGAAATGGACGATGTGTATGCCGAAGTAGATGTGTTACAAGAAAATTTGGAAGCAGACCCAAATCGATTAGCGGTTGTGGACGCTAAATTACGATTGCTTCACAATTTAATGCAAAAGCACGCGGTTATCAGTATTTCAGAATTGATAGAAATTAAAAGTCAATTGGAAGAAAAAGTGTCGTTTACTGAAAATTTAGATAGTACCATCGAGAAAAAACGGTTGGAAATTGAAGGTAAAACAACTGTGTTAAACACAATTTCAAAAGCAATTCATACAAAACGAACCAAAATAATTCCTGAATTGAAAGTCCAATTGGAAACTATTTTAGCAAGTTTAGGGATGCCAAATGCACAATTCAACATAGCATTAAATTACGGAAACGAGTTTTTACCTAACGGAAAAGATGCGTTATCATTTTTATTTTCAGCGAATAAAGGCGGTAATTTTAACGAGCTTAAAAAAGCGGCTTCAGGTGGTGAATTGTCGCGAATTATGCTTGCTATAAAATCAGTTTTAGCAAAATATGTTCAATTGCCAACCATCATGTTTGATGAAATTGATACTGGTGTTTCAGGTGAAATATCCAATAAAATGGGGGATATTATGTTGGAAATGAGCAAAAACATGCAAGTGTTTTCAATTACACATTTACCACAAATCGCTGCCAAAGGACATTCACATTTTAAGGTGTTTAAAGAAGATGTGAATAACATAACACAAACCAATTTGATAAAATTAAACCACGATGAACGTATTGTGGAAATTGCGCAAATGTTGGGCGGATTAGAAATGTCGGCTTCAGCCATTGCACATGCAAAAGAATTATTGAACTGAAAAGTTTATAGTTTTAAAGTTTAAAGTTTACTACTTTTGCCAAAAATAAGTTAAGTCGGTGGTCGTGGATTTGTTACAATGAAAAACAACTAAACAACAAACAACAAACAACTAAACAATAAAATATATGTCATATAATTTACTAAAAGGAAAAAAGGGAATCATTTTTGGAGCATTGGATTCAAATTCAATTGCTTGGAAAACGGCAGAACGCGTTCATGAAGAAGGAGGTCAATTTGTTTTAACCAACGCACCAGTTGCGATGCGTATGGGACAAATTAATGAGTTAGCTGAAAAAACGGGCTCTCAAATCATTCCTGCTGATGCAACGTCTATAGAGGATCTGGAAAATTTAGTTAAACAATCTATGGAAATCCTTGGTGGTAAAATCGATTTTGTACTGCATTCTATAGGAATGTCTATCAATGTTAGAAAAGGGCAACATTATACCGACCAAAATTACGAATGGACACAAAAAGGCACCGATGTTTCGGCAATGTCTTTTCACAAAGTGATGCAAACCTTGTACAAAGCAGATGCTATGAACGAGTGGGGAAGCATTGTAGCGTTAAGTTATATGGCGGCGCAACGTGTGTTTCCCGATTATAATGATATGGCAGATAATAAAGCGTATTTAGAAAGTATTGCACGTAGTTTTGGATACTTTTTTGGACGCGATAAAAAAGTGCGAGTGAATACCATTTCACAATCGCCAACGCCAACAACGGCAGGTAGTGGTGTAAAAGGTTTTGACGGATTTATTGCGTATGCGGATAAAATGTCGCCACTTGGTAACGCAACTGCTTTAGATTGTGCAAACTATACCGTAACTCTTTTTAGTGATTTAACAAAACGCGTAACGCTACAAAACCTGTATAACGATGGCGGATTTAGTAATATGGGTGTTAGTAACGAGGTTATGGATACTTTTATGAACAAATAATAAACCAACTTTAAATATAGAAAAGCCATCTTTTTTAAGATGGCTTTTTTGTTTGGATTGGTTACATTTGTGATATGCAACTACAATTCTCCTTCATCATTCCGGTTTACAATCGTCCCGACGAAATACAGGAGCTTTTACAAAGTTTCGTAGCGTTGAAAACGGAAACTAAATACGAAATTGTAATTATTGAAGATGGTTCTACACTACCATCAAAAGAAATTATTGAAGCATTTCAAGCAAAACTTAATATTTCCTATTTTTTTAAGGAAAATTCGGGACCGGGCGATTCTAGAAATTTTGGAATGCAACAGGCGAAAGGGAATTATTTTATCATTTTGGATTCGGATTGTATTCTTCCCGAAAATTATTTATTTGAAGTTGAAAACAGTTTAAATGTGAATTACTTTGATTGTTTTGGCGGTCCAGATGCGGCACACCAATCGTTTAGTAATTTACAAAAAGCCATTAATTTCTCGATGACGTCAATTATAACAACGGGTGGCATCCGTGGAAACAAGAATAGCGTTGATACATTTCAACCTCGAAGTTTTAATATGGGCATTTCAAAAACTGCTTTTTTGGCTTCTGGTGGTTTTGGGAACATTCACCCTGGCGAAGACCCTGATTTATCCATTCGGCTTTGGCAATTAGGTTTTAAAACAGCCTTAATTCCTAATGCTGTTGTATATCATAAACGACGCATTTCTTGGAGCAATTTTTATAAACAAGTTTATAAATTTGGAATGGTTCGCCCAATTTTAAACCAGTGGCATCCTTCTACAAAAAAAATAACCTATTGGTTTCCTACGCTGTTTAGTTTCGGTTTTCTGGTGTCAATTGTGTTACTTTTTTTTAATATAAAGCTATTTGTTTTGCTGTATATTTTTTATTTTGTAATGGCATTTTTAATAGCGCTTTTTTCAACTAAAAGCATGCTAGTTTCGTTATTAGCTTTAGTGGCAATTGTAATACAGTTTTTGGGCTACGGTTATGGCTTTTTAAAATCAACATGCGCCATCACCGTTTTAAAAAAGAACCCCGAAACGTATTTCCCAAAGTTATTTTTTAAATAAATATGTTCAGAAAATTAAGATTAGACATACTCACTTCCATTAAAAACAAAAAGATAAATGTGTTTATTTTATTTTTTGTGTTGTCGTTTGTTATCTTATTATTCACAAAACTTTCAAAAGATTATACCAAAACCATCGCTTTCAACATCGAAAAGGTAAATGTGCCACAAGAAGATGTTATTCTAAATGATTCCATTCCATTAAATATAACCTTGAAAACCAGTGGTTTTAGATGGTTTAAATATTACTTTTCAAAACCTAAAATTAAAATTAATTTCAGTAGAGATGTTATAATGAAAGATTCGGTTTTTATTTGGAATAAGTCCATTGCCTATTTAGAAAACACACAATTTGGCAACCAAGTGCAGCTGCTTAATATTTCGCCTGAAACATTGGTTTTTAGATACGGCATTAATATGGTAAAGAAAGTACCTGTAAAATTGAATTCCGATATTAAATTTAGTGTTGGTTACGATATGTCGAAACCATTTGTTTTACAACCAGATTCAATTGTAGTTGTAGGACCCAAAAATATAGTTTCAAAAATAAATAGTGTTGCTACACAGCGTATTTCCTTATCCAATGTAAGAACAAATTTAGCTGAAAGTGTTAAGTTGAAACTTCCTAAAAACAATAGGGATTTAACATTTTCAAATAGTACGGTAATTTTAAAAGCTGTTGTAGAAAAGTTTACCGAAGGCACTGTAAAAATACCGGTAAGTATCATAAATGTTCCTGATAATATCACTTTAAAATATTTTCCAAAAGAAGTAACTATTTCATATTATGTGAGTTTGGATGATTTTAAAACCATTTCACAAAACGATTTTAAGGTGGTATGCGATTATAGTAAAGTGATTAACAATCAATCACTTTTGGTACCCGAATTGGAAAAATTTCCGAAAACGGTAAAAAATGCAAAAATAAATAAACAACGCATTGAGTTTATAATTTTAGAATGAAAATAGTAGGTTTAACAGGTGGTATAGGAAGTGGTAAAACAACTGTAGCAAAACAGTTTATGGCGTTGGGTATTCCTGTTTATATTGCCGATGAAGAAGCTAAAAAGCTTATGGTTACGTCGAAAATTATGCAACGGAAATTAATTCAACTATTTGGAAATGAAGCATATGTTGATAATAAATTAAACAAGCCTTTTATTGCTACTATCATTTTTAATGATAAAACTTTTCTGCAAAAAATGAATGCTATTGTACATCCACGTGTAGCAAATCATTTTAAAAAATGGGTTTTAAAACAAAAAGCACCCTATGTCATTAAAGAAGTTGCAATTCTATTTGAAAATAATGGGTACAAACAATGCGATTACGTTATCACGGTAACAGCACCTTTGGAAGTTCGTATTGAACGTGTTTTGAAACGTGATAATACGACTAAAGAAAAAGTGAAAGCCATTATAAAAAACCAGTGGACAGACGATGAAAAAGTAAAACGATCGCACTTTGTAATTTCAAATACAGACCTTGAAAGCACTAAAACCCAAGTAACTAAAATTCATAGTCAAATTCTTAAAAGCATACAATAACTCCCAAATTTTAACATTTGTGTTAATGTAAGGTTAAAAGCCACAAACACTAAATGTTAAAATGTTAAATTTGAACGATGAGCAAAAGAATATTCATCCTGTTAACCCTATTAATGAGCTTGTCTCTAATAGGAATTATTTTTGTTCAGGCTTATTACATAAAAGGTTCTGTAAAAAACGAACGCGAACGCTTCAAGTTTAATGTTAACAAGGCGCTTAATTACGTTTCGAACACTTTAGAAAAAAGGGAATATTCAGAATATGTATATAAATTGCAAGATTTAATATCGAAAGGGGTAAAAGTTGATACCGCAGCAATACGGAGTCTGTATATAATAAATGAAGATTTTGACTCTAAAGAAACCGTAATTTATAGAAGCGGTACTTTGGAAGAAAATTATAAGTTCAATTCGTCGATCTTTGACATAGGTTTAGATACCATTAATGTAAAACGTATTTTAAACGATCGCGAAACACGCGTTTATAAAAACAACACGGGTACTGCTGATGCCGATTTAAGTTCCAAAGACAAGTTGTTGCTTTTAGATAAAATGTCGAGTACGGACGAAATTGTTTTTGAAGATGTTTATAAAGATTTGGCTTCAAGATTACCCATTCACAAACGGGTAACCAAAGAACAAATACACCAATTGTTAACAGAAAAGTTAAAAGAAGACGGCATTGATATCGATTTTGAATTCGCCATTTACAGCAACGATTTAGCAACACGCGTTAAAAGCGATAATTTTGAAAACGATAAAGAAGCGTACAGTGTGTTTATGTTTTATAATGAAACCAACCAGAGTACGTACAAGCTTTTAGTGAATTTTCCTGATGATAGAAAATTCATTTTGGCTTCAAATATGGGGATGATTGTTTTGTCCATAATTTTCACGTCCATTATCATTATTGCATATTCTAGCGCCATTCATCAACTTATTAAACAGCGTAAAATCTCAGAAATAAAAACAGATTTTATAAATAATATGACGCATGAGTTTAAAACGCCTATTGCTACTATAAATTTAGCATTAGACGCTATTAAAAACCCAAAAGTAATTGATGATAAGGAAAAGGTTATGCGTTACCTCACCATGATTAAAGAGGAAAACAAACGCATGCATGCGCAAGTTGAAAATGTATTACGAATATCTAAACTAGAAAAAAACGAACTGAACAT
>Ga0138256_10004393_pt1 | contig 14992 bp, 21 predicted proteins | sample KNB2016incub_MG_FD_105486 | JGI IMG/M metagenome (GOLD analysis project Ga0138256, IMG submission 105486) | Active sludge microbial communities from wastewater in Klosterneuburg, Austria - KNB2014incub_MG | ecosystem: Engineered > WWTP > Activated sludge > Unclassified | place: Austria... | reverse complement strand
TATGAAACAACAAGTTGAAAATTTAAAAAATTGGTTTATAGATCAACCAATAAAAGGTTGTATTACAGGTAGTTGTCTTCTTGATTATTTTGAAGGACAAGATGTTGATTTATTTGTTTATGATGAAAAATCATTTATAAATATAGTTTATGCTATGAAATATAATAAAATGTTTACAATACTTAATCCTTTAGAAGATTGGAAATTTGAACAATATTTGGATAAGGGTAGTAAAGTATTTTCTAAATTTGATTTAATTACTATAAAGTTTTTATATAATACTTGTATTATAGCAAATGTTACTTATAAAATGAATAAAAATAATTCTTTTAGTGTTTTATCATCATTCGATATGAATATTATATGTAAAGCATATGATATTGAAACAAAACAAACATTAGATCTTACTGAGAATAGTAATGAAACAAAAATAGCATCTTGGAATAAATGGAATACATCTTATTATGATGTTCGTAATATTTGGACTACTTCCAGAATATTAAGACAATTAGATAGATGTTTTAAATATCATAAAAGAGGATATAATACAGATGAAGTAGTGTTAAAATACATGTCTTTAATAGATGGTTTATTAGAATATGAATCAATATTTAAATCAATAAACTTTAATGAGAGATTAGAAGAATTAAAGAAAAATGCTAATACTCTAAAAAACATTTGTAATATTTGGTTAGAAAAACATGAAATATCAGATGAAGAATTAGAGCTTTTACAAAAAACAATTTTACAATATGACAATTGATGACTTATTAAAAGGTCTTCAAAGACCAAAAAACGAAGGAAAAACGTTGAATGGTTCCAAAAGAGATATTTGGGAACGAATAGGAAGATCTGATAGATTTTTAGAATTAGGTTTAACTGAAATTGAAGAAAAAGAATTTATAGATAATTGGATATTAGAAAACCCATATAGTAGTTTATGAGAGAGAAAATAGAAAATTTTATTAAAGACAAAGGTATTATTTTTAGTATAGGTAAAAGAAATTTTGATTCTGTTACAATTAGTGGATATGCTCTTAGTATAGGTATAACAGAATGTAGTCAATTAGAAAAAATAATTGATGAAATATTACCAGATGCTGAAACTAAATCAGGATATAAAGAAGAATTAAGAAAAGTTTTTCCATATGCAAAAGAACATAATTACCAAAATTATTGGTTAAAAAAATAATCATGAAAACTTTTTTATTGAAGGAAAAAGTCCCTATTGTAAAATGGGGAAATATTCCAGATGAGACTTATTTTGAAGGGGATGTTCCAGAAGGTTATTCTTTAGCCATATCTCCTTCAAATGGTTTTATAATTGTTGATGTGGATGTTGATAAAGAAAAAAGTAAAAATGGTTTTTTAAATATACCAATAGATATATTAGAAGAATTAGAACAAACTTTTAATTATTCCACTAAAAGAGGTGGTAAACATTATTGGTTTTTCTATACTGGTAATATAGAATTAATGAATAAACCCTCGGGTTTTGATATTGATTTACGAGTTGGTCAAAAGGGTTATGTAAGATATCCTCATTATGAAGATATTAGATTATGTCTTCATAAAATTAATAATACTTCTCATCAATTAAACAGTTGGTTAATTAAATTATTCGGTAATGGGAAAATCCTTTAAAAAGAATATTGAAAAAATCAAAGATCTAGAAAAAGAAAACTATCATAAAAAAGTAAGAAAAATTACCAAAAAGTTTTTATTAAAAGAATATATACCAGATCCTAAAGAATTAGTAAACGATTATGACTATATTGATTATATATCTTATGGAAAAGGTAAGAAAAAATCATAAATATGATATTAAATTATGGAGCAGATCCTGAGTTCCCTGCTTATATAAACGATTGTCCTATATCTTTATGTGGTATATTGGGAGGATCTAAAGAAATACCAGAATTAATACCTGGTACTGTTGATTGTTTTAAGTCGGAAGATAATGTTATGGCTGAAATTTGTATTCCACCTAGTAATGATTTAGAAACCTTATTTAAATACATAGAATCAGCTAAAGAATGTACAGAATTATTTCTATCTGAAAAATTAAGTAATAATGTAACTTTAAAAAACAAATCATCTGAAAGATATCCTTTAGATGAATTATGTCATGAAAAAGCTTTTGAATTTGGTTGTGAACCAGCATATTCAATTTATGAATATGAAATTAAACCACCATCTCTACAGAAAATAAAAAATATAAGATCTGCTGGATTTCATTTACATTTTGAAATTAAAAATTGTAATTTGATAAAATTTATTTACTTATGTGATTTATTTTTAGGTATTCCAAGTTTTATATATGATGAAGATACGGATAGAAGAAAATTATATGGTAATTTAGGAGAATATCGTTTAAAACCATATGGTGTGGAATATAGAACAATGGGTTCTGGAATGTTAGATCATAAATCTATTATAATAGAAGGTGTTGATAAAATTAAATACTATTACAAAAATGAAACAAAAATTAGATTTGACCAAAATTTTAAAATATTAACTAAATTACATAAAAAATGGCAGAAAAATATAGCAATAGAGCTTATTGCAAAATATTAAATAATACAACAAATGTTGAAGTCGTTTTCAAACATCGGGGCTGTTGTTCACATATTAAAAATTTTAACGGACTTGTAAAACAAATAAAAATATATGTTCCAAAAGAACATTATGATTTTGTAATTAAAAGTGTTGGAGAAAAAACACTAATAGATTATTATAAAACTTTAAATTTTAATTTAAGTTGGAAACTAGTCAAATTAACAGAAGAAGAAGTAAAGCGTATTATAGATGATGTTTTTTATAGTTCTCGTGAATTTATAGAATTTACATTTTCTGAAGATACATATAAAAAATGGTACTATGTTTTTTGTTCTGTTAGAGATATTTATTATAATACAAATGCTTTAATTTCTCTTTTAAATAATTTTAAAGAAGGAATATGTAGTTTCGATTATTCTAATTTTAATGATGGTATATCAACTAATTATTATAATTTTGCAATAGATTTTTTAGATAATTATACTATGTATCGAAATAAATATACAAGTGGAACTACTGCTAATAATAAACCATGGTTTGATTATATACTAACTGGTCCTGGACGTTATATAAAAAGAGAGAGGGGAGGTAAATATGAATATTTTGTAAAAGATAATTATAACGGTTTATTTGTTTATGAGCGTCCTGTGGAAAAACATAAATTAAAAGTTTTATCAAGACATCCATCACATGCTCCTTTTAGAGAATTAAAATTAGACTATCCAACTTTATATAGATTTGGTAGTACTACTGTTGTAGATGAATCTAAATATACTTTTAAAATAAATTCTATTGAAAGTATTAATAATAGTAGTAATAAACTATTAATGAAACAACTGTTTGTAGCTAATAAAATAAACACTCCAGAATATTGGACAACAGAGGATGGAATAACATTTAATGATTTAAATATTAATGATTTACCATTTCCTATTATTGCTAAAAATATTTTTGGTAGTAGAGGTAGCGGAAATTATAAATTAGATTCGGCAGATGCTCTAAAATCTTTTTTAAAAAGAAGAGTTCTTTCTAATTATATTTTTGAGAAATTTAAAAATTATGGAAAAGAATATCGAATACATGTTTCTTCATTGGGTGTGTTTTTGACTTGGCGAAAAGTAAGAAAATTAGATACTCCTTTAGATCAAAAATGGTTTTTTAATAATCAAAATTGTAATTGGTTAAGTGTAACACATCCTAATTTTGACAGACCTAGTAATATGGAAATAATATATAAAGAATGTCAAAAAGCGCTAGCTGCTGTAGGATTAACAATTGGAGCTTGTGATGTAAGAGTTGCTAAAGATGGTAAATTTTCAATAATTGAAATTAATTCAGCTCCTAGTATGGCAGAAGTAACATTTAATCATTATGTAAAAGAAATTAATAAATTATGTATTTAGCGGTTTACGGAACATTAAGAAAAGGATTTCATAATAATTCTTTATTAAAAGATTCTGAATATATTGGAAATGGAAAAACAGTTAATAAATATTGTTTACGAGCATCTGGTATTCCTTACCTTTCTAAGGAGCCAAAACATAATGTTGTAATAGATCTATATAAAGTTGATAAAGATCTCTTAGAAGGCAGAATAGATAGCTTAGAAGGGCATCCTAGATGGTATAAAAGAGAACTAATTGACGTAAGCGTTGATAATGAGATTTATAAAGCTTGGATTTATTTTAATGAAACAGATAAACCAGTAATAGAATCTGGTAATTATGAAGAATTGTTTAATAAATAATAAAAATGAATAAAAGAAGAATTTTAATACCAGGTTGGTCTTTAGGTGATAACGCCTGGGGAGTAACAAAACCATATTTACATTATTTTTCACAATTTGGTCAAGTAGAAATATTAACACCAAGAAAAGATGTTGTAAATGGAGATTTGTTAGTTCTTCCCGGAGGGGCTGATGTTAATCCACATAGATATAATCAGGAGCCTAGTTTTTATACAAGTAATACTGACGTATTTAAACAATATTTTATTGATCAAAATTTAGAACAATATCTTGGAAAAATGCCAATCTTTGGTATATGTCTGGGTATGCAACAATTAAATGTATTTTTTGGAGGTTCTTTACAACAACATGGTGATTTTGAACAATCTTCATCGAGGGGAGAACTTATTGAAACAATACAGGGTTCTACAATAGCTAAATTTAAAGTAAATTCTTTACATCATCAAGGAATTTATAAAGAAAATCTTAGTCCTGATTTTATAAACATTGCAGAATCAGCTAGATATGGTAATATAGAAATTATAGAACATTGTCATTATCGTATAATTGGTGTACAGTATCATCCAGAAGAAATTTATGATAGTTTTTCAATAAAAAAAATAAATGAATTATTATGTGTGGATTAGTTGGATTTTGTCCAAAACCAGGTAAAAAAGCTAATTTTCAAAAATTAGCGTTACTAAGTATCGGAAATGAAGAACGAGGAACTGATAATTTTGGTATATCTTTAAATGATCATTTAATTAAAGAAGCTAAAGCAACAAAAGCTAGAGATTTTTTTGTATTACATTCTAAAGATATTAAAGAAAAAATCAAAGAAGACGTTTTAATTATAACACATGCTAGAAAATCTAGTATCTTTCATAAAAAGGATGAGAAACACGCTCATCCTTTTTATTTTACACTAGGTAAAAATAATTATGCTATTGGTGCTCACAATGGAAAAATAGATAACGAAATAGAACTTTCAAGAAAATATTTAAATAATCAACGTTTTGAAGTTGATAGTGAATATTTATTTGCTGCTTTAATAAATAATGGTAAAAAAATATTACAAGAATATGAAGGAGCTGCTGCGTTATTATTTTATTCAACTGGTATATTTTATGCTTTTAAAGGAGGTAATAATAATGTTGAAGAAAGACCACTATTTTATGTTGAAACAACAGAAGGATGGTATTTTTCTTCTATTTACTCTGTGTTATATTTAACAACTGGTCTTTATCCTAAGTGTGTAGAGAATAATGAACTAATAACTATTAAAAATGGGATATTAGAATCTGAGATTTTACCAAGAGCTATCGAAAAGATTATTCCTGTATATAATAATCATCATTATACAAAATATTATCCAGAAGAATATGAAACAACAAAATATGTTAAAAAAATATTTAATCACATTGATGATTATAAAGAAGGTAAGTGGACTATTCCCGATGGTGTTTATTTTATGGGTAAAAACGTAACGACAGCTTTAAGTATTGAAAAAACATATTTTTATGAATTTCCAATTGTTGTTAAAGATGGTTTATTATATAGAGAAGTAAATAGAAAATATAAAACTTTAAAAAAGAAATTAGAAACATGTTTAACTAGAGAAATGGCTAAATCAATCGCTATGAAAAATAAAGGATTAATACTTAAAACTTGTTATGAAAAAGAAGTAATTGAAAATCCTAATTTTGGTAAATTAGGTATATATATTTCATCAAACGAACTTAAATTTTATAATTTATGATGGTTATAACAATAAATGGTAAATCAGTAGATCGTAAAAATTGTATAAAAATAGGAAATAATTTTTATATTAAGAATGAAGATGTTTTTAATATAAATAAAAAATGGTATAGAAAAGAATTGTTACATAAAATAAAAGATAAATATTTTCTAAAAAAAGATTTATTTCCTGTTTTTAATTATTATGGTGATTTAACCGATCATGTTGAAAAAATTACAAGTTTCTCTGTTGACGTTTATGGTCGTCTTGTTCCAATTTCTCCAAAAGATAAAGATTTTACATTTTTATTTTCTACAAATGATTATGATTTTTATATCTATTATTCTACTATAACACCAACATCTCCAAATAGAGATAATAGAATATATAATTTTAAAGAGTTAGAGGTAATTAACAAACCGATTTTACAAGATAAAGAATTTTTAAGTTCTTTTAATTCAATACTAGAAAATAAAACATTTGGTTTTGAATTTGAAACGGCCCACGGAGAAATTAATAATGATGTTTTAAAATTATTTGGTTTTAATAAATTATATGATGGATCAATAACTGGTAACGAATATGTATCTAGTATTTTTGAAAGAGATGATTTAATAAATGTTTTTAACTTCCTAAAAATGATTTCAACTAATCATTATGTAGATTATTTATGTAGTACACATATTCATATAGGAGGAATCCCATTTACTGAAAAAAACGCAATTGCTTTATATACATTATTTTACAGACTTCAAGATGAAATTCATGAATTGGTATATAATTATAAAAAAGATCTTAGTTTTTTAGCTAAAAAGAGAGAACAATTAGATCATTGTAAATTTTTAAAAAGACCAATAAGTTTAGATTATCAAAATATATTTACTCATATAACTGGTTTTCCTTATACCGATAGAGCAGAATATAAAAAAAGATACTATTCAAATAGAAAATGGAACAATCCGAGTAGATATTATTTTGTTAATTTTAACGATTGGATTTTAAATAATGGAACAATAGAACTTAGGTTATTAGAAGGTACATTAAACCCAAGTAAAGTTTTTAATTGGTTTTTATTAAATCTTTCTATTATTGAATATGGTATTAAAAATACAGATAAAATTATTGAATCAAAAGATAAGATATTTTTATCTGATATTTGTAATTCTTTTCCTTGGGGTAAAATTATGGAAAATTATATTATAGAAACTAAACATAATCATTTTATGAATTTCATAAACAATGATTTAATGGTTAATAATAAATATTTTAATCCAAATTATACATCATCTAAAACATGCTTGATATCACAGATCAAAAAGTAATATGGGATTATGTTTTAAATTGTGATAGTAGTAAGAAATTTTGTAATCCGTTTAGAATTGATAGAAAACCAAATTGTTATTTATCAGAACATAACGGATTACTATTTCTTACAGATTGGGCTAGACCTGAATATAATAATACTACATATAGAAGAGCAATCTTATTAAAATATCCATATGAAAACATAGAAGAAAAAATTAATCAAATATTAAATCGAAAAAGAACAATTAGTTTACTTGGTAATATATCTACAAAATATAAACAATATTTAGTTTATAAAACATGTGGTTATAATAGAGATCATATTACCTTTTGGAATAGTTATGGTATAAAAGTTGAAGATTTAATTAAAGATGGTGTATTTCCAATAGAATATTATGATTCTAATTCTAAGAAAAATCCAGATGTTATATTTAGGGTTTATCCTAAAATTGGTTTTGTCTATTTAATGGAAAAACATTCTAATAGTGAAAATTTTAAACTTTATTTACCAAATGATAAAATACGATTTTTATCATGTTGTAATAATAATGATATATGGTTTTTAAACCAAATAGATAAAAGTGTCAATTATTTAATTATAACAAAATCGTATAAAGATGCTAGAATATTAAAAAATGAAAATTTAAATGTTATATCATTGCAATCAGAAAATACATTTCCTTCAGAAGAGATTTTAAACTATTTAGAATCTATTTATGAAAATTGTTATGTACTATTTGATAACGATGAAACGGGACGAAAGAAATCAGAGGAGTTTATGGATATTATTAACTTTAAATATAAAAAGAATATGTATTTTACTAAATATAAAGACTGTGGGGAAATGATTATAAATTATCCGAATTTTAATTTTAGAAATTGGTTTGGTTTGTAAGTAATTATGAGGATAAAGAGGAATCTCTCTTATACGATAAAAATTGTCTAAATGAGATAATGAAATCGTTAAATGAAGTTGGAAGTTATGATAGTCTTCCAGAAACAATAAAATTATTAAACGTAAATAGCCAAAATTTGACCAAGGTTGATTTAATTTCTGAAAATGATATTGTAGTACTAGTTGGTAAAAATAAATTGAACATAAAGGCTAAAACAGTCTTTAAAACCAATTTTCCAACATTGCAATTACATAATCATAAGGATTTTAGAGATTTTCACGTTTTCAAAAAAATAAATGCTATTTTAAAAAGGAATAAACTTGATACATTATGAATGTAAGAAAAAAAGGACATAATTATGAATTATTAATAATTAAAGAATTAAAACAAATGGGTTTTAATTCTGCTAAAAGCTCAAGATTGGCTTCTAAATTATTAGATAATTGTAAAGTTGATATTGCGGATATACCTTTTTACATTCAATGTAAAAGTGGTTATAAAACAAAGAATTTTAATGTATCTAAAGAATTTAATGACATAGATACTAATTTAGTTAAAAATAAAATCCATCGAGATTATCCAAAACTATTTTTTCATAAAAAAGATGGATATAACGTTAATAATGAGATAGTAACAATGACAAAAGACTTTTTTTATAAATTACTAGATAATTATATAAAGAATAATATTGATTTACTACAATAGATTAACATATGAAGATCCTGGTTTTTTTAATTACAGTAGAATATATCTACTACCATTAATAAACTATAATAGTTCTTTTTTTAAAAGTTATTATACAACTTGTATTAAACCAAATTTAATTGGTGTTTTTGCTGATGATATTTTTCGAAATATTGGTAATGATGAATTAATATTAAAAGTAAAAAAAGATACTATAATTAAAAATTTAAAAGAAATAGTAGATGTTTATGAGGACGTTGATTTTAAAAATATTGTTATTAAGATTTTAGATATTAAAGATTTAAAAGATAATTTTTATAATTCGAGATATTCTAAAATGTTTGAAGATGTTAAACATCGAGAAAATTTTAAATTACATTTTAAAGATGTTTATCCAGCACTTGTTAAATCTGAAGAATCACCAATACTCTTTAGAAAAATAATTAGAAAAGAATTTTATGAAGAAGAAGGAAGAATACCAATTCCTCATACAGAGGAGTTTGATCTACCTGTGTTATTAAGAAAAGAAATACTAAATTATGAATAATGACATATAAAGAGTATATAAAAAGAAATAGAATAAGTAAAATAACTAAACAATTTGGTCTTTTAGATGATTTAATGAATACTTGTATAAAAGATATTATTATTGCTTATACTAAGAATAATGTTGATTTAATAAAAACTAAATTGGGTAGATATTTTTATTATTATATTAATAAATTTAATACTGAATTAGAATATGAAACAGATTTATTAAATAATATTCAAGATTATTTATTAAATATTGAAGTAGATTATACGTTTAAAAATATTGTTCAATTAGTTGAAAATAATAAAACAAAAAGTTTTTATTTAATATGGTTTATTCTATTGGATAAAGAAATAGATATATCAGAAATTTTAGAATATCATGATAATCTACGACATTGAGGTATTTCCTAATTATTTTTTGGCAGTATTTGATAAAGATGGAAAATATGATTGTTTTGAATTAAGTTTTAGAAGAAATCAAATAAAAGAATTAATACGATATATTGAAGATAATATTAGAGAATATTTTTTAGGTTATAATAATCTTGATTATGATGCTCAGATTATAAGTTATATACTAGATAATCCTGATATAGATAATCAGACTATTAAAAACATAAATGATGATATAATTAATAATGATTATCAATATGTTTTACCTTGGAAAATACCTTTTAAAAACTTAGATATTTATAAAATAAAGCATTATAATTCTGATGCTAAAAGAACATCTTTAAAGTTTCTACAATATTCAATTAAAGAAGATAGTATAGAAGAACTACCTTTTGAAATAGATTATCATATAGATAATGACAAAGATGCTGATAAGGTTATTGAATATTGTATTCATGACGTTAAAACAACTAAAAACTTAGCTAGTATTTTTAAAGATGATATAGAGTCTAGGTTTTTAATATCAAAAGAATTTAAAATTAATTGTTTAAATTCATCAGAACCAAGTTTAGTTAAAAAAGTATATGTTTCTCAGTTTAAAGAAAGATTTAATATTGATAAAGATAGTTATGATAACCTAGTTAATCAATATAAATCAACAATTGAACAATTTAAAATTAATTTACCTAAATATCTTAGTTTTAAAAATAAACAGTTTCAAGAGTTGTTTGAGTATTATCAAAATCTTGTTATTTATCCAGGTTCGACAAAAGGGGCTATTAAGGAAAAATTAATATTTAAAGATAATATTTTATCTTTTGGTTTAGGTGGTTTACATAGTTGTAATTATCCAGGAGTATATTCTTCAAATAAAGAATATATAATTTACGATATAGATTTTGTTTCTTTTTATCCTTGGATAATATTAAGGAATAAAATATTTCCACCATATTTATCTGAGTTCTTCCTAGAACTTTATGAAAGTTTTTTCCATAAACGAAAATTATATCCTAAAAGTCATGCTTTAAATGGAGCATATAAATTAATGTTGAATAGTACATTTGGTTTATTTAATGAAGAACATTCACCAATTAATTATCCATATGGAGCCATGTTTACTACAATAACTGGCCAATTAACATTATTAATGTTAATGGATAATCTATCAAGTGTTGATTATTCTCTATTACAAACCAATACTGATGGTATAACAATTCGATTTAAAAGAACAGATATTGATAAAGTTCAAAAAATATTAAATGATTTTGTAGAAATTGTTAAAATAAATGTTGAAGTTGTAGAATATAAAAAAATGTTTATTAGAGATGTTAATAATTATTTCTCATTAGATTATAATAATAAGCTAAAACAGAAGGGTTATTTTGAAACTGATAGTAAACAAGCATTATACAAAACAAATGGATTTGGAGTCATTAAATTAGCTGTAATTGAGTATTTAACAAAAGGTACTGACTACAGAGAGTTTATTAGAAATCATAAGAATATTTATGATTTTTTAACTTGTATAAAGTCAAAGAAAGGAAAATATTTTTATAATGATGGTGAAAAAGAAATATCATTAGGTAAAATTAATAGATATTATATATCTAATTCACAAACTCATATTTATAAAAAATATTCAAATACTAAGTTTGAGAAAGTTGAAGATGGTTTTAATACAAAACTTTTAAATAAAATTGAAGAAGTAAATGATATTAATTATAAATATTACTTTGCTAAAGCAACAGAAATTATTGAAAAAATAGATAATAAACAATTGAAATTATTTTTATAAATTATCAAAAAGCTATAATATGAAAACTTGATAGAAAAATTAAATTTATTTCGACTAGAGGATTATGAAAATCCAGATAATGTTTTTTTATATGATCTTTGTTTAAATTTAAAAATAAGTTTAACTAATTTAAAATTAAATAAAAGAGACATTAATAAATATTTATCAAAAAAGAGTTCAAATTTTAAATTCTCAGAAAATTTTATAGATGATTATCGTCAATTATTTGCTGGTAAAAAACCAGGGGCTCAAGGGACCATTGACGAAGTTATTAAGAATATGTCTGAGTTTGTTAAAACATATCCAGAATATACAGAAGAAGATATTCTAAATGCTACTAGAAAATATATTGAAAGTTGTACTGATTTCACATATTTACAAAAAGCACATTATTTTATTTTTAAAAAAGATTTTACAACAAATATTAGAAAGAGTAATTTATTAACATATTTAGAGTTTACAGAACCAAATTACAATCTAAATTATGTTGAATAGATTAGATGATTTAAAAAGAATACATACTAATAAAGAAAAAGGAATTGATAACTTTATTAGTTATAATCATTCATTACCAAAGTTAAGTAATCATATTTCTGGAATAATTAAAGGTAGGCTTGGTTGTATTACTGCATCATCAGGTGTAGCTAAAACTAAGTTTACTAAATTTCTAACAATAATAGTTCCTTTTTTAGAAATAAAAAGACAAAGAGAATTAAATTTACCAGAAAAGAAAATTAAAACATTTTATTTTTGTTTTGAAGAAAGTCGTGCTGATTTTATAGATAGTCTTTTTTGTTCTTATCTAGGTTATAAATATGGTTTCAATTTTTCAACTATTGAATTACAGGGAAAAACAAAACATATTATTGATATAGATAAAATTACTAAAGATTTTTATAAAGAGCATGATAAAGAGGAATTTAATGAATTACTATCTACTGTTGAAATAATAGAAGATGTAACAAATCCAACTGGAATATATAATATATTAAAAAAACATGTTCATGAAAATGGTCAAATATATTTTTACAATCCGAAGAACGACCCAAAAGGGCATAATAAAATAACACTTCAGGATTATGAGAATATGATTGATGCTTATAAAAGAGATTATTCTTTTTTTGAATATGTTGAATATGATGAAAATTTATATACTCAAGTTGTGATTGATCATATCTCTTTAATTACCGAAGAGAGAGAAAATGGCATAATGTTAAATCATTATGATGCTATGTCTAAATTAGTTACTGTTTACATTAAAAGACAGCTTTGTGATAAATTTAGATTTTGTGCTTGGATAGTGCAACAACAAAGTATGGATAGTGATAATAAACAGTTTGGTAATAATGCTAATTTAAACTTAGAAAAATTAAAACCATCTAAAAGTGAATTAGGCGATAATAAAATCATTGGTAGAGATTATAGTCTCATAATAGGTCTTTTTAGACCAGGTTTGTATATAAACGATAAGTATATGGGATATAATCTAGCAGCTACTGATTTATCATATAAAGATTATTTAGTATCGGTTTTAATTTTAAAAAACAGAGATGGAAAGACAGGTGTTGAGATCCCAACCTTTTGTAAAGGTGCGACAAATGAGTTTTTTGAATTAAGTGGTTTTTATGATAAAGAAAATAGTAAAAAATTTGATGATTTAATTATAAAATTAAAAGAAGTGAATAAGGATTATATTAAATGGGATTAAGAATAGCAATCGTAGGAGAGCCTACAAAAGGGAAGAGTACATCAATCTTTTCAATACCAGAGTTAGGTATAAAAGGTTTAAATCCAAAAGAAACAGTTATATTATCGTTTAGTGGTAAAATGCCACCAGTTAGAGGTGCCAATACAATGTATAGTGATAAAATGAAAATATCCGAAGGCGGGAATTTTCAACATATATACGATGTAAAAATAGTACCAAATATTGTTAAATTTATTAGTGAAAAGAGACCAGAAATTAAAAATATCATATTAGAGGACGCTCAATACAGCATGTCCTCAGAATTTATGGCTAGAGTCAAAGAAAAGGGATATGATAAATTTACTGATATAGGTGTTAATTTCGCTGCGTGGATGACAGAAGTTCAGAAAAGTAGATCTGATTTATTATGTTGGATTATTTGGCATCCTGAAAAAGATAGAGATGGCGAATATAAAATGAAAACTATTGGTAATATGGTTGACGCTTATCTAACTCCAGAAGGTTTAATGGACATCATATTATATGCTGATTGTGAAAAAAATCCACAGAATAAAATGGATTATTTCTTTGTAGTAAATAATAATGGAGTATTTCCGGCTAGATCTCCTCACGGTATGTTTGATACTGAAGTAATACCCAATGATATGGGTTTTGTTAATGATAAAATTAGAGAATATTATGGATAAGATCCAAATAAAAACATCAGATTTAATTAAATATTATAATGATGGGTTAACAATAAATAATGTTAAAAAGAAATATGAGGAACAAGGTATAATTATATCTGTAACTCAAATTAGAAAGTTTTATGAAAAAATGGATTTAGATTTAAGAAAAAAACCTAGATCTAATAAGTTTGAATTACTAGATGATAATACAGTTGATGCTAGAGAAGAAGAATTGAGTGAAGAAAAAATGGAATTTTAAATAAACAAAAATTAAATTATGTTAGGAAACATCGATGTTGTAAAACCAAAATCAGTAGTGGTCCCAGGTTCAAATCCTGGGTTTTTTGTTAAGAGTATATCAACAGCAAGAGTTGATAATGTTGCGAATTTAGTGTTAGATGTTGTTTTTACAAATTCAACAGGTTTCGAGATTAAACAAAGGTTTTTTGCTCCAACTAAACCTTATCCAATTAATCTAAATATTAGAGAAGGAGATGTTGTTACTCAAAGATTAGAAACAACAGATGAAGCTTTAAATCGACAAGCTGGTGATTTAAATAAACAATTGCTTCATTTATTTAAAGAAATAGGATTAACACCTGAAGAATACTCTAATGGTGTTAGTGGAGCATCAAATTGGGATGAAGCTTTTCAAAAAGTTACAAAATTATTTCAACCAAAGCATGCTCAAATAGAAGGTAAATTATTATTATTTAGAAAGAAAAATAGTAACTATCTTAATATTGCTATTAATAATTTTGTTGGAAATGGAAAAAATAAATTTCCAGAATTTTTTAAAACAGGAGAAGAAGAAATCATTATTTCTGATTATGTTAAAAAGCGACTAACAGAAATAGAATTTATTAATGATTCTCCTTCACCTGAAGGTAATACCATAGAACAACTTGGTTTTTAACGGTTGTATAGAATTTGTTGATTAAAGAAGTTATATAAGGACACACCTGAATTTAAGACTGGTACCATTT
>Ga0138256_10004391_pt1 | contig 14995 bp, 10 predicted proteins | sample KNB2016incub_MG_FD_105486 | JGI IMG/M metagenome (GOLD analysis project Ga0138256, IMG submission 105486) | Active sludge microbial communities from wastewater in Klosterneuburg, Austria - KNB2014incub_MG | ecosystem: Engineered > WWTP > Activated sludge > Unclassified | place: Austria... | reverse complement strand
GTGATCTACAAGCGCAGGCACCATGCGCTGTTCGGTGAACGATTGAAGCTGGACATCCTCAGCATGTTCCACGATGTGGTCAACGGTATCGTGAACGAGCATCACGACGAAGATGATTTCGATGGTTTCGCTTTCACCCTTCGCCGAAGACTGCTAGCGGATAGCCCGGTTGATGCCGCAGGCTTCCGCAGTATGAAGTCGGACGAACTGGTGGATCGCACCTACGACGCGGTGATGGCGCAGTACGCTCGCAACATCGGGCGGACCGTAGCCCATGCCCTGCCGATCATCGAGGACGTGGAGGCCAAGCAAGGCGCGCAGTACGAGAACATCCGCATCCCCGTGACCGATGGCAAGACGACGAAGCCGCGTGATGTGGTCTTCAACCTGAAGAAGGCCGTGGCTACCAAGGGCCAGGAGTTCCAGGACAGCATCGAGCGTTTCGTGACGCTGGACATCATCGACAACGAGTGGAAGGAACACCTGCGCGAAATGGACGAATTGCGCCGCAGCGTGCAGAACGCCGCGATCGAGCAGAAGGACCCCTTGCTCATCTACAAGCTGGAGAGCTTCAAACTGTTCAAGGCCATGATCGAGCGGATCAATGGTGAAGTGGTGGAGTTCCTCGCGCACGCACAGTTGCCTTCCGCCGGACCGCGTGTGGATGAAGCACCCGTTTTACGACAGCAGCAACCACAGCTCCAAATGAGCCGCTCGGAGGGACCTGGCCCATCGGTACCACGCGCGGCAGGCCAAGGACGCCCCATGCCGACCGGTGCGCCCAACCTGCGCGGACCTATGCCGCCCATGGGACCACGCCAACCCGTTGCTCCGGTGCGCGTGGAAAAGGAACAAGGGCGCAATGAGCCGTGTGCCTGCGGAAGCGGGAAGAAGTACAAGAACTGCCACGGTCGCGCATAGAGATGGTCGTATCAAAACGCGAAAGCCGACCTCAACGGGTCGGCTTTTCGCGTGGTGCTGGATCGTCCTCTAGAACTGGACGGGCACCTTCATGCGCACACGCACCGGCTGGCCCTTCTCGTTTCCGGGCTGCCATGGGGCGGAGGAACGTATGGCATCAACAACATGCTGCCCGATCTTCTCATCCTGCCCCTCTATCAACCTCACCTCACTAAGGCTACCATCCTTCTCCACCACGAAGGTTGAAGTATAGATGCCTTTCACACGATGCTCCGAAGCCGAGTCGACCTTGGACTTCACATAACGGACCAGTTCCTTTTCATCGCCTTCCCTGGATCGCGGCATGGTCTGCGCACGGGTGTAGATGATGTTCGCCAACGGCTCGGGGTCATAGATCTTCTCGGCCAATTCCTGGCCCCACGCATCGAAGCGTTCCCAGATCCCGGTCTTCAACCCGTTCACATATTCTCCACGACTCTCCACGCGACCGTTGGGATGGTAGAACACGAAACTCCCATGTGGGATCGTGAGTTGTGCATCGGTATAGGAACCTTCCGCCTTCACCTTGCCATCCATGCTGTAGGTCTTGGCCATGAACAGTTCCCCTTCCTTGCCGGTGACCTCGCGATAGAACGTGGCCTTCTTCTTCACCGCTGGACTTAGCACGTCACTCAGATACTGTCTGTCCTCGTTGTTCTCCTGGCCGTAGGACCGGGATGGGCAGAGCGGCAGGATCAATGCTGCTGTGAGTAGAAGAGTGAGGTTGCGCACGTTCAAGGTCTTTTGACAAGCCCTTGGAACGAATGATCCGCAGGAAGGTTACCCGGCGATCAGCCCGCCCATCCTTCGCGATCCAGACTGCGGTACTGGATGGCTTCGGCGAGGTGATCGGTCCGGATATCCGGGCTTCCCGCCATGTCCGCGATCGTTCGCGCGACTTTCAGGATGCGGTCATAGGCGCGTGCGCTCAACCCCAGGCGGTCCATCGCCTTCTCCAGCAGTGCTTGGCCGACCGGGTCGATCCGGCAGATCTCCCGCAACTCCTTGCTGCCCATTTGGGCATTGCAGTGAATACGCTTCCCGGCATAGCGCTCCTGCTGGACCTTGCGCGCGGTGATCACGCGTTCGCGCATATCCACGCTTCGCTCGCTCGGCCGTTCAGAGCTGAGTTCACTGAACGGGACCGGAGTCACTTCGATGTGGATGTCGATCCGGTCGAGCAGCGGACCGCTCACCTTGTTCAGGTACTTCTGCACCACGCCAGGCGCGCACACGCATTTCTTGTCAGGGTGATTGTAGTACCCGCACGGACACGGATTCATCGCCGCCACCAACATGAAGCTCGCCGGGTATTCCACCGAGAATTTCGCACGGCTGATCGTGATGACCCGGTCTTCCAACGGTTGACGCAGTACTTCAAGGACCTGCCGCTTGAACTCGGGAAGTTCATCAAGAAAGAGAACGCCGTTGTGGGCCAAGCTGATCTCGCCGGGTTGTGGATACGATCCACCACCGACCAGTGCCACATCGCTGATGGTGTGGTGTGGTGAACGATAGGGCCGGACACTGAGCAGGCTGTCCTCCTTCCGGAGTTTGCCTGCCACGCTGTGGATCTTCGTGGTCTCCAGTGCTTCTTCGATCGTGAGCGGTGGCAGGATCGTGGGTAGCCGCTTGGCCAGCATTGTCTTGCCCGCACCGGGTGGCCCGATGAGGATGATGTTGTGCCCGCCGGCAGCAGCGATCTCGAACGCGCGCTTGATGTTCTCCTGGCCCTTCACATCCGCGATATCCACCGGATAACTGCGGCTGCTGTTCGCGAACTCCTCCGCGATATCCACTTTCACCGGCTCGAGATCACTCTGACCTTTCATCAACGCGACCACTTGGGTCAGGTGCTCCACACCGAACACATCCAAGCCGGTGACGATCGCAGCTTCGCGTGCGTTGGCAGCGGGAAGGATGATCCCTTTGAAGCCTTGTTTCTTCGCCTCCAACGCAATGGGCAAGGCACCTTTGATCGGGCGGACACCGCCATCCAAGGAGAGTTCGCCCATCACCAAGTGATCCACGAGCAGATCCACCGGTGCTTGCTCAGTGGCGGCCAAAAGGCCCACTGCGAGCGGAAGGTCATAGGCCGTGCCTTCCTTCCGGATGTCCGCCGGTGCAAGGTTCACCGTCACCCCTTTTCCACGGGGCATGTAATAACCGTTGTTGCGCAACGCGGCATCCATGCGTTGCTGGCTCTCCTTCACGGAACTATCCGGCAGGCCCACGATGATGAAGAAGGCACCGGTCTCCACATTCACTTCCACGGTGACCACGGTGGCGTTGATCCCGAATACCGCGCTGCCGAAGACCTTGACCAACATGGGCTCAATATCTATCCGGTCTGCGTTCCTGCGCGAGGTCGCGTTCAATGTGATCGATCAACGCATGGATCACCTTGATATGGATCTCCTGGATACGATCCGCGTACCCGTCGTGAGGAACGCGCACTTCAACCGTACACAGGTCCGCGAGCTTGCCGCCGTCCTTGCCGGTAAGTCCGATCACATGCATCCCTTTGTCACGCGCTACTTCAGCGGCACGCAGTACGTTGGGGCTGTTCCCACTGGTGCTGATGGCGAGCAGGACATCCCCTTCGCGCCCGTGCGCTTGCACGAAGCGCGCGAAGACCTGATCGAAGCCGTGATCATTGCCCACGCATGTGAGGTGGCTGGGGTCGCTGATGCTGATGGCGGCGATGGGCGCTCGATCATCACGAAAACGACCGGTGAGTTCCTCGGCGAAGTGCATGGCATCACACATGCTTCCACCGTTGCCACAGCTGATCACCTTGGCGTTCTGCTTCAGGCAATAGCTCATGAACGCAGCGGCTTGTTCCACTGCGGCGATGTTGGCCGGGTCGGCGAGGAATCGTTGGAGGACATCCGCCGCTTCGGCGAAATGCGACCGGACGCGATCGGTGCTCATTCCGTCAAAGATGCATCATACCCCGGATCGGAGGAGGGTCAGCGGCTGGCCTGTGCCTCAAGTTGCTGCATGCCCGCCAGCCCGCGTTCAAGGAAGGCCTTGTAGTCATCCACGTCGGGTGTGTAGCCCACGGGATCGGTCAGGAGTTGGCCATCCGGGCTCAACAATGCATAGTAGGGCTGGCTACTGATCACGAAAGTCTCCAACTGCACCGTGCTCCATTTGCTGCCCGTGGTCTTGATCTGGCGGACCTTGCCGGTGCAAGTGGTGTACGTGTGTTGCTGCTCCTTCGGCAGTTCGAGGTCCTCATCCACATAAAGCGACACCAGCACATATTCGTTCTCGATCAACTCCTTCACGCCCGGCCGCGGCCACACATGCTCTTCCATCTTCCGGCAGTTCACGCAGGCCCAGCCGGTGAAGTCGATCATGATCGGCTTGCCGAGTTCGCGTGCCTTGGCCATTGCTTCATCCAGGTCATGCAGGACCACCGGTTTGTTCGGCAGGATCCAGCTGTACCACACGGGCGGCGCAAGACCGCTCATCAGCGCCATGGGCGTGAATGTGTTCTTCTCCTTGTCCACGCGAAGGCCGAGCGAGAGGTAGATCGTGATCGCGGTGAAAGCGGCAATGAAACCCCAACGTGTGATCGAGCGGGACTTCACCGGACTATCATGTGGGAACTTGATGAACCCGAAGAGGTAGAGCACAATGCCTAATGCACAGATGACCCATACCACCATGAACAGTTCGTAGGACACCAAATGCCATTGGCGCACCAGATCCGCATTGCTCAAGAACTTCAGCGCCAGCGCCACTTCGGCGAAACCCAGCACCACCTTCACGCTGTTGAGCCAACTTCCACTTCGCGGCAGGCTGTTGAGCCAACTGGGGAACAACGCGAAGAGCCCGAAAGGCAATGCGAGCGCGAGGCCGAAGCCGCCAAACCCGGTTGTGAGTTGCCACGCACCACCATCCGCAGTAAGCGCACCAGCGAGCAGGGAACCCAGGATCGGGCCTGTGCAACTGAAGGATACCAAAGCCAAGGTGAAGGCCATGAAGAAGATGCCGATCATGCCGCCGAACTTGGAGGCGTTCTGGTCCATGCGGTTCACCCAACTGGCCGGCAGGGTGATCTCGAAGTAGCCGAAGAACGAAACGGCGAACACCAGGAAGATCACGAAGAAGAAGATGTTCAGCCACGGGTTCGTGCTGATCACATTGAAGATGTCCGGGTTCACCGAGCCCAACAAGTGGAAGGGCAAGCTGAACAAGAGATAGATCCCCAGGATGAACGCAGCGTATGTCAGTGCGTTCTTCAATCCGGTGGCCTTATCCTCGCTTCCTTTGGTGAAGAAGCTCACGGTCAGCGGGATCATCGGGAACACGCACGGCGTGAGCAAGGCCACCAGTCCGCCGCCGAAGCCCAGGAGGAAGATCCAGAACAATGAACTCTTGTCCTCTTCTTCTTCCGTGCCTTTGATCACCGGTGATCCGAGATCGACCGTGGTCAGTTTGTACTTGCATTCTCCACCGGGAGCCATGGTGATGGAACCGATCGTCACCACCCCGGTCGCTGGATCCACCGAGAACGGAACGGGATCCGGGAAAGTACATTCCGTGTCGTTGCATGTCATGAACTTCACGACACCGGATATGGAGGTCGCTCCATCCGCTACACGCATCTTCTGGGCGAATTCGACCGCGTGTTTGAACTTCTTCAGCGTGATACCGAAGAATTCGTCCATGCCTTCGGTCGCGTGTTCGCTCTGCTCGCGCGCCAAGCCCACCAGCTGCGCGGCACTCCCCGTTTCCAGTTCGAAACTGGTCGGGATCGGGCCGTCGCCAACGATATCCTGCGAGTAGATGGACCATCCGTCGGCAATGGCTGCGGTGAAAACAAAAAGCCATTCACCCTCCTGCTGCTTGGTGGCGGTCAGCGCCCACGTTACTGGATCCGCAGGCCCTTGTCGGGCAACGCTGATCGGTCCGGTGCCGAAGGGTAGTGGGGCGAATTCGGACTTCGCATCCGCGAGCGTGATCCGGAAATAGAGGGGATCCGGGAAGATGCACTTGGTGTCGTCGCAGGTCTGGAAATCGATCCGGCCGGTGATCGGAGCATGGGGATCGGTGGTCCGCAGGCGTTGCGTGAACAACGCATAACCCTTGAACTTCTTCACCACCATTTCGAAGATGGGGTCATCACCCTGGATCACCTTCTCTCCGGTCTCAGCCGTCTCACCATCCAACACCACGTGCGAGAGCGTATCGAAGGCGATACTGGTGGGTATGGGACCCATCTCCCCGAAGCTCTGTTGGGAGTACACGTACCAGCCATGCTCGATGTCCGCTCGGAAGACCACGTCCCATCGATCCCCTTCCACCTGCTTCACGGAGACCGACCATTTCACCGGATCCAACTCGGCGCCTGGCAATTGAGCCATTCCCACGAACGGCAGCACCACAAGCACCATCAACCACATCCACTTCGTCGCCGCCCTCATTCTCCAAGCGGTGTTACGCGGATGGAAAAGGGCACTGTTATGGGCGGAAGGCAGGTCTTTTCGTTGCACACCATGTATTCCACTTCGCCCTCCACGAGGAAGGGACCTTTCGCAACCGGGTCGATGATCAGTTCAAAACGCGGGGTGCCGGAATGGTGCCGCACGACCATGCCGAAGTTAATGTCGTAACCCACTACCGGGTCGGGTTCAACCAGCTTCCCAACGACTTCGTAGGCCCTGGATGGTTCGAACCGGAAACTGGTCGGGACCGGGCCTTGATCACTCGGGAGTTCGGTGGCATAGAGATGCCATCCTTTCTCCAGCGTTGCGATCAGTTCAATGCTGACCTGTCCGTTCGGGAGGGTCCGCGCGCTGAATGTCCAGGATGCCGGGTTGGCATCCGGGGAAACGGACAGGAGACCGAGGAGAGGAAGGATGGCGAACATGCGATGGGACGCAAAGCTATCAGCCGCGCGTTGCCAAGGACCGATCGCATGCCCATGATCCTAGGGATCCTGCATTTCGTTAAGAAATGTTCACGAAGGAAATTCGATGCCCACAACGCGCGAGACCGGGATGGTGAGGCCATACTTCAGCACGATGACCTGCGCGTCGAAAGCCCAGATCGTGGTCTCCACGGCCTTCAAGCCCTCATCGTCCTCGAAAAGGATCCGGCACTTGCCATGTTCGGCACTCCCCAAACGGAGGGCTTGTTCCATGCGCAAGTGGATCTCCTTGCGTGTTTCGTCGCTCAACTCGACCGGTTCCTTGGGAAAGCGCAACGAGGGGATGCCCTCCTTGGGGACGATGGTGTGCAGTGTGGCCATGACGGAGGGGGATCTGTTGCCCGGAAGTTAGGCATGTCCCCGATCCGTTCCACCTGCGGTGGAGAAATTCAACGGATCATTCGTCGCTCCACGAACAGCGCAATACCCGACCGGGGTCCAGCCCGGCTTGGAAGCCTTCCGCGATGCGATGGCCCACCAACCAGACCACTTCATCGCCATTCAGCATCACGTAGGAGTTCGATCTACGCTCCACAGGGACCTTCGCATCGGTGAGGATATCACTCACCAATTTGCTCCCCCCTAGTCCGATAGGACGCATTCGATCACCAGCCTGCCACGGCCGTAAGACGACCGGGAAGGAAAGCCGGTCCGCATCCAACAGGGCTTCATTCATGTGTTCATGAACCTTCGCTCCACCTCCGTCCATGAATGCCCATCGAAGCGGACCTCGCGTTCCCTGCTGCTCACCGTCATCGATCACATACACGGGTCGTTCAGTTTCCGCACTTCCAATATGCAAGTGATCCCGATCCACACTTACCAAGCAGTTCCCGGAGGAGAATACCGCGCCCGTGTTCCGTTCGATGATGGCATCATGGATGCGCTCGAGGGTATCGGGATGGGATCCGCGCCCCCGCAGAAGATGGTGCAGGACCAACGCAGGTGTACCGGAGTCCTCGATCAACGTGAAGGGTACTTGTTTCGAGCCGTCATTGGCTTGAGGGATCCCCGAGAGCAAGGACTCCAGCCGCTGCTCAGCCGATGTTTCCAATTCACGCAGCATCCGGATGGAACGCGCCATGGTTCGTGATGAACCCGGACGTAGTTGCTCCAGCAAAGGGATCAGTTCCTGGCGGATCCGGTTCCGCAAATACTTCGGACTTGCATTGCTGCTATCCTCCCGGAATGGAATGGAATGGTCTTGCGCATACCTCAGGATCTCATCGCGATGGACTCCGAGCAGCGGACGGATGCACTTACCGCTCTTCCATGGGATCGCCCCCCATCCCTTCGACCCCGTTCCGCGAAGCAGGTTGATGAAGAGTGTCTCCACCGCGTCGTCGGCGTGGTGTGCGAGTGCGACCGGATGATCGATACCCAACTCGTTGAACCACGCGTAGCGGAGATCACGGGCTGCCATCTGGGCGGATCCACCGCGATCTCGGATCGACGCGGCAACATCCACCTTCCGTACTTGGAACGGTACGCCGAGATCCGAACAGTGCTCTTGAACGAATGCTGCATCGGCACTACTCTCCGCCCCTCGAAGGCCGTGATCCACATGCGCCACCGAAACCGGATGGCGCAGTGCGTGAAGCACATGCAGCAGGACCATGCTGTCCACGCCACCACTGACGGCCACGAATACCGATTGCTCCGGGAGCAACAAGCCTTCCCGACGGATCGCGCGGCGTACCTTATCCAACATGGCCAAGGACATTCAGGACGGAGTGCGCCTTCAACGCGCATTCCTCCCACTCTTGCGCGGGATGGCACAACGCCGTGAGCGCGCTTCCGGTTGATAAGGACAGATCCCCTGTTGCGCGATCGAAGAGGATCGTACGGATCACCACGTTCAGGTCGGCCGTGCCATCCGGCGCGAAGAACCCGAGCGTGCCGCTGTACAATCCACGCGGTTGATCCTCTGCTTCCGCGATCAATTGCATGGCACGCAGCTTCGGTGCGCCGGTCATGCTGGCCATGGGGAAGGCGGCGCGTACTACGTCCCAAGGGTCGCGATCCGCAGCCCTTTCCGAAACGATCGCACTTACCAATTGATGGACGCGTGGATAGGTGCGCACTTCGCATAGCGAACGCACTTCAACCGTACCGGGCGCTGCGGTCATCGAGAGATCATTGCGCATCACATCAACCGCCATGATGTTCTCGCTGCGCTCCTTGGGGTCGTTCGCCAATTCAGCGATCAGTTCCGCATCCTTCTTCGGATCGGTCCCACGCGGACGAGTTCCCTTCATCGGTTCCGCCATCACGCGATCACCGTTGAATGCAAGAAAACGCTCGGGGCTCGCACACAACACGAACCGATCACTTTGCCGATAGAATGCGGAAAAGGGCGCATCCGTACCCGCTTCCAATTGCGCGAATGCCACGAAGGGATCGAAAGCCGGTTGGTGGGCAGTCCTTTCGATGCAATAGTTCACCTCATAGATATCGCCGCGCTGGATATGCTGAAGGAAACGGTCCACTCTCTCCAGATAGCGATCTCGATCCGTTCCGGAGGTCCATTCGATAGGCTCCGGTCGATAGGCCGATGGCTGTGTACTCTTCAGCTTCTGACCAAAGGCAAGCCCGGCGGCTTCATCACCGGGCAACGTGAAAAGCACCGCTTCATCACCCTGCCATTCGATCACCCAGCGCGGAACGAACCAGTGCGATGACGGAAAGTCCTGAGCGGCATTGCCCGGCAGGTCATGAATGGAGTGCAAGGCTTCGTAGGTGAGGTGCCCCATGATCCAGTCCTTCACCTTTCCGTCTCTATCGAACGTGGGTCGATCCGCGACAGATACTTCTCCAACTCCCAGGACCCGTCGCTCTTGATCCAAGACCCTTCGATATAGAAAGGTCCTCTCCGAACGGAGCACCTCCGGCGTGAATACAGGAAGATGGCCAAGTGGGATGCGGGAACGCATGCAGCGGCCAAGGTATCCAGCATCCGAGAGTCGAACAGAAGGCAACCAAGGGAACGGTGGGGCTATCTTCATTTCGGGTACATTTGAGAGGGAAAGGGTCACCATGAAAAAGCGCTTCACAAACACCGGCTTTCGTCATGCGCTCGGTCTGATCGTATTGATCCCGCTAGGAGTGATCGCGCAGAACGGTCGGATCGTGTTGAACAACGATGCGTGGCTGCGGATCGACAACGGCGCATGGGTGGTGGTTGAGGAGCCTACCAACATCGGCATCAGCACAATGGGCACCGGTGGCAACATCCGGAGTGAGGGTGAATTCAACCGGATCCGTTGGCAGATCCGCAACACCATAGGAGTGTACACGATCCCGTTCACCACTGCGAACGGCGTGAAGATGCCCTTCACCTACGCCGCGATCGGTGGTGCGAGCAATGAGGCCACGGCTTCGATCTGCTTCAGCACGTACAACTATGGGCTGATCGGGGCGACGAACTGGAACAACGATCTCTACCGGCCGAGCGACGTGACGCACATGAACAACTACTGGTTGGGCGCGGCGCAACCCAACTCGGACAATGTGGTGGACCGCTTTTGGATCCTGGACCCCGGTGTGACGGGCTTCGCGTATGGCACCCTTCCGACCATCCAATTGGGGTTCACCTACGATCCAAGTGCAGGAACCGGTGATGTGAGGACCGGAAACGCGATCACCGGTGTAAGTGCGGTAGGGGCGCAGCGCTTCAATTCACCGTTGGGCCAATGGGGTGATTATCTACCGGCCGGTGTCTTCGCGGCCGGAGCGGTGAATTCGGTCACAGGCGCGAACGCCACCCCGGCCAATTTCTTCCGATCATGGACACTCAGCAACATCCTGGAGCCGTTGCCGGTGGAACTGTTGGCCTTCAGGGCAGCATGTGTCGTGGACCGCGTCCGGTTGGAATGGAGCACCGGCAGTGAAAGCAACTCAAGCCACTTCACCATCCAACGCAGTGGAAATGATCAGGTGTTCGAGGATATCGGACAGGTCGCTGCGGTGGGCACGAGTTCCACGATGACGAACTACGCATGGGTGGACGAACGTCCTTTGGCCATGGGTTACTACCGCTTGCGGATGGTGGACATCGACGAAAGCTCAACGCTGAGTCCGTTAGTCGCCGTGACGTGCAAGGACCCACCACAGACCGCTCTTGTGAATGCGTGGGATGGTGGTGCGGACCTGAACATCACAGTGCTCTCGTCCATGGACCAGGTGATGAACCTCGAGCTCTTCGACGCACGTGGACGGGTGGTTGCCCAGCGCAACAACCTGAACATGACCGAGGGTCTGAACCGGGTCGAACTCCCGCAAGGCGATCTGGCCATGGGGATCTACACGATCGTATTGCGAAGCAGCGAGGGCCTATTCACCCGCCGCGTTCCGCTGTATTGATCGGCGGCGGCGGATCGTGCTTGCGATCAGCACCAACAACGCAATGATCGTGATCACCACAGCGGCTCGCCCGATGAGATCGCCGTGCCGGGTGAAGAAGGTGATCCGGTCGTTCAGGTGAACGATAGCACGGAACGCTGCGGGCTTCCACCAAGCGGTCCGGTTCGCGACAACACCGCGTTGATCAACTGTGCAAGAGATCCCGGTATTCGCGGAACGCACCACATCACGCCGCGTCTCGATGGCCCGAAGTGACGAAAACGTGAGGTGTTGCCGGTACCCGGGAGAATCATCCCACCATCCATCATTCGTGATCACCGCGATCAACTGCGCACCATTCCGCACATGCGCCGCAACGTGTTCCCCGAAGACGGATTCATAACAGATCGCCGGTGCGATCGCCAGGCCGGAGGACGGGTCGCGCAACACCGCGCGTTCGGTCTGCTGACCCAAGGTGCCGGTGGTGCCACCGAGATCCAAAGCCAGATCACCCAACGGACCGAGCACCGATTCGAAGGGCATCGTTTCCGGGCCAGCCACCAGTTTCGATTTATGGTAACTGTACAGCGGACCTTGCATTGGCATCCATAAGGCGGCGTTGTACGCCTCATACCAATGTCGGCCGTCGCCCAGTTCGCGTGCGGTCAATGGTCGATCACCATCCCGATACCAACGATCGCTGTTCATACCCACAAGCATTGCTGCTTGTGGATGCGCTAACCGGAAGGCGCGCAATCGCCGTACGCTGGCCGATGCTTCAAGATCATTCTCCCATAACCCGCGGAAGCGCATCGCACCGGTGGACATATCCACCGTGCCACCTTCCTGCAATGCCGTTTCCGGAAAGATGATCAGCCGTGTGCTGTCGGTGATCCGTTCCTCGGCTAAGGACAGCATCCGATCCAATTGTTCCATCGGATCCATGCCACCGAACTTCTCCGTGTACGGATCCACGTTCGGTTGCACCACGACCACTTCAGTGGTTCGCATACCTGCAGTGCTATACGTCTTGAACCGCACCACGGAGATCACCACCGGAACCGCGATCACCAATGCGGACACCGCCACGTTCATCGTTCGCTTGCTTCCGCGCCAAGTGACCAAGGTGTGATCGATCAAGAGGTTCACCAGCAGGATCCACAGTGATCCACCCAGCACGCCGGTGACCTCGTACCACTGGGCCATTGCGGGATCCGCGCCGAACACATTGCCCATGGTGAACCACGGCCATTGCAAGTCCCACCCGTGGTGAAGCCGCTCGAACGCAAGCCAGAACGCCACGAATGCAACCCGCGCGAAAACCGGTCCATGCAACCGATGGGCGATGCGCTTCAGCCACCACGGAATGCCCATGAGCAGCGTGTTCACAAGCACGGGCGCCGACACGGAGACCAACTTCGTGGAGATCGGTTCACTCACTTCGAAGAACCAAAACGAGCACGAGAGGTTCCAGATGAACGTGGCGATCAGGACGTATGGATAGAAAGCGCGCGGCCGATCACGGGTCCGCGCGTTATGCAACCGCTCTGCATGCAGCAGCGGAAGCCACGCCACGAACGCCAACCAGGAAAGGCCGCCGATCGCAGGCCATGCCAACGCCCAGAGCAAGCCGCTCAGCGCGGACCACAGGATGATGCGGGAACGAGTTGGGGCCATGGGGCGCCGACGAATGTACTTGGCCGAAGGACAGTGCCTCAGCGCAGCAAGTACATCTTGCCGAATCCCTTGGTGAAGTATTGCGAGGCGCCGGACTCCCGGGTCTCGATCTCCTCGCCATTGATCTTCGCGAAGACGCGGTACAGGTACACCCCGCGCGCCAACCGATCGCCGAATTCATCGGTGCCATCCCACGCGAACTCGGTGATGTTCTTGCCCACGCGGATCGGGCCGAGCTCGTGCATGGGGATCTCCCGCACCACCTTGCCGGTCACGGTCATGATCTGCACCTTCATGTAGGTCGGGATCTCGGATCCGGTCAAGGTGAACACGAAGCGGGTGCTGGTGGTGAACGGGTTCGGATAGTTCAGGATCTCGGTGATGGTGCTGCGGTTGATCACCTCGAAACCGATCCGGTAATCGTTATCACCGCTGATGTTGTTGCTCAGATCCGATCCCCTGACGATCATCTGGTACTTGCCATCCGCCGAGAAGTCAGGGCGATAATGGATGCATGCGATGTTGTCCGGGCCGGATGCCGGGATGAATTGGAGGATCTCCTCTCCGAGGCCGTTCCTGAACCAGATGCGTTCGGGATCCGTCGCGTTCGGGCGCTTCAGGAACACGCTGAACCTTGCCGTGTCGCCCGGTGAATCGAGTATGCGCAAGATGTTCTCATCATCCAAGCTGATGAGTATCTCCGGTCGTGCCGACACGATGTCGCCATCAAGGATGTGTCGTCCGTCGAAGGTGACATCGAGGATCGGGTTCTCCAGGTCCTGGTCCACTTCGAAGCGCCATTGTGCGATGTTGTTGAAGTGGTATTGCTCCAACTGGTGATAGCGACCCGTGGTGCTGTCGATCGGATTGGCCTCGAAGAGCAACGTGTTCCAACCGCCGAAACCGAGCGTGTTGAAATGCACGGTGTCGATCACCCATCCACCGGCTGGCAACGGTGCGTTCAGTTTGAAATGGATCGGGTGCCGTTGGTTGTTCCGGTCGATCAGCCACGCGCCGATCAGCAAGCTGTCCATGTCGAACTCGCTGATGTTCTGCACCGCCACCGCCACGGCGGCATCCTGGCCTTCCGCCCATCCTTCCAAGTCGTTGTACAAGCCCAGGGGCGGATGGATCGCGCACTCCGGCACGGGGCTGCTCAACAACTGCCACCGTTGCAACTGCGCCGGTTTCGCATCGCTGATGTTCGCGTCATGGAATCGCCCTTGGATCCGCAGCGTTGGATACTGTTGTGCATTGGCGACCGTGGACAGGTCGGGGAATGAATCCAACGGACTTTCCAGATCCAGCAACAACACGCCGACATTACTGCCGGGAGGGACGCCGTACAGTTTGATACGCGTACTGTCCAGCGCATCACTGGGCCGTTCATCCCAGAACAGCGCGTCCCAAGAGGTGGCCGGACCCGCGTCCATGGTGGTGATCACACCATCAGCGAATGCGGTGGGTACCCAAACGGAGAAATTCAGCACGTCCGTGATCGCCACTCCAGCCGTGTCCCGGAAGGTCTCCGGAAATCCTTTGCGCACGTAGAAGGCGTACGGTACACTATCGGGCACGGCATTCAGGCCGGTGACACCAAGTCCCGCCAGCGCAGGGATCAGTGATGGTGAATTGAGGTTCGTTCCGAACTTATCCAAGTGCCGCCATGTGTACACGAGGATGTGGTGCCCGTCCGGTACTGCGTTGGTCAGCATGTTCTCCATGCCCGCCAATTCGGAAGCGACATTCGTGTGGAAAGAGAAGTACGCTTCCGGGCGGTTACGACAACAACCGGAACAGTTGCCGTTCCCGAAAATGTGATCCGGGTTGTAGATCGTGCCGTCCGCAGGATCCACCCAGTTCGTCTGCCAGCCTTCGAAGGTCACCGGATCGACGACCACCACATGCCAAGCCGCAGGCCCGCACCCGCCGTAGTCCTGCGCCTGAAGGTCCAAGTACCAGCTGGTGATGGGGCCGCCCACATTGCCTTGTACGGTAGCGCGCAGGAGGCGTGACCCCTCCTCGAAATCGAAGTCGCGGCCCGGACGATCCCAGTTCACACCGGAGTAGCGG
>Ga0138256_10004388_pt1 | contig 14999 bp, 10 predicted proteins | sample KNB2016incub_MG_FD_105486 | JGI IMG/M metagenome (GOLD analysis project Ga0138256, IMG submission 105486) | Active sludge microbial communities from wastewater in Klosterneuburg, Austria - KNB2014incub_MG | ecosystem: Engineered > WWTP > Activated sludge > Unclassified | place: Austria... | reverse complement strand
GTGGCCGATGGTGCCGACGTTCACGTGCGGCTTGCTGCGATCGAATTTTGCCTTGGCCATCTGGATCCTCGTGTGTGTTCGGTACCCGTCAACGGGCGACATGCGCCCGGGTTGCTCTGCTCTCAATCGGTATGGGCGCAGCGTGCTGCGCCCCTACACGCCCCTACGGTTTCACGATCCTGTTAGCTCCGTGCCACTTCCCGTCCGGCGTTCTTCGCGATGATCTGCTCGGCGACCGCCTTCGGGACTTCCTCGTAGTGCGCGAACTGCATGGTGTACACGGCCCGGCCCTGCGTGGCGCTGCGGAGCGTGGTCGAGTAGCCGAACATCTCGGCGAGCGGGACGTGGCCGGCGACGACCTGCGACTCGCCGCGCTGCGTCATGCCGCCGATCTTGCCGCGCCGCGACGAGAGGTCGCCGATGACCGCGCCGAGGAAGTCCTCGGGGCAGACCACTTCGACTTCCATGATCGGCTCGAGGATGATCGGGCCGGCGGCGCGAACCGCCTCCTTGATGGCCATCGAGCCGGCGATCTTGAACGCCATTTCGCTCGAGTCGACGTCGTGGTACGAACCGAAGACCAGCGTCGCCTTCACGTCGACCATCGGGTAACCCGCCAGGACGCCGTTCTCGAGCGCCTCGCGCATGCCCGCCTCGGCCGGCTTGATGAACTCGCGCGGCACCACGCCGCCGACGATCTTGTCAACGAAGGTGAAGCCCGTGCCCTGCTCGCCCGGCTCGACGTTGATGACGACGTGACCGAACTGGCCCTTGCCGCCCGACTGCCGCACGAACTTGCCCTCGATGTTCTGCACGGCCTTGGTGATCGTCTCGCGGAAGGCCACCTGCGGACGGCCCACGTTGGCCTCGACCTTGAACTCGCGGCGCATGCGGTCCACCAGGATTTCCAGGTGGAGCTCGCCCATGCCGGCGATGATCGTCTGCGAGGTCTCCGGATCGGTCCGCACGCGGAACGTCGGGTCTTCCTCGGCCAGCTTCTGCATCGCGATCGCGAGCTTGTCCTGGTCGGCCTTCGACTTCGGCTCGATGGCCACGTCGATGACCGGCTCCGGGAACTTCATCGACTCGAGGATGACCGGATTGTCGGCATCGCACAGCGTGTCGCCGGTCCGGGTCTCCTTGAGGCCGATCGCCGCGCCGATGTCGCCGGCCAGCACCTCGGCGATCTCCTCGCGCTTGTTCGCGTGCATCTGCAGCAGGCGCGACGTGCGCTCGCGCTTGTCCTTGGTCGCGTTGTAGACGTAGCTGCCGGCCTCGAGCTTGCCCGAGTAGACGCGGAAGAACGTCAGGCGGCCGACGAACGGGTCGGTCGCAATCTTGAACGCCAGCGCGGCGAACGGGGCGTCGTCGGTGGCCGGACGGGCGACCTTCTTCTCCTCGTCGCCCGGCACGTGGCCCTCGATCGGCGGCACGTCCACCGGGCTCGGCAGGTAGTCGATGACGCAGTCGAGCAGTGCCTGCACGCCCTTGTTCTTGAACGAGGCGCCGCAGAGGACCGGGACGAACTCCATCGCGATGGTCGCCTTGCGGATCGCGCTGTGGATCTCGTCGACCGTCAGCTCCTCACCACCCAGGTACTTCTCCATCACGGCGTCATCGTACTCGACGGCCGCCTCGATGGCGGCATGCCGCGCGGCATTGACCACCTCGAGATACTCGGCCGGGCAATCGATCACCTGGAACTTCTTGCCCATGGTCGAGTCGTCGAAGATGTACTGACGGCGCGTGATCACGTCGATGTGGCCGGTGAACGTCTCACCGCTGCCGACGGGGATCTGGAGCGCGTGCGCCTTGCGGCTCAGGCGGTCCTTGATCATGGCCAGGCAGCGATCGAAGTTCGCGCCGACGCGGTCCATCTTGTTCGCGAAGATCATCCGCGGCACGCGATAGCGGTCGGCCTGCTTCCACACGGTCTCGGTCTGCGGCTCGACGCCGGCGACGGAGTCCAGCAACGCGACGCAGTCGTCGAGCACGCGAAGCGAACGCTCCACCTCGACGGTGAAGTCGACGTGGCCCGGCGTGTCGATGATGTTGATCCGGTGCTCTTCGCCCGTCCCGATCGAGTCGCTCTCGCCATGGCGGGTCCAGAAGCAGGTCGTGGCAGCCGACGTGATCGTGATGCCCCGCTCCTGTTCCTGCTCCATCCAGTCCATCGTGGCGGCGCCATCGTGGACTTCGCCGATCTTGTGGCTCTTCCCCGTGTAATAGAGGATGCGCTCGGTCGTGGTCGTCTTCCCGGCATCAATGTGGGCCATGATGCCGATGTTGCGATAGAACTGGATTGGTGTGTGTCGTGCCATGCTCTCCAACTCCCAGCGAAAAAGCGGGGCGACCGGGCCCGGCATTGCCGGCGGTATCGCTCCGCGCCACGTCCGGGCTTTCGCCCGAGACAGGGACTTCCAAGGGAAGTCCCGGCGTCATTTCGAAGGTCCAGAGGTGGGCGGGGCGACTCCCCGCTCACGTTGACCTGATTATCTCACTCCAGCTCTGAGTCGTGAGCCCTGAGTCGTGAGAAGAATCTCAGGACTCAGGACTCACATCTCACGACCTACCAGCGATAATGCGCGAAGGCCCGGTTCGCTTCCGCCATGCGGTGCGTGTCGTCCTTCTTCTTGATCGTGTTGCCCTCGCCCTTCGAGGCCAGGATCAACTCGGCCGCCAGGCGCTCGGCCATCGTCTTCTCGCCACGCGCGCGGGCGTAGGAGATGAGCCAGCGCATGGCCAACGCGGTGCGGCGCTCCGGACGGACTTCGACCGGCACCTGCAACGACGCGCCACCAACGCGGCGGCTCTTCACTTCGACGGCCGGCTTGGCGTTGTTCACGGCCTGCTTGAACACGGCCACGCCCGGCTGCCCGGTGCGCTCTTCGATCATGTCCATCGCGCCGTAGAAGATGCTCTCGGCCAGCGACTTCTTCCCGTCGAACATCAGGTTGCTGACGAACTTCGAGACGGTCTGGCTGTCGTACCGCGGATCCGGCGCGACGGTGCGCTTTACGGCCTTGTTGCGGCGGCTCACTTCTTACCTCCCTTGCCCTTGCCCGCAGCAGCCGCGGCCCCAGCCTTCGGACGCTTCGCGCCGTACTTGGAGCGGCTCTGACGACGGTCGTTCACGCCGGCCGCGTCGAGCGTCCCGCGCAGGATGTGGTAGCGCACGCCCGGCAGGTCCTTCACGCGGCCGCCCCGAATCAGGACGATCGAGTGTTCCTGCAGGTTGTGGCCTTCACCCGGGATATAGGCGATCACCTCGATGCCGTTCACCAGACGCACCTTGGCCACCTTCCGGAGCGCCGAGTTCGGCTTCTTCGGGGTGGTGGTGTAGACACGCGTGCAGACCCCGCGCTTCTGCGGGTTCCCCTGAAGGTGCGGCGCCTTGCCCTTGTAGATGGGCTCCTGGCGGCCGTGGCGGAGCAGCTGGTTGATCGTCGGCATCGGATTCCGGTCGTGCGTCAACGGTTGTTGGCCAAATCCGGGGCGAAACCCCTTTTTGGCGACAGATCCACAAGATACGGGGGGAGTGCAACCCGGTCAAGGGAGCGAGAGTCCAGCGAACAGCGAGCGGCGATCAGCGAACCGAGGCGTACGTTGCAATGCGAAACGGCGACCCCTCTCGGAGTCGCCGTTCGCCGTTCGCTGTTCGCTGCCTAGACCTCGATTTCGTCCCCAACCAGCAGCGCCGCATCCGGCACCGGGACTTCCTCGACCACCTCGACCGGCGGCGGCGGCTCGAACCCTTCGGGCGGCTGGATCTCCAGGTCGACGTACCGGTAGTGACCGGTGCCGGCGGGGATCAGGTGCCCGATGATGATGTTCTCCTTCAACCCCTTCAGGTCGTCCTTGGCGCCGCGGATCGCCGCGTCGGTCAGGATCCGGGTGGTCTCCTGGAAGGAGGCCGCCGAGATGAAGGACTGCGTGGTGAGCGAGGCCTTGGTGATGCCGAGCAGGACCGGCTCGGCGTTGGCCGGCTCGCCCTTCTTCCGCATCACGCGCTCGTTCTCGTCACGATAGGTGAGACGATCCACCGTCTCGCCGTCGAGGAACGACGTCTCGCCCGGATCGGTGACGCGCACCTTCTGGAGCATCTGACGCACGATGACACCGATGTGCTTGTCGTTGATTCGCACGCCCTGGAGTCGGTAGACCTCCTGGACCTCGTTCAACAGGTACTCCTGCACGGCGCGCGGACCCTTGATCTGCAGGATCTCGTGCGGCGACACCGGGCCCTCGGTCAGGCGGTCACCCGCGCGGACGCGGTCGCCCTCGTGCACCCGGAGGTGCTTGCCGGCCGGCACTTCATAGAGGCGCGCCTCGGCCGCTTCCGGGATGGTCCCGTCCGGCGCGAGCGGGTAGACGTAGATCTCGCGCTTGCCGCGCTTGATCTCGCCGAACTTCACCGCGCCGTCGATTTCCGCCATGGTGGCCGGATCCTTCGGACGACGGGCCTCGAACAGTTCCGCGATGCGCGGAAGGCCGCCGGTGATGTCGCGCGTCTTGTAGGCCTGACGCGGGATCTTGGTGATCGTCACGCCCTTGCTGATCTTGACCGGCTCGGAGAGGAAGACCGTCTTGTCCTTGCTCTCCTTCTTCGACTTGCTCGGCCAGGCCACGTTGATCGGGTGCTCGGTGACCTTGAAGTGCTCCGACCACGGGTTCGCTTCCGGCGGCAGGTCGAGCGCCCGGGTAACCGGGTCGGTCGGCGAGCCGAGGATGATGCGCGACCCTTCGGCCAGGGTGTACTCCTGCGGGTCCTTCCGGTTCGGCTGGTAGACCAGCACCGACGGATGGAGCTCGCGATCCGGGTCGGTCACCACGACGATCGAGCGGAGGCCGGTGCCTTCGTCCAGCTCCTCGCGGAGCGTGACGCCGGGCACGAGGTCCTTCCAGCGGAGCTCGCCATCGACCTTGATGATGCTCGGGTCGTTGTACGGGTCCCACGTGTAGAGGATCGTCGCCCGCTTGTCGTTGTCACCCTTCGACGTGAGGTCCCCTTCCTTGACCTGCAGGAAGGCGCCTTCCGGCACGGGGTAGCGATTGAGCGCCCGCTTCGGATCCTTCGGATCAACCAGGACGATGCCCGCCTTGGTCTCCTCGGTGGCCGACTCGGTTTCGCGCGTGAGGGCGATGCGGACCATGGTCCGGATGCCGTCCTCGTATTCGATCGGGACGTCCGCCCACTCGAGGTCTTCGGTGTAGGTGACCAGGCCGTCGGTCCGCGCGCGACGCTCCGCCTCTTCGGCGATGCGCGACGAGGTGCCGCCGATGTGGAACGTCCGCAGGGTCAGCTGCGTGCCCGGCTCGCCGATGGACTGCGCCGCGAGGATGCCGACCGCCTCGCCCAGGTCCACCATTTCCATGGTGGCCAGGTTGCGGCCGTAGCACATCCGGCAGACGCCGCGCTTCGACTCGCAGGTGAGCACGGAGCGGATCTTGACCTTCTCGATCCCGGCGTCGTCGATGCGCTGCGACACCTCTTCGTCGATGAGCTGGCCCGACTGCACCAGCAGGCGCGGGTCGCCGAACTCGTCGAGCACGTGCGGATCGACGACGTCGTCGGCCGCGACCGTGCCGAGGATCCGGTCACGCAACGGCTCGATGATGTCCTCGCCTTCCTTGAGCGGCGACATCTCCAGCCCCATCACCGTGCCGCAATCCTCCTCGGTGATCGTCACGTCCTGCGCGACGTCGCAGAGGCGGCGGGTCAGGTAGCCGGCGTCGGCCGTCTTGAGCGCCGTGTCGGCCAGGCCCTTCCGGGCGCCGTGGGTCGAGATGAAGTACTCGAGCACCGTGAGGCCTTCACGGAAGTTCGACTTGATCGGCGACTCGATGATTTCGCCGATGCCGCCGGTCAGCTTCTTCTGCGGCTTGGCCATCAGGCCGCGCATGCCGGCGAGCTGCCGGATCTGGTCGCGCGAACCACGGGAGCCGGAGTCGTACATCATGTACACCGGGTTGTACCCGCCGCGCGACTTCCGCATCGCCGTGAGCATCGCCTCGGCGACGTCGTTGTTGGCGTGCGTCCACGCGTCGATCACCTTGTTGTAGCGCTCGCCGAAGGTGATCTGGCCGGTGTTGTACGCCTTCTGGAACCGCTCGACGCGCTTCTGCGCCTCGGCCAGGAGGTCGTGCTTCTCCGCCGGGATCTGCAGGTCCTCGATGCCGATCGAGATGCCGCCGCCGGTCGCGAACTCGAACCCGAACCGCTTGAGGCGGTCGAGGAAGTCCACGGTCTCGCGGAGGCCGGCGCGGCGATAGCTCTGCAGCACCATCTCGGAGAGCTGCTTCTTCTTCATCAGCTCGTCACGGAAGCCGAGCTCGGCCACCACGCGACGCGGCAGGATGTTGTTGAACAGCACGCGACCCGCGGTGGTCTTGACCCAGCGCGGACGGGCGTCTTCCGACTCCGCCGGCGGGACGAACCAGAAGTAGATCGCGGTCTGGTGACGCAGCGTGCCGTGCAGCAGCGCCATCTCGAGCTCGGCGATCGCGGCGTAGTACGGCGCGCCCTTCCACAGCTCCGCCTTGACGGCCTCGAGCTTGGATGCGGGCACCCGCATCTTCTCCTCGTAGTCCGGCGGCAGCTTGGTCAGGAAGTACGACCCGAGCACCATGTCCTGCGACGGCTCGGCGACCGGTCGGCCGTCGGACGGCTTCAGGATGTTGTTCGACGACACCATCAGGAGGCGAGCCTCCAGCTGGGCCTCGAACGAGAGCGGGACGTGCACCGCCATCTGGTCGCCGTCGAAGTCGGCGTTGAACGCCGCGCAGACGAGCGGGTGGATGCGGATCGCCTTGCCCTCGACCAGCTTCGGCTCGAACGCCTGGATGCCGAGGCGGTGGAGCGTCGGCGCGCGGTTCAGCAGCACCGGATGGTCCTGAATGATCTCCTCGAGGATCTCGTACACCTCGGGGCTCTCGCGCTCCACGATCTTCTTGGCGCGCTTGACCGTCTCGGCAATCCCCTTCTCCACCAGCTTGTGGATGATGAAGGGCTTGAAGAGTTCGACGGCCATCGTCTTCGGGAGGCCGCACTGGTGCAGGCGGAGCTCCGGGCCGACGACGATGACCGACCGGCCCGAGTAGTCCACGCGCTTGCCGAGCAGGTTCTGCCGGAAGCGGCCCTGCTTGCCCTTGAGCATGTCGGAGAGCGACTTGAGCGGACGCTTGCCGCGGCCGCGGATCGCCTTGCTGCGACGGCCGTTGTCGAACAGCGCGTCGACGGCCTCCTGCAGCATCCGCTTCTCGTTCCGGAGGATGACCTCCGGCGCCTTGTGCTGGATCAGCTTCTGGAGCCGGTTGTTCCGGTTGATCACGCGCCGGTACAGGTCGTTCAGGTCCGACGTCGCGAAGCGCCCGCCGTCGAGCGGCACGAGCGGCCGCAGGTCGGGCGGAATCACCGGGATGACGTCCATGATCATCCAGGTCGGGTCGTTCGGATCCTCGCCATTGTCGCCCGAGCCGAGGAAGGCGTCGACGATCTTCAGGCGCTTGAGCATCTGCTTCTTGCGGTGCTGCGACGTCTCGGTCGACACCGAGGCGCGGAGCTGCTCCGCGACCTGCTTGATGTCGAGGCGGCGCAGGAGTTCGCGCACGGCCGGCGCGCCGATCTCGGCACGGAAGGCGGTGTCGGACTCGTCGCGCGCCTTCATGCGCAGGGCGAGGTACTCGTCCTCGTCGAGCAGCTGCTTGTCCTCGACTTCCTGCTTGCCCGGATCGAGGACGATGTAGCTCGAATAGTACAGGACGCGCTCAAGCTCCTTGAGCGTGATGTCGATCAGGTTCCCCATCGGCGACGGGAGCGTCTTGAAGAACCAGATGTGCGCGACCGGCACGGAGAGCTCGATGTGGCCCATCCGCTCGCGCCGCACCTTCGACAGCGTCACTTCCACGCCGCAGCGGTCGCAGATCACGCCGCGATAGCGGATCCGCTTGTACTTGCCGCAATGGCACTCCCAGTCCTTGACCGGGCCGAAGATGCGCTCGCAGAACAGGCCGTCCTTTTCCGGCTTGAACGAGCGGTAGTTGATGGTCTCGGGCTTGGTGACCTCGCCCCATGACCACCAGTAGCGCGACCCCTGGAGTTCCAGGCGCTCGCGCTCCTTGGGATCGCGCGGGCCCCGGATTTCCTCGGGGCTCGCGATCCGGATGCTGATGTAGTCGAAGCTCGAGCTCTTGGGCTCGCGTCCGCTGCGGAAGTCGATCATTGGTTACTCCTCCCCTTCGGCCGTGGTGCCCAGGGTGACCTTGAGCCCGAGGGCCTGCAGTTCCTTGACGAGCACGTTGAACGACTCCGGGATGCCGGGTTCCGGCAGGTTCTGCCCCTTCACGATGGCCTCGTACACGCGGCTGCGGCCGTTGACGTCGTCGGACTTGACGGTCAGCATCTCCTGCAGCACGTGCGCGGCGCCGTAGGCCTCCAGCGCCCAGACTTCCATTTCGCCGAAGCGCTGGCCGCCGAACTGCGCCTTGCCGGCGAGCGGCTGCTGCGTCACGAGCGAGTACGGCCCGATCGACCGGGCGTGGATCTTGTCGTCAACCAAGTGGCTGAGCTTGAGCATGTAGATCGTGCCCACGGTCACGTCACCGGTGAACTCGACGCCCGAACGACCATCCCGCAGGCGCGCCTTGCCGCCCGGGGTGAGTCCGGCGTGACGGATGAGGGCGTCCGTCGCCTCGCCGATCGTGGCCGCATCGGCCTTGCCGGCCGCCACCGTCGCCAGGGCGCCCAAGCCGACCGCCTTCAGGATCGCCGCGTCGTCGGCCTTGACGGCCGCCGCGATCAGCTTGCGCGCCGCCGTGAGCTCCGTCTTCGCGTCGCCCGTCGCCTCGGCCAGCATGGCGTCGTGCACGGTGAGTTCGGTCTCGCGCTGCGACCGGAGCCGCGCCGCGAGTTCGCCCGCCGCCTCGGTCAGGAAGGCTTCGACCGCCTTGGCCAACCCGGCGGTGGACTTCGACACGCCCTTCAACCAGAGCGCCTCGACGCCGGTGGCATCAAGCGTGGCGCCGACCAGCGACTCGGAGGCCTTGAGGTCGCGCACGAGCGCCTCGACCATCTGGGCATCGGGCTCCGGGGCCGCATGCGCCAGGCGCAGCGACTGACCGGCCCACCCGAGTCCCGCGAGCCGCAGCAGGACGCCGATCTCGGCTTCCTCCGCGCCACGGAAGACCGGGGTCTTCGCCTTGAAGCCGAGGATCCGGCCGCACCAGCCGAGGTGGGTCTCGAGGATCTGCCCCACGTTCATCCGGCTCGGCACGCCGAGCGGATTGAGCGCGATGTCCACCGGGGTGCCATCCGGCAGGAACGGCATGTCCTCTTCCGGCACGATGCGGGCAACGATGCCCTTGTTGCCGTGGCGACCGGCCATCTTGTCGCCGACCGAGATCTTCCGCTTCTCGGCGCAATACACCTTGACCAGCTGGATCACGCCCGGGGGCAGTTCATCCGGCTGGAGGATCTTGTCGATCTGGTCCTCGGCCTTCTCCTCGACCTTGGCGCGCTCCGACGTCGCGGCGTCCAGCGTGGCACGCAGCCGCTCGTTGGCGACCTTGTCCACGACGCGCAGCGTCTTGAGGTCCACCTCGGAGAGCTCGATCGTCTTGAGCAGCGCCTTGGTGAGCTTGGTGCCCTGCGGCTGCAGCTCCTCGACGCTTCCGGCGCGCAGCATGAGGCCGACGGCCTGGCCGTCGAGCAGCTCCGCCACTTCCTCGAACATCGCCTGCGTGATCCGCGCCTTCTCCTCGGTCTCGCGACGGCGCACTTCGCCGATCCGCTCGCCGCGGTCCTTGTCGACCACCGGCCCCTCGACGCGCGAGAAGATCTTCACGTCGATGACGGTGCCCTTCATGCCCGGCGGCACCTTGAGCGAGGAGTCCTTCACGTCCTTGGCCTTTTCGCCGAAGATCGCGGTGAGGAGCTTCTCTTCCGGCGACAGCTCGGTCTCGCCCTTCGGCGTGATCTTGCCGACGAGGATGTCGCCCGGCTTGACGTGCGCGCCGATCCGGATGATCCCGCGCTCGTCGAGGTCGACCAGCGCCTCGTCCGAGACGTTCGGGATTTCCCGGGTGATCTCTTCCTGCCCGCGCTTGGTGTCGCGGACGTGCAGCTCGAGTTCCTGGATGTGGATCGACGAGTAGACGTCATCCTTGACCAGGCGCTCGGAGAGGACGATGGCGTCCTCGAAGTTGTGGCCGTACCACGGCATGAACGCCACCAGCACGTTGCTGCCGAGGGCCAGCTCGCCCGCCTCGGTCGCGGCGCCGTCGGCGATGATCTGCCCGGCCTCGACCCGCTCGCCCTGCTGGACCAGCGGACGCTGGTTGATGGCGGTGTCCTGGTTGGTGCGCCAGAACTTCTTGACCCGGTACCGGTCGATCCGCGCGAGGCGGCCGAGCGGCACGTTGCGGTCGGTCGCCTCGACGCCGGCATCGACGATGATCTCGTCGGCCGTCACGCGCGTCACGGTGCCGGCGCGCTTGGCGATGATCACCGCGCCGGAGTCGGAGGCCACCTTCCCCTCGAGCCCGGTGCCCACGACGGGCGACTGCGGGAAGAGGAGCGGCACCGACTGGCGCTGCATGTTCGAGCCCATCAGCGCGCGGTTCGCGTCGTCGTGCTCGAGGAACGGGATGAGCGCCGCCGCGATCGAGACGAGCTGCTCCGGCGCCACGTCCATGTAGTCAATGCGATTCGGCGGCAGGAGCGGGTAGTCGTCGCCCTTCCGCGTCAGGACCAGCGAGTCCACGAAGGTCCCCTGCTCGGTGAGCGGCGCGTTGGCCTGCGCCACCGCGAAGTCCTCTTCCTCGCTTGCGGAGAGCCAGTGGAGCTCGTTGGTGACCTTGCCGCTCTTCACCACGCGGTACGGCGTCTCGATGAAGCCGAGCTCGTTGATCCGCGCGAACGTCGAGAGCGACGTGATCAGGCCGATGTTCGGGCCTTCCGGCGTCTCGATCGGGCACATGCGGCCGTACTGCGAGTAGTGCACGTCGCGGACTTCGAAGCCGGCGCGCTCGCGCGTCAGGCCGCCCGGGCCGAGGGCCGAGAGCCGGCGCTTGTTGGTCAGCTCCGCCAGCGGGTTGGTCTGGTCCATGAACTGCGACAGCTGCGAGCTGCCGAAGAACGCCTGGATGACCGCCGAGACGGTGCGCGCGTTGACCAGGTCGTCGAGCGAGATCTTCTCCGGATCGGAGTTGATGCTCATCCGCTCCTTGACGAGCCGGGCCATGCGCGAGAGGCCGACCGAGAACTGGTTGGCGATCAGCTCGCCGACCGACCGGATCCGGCGGTTGCCGAGATGGTCGATGTCGTCGGTGTTGCCGCGCCCGTCGTGCAGGTCGATCAGGTAGCGGACGATCGCGATGAAGTCCTCTTCCGTGAGGACCGTGTGATTCGGGTCGACCTTGAGCCGCAGCCGCTGGTTGATCTTGTAGCGGCCGACGCGCCCGAGGTCGTAGCGCTTCGGGTTGAAGAACAGCTTCTGGATCTGCTGCCGCGCCGTCTCGAGGTTCGGGGCGTCGCCCGGACGGAGGAGGGCGTAGATCTGCTCCAGCGCCTCCTGCTCCGAGTGCGTCGGGTCCTTCGAGAGGGTGTTGCGGATCAGCGGCGACTCACCCTTCCCGGCGGGAAGGAGAATCTCGACCTTGTGGACGCCGGCCTTGATGAGCTTGGCGCGCAGCTTGTCGGTCAGGTCGGTCCCCGCCTCGGCGAGCACCTCACCGGTGTCCGGCTCGGCCACGGCGAACGCCAGCACGTGGGCGCTGCGGTCGCGGTTGGACGTCGGGAGCTCGTCCTCGCGGAGGTCCAGGATGGTGTAGCCGGCGAAGACGCGCACGCGCTTCACGCCGACATGCCGCATCGCCTGGAGGCGCTCCGGGGTCAGCTCCTCACCGAGCTTGCCGAGCGGGTCGCCGGCCTTGTCCTCGGGGTTCGGAACGTCGGCGGCCAGCATCGCGCCGACGATCTCGCGGCGCTCCTGGCGGGAGTCGGCGCGGCCGGTGATGTCGAGGTCCTTCTCGGCGAAGAACAGCCGGAGGATGTCGGCATTGTGGCCGTGGCCGAAGGCGCGCAGCAGCGCCGTCGCCGGGAACTTCTTCTTCTTGTCGATGTGGACGTAGATCACGTCGTGGATGTCGATCGTGAACTCGACCCACGAGCCGCGGAACGGGATGATCCGCGCCGAGAAGAGCCGCTGCCCGTTCGGGTGGGTGTCCTCCTCGAAGACCACGCCCGGCGAGCGGTGGAGCTGCGACACGACGACGCGCTCCGCCCCGTTGATGACGAACGTGCCGAGCGGGGTCATCAGCGGCATCTCGCCGAGGTAGACCTCCTTCTCGATCGCGTTCTTCAGGCGACGCCGCCCGTCGACCTCCTCGAAGACGTCGAGGCGGAGCTTGGTGCGGAGCGGGGCCGCGTAGGTCATGTCCCGCTCGATGCACTCCTCCACCGAGTACTTCGGCTCGCCCAGCCCGTAGCTGATGAACTCGAGCGAGTACTTCCCGTTCACGTCCGCGATCGGAAAGAGGTCGCGGAAGACGCGCTCGAGGGAGACGTCCTGGCGGTCCCCCTCCACGTCGTCCGGAACGAGCAGGGAGTCAAAGGCCCTGGTCTGGATGTCGAGGAGGTGGGGCATCTGCATGCCTCCCTGCATCGACGAGAACTGGATCACCGGCAGCGTATCAGACATCGCCCCATCCCGTGCAAATGGCCACGGCAGAGCCGAAGCCCCCGCTCTGGGCGGGGGCCGGCACTGTCGTCATGAACAACTCGAGTTCGCGTTCAGTCGGCATCGCGTCTCACTGAGAGTGACCGTGAAAAGGAGAGAGATCCCTCACCGGCAGCAGACGCTGCCGGTTCGGGATGACCCCCTTCGGGGGTCACTTCAGCTCGACGCTCGCGCCCTGCTCCTCAAGCCGCTTCTTCATTTCCTCGGCCTCGGCCTTGGAGACGCCGTCCTTCACGGTGCTCGGCGCGCCATCGACCAGGTCCTTGGCTTCCTTCAGGCCGAGCGAGGTGATCTCGCGGACGACCTTGATGACGTTGATCTTCTTCTCGCCACCGGCCTTGAGGATGACGGCGAACTCCGTCTGCTCCTCGACCACGGCCGCGGCCGCGCCGCCGCCACCCGCAGCCGGAGCGGCCGCGATGGAGACGTTGAACTTCGTGGTGAAGGCCTCGATCAGGTCGGCCAGTTCGAGCACGGTCTTGCCGCCGATCGCGTCGATGATTTCGTCGTTGCTAAGCATGGTTGCCATGATTGTATCTCCCGTATGTTACGCGGCCGAGCTGGCCGAACGCTGTTCGCGGAGCGCCTCGAGCGCACCGACCACCTGATAGAGGACTCCGTTGAGCGCGCCGGCAAACTGGCCGAGCAGCACTTCCCGCGAGGGGATTTCGCCGAGACGCTTCACGTAGGCTGGGGCGACGGCCTTCCCGTCCACCCACCCGGCCTTCACGGTCGGCTTCTCGTGTTCCTTGGCGAATTCCCCGATCACCTTCGCCGCCGCCATCGGGTCCCCACCGGCGAAGACGATGCCGGTGTTGCCGGTGAGGTGGTCATCGAGCGCCGCGATGCTGTTCGCGGCAAGGGCACGCTGGGCCAGGGTGTTCTTGACCACCACGTAACGCCCGCCCGCGGCGCGGATGCGCCGGCGGAACTCGGTCATCTTCAGCACGTTGAGGCCGCTGAAGTCGGTGACGAAGAGCGTCGGAGATGCCTTGATGGCCTCCGTCAGCTCGGCCACTTCTGCATGCCGTTCAATCTTGCTCATCGGTACCCCGCCGTGTCGAGCTTGATGCCGGGGCCCATCGTCGCGCTGACGGTCGCCGAGCGGACATACGTCCCCTTCGCGGCCGACGGCTTGGCCTTCACGATGGTCTCCATGAACGCTTCCAGGTTCGCCGCCAGCTGCTCGCCGGAGAACGAGACCTTGCCGATCGGGGCGTGCACGTTCCCGGTCTTGTCGACCCGGAACTCGATCTTGCCCGCCTTGATCTCCTTGACGGCCTTCGCCACGTCCATCGTGACGGTGCCCGCCTTCGGGTTCGGCATCAGGCCGCGGGGACCGAGGATCCGGCCCAACGCGCCCAGCTGCCCCATGACGTCCGGCGTGGCGACGATGACGTCGCACTCGAGCCAGCCGTCCTTGAGCTTCGCGAGGTACTCGAGTCCGACGAAGTCGGCGCCCGCGGCCTCGGCATCCTTGGCGCGATCACCCTGGGCGATCACGAGGACGCGCACGGTCTTGCCCGTGCCATGCGGCAGGATGACCGTGCCACGCACCACCTGGTCGGCGTGGCGCGGGTCCACGCCCAGTCGGACGGCCACATCCACCGTGGCGTCGAACTTGGCGTAGGTGGTCTGCTTCACGAGCTCCACGGCCTCGACGGTCGTGTGCATGCGGGTAGCATCGACCTTGGCGGCCGCGGCGCGGTACTTCTTTCCGAGGGTCGCCATCAGTCGATGACCTCCAGGCCCATCGAACGCGCGGTGCCGGCGATCATGCGCATCGCGGCATCGAGGTCCGTGGCATTGAGGTCGACCATCTTGATCTCGGCGATCTTGCGGACCTGCGCCGAGGTGACCTTGCCGATCTTGGTGCGGTTCGGCGCGGCGCTGCCCTTCTCCACTCCCGCTTCCTTCAACAGGAGGTTCGGCGCAGGCGGCGTCTTGGTGATGAAGGTGAACGTGCGATCACCAAAGATCGTCACGACCACCGGAATCACCATGCCGGACTGCGCCTGGGTGCGCGCGTTGAACTGCTTGCAGAACTCCATGATGTTGACCCCGTGCGGGCCAAGGGCCGTGCCGACCGGCGGGGCGGGATTCGCCGCTCCGGCAGGACACTGCAGCTTCACCATGGCGACAATCTTCTTTGCCATGTTGCTCCTTTCACGGTGCCCGCTGGCGACGCGGGACACCGAATGACGGCACAGCGGTCATCGCTGCACCTGCCGCCGATTGACCCGGGGCGGTCGCCGGGGAGGG
>Ga0138256_10004387_pt1 | contig 15003 bp, 12 predicted proteins | sample KNB2016incub_MG_FD_105486 | JGI IMG/M metagenome (GOLD analysis project Ga0138256, IMG submission 105486) | Active sludge microbial communities from wastewater in Klosterneuburg, Austria - KNB2014incub_MG | ecosystem: Engineered > WWTP > Activated sludge > Unclassified | place: Austria... | reverse complement strand
CGCAGGAAGCTGTCCATCCGGGCGTCCAGGAAGAAGCGCAGGAAGACCATGCGCGAGTGGCTGAGCACCATCACGAAGGCCATCAGTGGGCGGCGGGCGCGGCCGATCTGCAGATGGCCGAAGTGACCCCAGTCGACCTGCGCCTGTTCGCCCGGCAGCGTGCGCAAGCGCAGGTACGCCTCGGCGGCCGGACTCGGGCGCATGCCGGCGACAAGGAAGCGGAAGTGCGAGGGCGCGCCCACGTAGCCGCGCTCGATCACCATGGCGAGCAGTCGTGCCGCGGTGAGTGTGGGGAACTTGGCCAGCGTGGCCAGGATGAAGGGCCGGTACGGATCGATGCGGCTCACCCGCAGCGGCGAGGTGCACCGGCGCGCGGTTGCCGGCGAGCACGCGCCGCACGGCGTCGCGATGCACGTGCAACTGCCGCGCGATGGTGCCCACGCGCCACTTCTCCACCGTGTGCAGGCGCAGGATCTGCGCCACCAGGTCAGGGGCTATGGTCATGGCGCCGGCGCTGCGGCACACCGTGGCGCACGAAGCCCAGACGCAGCGCCGGGGGCTGTCGCTCGCCGCAGCGGCGGCAGGTCCAGCAGGGGGCGACCATGGCGATGGCGAGTTCCGCCGACGCGCTCTGCGCGGTGCTGTCGGCGGCCGTGTCGGCAGGTGCGACGGTGGCGCTGTCGTGTGTCCATGCCACCAGTGGAGCCCAGGCCTCCCCCGGCCGGGAACCCTGGTGCGTCACGTTATGTGCGTCGTCGCCTGCAGCGCCGGCACCATCACGGGCAGCATGGCGTTGGCGCCAGCGCCGTGAGCGCTGCGCATGCGCGATGCGCCCGCCCCAGGAGCGCTGGTAGCGCTGTGCGGTCTCGCGCCGCGCCTGCTCACGAGCCTGATGCCGGCACTGCCGGCCGCAGTAGCGGTTGCCGCGGTCGCAACGGCTGCACAGGATGACCTGGGCGCGACAGCGCGCGCACAGGTATAGGCGGGCGGGCTGGTCCATGCGCACCCCGGCACAACCGAAGTGCTGGACGGACTCGTCCCAGCGCGCCACACTGTTGCGGCACCGCCTTCATCGGCACGGTGTAGGGCACGGTACGGCCGTCAAGCTTCCCGGCGAGAGAGACCGTTGCCGTGCCCACCTTCTTCGGCATCGACCGCGTTGTACCGCGGCGTGCCCACAGCGACGTCGGGCTACACCGACGGCGTAACTGCCGACATCACCGCCACTGCCGAGCCCAATGCGCCGCCCGCGCCTGCCTGGCCGCCCTGCAGGGCGGCCAGGCAGGCGCACACCCCGACCAAAGCCAGGCCAGACCAGCAGGCGCTGTTCGGCTGAACCTGTCGCGCATCAAAACCGCCACCTCACCGGCGAATAGAAGCGGTTCCTGACCAGCGTTCACACTTGGTGTCGGGGACTCCACCGCGAAGCGTCACCTCGCGATAGGGATCGGTCAGACCCTCCCACGGCGCTATCGCCGCAAGATGCGGCGGCTGCAGCGCCGCGGCGGTCCATTGAATCATCGCAAGCTGCGAGTTGCCCGCCATGCCGACCTTGCCCGAACACCATTGCTGCCCGGCCAGCCATTCGATCGTGTCGTAGACGTTGCGCCCCGATGCCGTGCCCATGAACACCTCGTCTCCACCGGAGTGCGAAGTGCCGGCGGCATCGACGACGGCCACGGCGTAGCCGTGGTTGCACCAGTACCCCGGGTCCGGGGACTCGAAAGCCTGCAATCCGGAAAGGTCGGAAGGCGGCACCCCGAAACGTGTTGCGTTGAAGTGTTCGTTCCACCATCCGCCTCGCTTGCAGTAGGGCGTATAGACGAGAACGACCGGCACAGGTTCTTGGGTGTCGGGCCGATAGACGTCGGCATACAGGATCGTGCCGTCACGCAACGTCACAGCGGTGTCCTGATCGCAGATGATGTCGCACGGCAGCGCATAGGCGCCGGGTGCGTGGACCGAGCCCTTGCTCAGAACAACGGTCAGCGTTTCGATCTCCGGAACTGCCGGAACAGATGCGGATAGCGGATAGGCCGGTCGAAACGACAAGAACTCCTCGATCGTTTCCACATACCTGTCCGTACGACGCGTGTAGTCACCCACTTGTGTCTCCTTTCAGCCTTGTTATCGTCGGCCATTGCGGTCCGGGCAGACGCTATCGCGAGGCGGGTTCGACTGTCTATCCGAGTCGCGACGTGCGCGATCCCCAATGCGTCACGATCGAGCGCATGCGCGGTCGGATCCGAGGGAGCGAGAGGCTGGCGAGGAGGGGACGGGTGCCGTGTACGCGAGACGCGCCGGCTCGCGGCGGCTACGGAGATTGCCGCAGCGTCTTCGAGGGCGTCTGTCCGTAGCGCCGGCGATAGACGCCAGCAAAGCGCGACACGTGCTCGAAGCCCCAGCGATGGGCGACGGAAGTCACTGTCGCTGTGGCGGGTGACTCGCGCCGCAGATCTTCGTGGGCGCCTGCCAGCTTGATGCGCTCCACGTAGTCGCGAGGCGCCATGCCGACATGCTGGGCGAAGTAACGCTGCAGCGACCGGCAGCTGCAACCTGCTTGCAGAGCCAGTTGCTCGAGACCGAGATTCGCAGAGGGGTCGGCCTCGATCAACCGCAGTGCACGCAACAGCGGTCCCGGGCGATCGTTCGAGTCGTCTCGTCCGGCCAGCTGGTCCGAATAGCTGTTGGGCTGCGCCAGCAGCAGCCCGGTCATGATCAACTCGTACCACGGCCTGGCCATGTGATCGGAGGCGAGGAGACCGGCGGAACTGTCGAGCTCCCGAGTCAGCAGACGGACGGAGCGCCGCCAGGAAGAGACGCGTTCACTGCGCAGGTCCATCTGCTGGCGAAACTCGATCCGCCTCGTGACGGGACGTGCGATCAACCGCTCGAGGTGCTGCTCCAGGGCCGCCCGATCGACCGTGACATGCAGCTGGCGGTACTCGTGCGGCAGCGTCATCGTGGCCGTCATGCCCGGCGAGAGGATGGCTGCTGTACATGCGTCGATCCTGACCGCATCCGGCCCCCTCACGAAAGAACCGGTGCCGTCGAGGCAGAAATGGGCGTCGTAGTAGTCCACCGGGCTTCGCAGTTCCACCGCGAGCTCGGCGCCGCGGTGATGGCCATAGACGATCGTGACCGGCCCCAGCCTCGCCACGGCCACGTCGACGAGTACATCGCCGCCGCCCCGGCCGCGCGCCGAGACGTCGCACGGCGTGAGCAAGCGTGAATACCAGTCGGCGCCTTCGTCGATGTCCGCAGACCGCAGCACACGATGGCGCGAGAGAGGCGAGGCGCTGATCGAAGCCATCGGGGCGATCTGCGGTGGCGCCGAGGGCCGGTCGATGACTAGCTGCGCTTGCGAGTTCGCTTGGGGACGGCGATCTTCGCGAACAGCGGGCCTTGCACCGGTCTCATCTCGGGCAGCTTCATGAACGCGATGCGCTGCGCCTCCTTGTTGCTCACGCCAAGGCCGCGCAGCATGCACACGACGGTGTTCTCGACGTGGCGTTCGTCCACCGGCTCCGTCAGCGCGGTCTCGATGCTGTAGAAGATCGAGCCGAGCACGACGTTGCGTCCGACCAGGCGGCTTGGAATGTCGAACCTTTTCTGGTCCAGGCCGCGCTGCACGTCGCGACTGACGTAGATGTCGAGCAGCTTGCCGCGAGCCGCGACGCGGGCGCCGATGCGCGTGACGATCTGCCCCCACAGCGGATAGCGGCGCGCCATCTCGCAGTAGTGGCGCGTACCGCAGGCCACGCGCTCGGCCGCATCGGCGAACTGCTCGGCCGTCGGGTCGACGCTCCCGAGGGCCTCGTCGCTCATCTCGCCGGCCACGGCCTCGAGCAGCGCCTCGGTGGTCGGAAAGTAGTTGTAGAAGGTGCCCCGTGCCACGCCGGCCGCGCCGATCAGGTTCTCGATCGTCGCGCCCTCCAGCCCGTTGCGCGCATAGACCTCCACCGCGCTTTCGAGGAGCTTCTGGCGCGTTCTTTCGCGCCGCTCTTCACCGACCCGGGTGCGATGGTCAACTGCCGCGGCGGGCTGTGAGCTGAGATCCACTTTCACGTGCCTTTGCAGAGAGTTTTCATGTTGCGTGCATTGTGTTCCAGGTCGGTACGTCCTGGAGTGCGAACCGGCGGCGTCGAGCGGGAACTAGGGTAAGACCCTATCCATATTGATCAATTGTCAACTTGACGATCAGGTATTGCGACATTAGTATCACCTCAGCGTCAAGATGACGATTGTGCAGTTTAAAGGGTTGCCGCAGCGATGAGTCCGATCGCCCTGGGGCTGTGAAGTAGGAGACGTTCGATGAGCATGCACGCGGCACCGCCCCCTTCCTGATATGCAGATCGTGCGCCTGCCCACTGCGAGCCGGCGCCGCCTCGCCTCATAACGCCCAGGCGCTCCAGCGCCCCTCCCTGAACCCCGACGGTGCGGTTCCGGAGAGGTATTGCCCGCTCCGCGCCGTCGACCAAGAAAGCCCGCCATGCACAAGTCGCTCAGCCCCCGCCTCGCCACACTCGAATCGCGCCGCAGCGTCCTGCGCGCTGGAGCTGCCGCCCTGGCCGGCGCCTCGCTGCCGGCTTTCGCGCAGACCGGCAAGACCATTCGCATCGGCTACATCTCGCCGCTCACCGGCCCGCTGTCGGCCTTCGGCGCGGTCGACAAGTTCGTGCTCGCCGGCATCAACCCGGTCATCAAGAGCGGCGTCACGATCGCAGGCAAGACGCACCCGGTCGAGATCATCGTCAAGGACAGCCAGTCGAACCCGAACCGCGCGGCGGAGGTGGCGGCCGAGCTGATCCTCAGGACCGGCGTAGACCTCATGCTGGTGGCCAACACCCCCGAGACGACGAATCCGGTGAGCGACCAGTGCGAGCTCAACGGCGTGCCATGCATCTCGGCCGTGTCGCCGTGGCAGGCGTGGTTCTTCGGCCGCGGCGCCAATCCGCAGAAGGGCTTCGACTGGACCTATCACTTCTTCTGGGGCCTGGAGGACGTGATCGAGGTCTTCACCAACATCTGGAAGGAAGTGCCGAACAACAAGGTCGTGGGCCTGCTGCTGGGCAACGACGGCGACGGCAACGCCTGGGCCGATCCCAAGCTCGGCCTGCCGCCGGCGCTCAAGGCCAAGGGCTACACCGTCGTCGATCCCGGGCGGTATCAGCCTTTCCAGGCCGACTTCAGCGCGCAGATCTCGGCGTTCAAGAAGGCGGGCGTCGAGATCGTCGCCGGCGTTCCGACACCGCCCGACTTCAAGAACTTCTGGAGCCAGGCGCGCCAGCAGGGCTTCAAGCCCAAGGCCGTGTCGGTGGGCAAGGCGCTCGCCTTCCCGTCGACGATCGAGGCCCTCGGCGACGCGGGCGACGGCCTGAGCCAGGAGCTGTGGTGGTCGCCGAACCGGCCGTTCAAGTCGTCGCTGACGGGACAGTCGGCGCAGCAGCTGTCCGATGCCTACGAGGCGGCCGAGAAGCGGCAATGGTCGCAGCCGCTGGGCTTCTCGCACGCGCTGTTCGAGGTGGCGATCGACGTGCTCAAGCGAACCGCGGACGTGAGCAGCAAGGCTGCGATCCGCGACGCGATCCGCAACACCGACCTGCAGACCGTCGTCGGCCCGGTCACGTGGAAGGGCGGGCCGCTGAATCCGGTCAAGAACGTCTGCCGCACGCCGCTGGTGGCCGGCCAGTGGGTCAAGGGCAAGACGCACAAGTACGACCTGCTGGTCGTCAATAGCGAGACGGCGCCGGCCGTTCCGGTGCAGGCCAAGCCCAAGGCCATCGTCTACTGATCGAGCTGGCCGGGCCGCGCGATGACCAGTCCACTGCTGCGCGTGCAGGGCGCCTGCAAGCGCTACGGCTCGATGCAGGTGACGCGCAACCTGAGCTTCGACCTCGAAGCCGGCGATGCGCTGGGCATCATCGGCCCGAACGGCGCGGGCAAGACGACGCTGTTCAACCTGATCAGCGGCGACGTGCGCGCGGACGCCGGCAGCATCGTGTTCGACGGCAACGACATCACGCGCGAACCGCCGCACCGGCGCTGCCGCGCCGGCATCGGGCGTTCGTACCAGGTGCCGCTGCCGTTCGAGGGGCTGACGGTGTTCGAGAACCTGATGGTCGGCGCCTCGTTCGGCACCGCTCACGCCACGCGAAACGCCGCCACGCAGCACTGCGCCGAGCTGCTCGACCTGACGGGCCTGTACGGCAAGGCGAACTGGCTCGCCGGCGCGCTGACGCTGCTGGACCGCAAGCGCCTCGAGCTCGCGCGCGCGCTTGCGACGCGGCCGAGCGTATTGCTGCTCGACGAGGTCGCGGGCGGGCTGACCGACATGGAGGCACACGAGCTGGTGGGCATCGTGCAGCGCATCCGCGAGCAGGGCGTCTCCATCGTCTGGATCGAGCACGTCGTGCATGCGCTGCTGGCGGTGGCGACACGGTTGCTGGTCATCAACTTCGGCGAGAAGCTGGCCGAAGGCGAGCCGCACGCCGTCATCGCGCTGCCCGAGGTGCAGCGCGTCTACATGGGCATCGAGGTGGCGTGATGCTGTTGAGCACGCACGACCTGGTCGCGCGCTACGGTCAGTTCCAGGCGTTGTTCGGCATCGACCTCGAGGTGGCCGAGGGCGAGGCGATCGCCATCATCGGCGCCAACGGCGCCGGCAAGTCGACCTTCCTGAAGGCCGTATGCGGACAGCTCGCCGTCGCCCGCGACGCGGTGCGGCTCGACGGCCGTGGCATCGGCGGCATCGGCGCGGCCGATGTGGTCCGCCTCGGCGTCGCGATGGTCCCGGAGGGGCGGCGCCTGTTCCGGAGCTTGTCGGTCGAGGAGAACCTGCGCACCGGAGGGTTCGCGCGCCGCCCGGGGCCCTGGAACCTCGAACGCGTCTATGCGCTGTTCCCGGTGCTGCGCGAGAGGCGCCATCAGCCGGGCACGTCGTTGTCCGGCGGCCAGCAGCAGATGGTGGCGATCGGGCGCGCGCTGATGTCGAACCCGCGCCTGCTGCTGTGCGACGAGTTGTCGCTCGGGCTGGCGCCGACCGTCGTGAAGGACATCTACGCCGCGCTGCCGAGCCTGTGCGCCGAAGGCATGGCGATCGTCATCGTCGAGCAGGACATCGACCTCGCGCAGCGCACGGCGAGTCGGCTGTACTGCTTCATGCACGGCCGCGTCACGCTTTCCGGCGCGTCGGGCGCGCTCGGCAAGCACCAGATCGCGGCCGCCTACTTCGGCCTCGAGGAGGTGGCGTCGTGATCGAGTGGCTCGACACCGTGATCCAGGGCGTGCTGCTCGGCGGGCTGTATGCGCTCTTCGCGATCGGCCTGTCGGTGACCTACGGCGTCATGCGCCTGGTCAACATCGCGCACGGCGACTTCATCATCCTGGCCGCCTACCTCGCGCTGCCGCTGGTCGGCGGGCTGGCGTGGAATCCGTTCGCCGTCATCCCGGCCGTCGCGATCGTCATGTTCGCGCTGGGCTACACGCTGCAGCGCACGCTGCTCAATCGCACGCTCGGTCCGGACATCCTGCCGCCGCTGCTCGTGACCTTCGGCTTCTCGATCGTCATCCAGAACGGGTTGCGCGAGGCGTTCTCGTCCGACTCGCGCTCGCTGCCGCTGGGCGCGCTCGAGACGGCGAGCCTCAGCCTCGGCGACACGATCGCGGTCGGCTGGTTCCCGCTGATCGCCTTCCTCGTCGCGGTGGCACTCGTCTTCGCGCTGAGCTTCGTGCTGTCGCGCACCAACACCGGCATCGCGCTGCGCGCCACCGCCGACGACCCCGCCACCGCCGCGCTGACCGGCATCCGCTCGGCGCACGTCTACGGGCTGGCGATGGCGATGTCGTTCACGCTGGTGGCCGTGGGCGGCGTGTTCTCGGGCATCCGCACGACGTTCACGCCCGAGTCCGGGCCGCTGTCGCTGCTGTATTCGTTCGAGGCCGTCGTCATCGGCGGCCTCGGCTCGCTGTGGGGCACGTTCGCCGGCGCCGTGATCCTCGGCGTCGCGCAGGCAATCGGCGCCAAGTTCGACGCCGGCTTCGGCATCCTGACCGGGCATCTTGTCTTCCTGGCCGTGCTGCTGATCCGTCCCAACGGACTGTTCGCCAAGACGCGATGAGCCACCGATCCGACCTCCGCTCGCCCGTCGCGCCCGCCGCGCCCGCCGTGCGCTACGAAGTGGCGACACGCGCCGGCCGCATCACGGCAGGGGCTGCGGTCGTCGCCTGCCTCGCGCTCGTGGCGCTGCCGCTGTGGGGCGACGCGGCCGACGCGCGCTTCGTCATCGAGGTCATCTGCTACATCGTACTGGCGCAGATGTGGAACCTGCTCGCCGGCTATGGCGGCCTCGTCAGCATCGGCCAGCAGGGCTTCGTCGGCCTGGGCGCCTACGCGATCCTGGTCTTCGCACAGCATTGGGGACTGAACCCTTTCTGGTCGATCCCGATCTCCGGCATCGTCGTGGCGCTCTGCGCCGTGCCGATCGCCAAGCTGGTGATGCGGTTGCGCGGCGGCTACTTCGCGGTCGGCACCTGGGTCGTCGCAGAGGTGATGCGCATCTCGTTTTCGAATCTGTCGGTGCTCGGCGGCGGCTCCGGCCAGAGCCTGACGGTGATGACGCAAATCGAGCGCGCGACGCGCGAGAACGTCACCTACTGGATCGCGTGCGCGCTGTTGATCGCGACCATCGGCGGCATGTACGCGCTGCTGCGCAGCCGCTTCGGCCTGGCGCTGATGGCGGTGCGCGACAGCGAGGCCGCGGCAGAGAGCCAGGGCATCGACGTCACGGCGATGAAGTTCCGCGTCTTCGTGCTCGCCGCGCTCGGTTGCGGATTGGTCGGCGCGCTGTACTACCTGAGCGTGCTGCGTGTGGCGCCCAACGCGTCGTTCGATCTGAACTGGGTCGTCGTCGCAATCTTCATCGTCGTGATCGGAGGCATCGGCACGATGGAAGGCCCGATCGTCGGCGCCGCCGTGTTCTTCCTGCTGCGCTGGCTGCTGGCCGACTACGGAAGCGTCTACTGGATCGCGATGGGCGTCGTCGCGATCGCCGTGATGGTGCTGTTCCCCAAGGGGCTGTGGGGCATGGTGCGCGGGCGCACGGGCATCGATCTGTTTCCGTTGCAGATGCGTCTTGCCGTCGAGGCCGAGCCGATTGCTCCGCGCCCGGCCGGCGACTCCCTGGCCTCATCGATCCGGCGCGAGAGCATGCCCTCCGCCCCCTTCACCGCTTCCCGCAGCTCAGGAGCTGATTCATGAAGTCGACCGTTCTGAAGACCATCCTCCTCGGCGTGCCGCACGTGCTGCGCCGCGCCGCGAAGAAGAGCCCCGCATTCAGGGCCGAGCTGAAGCGCCACGACTGCATCGTTCAGATCAAGTTGAAGGACCACAGCATCGCGCGCAACTACGAGTTCCGCAACGGCGAGGTCCGTTCTCAGGCCGGTGTGCATCCCAAGGCGGATGTCAACCTCATCTTCAAGGATCTGCCTACGGCGCTGTCGTTCCTCAAGCCCAAACCGAACCGGCTCGATATCGTGTCGGCCGCGAAGAGCTTCCGCGTGATGGTGACGGGCCGCGATCCGCTGTGCGTGTGGTTCATGCAGTTGATGAACAAGATGCAGACCGCGGGCCTCGAGCTGGGCACGCGGATGAAGGACGGCAGCACGCGCTACACGACCAACACGAACGGCGGCCCGATGTTCGTCTACGTCAAGGACGGTCGCATCGTGCGCATGACGCCGATCATGTTCGACGACGCGGATCCGGCGTCGTGGTCGATCGAGGCGCGTGGCAAGCGGTTCACGCCGTGGCGCAAGTCCACGGTCAGCCCGCACGCGTCGGCGTTGAAGTCGATGGTCTATTCCAACAAGCGTCTGCTCTACCCGATGAAGCGCGTCGACTTCGACCCCAGGGGCGAGCGCAACGTGCACAACCGCGGCATCTCCGGTTACGAGCGCATCAGCTGGGACGAGGCGCTCGACATCGTCTCCTCCGAGATCAAGCGCATGAAGACGGAGCACGGGCCCGGCGCGATCGCGATCCCGGTGCCTTCGCACCATCAATGGGGCAACGTCGGCTACTACCTGAGCGCCTTGCTGCGCTTCGGCAACCTGATCGGCTTCACGCGCGTGCACCCGAATCCCGACAGCTGGGAAGGCTGGTACTGGGGCGCGACGCACCACTACGGCAGCGCCTTGCGTCTGGGGATTCCTAGCTATTACGGCACCGTCGAGGACTGCCTGAAGGAGGCCCAGCAGATCGTCTTCTGGTCGAGCGACCCCGAATCGACGAACGGCATCTACGGCGGCTTCGAGGGCACGCAGCGGCGGTTGTGGGCCAAGGAACTCGGCATCGAGTTCGTGCATATCGATCCGAACCTGAACCCGACGGCGCAGCTGCTCGGCGGCAAGTGGATCGCGATCCGCCCCGCCACCGACGCGGCGCTCGCCGCCGCCATCATGAACGTCTGGATCAACGAAGGTCTGTACGACAAGGACTACGTGGCCAAGCGCACCACCGGCTTCGACGAGTGGCGCGATTACCTGCTCGGCAAGAGCGACGGCGTGGCCAAGACGCCGGAGTGGCAGGAGGGCGAGACCGGCGTGCCGGCCCATATCTGTCGCGCGCTCGCGCGCTCCTGGGGCACGAAGAAGACCTACCTGTCCGCCGGCGGTCTGGGCGCCGGCTGGGGCGGCGCCTGCCGCTCGGCCACCGGTTCGCAGTGGGCCCGCTCGATGATCCTGATGATGGCGATGCAGGGCTGGGGCAAGCCCGGAGTCAACTTCGGCAACCTGCAGTACGCCACGCCGCTCGACTTCTCGATCTACTTTCCCGGGTACTCCGAAGGCGGCATATCGGGCGACCTCGTCTTCACGGCGGGTGCGATCAACAACTACCAGCGCATGCCGCACCTGATCACGATGAACCCGGTCAAGCAGATGATCCCGCGCCAGCGGCTGCCCGAGGCCGTGATCGACGGCAAGTCGGTCGGCTACATGTGGGACGGATCATCGATGGAGGCGCAGTTCGCGCCGTTCGAGTACCCCATGACGGGCTACTCGAAGATCCGCATGATCTATCGGTACGGCGGGTCGTCGTTCGGCACGATCGCCAAGTCCGGCCGCTTCGAGCAGAGCTACCGCCATCCGTCGATCGAGTTCGTCGTCAACCAGTCGATCTGGTTCGAGGGCGATGCGCGCTATGCCGACGTGATCCTGCCGGCCTGCACGAACTTCGAGCGCCACGACATCGGCGAGTGGGCCAACTGCGGCGGCTACATCCACGACAACCACGCGCAGCTGAATCACCGCGTCGTGACGATGCAGCACAAGTGCATCGAGCCGCTGGGCGAGTCGAAGTCGGACTATCAGATCTTTCTGGACATCCTGTCGCGGCTGGGGCTGGGCGCGATGTTCTCCGAAGGTTGCAGCGAGCTCGACTGGTGCCAGCGCGTCTTCGAATCGTCGGACCTGCCCAAGTTCACGACCTGGCGCGAGTTCGTCAAGAAGGGCTACGTGGTCTTTCCGGCGGAGCCGGAGGCGACGCGCGCACCGGTGGCGATGCGCTGGTTCGCCGAAGATCGACACAAGGACGTGCCCGAGCCGCATCCGCTGCCGTCGCAGTTCAGCGGCGAGTTCGGCAAGGGGCTGGAGACGCAGAGCGGCAAGATCGAGTTCGTCAGCTCATCGCTGGCGCGCGGCCAGGCCGACAACCCCGAGCGCCCGGCGCTCAACCGCTACTTGCCGGCGTGGGAAGGCCCGCACGCGAAGGACCTGTACGCCAAGTACCCGCTGCAGATGGTTTCGACGCACCCGCGCTACAGCTTCCACACCTACGGCGACGGCAAGGACAGCGTACTCAACGACATCGACGACCACCGTCTCTTCATCGACGGCTACTACTACTGGGTCATGAAGATCAATCCGCGCGACGCCACCGCGCGTGGCATCGCCCACCACAGCCTGGTCCGCGTGTTCAACGATCGCGGTTCGGTGATCTTTGTCGCCGACGTCACGCCGCTGGTCGGCGCGGGCATCATGAAATGTTTCGAGTCGAATTCCGACTTCGACCCGGTTCCTTCGGGTGACGCCGAAGGTTGGTCGGACCGGTCCGGCTGCGCCAATGTGCTGACTTCGCCGCGGCCGCAGCAGCAGCGCACCGAGGGCATGGCCGCCAACTCGTGCCTGGTCGAGATGGAACCCTGGGCGCCGCGCGAGGCGCCCGCAGGCCGCGCGCAGATCAGCGGCATGGCGGCAGCGAACACACGACCGGCCCGCAGCGGCCCGGTCGAGCGCGAGAACAGCGTGGCCTGAGCACGGCGCCCGCGGTCACGCAATAGGAGAACGTCTTGAAGAAGTGGAATCTCATCATCGATGTCGCGCGCTGCGAGAACTGCAACAACTGCATGATCACGACCCGCGACGAACACGTCGGCAACGACTTCCCCGGTTATGCGGCCCCGCAGCCGCTGCACGGGCACAACTGGATCAAGATCCATCGCAAGGTGCGGGGCAGCGACGGAATGGTCGATGCCGCGTACCGGCCGACAATGTGCAATCACTGCGATGACGCCCCCTGCATCAAGAAGGCGGGCGACGGGTCGATCTACAAGCGCGAAGACGGCATCGTCATCATCGATCCGAAGAAGGCACGCGGCCGCAGCGACCTCGTCGACGCCTGCCCGTACGGCGTGATCTTCTGGAACGAAGAGCTGAAGCTGGCGCAGACGTGGATCTTCGACGCGCACCTGATCGACCAGGGCTGGACGCAGCCGCGGTGCCAGCAGTCATGCCCCACCGGCGTGTACTGGGCTGTGTGCGTCGAGGATTCCGAGATGCAGTCGATGGTCGCCAAGCATAAACTCGAAGTGCTGCGCCCCGAGCTGAAGACACGGCCGCGCGTGTACTACAAGAACCTGCATCGCTTCGAGAAGTGCTTCCTCGGCGGCAGCGTGGTCGCCGACGTGAAAGGCACTCTCGAATGCGTCAGCGGTGCCCGAATCGTGCTGAAGCGCGACGGCCAAGAGGTAGCGACAACCGAGTCTGACGCTTTCGGCGACTTCAAGTTCGACGGCCTCGAGCCCGACAGCGGCCGCTACGAGGTCGAAGTCCGGCATGCCTCGCTCGGTTCGGCGCGCTGGCATGCTCGCATTGACGAGAGCGTCTACGCCGGTTTGATCAAGCTCCAATGACGCGACCGTGAACCATCGACGCGTTGCTGTCCCATCCGAACCCATGACATGGATCCACTCATGAGCAGTACCCTGTTCGAACCGATCGCCCTCCGCGGCCTGACGCTGAAGAACCGCATCGCCGTCTCGCCGATGTGCCAGTACATCTCCGACAACGGCAATGCCAACGACTGGCACCTGATGCACTACGGGTCGATGTCGCTCGGCGCCGGCGGCCTGGTGATGACGGAGATGACCAACATCAACATGACGGGCCGCATCACGCACAAGTGCGCGACGCTGTGCACCGACGACAACGAGGCCTCGTGGAAGCGAGTGGTCGACTTCGCGAAGAAGTTCGGCGCGGCCGCCATCGGCGTCGAGTTGGCGCACGCCGGCCGCAAGGGCAGCACCGTGCCGCCGGCGCAGGGCGGCAGGCCTCTGAAGCCCGAGGAAGGAGCCTGGGAAACGGTGGCGCCTTCGGCCCTGCCCTTCGGCGACTGGCACACGCCGCGCGCGCTCGCCAAGGCCGAGCTGCCCCGGCTCGTCGACGACTATGTCGCCAGCGTGCAGCGCGCCGAGCGCGCGGGCTTCGAGCTGATCGAGTTCCACGCCGGCCACGGCTATCTGATCCACCAGTTCCTCTCGGCGCTGTCGAACCAGCGCACCGACGAATACGGCGGCAGCCTCGACAACCGCATGCGCTTTCCGCTCGAGGTGTTCGCCGCGATGCGCGAGGTCTGGCCCAAGGACAAGCCGATGGGCGCGCGCCTGTCGGTCACCGACTGGGTCGAAGGCGGCCTCGACATGGCGCAGAGCCTGCGCTTCGCGCACGAGTTGAAGAAGCTCGGCTGCGACTTCGTCGACGTCTCCAGCGGCGCGCTCGACCCGCGCCAACAGGTGCCGTTCGGGCCCGGCTACCACGTCGCCTTCGCCGAGCAGATGAAGCGCGAGGTCGGCATGACGACGATGGTCGTCGGCCTGATCACCGACGCGCGGCAGGCCGAGGAGATCGTCGCCGGCGGCAAGGCCGACATCGTCGTGCTCGGCCGCGGCGTCATGTTCGATCCGCGCTGGTCGTGGCACGCCGCCGAGGAGTTGGGGGTCGAACTCAAGTACGCGCCCAAGATGTTCCCGGCGCATCCGTCGCTGCGGCCCTGGGTGTTCCCGAACCCCAAGAAGACCGCCTGATTCGCCGCACCGCGCGACGACCGCCATGGGCTCGTTCGACCTGACCGATCCGCTGGTGCTGCTGCGCGTGGTGTGCGGCCTGTTCTTCATCCCGCACATCGCCGGCAAGCTGCTGCCGCCGCAGCCGGCCTACGGCTTCTTCACGGCGGCGCGCATGCCGGCGCCGCGCGCCACGATGTACCTCGACGCCGCGGTCGAGACGCTGGTATGCATCGGCCTGGTGCTGGGCATCTACACCGTCTGGGCCGCGTGGCTCGGCGCGCTGGTGCTGCTGTTGGCCGCGGCGGCAGTGTGGCGACTGCAGACGATCCTCGACAAGCCGAAGTGGCTGTGGAACATCGGCGGTATCGAGTACCCGCTGTTCTGGTGCCTGGCCTGCGTCGCGGTCGCGCTGGCGCATGGCGCCGCGGCCGGCTGAAGGCCGGCGCAACCCGCTCAAGAGAGACCGCATTTCTTCTTTTTTTCGGAGACCGACATGAAGTACAACCGCCCGCACGCCACCGCCGCCTGGGGCACGATGGCCAAGGACTGGGAACAGGGCATCGACTACCAGCGCATGCACCGCGACCGGCTGGCGCGCGCGCAGGCCGCCGTCAAGAACGCGGGGCTGGGCGGCGTGCTCAGCTTCAGCGTCGACAACGTG
>Ga0138256_10004386_pt1 | contig 15006 bp, 7 predicted proteins | sample KNB2016incub_MG_FD_105486 | JGI IMG/M metagenome (GOLD analysis project Ga0138256, IMG submission 105486) | Active sludge microbial communities from wastewater in Klosterneuburg, Austria - KNB2014incub_MG | ecosystem: Engineered > WWTP > Activated sludge > Unclassified | place: Austria... | reverse complement strand
TGAGTCTTTCAATTCAAGATATACACGGGCTGATTTATAGCTTGCCCATGATCGCCAATGTATTCGATGATACAAAAAGAGGGCTTGCAAAAGACTTTCCGGAAATCGTTTTTTCTTACTCCTCCAATATGTATTGTTTTAACCTTCAAGCAACCAATTTTCCAGATATATCAGCTTGGTGGTTCCTTCCAATTGGAGGACCATTTTGGGGCTTTGGTTGGGATGGATCGGCGACAGCGTTTGATTTCAACGGGGATGGAATCTCAGAAATTGTTTATAGTGATCAAGAGAATTTGCGCATCATTTACGGTGGACATTGGCCGCTCCCAGCAGGGGTAGATGCTAATCGAAATTGGGCTGCTACTCCCTTCTTTCAATCAGCAGCAGGATTCAGATACCCCGTAGTAGCCGATGTGGATAATGATGGACAAGCAGAAATCATCCTATTTGGCAGCACAGATGTGGACCCAATTAATAATTTTGCGCCCAGTGTGTATGTATACGAATCTGCTGGTATCCCTTGGCCCTCCTGTCGAAATTTATGGAACCAATATAATTACAATATTGTAAATGTGGACGACGACCTGGGCATTCCCATTCAACAACAGCAACACTGGAAAGAATTTCCTGCGCCTGGGAGCGGCAAAAGACCGTTAAACATGGTGCTGGGGCAACGTGGGCCGCTCAACGGGGCGGTTCTCCTGCCGCTTGCCGATCTAAACAGTACAGTGGATACCTTTTACTGTGATCAGGATTCCTTGCGCATACGTTTGTCGGTATGTAATGCTGGCAGCGTTTCCTCTCCAGCCGGTTTGTCCCTTCAATGGTATCAGGGCGATCCGACCGCAGTGACTGCCGCAACATTGGGTACTCCGCATATTTTCCCCTCCGTAATAGCCAAAGATGCCTGTGCCTTTTGGGACCTTGCCCTTCCGCTTCCACCCAACGGTGCCTTGTACGGCATCATCAACGACAACGGCTCACTTTCCGGCCCAATTGACCTGTCCACCGACTTTCCCAGCACCAGCCTTTTGGAGTGCAATTATCTGGACAACTTGTTCACTATCAACGTATCTTATACAACGCCCACACTCGATCTTGGACCGGATCAATCCGTTTGCAAGGAGGCCAATACGCTGCTGAACGCAAGCCCAGGATTTAGCCGTTACCAATGGCAAGACGGCTCGCAGAATGCCACATTCAACGCCACGAGCATCGGCACTTATTGGGTGGACGCCTGGGACATTTGCGGAAACCAGTTCAGCGACACCTTGCGCCTGTTGGCCATTCCTACCCCACCCTTGGCGCTCGGGCCCGATGCCTCGATCTGTTCGGGCAGTTCCATTACCCTCACAGCCCCGGGTTTTGACAACGTAGACTGGACCAGCTTGGGCAACACGGTTTGTGCCGGATGCACCTCCTATACTATTAGTCCTGCGGCAGATTTGACAATCCAGGTGATCGCGCAAAGCGGTATTTGTACAGAACGCGATACGATATCATTCAGCGTTTTATCGCTGCCGCAAATCAGTGGGCAGGCTGTGGGAACCCATTGTGGCCATAATGATGGCTCGATTAATATCTTGGTAAACAGTACTTTGCCTTATCAAATCGAATGGTCGGACGGGCAAACAGATGCTGCTCTATCAGCACTGGCTGCGGCGACTTATACTGTGACGGTGACGGACGATGCGGGTTGCTCCCAATCTCAAACCTATACGATTGATGGCAGCACCGCGCTCGTGTTGAATCCTTCCGTTGTGACCGATGTGCTTTGTTTTGGAACACAGACGGGGAGCATTTCCACCAGTTTGAATTCCGGAACGGCGCCCTACCAATTCAACTGGTCCACTGGCCCTGGCAGCAATGTACTGGACAACCTTTTGGCCGACAGCTATTCGCTTACCGTCACAGACGACCTGGGCTGTACCACCGTCTCGGTTTATCAAATCAGCGAACCGCCGCAGTTAATCATTCAATCCAATGTGGATGGAACTTCCTGTACTAACGCGACTGCGAATATTTCCCTGTTCGCGCAGGGAGGCATCTCACCCTATAATTTCCTCTGGGAAAGTGGTCAAAATACGCCGACACGCAACGATCTGCTGCCGGGAACCTATACAGTTTCGGTGACGGACGCGAATGACTGTCTAACTGTGCAAGTCTTTGACATTCAAGCCGGTGGCTCGCCAGTCATCAGCAATGCAATGCTTAGCCCAGTGCTTTGTTTTGGGGACAGCACGGGAGCGATTGCTGTCAATACGACGCTCGGTGTAGCACCTTATGTGTTCGATTGGTCCTCAGGGTCTGGAACCGATGTGCTGAGCAATCTGGTTGCCGGAAATTACGGGTTGACCGTAACCGACGCAAACGGTTGCACCACAAGCGGCCAGTATTCCCTGACCGAACCTCTCCCATTACAATTGCTCTCTTCCGTTGATTCAACTTCCTGTACCAGCACAACTGCGAATATTTCCGTGACAACCCAAGGTGGCACATCGCCCTACATTTTTAACTGGAATAACGGACAAAACACCCCGGCTTTAAACAGTGTAATCCCTGGCACTTATACCATTTCTGTAAACGATGCCAACGGTTGCCAAACCATAGAAACCTATGATATTCAGGCAGGAGGATCTCCTGTAATAAGTGACTCTGTTTTGACCCCGGTTCGTTGTTTCGGAGAAAATACGGGAGCAATTTCAGTGGTCGCCAGCCTGGGCTTGCCTCCTTACCAATTCAACTGGTCCAATGGCGCAGGGACTGGAAACTTGACCAATCTGGCTACCGGAGTATATTCCCTCACTACAACCGATGCCAATGGATGTACCGCAACGGCTCAATTTTCGCTGGCCCAGCCAGATGTCATCTCCTTATTCGCAGACATTGACTCCACTTCCTGCACCAGCAGTACAGGCAATATCTCGGTGACTGTGCAAGGCGGAACCGCGCCATTTGGATATTCTTGGAACAATGGTCAGAACACTCCAGTGGTCAACAACCTCAACCCTGGAACGTACACCGTGACCATTTCCGATGAGAGCGGTTGCAGCACGGAGCAGTCTTTCACCCTCGCGCCCGGTGGCGCACCCGTGGTAGACAGCAGCGAAGTCCTGCCGGTCACTTGTTCAGGCGAAAACAACGGGCAAATTACGGTAGACGTAAACGGCGGCGTGCCGCCCTATCAATTCCTGTGGTCCAATGGTTCAATGGGCAGTTTGCTGGGTAATTTGCCCGCGGGCAATTACACGTTTACTGCCAGCGGAGCCAACGGATGTGTCACCACTGTCCAATTCTCCGTTACCGAACCTCCTTTGTTGGTGCTTTCTGCAACGCTGGATTCTACTTCCTGTACGAGCAGCACGGGCAATATCAGCGCAGCGGCTCAAGGCGGCACCTCGCCCTACACTTATCTTTGGAGCAACGGGCTAAACACCCCGGGACTGAACAATTTACCGCCTGGAAATTATAGCGTAACTGCGACGGATTCAAACGGTTGTACGACATCCGACGATTATAACATTTTGCCTGGCGGCGCTCCGGAACTGGCAGCCAGTGTGGTGACACCAGTGCGTTGTTTTGGTGAAACCAATGGAGAAATCAGTGTTCAAATCATCGGTGGAGGCGCTCCGTATGAATTTAATTGGTCCGTCGGTCAAGGGAACCCTGTTTTGAGCAACCTGTCGGCCGGAACGTATCAGCTGACCATAAGCGATGTAAATGCCTGTATTACGGTCGCCGAATTTACAGTTGGAACACCGACAGTCCTTGACGCAGCACTGAGCACTGTACCCGATACCTGTGGCCAAAATACCGGTTCAATTAAGGTAAATACCAGCGGAGGCATTGCGCCCTACACCTACCACTGGTCAGAGGGCCTATTCACGCAAGACCGGATAGATATTTCAGCGGGCAGTTTACAACTAACGGTAACCGATGCTAACGGCTGCACTTTCACACAGGCTGTTGAAGTGCTGCCCATGGAAATTCTACCCCAAATTTTGGTTGCGGGGGATACGATTACCTGTACTCAAACGAGTGTTGACCTTTCGCCCCAACCCGCCCCTGCAAACTGGGGCTTCCAATGGCAGGCGCCCGATGGCACCCAGTTAATTGGTGCCCACCAGACTGTTTCGAATCCTGGGCAATACAACGTTGCCGTGACCAACGAGTTCGGTTGTTCCATCTTACAATTCATTGATATTGCGATAGATACCTTGAAACCTCAAGCAATTGCAGCTGCCAGCGAACTGTTTATTCCCTGCGATGAATCTTCGGTTATACTCGACGGCTCGGCGTCTTCGACGTGTGCATCCTTTTCAGCGCAATGGGTTCAGGACTCCAACGGGCAGATCGTTTGGGACACCCTGGCACAGGTGGCACAAACCGGTAAAGACGGAACCTTTATCCTGAAAATTACTGATCTTAAAAACGGTTGCACGGATGAGGATACCGTTCAGGTAACCGTGGCGCATCCCATTACAGGCGTGAAGTTCTCAGTAGATTCTATTTCATGTTTTGGTCTGGAAGATGGAACCATTCATGTGGAATCCGTCTCAGGGGGTATGGCTCCCTACCTGTATGCTCTTGACAATCAGTTGTTCAGCACTGATTTTACCTTCATCCATTTGAGCGAGGGTTCCTATACTCTATTGATTCAGGATGCGAATGGTTGCGAGTGGAAAAGCGGAGCCTTGCTGGTCGGGCAGCCTGCACCTTTGTTCCTTAGTTTAACGGCCTCCGACACCCGTATTGACCAGGGCGAAGCGGTTGTATTGCTGGCGCTGGTGGAGCCAGCTAATGCTGTATTGAACCAAATACAATGGTCGCCGTCATCCTATTTTTCCTTGCCGGGTTCGCTTACAGAAACCGTTCAACCCACAGAGACCACGCTGTTCCAGATCGAAATTGAAGACTCCAACGGCTGCTCCGCTTCGGATACGGCTCGGGTGCAAGTGCGCAGGGAAGCCATTTATGTGCCCAACGTTTTTCAGCCGGGCAGTGCAGACAACCACCAATTTACGGTTTTTGCTGGCGCAGATATTCAGGAAGTACAGTTGCTGCGAGTGTACGACCGTTGGGGGGAACTTTTGTTTGAACAAAAGCATTTTCAACCCAATGATCCCGGCCAGGGATGGGATGGAACCTACCGTGGGCAATCCGTGGGGCCGGGTGTGTATATCTACTATGTTGTGGTGCAGATTGTGGATGGGCGAACCGTGGAGTTGAAGGGGAGTGTGACGGTGGTGCGTTGAGTGTTTTTTTCTACCATAATTTTCTAAAGTGCATAAACATCTGGTAAGCAATGAGATCCAGTTCTGGAGCGACATGGGTTTTAACGCTTAATTCCCTTCACGATGCCCCGGTCGAATAGATATAAAATAAAAAACAATACACGCACCATTACTCGAAAAAGCTTAAAAATGGTTAAAATTTCGCTTAATAGTTTGAATTTTTGGGCCAACCCAAAAATAAATTTGGCATGATGATTGGCAAACTGAATCCGACCACATACTTTTGCCCGCGACAAATTCAACTTTACCAGTTCCAGCTGACCAAATTACAAACAATATTTCCCCTCAATTGATTGATTTTTGCAACTAGATAAGTGCCAAGCGTGCGTTTTTCAGAGAAAAGCATCTGCTGACCACTTGTTTCAAAGCAAAAATGTTGATCCAAATCAAACATTCTGGGAATGAAAACAACCAAGATTACTATAGGGAGAGACCCTTACAACAACCTTGTATTATCTGACCCGCGTATCAGTAGTTACCATGCCGAAATAAAGTTTACTCCGGAAGGCGAAATCATATTGGTGGACAGAAGCACTAATGGTACTTGGGTAAATGGCAGACTTATCCCTAAAGGGAAGGATTTTTATTTAGAAAAAACAGATCAGGTTAATTTTGCCGGTGTAGCGCCTTTGGATTGGCAAAGTGTAATCTCCTCCAAAGAAGCCGTTGGACGCACCAGATTTTCCATCATCCTTCAAACAAAGTTTTTTTCAGATCTCCGCCGAGTGGTGCGAGAAGCAAGTGAATTCAGTGAAATCGCCCCGACTATTCGCTTGTTTTGGGCCATTTTACAACCTGGCAGTAGCACTCAAATACTCGCCTGGGCCAACGACCTCAAAAATGAAAAAGTCAATCCTTTGCGCTTCTTCCTGATTAGCATTGGTTTTTTCATTTTCTGTGCTGTTAGTATATGTATTCCGGAAGAGGTAGCAAAAAAAGAAGGAGGACTGATAGAAATGTTGCAGCGGTTTAGTAGTGCCAGTAACCCTGTGGAGGTATTGATCTATTTCCTGCTTGTACCTATAATATACATAGGGGCGTATTTCTCCTATCAGATGTTTAAGTTGTTTGTAGGCGCAGGGCAGCATTGGGCGCATTTTAACCGTATGTATATGTTGTGCATGGGGTTCGGTTTTTTGGGGTTTGGTTTTTTTCTGACTTTGAGCTTGCCAGCGATATTTCTGGATATGAACGGCGCATTTATCATTCTGATGGTAAAATTCTCCTTGGGGTTGTCGTTGCTACATGCGTTGCACGTTTACCTGTTGATATTTCAAACACACACAAAGTTTTGGAAAATCCCGTTTATTACCACGGTGCTGATTGTCCTCGCAAAGACCTTTGTTTTGTTGATGTTTTTGATGTTGGCGATCAAATTTTTTATGGGTTGAAAATTTGTTAACCTGAACAGGAAGTTTGTTTTTCAAAACTCAATCTTTTAGTCCATGACCTTCGATGATTTTACGGATATCCTTCGAGACTATATCGGAACTGATAATCCCGAAAAAGTGTTGGAAGTATTGAAAGTGTTGTTAAAACCACTGGAAAACCGCCATTTTCAAAACGCGACTATGATCGGTAGTCGTCTTTCCAACTTGCGTCAAAGTATTTACACCGGTCAAATGGATGGCATCGGCATAGAACGGATGCGCATCTGTAATGCTTTGTATGAACTTTTAGATGAATTGGAGGATGATCGGTCGGTAGAATCCTACTTCGAACGAGACTGGATGAACATTGTCAGATCCTGTGGTTTGGAAAAAGAACAGCCTACAATTAAGGGGGAACGTAAATTGGGGCTGCGCCTTCTGTTGCATTCCAATGATGAACGTGCACCGGGGCCAGTCACAGAACTTGAATGCGAAGCCCTTATAGGGCGACGATCCGATTGCCTGATAAAATTGAATGACCAGTGTATATCCCGGAGGCATGCTCGCATTTTTTATTCTGAGGGCCAACTATGGGTAGAAGATTTTGACAGTGACAACGGCACCTATGTCAACGATCGGCAGGTGATCGCCCCAACGCCGCTTGTGGATGGATGTAGGCTACGCTTTTACGACATTGCTTTTTGGGTGAAAATCCATCAATAAGAAGGCATTTAGAGCGCTTTGGATCTTTTAGTTCAAGTTTATTTCACACGGAAACGAGCCCATTGTCATAGATTTGCAATTTAACTCAACCTTTACCTTTGTAATGTTAACAAACATTTGGTTCTTTACGGCCGAAACCATCTTAACGATAAAGCACCCTGCTGCTGCGCTGTTAAAGGTTTAAAACCTGTTGGCTCATTTTACTATTAATCACTTTTCAGGTTATTAGTAGTATCTAATTTTTAACTTTCAAATCAGCTAATAACCAATGAGAAGATGCAATAATTGTGGTTGGACCAACGCCGATGAATTATCCAGTTGCGACAAATGCAACTCTCCTCTGACTTCAATTGGCAGCAGTGGCCCTCCAACGGTCCCAATTGCCTCTCCATCCGATCCCAGTCCTGCCTCCCCCCATGCAGGCAATCCTAACGTTGCTGCCACCAAAATGGGGAAGCGTGCCGCTGCCCCTGCATGGGACACCAATCTTACACCACCCCAAGCCCCCCCTGTATCCAGCAATCCACAACATGACGCCGTGCCCAAGCGCAAACACACGGATCCAATGCCTGACCGGGGAGGCCGGAAAGCAAATAATTCAATAATTTGCCCAAACCCCAACTGTGGCTACCCCAATCCGACAAACTATACCGAGTGTGTAAAATGTGAAACGCCACTCCACGACCCCGCAGAAACCGTTGTAAGCCCAAAAGGGTATGATGGCACCGGAGATTCCCCAATAAAGGAGGGTAAAAAAGCGGCTGATCCTCGCCAAATAGACCGCAATGTTGCTGTAGATAAATCCCGAAAGGTGCCTGAAAACAGTGGGGCTACCATGAACCCCTGGAGTAAGCCCAAATATGCAAGGTTTCACCTCCTGCCAGTTTCACGCGAAGGAGAAAACCTGAATGTGAGACTCGACTTTGAAGGCAATACGGTAGACTTGAATCGTGCCAACCTGGAGCCAACTAACATGACTATTACCAGCAAGGTTCAGGCCGTAGTGTCCTACCGGGATGGCCAGTGGTATCTCGCCAATGAAAGCGAAATGCAGACCACTTTCATTCGGGTAGACGGCGAGATAAGGTTACAAAAAGGCGACATTCTCCTCATAGGAGACCGAATGTTTGAATTCGACTGTTAGGGCTACTCCCCCCCCCTTATTTGATCAACTGAAATTTTTGCAATCTATGTGTGATCCTAATATTATACCAGATCAAGTCCAACTCAACCCCGGAGACAGGATAGAGCGTTTCAAAGTGTTGGATAAATTGGGCGAAGGCGCATTTGGCATCGTTTACAAAATTGAGGAAGCCCAGAGTCACAAGATAGGCGTTGTTAAAGTGCTGAAATCCTGGTCATTTATGAATCGGGATCGGATCAATCTGATCAAGCGCTTTAAGTTGGAATTTGAAACAGGTCAGATTGACAGCGAATATCTCGTACGCAGCACCGAATATGGCTGTTTTAAAGGCAATCCATTCATTATCATGGAGTTTTGCCCCAACAAAGACATTCGAAACCAGATCCGAAACGAAAATCTCAACGAACGCGCCATCCGCGATTTCTCCCACGACATTCTTCAGGGGCTCCACGCCTTGCATTCCAATGGCAAGACTCACCGCGATTTAAAACCGGAAAATATTCTTTTGTCAGAAAGTGGACGCGCTAAACTGACTGACTTTGGCATTGTAGGCCATGCCAACCTGGCCAGGCTGACGCACATGGACTGGCTGGGACGTCCGGCTGAAGTATTCGGCACTCCGGCCTACATGCCCCCAGAACAGCTTGACCCCAGTAGCAAAAAGCAAACCATTCTGCCTACCATTGATATTTTTGCGCTGGGGGTGATAATGTACGAAATGTTCACAGGCGGTCATTATCCCTTCGGCAATCCGCCACAGGACGACCATGGGATGATGGCCTACAACCGTCGCTTGCGGACAGGAGTATGGGACGATCCTCGTCTTTACAATAGCGCTATCTCCAATTTCTGGGTCGAAACGCTTGAACATTGCTTATTCTCTGACTATAAGCGGCGCTATCAGACCGCTGACCAGTTGTTGGAGCGCCTGGGTCAAATGCCTGTGCCGGCAGCTACCCTGATTAGTCCCCCAGTTACCGCACAGCGGGTTGGCGACTTTTATCTTCAGATCATGCAGGGGGAGGAATTTGGTGAGACCTATAATCTAACCAGAATGATTGGGATGCGAACTTCTGGCATTCTCACCTTGGGCAGACTTGACCCTTCCAACCAAAGAGCCAATGACGTAGCTATTCGGGAAGAAGAGTCTTCGTATATCTCGCGGGCTCACGCCACCATTGAAAAAAACAATAAAGGTTGGCAGATCCGGGACGGACAGTTTACCCGCCGGGACGGTGTAATGGGCTGGTTCCGTTCCACCAATGGCACCTATGTCAATGGCAAGGAAGTCACAGACCATACTGCACAACAGATCAATCCCGAAGACATTATCACAGTAGGCAACACTACCCTCAAGGCCATACTGTTCGAATAAAATTGAAGAGAACCAACAAAAGAAAATGCCATGGTCGACAGAAGGACGCAGCAATTAGATAAAAATCCTAGCCACAACTTCAACCAGTCGGTTGCTGCTGGCGTGAAGTCCCTCGTAGGGGGTTCGGGCCGAACTTTTTATGTCCTGAAACACCTTACAGCTTCTGCCGCCTATCCGTTGGGAAAGGAGCAAGAAATCATCATAGAATACATCGAATTGGGGCGTGATCCAAAATGTCAGATTCGGTATGATGCCGGGCAGGTTACGGTCAGTCGCCGCCATGCAGCCATTACAAAAGGCCCCAATGGTTGGGTTTTGCGCAACCTTTCACAAAACAACCCAACGCTTATCAATGGTCGCCCAGTCAATGCGCAGTGGTTTTTGACCAGCGGCGACGAAATACAACTTTCCCTGGAAGGCCCGAAGCTTCGCTTCATAATGCCTACGAACAATTCCGTCAATACCATACCACTTTCCCGCCGCCTGAGCTTGTTTAAACAACAAGCGATGCGCCCTTATCGCAATGCAATACTGGCACTCTCCACCTTATTGGTGGTGGCGATCGCTACTTTTTCATGGCTGGGCTGGCAGATGAAACGAGAAAATTTGATGTTGGGGACTAGATTATCTACAGCGGTGACGGAAGGAAAGGTAGTACAAGGTAAAGTGGACTCTTTGACGAGTCGTCTGGATCTTACCAAGGCCCAAAGCGATGATATCAAGAAACGCAACGAATCCCTGGCAAAAGAAATGCGTTCGGTAAAAGGATTGCTCAAAAAAACCCAGCAACAATATACCGAACGCTCCAATTCAGCCAAAGGCTCTAGTGCGATACCACCCGCCAATACCGACATGGCCCTGCTCGAAGCGATGCATTCCAGCGTTTATTTCCTGCGCATTGAAAGCATTAAATTAACCATGGATGACAAAACAGAAGAAATTTCAAATGTCAATATTACAGGGACGGGTTTCCTGCTCAGCGATGGGCGTTTTATCACTACGCGCCACATGGTGCAGCCCTGGACATACCTCAACCGCAACAACCCCGATGCCGCCATGATTCTATTGAACATGGTTCAAAACAACAGCGGGATTGTAAATGCTACTTTAAGAGCCTATTCCCCGGATGGAAGCTCTTTCACTTTTTCATCCCGTGATTTTAAATTCGATGCCAGCGGCGATGAAACCATCTCGGTGGTGGACCCTAAAAGCAATACCAATGTTTTTGTAAAAATTGGCGTTCTGGACGATGGTAAAGATTGGGCAACCATTAAAACAGGCCGTCAGGGACAGATATCTTTGGGAGCCAGTGTGTGCGAGGCCCTCCCGGCAGGCGCACGGCTCTATACCTTAGGTTATCCTTATGGTCAAGGTGCCACCAGCGACACCGATATCAAACCACAATTCGGGCGCTCTGATGTGGCCTCCAGCGGTCTGATCAATGGCATGATCCGCATCACCGATCGCAATTTTGACCCAGGCAGCTCCGGAGGACCTGCTTTTTACAGCGACGGCACCCGCCTGGTAGCTGTTGGAATCATTTCTACCAGTTTGGGCAATCAAGGTGGCTTGGTACCCGTATCCCATATTCGTTGACGCTCACAATTCCTATTACACTATCCTTACCATGCGAAACTTAGCGATCACTTTTACCAAAACACTGCTTACCCTCGCCCTTTTACTGGTTATTACCGTCCCCGACGGACGACTAAAAGCGCAAACCATTGCTCCGGGGAGCGCCTACCTGAAGCATCTTGAAGAAGTGCTTTTCATCGTGCGGGTAGATTACCTGCTGCATTTGAAAGACCCTAAAAACCCCGAAAGTTATGGACGGGAAGGCCGTAAATATTTTGGCCGGGCTGCCGGACTGGCTTTTGTTTCAGACGGAAGATTGTGGTTTGACGAGCGCCTGACCAGGCCCTGGCAGTTCTTCGACCAAGCCAACTACGACCGCTATAAAAGGGATACTTTGTTGGAGCCTCGCGTCAGCGAGGTGTCTATTCGTCGGGTCAGCGACGAAAAGTTTTTTAAACTGAATGATAATTTTAAAGGCGCAGAGCTTGGGCCTGTGTCCACCTGGGTGCTGCCCGACTCACTTGCGAAGCCCGCCATGTTCTGTCTGCCTGATACAAAAGACACCAACGGCCTCCTCGTCATTGCCTCGCTGGAAAAAGGGGAGGACCTGAATGATGAGAATGTCAAAATCACGCTGACTTCCACGCAGCCCACCCGTGGTTTTAATCTGGAAGAAGGCAAAAATGAGTGGAGTTTCCCAGGCACCCTCGCCGGAGGATTGACCACCTTGGGCGGCATCTGGCTGGTGTACAAAGATTTCCCCCAAAGTGAAGGAATACGCGGTGTTTATGCCCTGAAAGCAGCTGGTATTGGCAAACGGGCCGGACTCGACTGGCATATTATGCCGCTGCCCAAACGATTTACGGAGGGTAAACGGGACGAACTAAATAGTGTGAAAAAGCCCACGCAATCGGAAACCGACCCGGAAAAAAAAAAAAGAAACGCTGGCTCAGAAAAATCTTCGGCTAAGGGAAATAATAAATCAGGAAAACCAACCGTGAGCCCCATTGAAAATCGAAGCAATGGCACAAAGCCAAAAAATTGATTGTAAAAAACTGCCCACCCATTACTAACACTATCGCTTAACAGTAAAACACTGCATACCATGAGTGTCCTCACATTGCGCGTTGTTGCCAATATTCACCAAGGAGTAGAGCGCGACTATCAAGAAGATAATTTCATCATCGGTACCGATCCGGCCCAGGATGACTGGAAGGTCAACTCCGAGGTATACAGTCCCAGTGCCTGGGGCTCCATGCTCGTAGTGGCCGATGGTATGGGAGGACTCAATGCGGGCGAAGTGGCTTCCCAGCGAGCCGTAGAAGGCTTCCGGGAGCACATCGCTCAGATCGCGCAGCAACCAAACACCACGCCGCCGATTGCTCAGGCTCAAGATCTGTTAGTCAAAGCCATTAAGGCAGCGAATACCAAAATCCTCCATCATGCGGCCAACAACCCGGATACTCAGGGCATGGGCACCACCATTGTTGTAGCCTGGCTGGTGCAGGATCAAATGCACGTGGCCTGGAGCGGCGACAGCCGCTGCTACCATTATGCGGATGGGCGCTTGAAACAGGTCAACTTTGACCATTCCTATGTTCAGGAGCTGGTCAATAAAGGCGATATTAAACCGGAAGATGCCTTTTTCCACCCCAACAAAAACATCATTACGCAGAGCCTGGGGGATGTGGGCCGTGATCCAGCCCCGGACTACCGCTCCATAAGACTCAACGCTGGCGACCGCGTCCTGCTTTGCTCCGACGGCCTGAATACCATGCTCACCGATGAGCAGATTTCGGCACACCTCACCATACTCGACATACGCGAATGTGCCACCCAGTTGGTGAATGCAGCCAACGCTGCCGGTGGCTATGACAACATTACCGTGGTGCTGGCAGAAGTGCTGGCCGTGGACGATACGGCGCCGGTGCCTGTACCCACAGAGCCTGCGGCTCTGGTGGAAGCGGGCGGACTACCTCCGGCAACGCCGGGGGTAACCGGGAATACCATGTTTAAGGTGACCAAGAGCACGGCGAAAATGGTCTTTTTAGGGGTAATTATTGTGCTTTTAATGGTCGCTATTTATTTTTTGAGCGATGCTATTTTATCAAAGCCAGATATTGAAACTACGAAACCAGCGAAAGAAACACCTGTGGATTCGACAGATATTAAGAAAGAAAAAAAAACAAACGAAAAGACCCTAGATACTAGTACCATTCAAAAAAAATTCAATGAGATCAAAAAAGATGAAGATCCGCCTAAAAACCAAGTTAATAATAAATACAAGGAGAAGGAGAAATTTGTAAAGCAACAAGACAGCAATTTCATGAAAGTACAGGAAGACCCTTACAAAGATCTCAAAACATCGCTTGAAGGAGCTATTGACAATACAATAGGTATAGAAAATAGGTATTTAAAGGAAATCAGAGATAATATATATAATTCTGCCCTAGTTTGCGAAAAAATTGAACTCCTTCGAAACAGCAATTTGACAGTGGTTTTAAAAGTGGTAAAACTTGTGGATACAAAAAAATTGTGTGTTAAAAAACCCGGTAGCATTGGCTCAGTAGATAATGAAAAATTTGACCCTATTTGGGAGGAAGTTAGAAGAACTCAAAATGAGAAAGTAGCTGTCAATCAAAAAAAAAAGTGGGGCATACAGCTTTCAGCATATAAAACAGAGGTGAATGCAATAATATTTAGAGATCAATCTATAAGAGAAGATGCCAATAAAGTAAAACCTTACGGAATTACACTGATTAAAAAAAAAGATGACTATGCTATTATAGTCACTGGATTTGCTGACAGAAAAGAAGTTGATGCAAAGTTAGATAAGTTAAAAAAAGACCTGGGCAGGACTAAAATATTCCCCGTTTCATATACCCAAAACCAAATAGTGAACAACTAAAAAAATCAACTTTAACTCATGCTTACCTCATCTACCCTACTCAACGGACGATACCAACTCCAGCGCAAGCTTGGGCTTGGTGGCTTTTCCGAGGTATGGTCGGCACAGGACGTGCGGACGGGGCGTGAGGTGGCGATAAAAGCTTTTTTCCGGCAAGACGAGGAAGGTATCAAAATCTGTCGGCGGGAGTATGAGCGGGCCAATCAGATGTTTCACCCGCGTCTCATCCGCCTCCATGATTTCGACGTGTATCAGCAGATGCCTTATCTGGTGATGCCCTACTACAAGAACGGCAGCCTCGGCGAACAAGCTGGTGAACTGGATGAACAGACCCTCTGGATGGTGGTGCGTGATATCGGTTCCGCGCTGGAGTACCTGCACGGGCTTAACCCGCCCATGATCCACAACGACCTCAAGCCCGACAACTTCCTCATATCGAATGATGCATCCAAAAGTTATATTTTAAGTGACTTTGGCATCAGCGCCGAACTGACCGAGTACCAGAATCGCACCAACCCTGCCGGCGTGGCCCCCATGGCCTATCGTGCGCCTGAACTTTTTGACCAACCCCATAAACAGGCACAGGCGGTGAAGGCATCTGATATTTGGGCCTTTGG
>Ga0138256_10004385_pt1 | contig 15012 bp, 15 predicted proteins | sample KNB2016incub_MG_FD_105486 | JGI IMG/M metagenome (GOLD analysis project Ga0138256, IMG submission 105486) | Active sludge microbial communities from wastewater in Klosterneuburg, Austria - KNB2014incub_MG | ecosystem: Engineered > WWTP > Activated sludge > Unclassified | place: Austria... | reverse complement strand
CTTGTTAAATGCTGGTATGGGACATGTTGAATTACTGGAAGGTAAAACACAACAGGCCCGTAATCATTTTGAAACAGCCATCAGCCTGAGTAACGGAAAAAGTATTGATGTACTGGATGCTGTTGGTTTTGCCAATGGCGACTTTGATTCCAAACTGGGCGATGCGACTTATGCAGTTGAGAAGCTTTTACAGGCCACCAATATCAGAAAATTCAAAGATGCCAAAGTGATGACTGATCTTGGTGATGCCTATCGTAAAAATGGTAATGGTGGCGAAGCACAGCTATCTTACGAAAGTGCATTGAAAATAGATCCGAATTATGCAAGGGCGATGTTTCGTATTGGAAGAATTTATCAATCGCAGGGACCAAGCCAGGAATCTATTTTTCTAAAGTATTATAACGATGCGATAACGCTGGATCCGAATTATACCCGGGTGTATTTTATTTTACACCAGTATTTTTATGAAACTGACGTTGTTAAATCTGCTGACTACCTCGATAAATATTTAAAAGCAAAGGGTTCTGATGAAACCAATGCCTGTTTCTTACGGGCACAGATGAAATTAGCCCAGGGCCTTTATGCCGAAGCATTAACATCAAGTGATAAATGTATTGCAGAAACTGCTACACCTTATCCGAATTTATATGGAATAAAAGCATATGCAGCAGTTAAACTGGGCGATACTGTAGCGGCCAAACAGGCTTTCGAAATGTATTTTCAAAAACAAAAGCCTGCTAAAATAGGCCCCCGTGATTATGCTACTTATGCAAATGTGCTTTGGGGTTTTGCCGGCAATGAAGCCACAGTTGCTCAAATGATAAATAAGGCTGTTGCATTGGATACAATTGAAACAAATAAAGCCGCTTATCTTAAGTGGTTGGGAGGAGAGTATGTAAAGAAAAAGAACTATTTAGAAGCGGCAAAGGTTTACGGTAAAGTAATAGATGTTAAACCCAATTATTCCAATGTGGATCTGTTTAATGCCGGGTATAACTTTTATATTGTTGATGCTTATGATTCCTCTAATAAGTATTTCAATCTTTATAAAGAAAAATATCCGGATGATATATTGGGTTACTACATGCTGGGGAATGCATATTCGGTTATAGATTCTACCAGTGTATTGGGCTTAGCCATTCCTTACTTCCATAAAACTATTGAGATTGGAGAGGCCGACACAACGAAACCCAATGCAAAAAACCGTTTAATGGTGGCTTATAAGTTCTTCCTGGGCTATTATTTTAATTATAAAAAAGATAAAGATTCGGCATTGATTTATGTAGATAAGGCTTTGCTACTTGATCCAACAGATGAATCAATGATTTCCAATAAAGAATTTATTATGAAATATGACCCCAATGCAGCTCCTAAACAGGCGGCTAAAAAGCCTCAGGGCCAGGCTGCAACAAAAAACAAATAACGCATCATAAATTGTTGAAACCCCGTTATCATTGCGCTAACGGGGTTTTGTTTTTTAAGCTATTGAATATTGCCGCTGCTACCGTATTTTTGCCGGTAATTAGAGCCAATAAAATATGGAGTTTTTTTTCTTACAGGCAACAGATGTGAATAATGCGGCAAATTACCTGCCTATTGGCCTTCAAATGCTTTTTGCAATCGGTTTAATTGCTACCATTATCATCGGTTCAAATTTCCTGGGCCCTAAAAGGGCAACTGCCGATAAATTACAGAATTTTGAAAGCGGTATTGATATACGAGGTAATGCCCGCCAGCCGATGGCTGTTAAATATTTTTTGGTAGCGATATTGTTTGTGTTGTTTGATGTAGAAGTGATTTTCTTCTACCCTTACGCAGTCAACTTCCGTGAGCTGGGTTGGGATGGCTTTGTGGCAGTGTTGATTTTTGTTTCCTTATTCATAACAGGCCTTGTCTATATATTTAAAAAGAGAGCATTGGAGTGGGAAGAGTAAACAAAATGTCGAATTGTGGGTTATGAATTTCCAGAGTTCATTCATAATTTAAAATTCAAAATTTAGAATATGAGTCGTCCGGTACAATATAATAATCACGTAAAATTTGAGGGAATACCCGAAGGGTATATGGGAGAAGGCTTTATGGCTACCAACTTCGAAAAAGTGGTGAGCCTTGCCCGCAAAAATTCCATCTGGCCTTTGCCTTATGCAACCAGTTGCTGCGGTATCGAGTTTATGGCAACTGCTGCCAGTCATTATGATATTGCACGATTTGGTGCCGAGCGTATGAGTTTTTCTCCACGCCAGTGCGATTTGATCATGGTAATGGGAACCATTTCTAAAAAGATGGGACCGGTTTTACGGCAGGTTTACCTGCAGATGGCAGAACCACGTTGGGTAATGGCCGTAGGTGCCTGTGCATCGTCGGGCGGAATTTTTGATACCTATTCTGTTTTGCAGGGAATTGACCAGGTGATACCGGTTGATGTTTATGTACCAGGATGCCCGCCAAGACCAGAAGCGATACTGGATGGATTTATGCGGATACAGGAATTAGTAAATGCAGAGGGATTGAGAAGAAGACATAGTGACCAGTATAAGGAATTGCTGGCGGGGTATGGAATACAGTAAATTGGCGATTGCCGGTTTTAGATTGCAGATTTTTGCAAATCCGAAATCGTCATTCTGAAATCTGAAATAATAAGAATGTTACTTTCGAACGAATTTATACAACAAAAACTAACTGAAAAATTTCCCGATCATTTAACCGATTGGCAGGAACCTTATGGTATGCTTACGTTTACAGCACCAAAAGATCTTAATTTAAAAGTGCTTCAGTTTTTATTTGATGATACAGAATTAAAGTTTCAGTTTTTAACTGATCTGCAGGCGGTTCATTATCCCGAAAATAAAGGAGCCGAGTTAGCGGTTGTTTATCATTTACATAATCTGGTTGCCAATGTGCGGATACGTTTTAAAGTGTTTACTGATATTGAAAAGCCTGATGTATTCAGTGCAACAGCATTGTATCAATCGGCCAACTGGATGGAAAGGGAGACTTACGATTTTTACGGAGTAAATTTTGTCGGTCATCCAAACCTGATTAGAGTATTGAATGTTGATGAAATGGATTATTTCCCGATGCGGAAAGAGTTTCCATTGGAAGATCAGTTAAGGATTGATAAGGATGATGAGATGTTTGGAAGAGGATAGAACGCAGATGACGCTGATTGAAATGATTAACGCAGATTTCTGTCTTGCTGAGGTACAAAGCATCTCATTGATGAATAAAGCTGAAAAAGTACAAGTGGATTTTCCTTTTCTTTTACTAAAAGAAAAAGATAACAGAACAATGTTCACAACGATTTTGAATATAGATTTGAAGTTGGTGAAAAAATAAAAATATTAATGGCGAATACTGATCATATTTTATTACCAGAAGGAAGTATTGAAAAGCAGACCACCACGCTTAACCTGGGGCCTACGCACCCGGCTACGCATGGCGTGTTTCAGAATATACTGGAGATGGATGGAGAGCGGATTATGAAATCTGATTCTACTGTTGGTTATATTCACCGTGCCTTTGAAAAAATTGCAGAACGTCGTCCATTATATCAAATCACACCGCTTACCGACAGGCTGAATTATTGCTCGGCGCCCATCAACAATATGGGCTGGCATATTGCCTGCGAAAGATTATTAGGATTAGAAATTCCAAAACGTGTTGATTACTTAAGAGTAATCATCATGGAGTTAGCCCGTATTTCCGATCATTTAATTTGTAATTCTATAGTGGGTGTTGATAGCGGTGCGTATTCTGGTTTCCTTTACCTCATGCAGTATCGTGAACTAATCTACGAAATATATGAAGAAATATGTGGCTCCCGCCTTACTACTACTATTGGGCGTATTGGCGGTTTTGAAAGGAATTTCAATGCTACGGCATTCGAAAAACTCGAAAAATTCCTGAAAGAATATCCACGTACTTTAAAGGAGTTTGAAAATCTCTTTACCCGTAACCGGATATTCATGGACCGTACAATTGGTTGCGGCCCAATCGGTGCAGAGCGTGCCTTGAACTACGGTTTCACCGGTCCAAATTTACGTGCCGCCGGAGTTGATTATGATGTACGTGTACACACACCATACAGCAGTTACCAGGATTTTGATTTTATAGTTCCTGTTGGTACAACCGGCGATTGTTATGACCGTTTCCTGGTGCGTAACGAAGAAATGTGGCAGAGCCTGAGTATCATTGAACAGGCTTATCAGAAAGTACAGGAATTTAAAGGTGCCGATGCGGAAGTGTTTCATGCCGATGCACCTGCTTATTATTTACCGGAGAAAAAAGATGTGTACACCAAGATGGAAGCGCTTATCTATCACTTTAAAATTGTGATGGGCGAAACCGAAATGCCTGTTGGTGAAGTGTACAGTCCCGTAGAAGGCGCTAATGGCGAATTGGGTTTTTACCTTATTAGTGATGGAGGAAGAACACCTTACCGGTTACATTTCCGCAGGCCTTGTTTTATTTATTACCAGGCTTTTGAAGAACTGGTGAAAGGAGGTATGCTGAGTGATGCGGTGATAACAATGAGCAGTTTGAATTTGATTGCGGGGGAGATGGACGCTTAATAAATTATGAATTTAGAATTTTGAATTATGAGTGTTGAGTTTTCAAAAATAAGTATGGATAAGGTTAACGAGATTATTTCCCGTTATCCCGAAGGCAAACATAAAAGTGCCCTGCTGCCTGTATTGCATATGGCGCAGGAAGAGTTTGGGGGCTGGCTTGATGTGCCGGTGATGGATTACGTGGCATCGGTTTTAAAGATTGAACCGATTGAAGTTTACGAAGTGGCCAGCTTTTACAGCATGTATAATTTAAGTCCGGTTGGTAAATATTTGTTTGAAGTTTGCCAGACGGGGCCATGTATGCTGAACGGCAGCGATGATATCATTGCCTACATCAAGGAAAAATTGAACATCGGCGTTGGCGAAACAACAGCTGATGGCATGTTTACTTTAAAAACGGTAGAGTGTCTCGGCGCCTGTGGCTATGCACCCATGATGCAGCTCGGTAAATTTTATAAAGAACATTTAACCAAAGAAAAAGTAGATACCATCATTGCAGAGTGCAGGGCAAAAGCAAACTAAAATGAAGAAATTGCTTACCATATTATTTGTACTGGTTGCGTTTGGCAGTTTTGCCCAAACCGATGAAGATAAGTTAATAAAGACGGTAAAGGAATTTCATGTGGCATTGATAAATAAGAACACCATTTCTATTAACCAGCAAACGGATAAAGTATTGAGTTATGGCCACAGCAATGGCTGGGTACAAACGAAAACTGATTTAATCAAAGACTTTGAAACCGGTTTTATCAGTTACCAGGGTTTTAAAGAAGACAGCATAACTGTTGCAATGAATGGCAATATGGCGAATGTTCGTTTTATCGCAGATATTACCGCAACGATGAAAGGAGCTACCAACACTTACCATTTAAAAGTGTTGGAAGTGTGGGTGAAAAAAGGGAACCGTTGGATTTTATTTGGAAGACAGGCGGTGAAAGCTCAATAAAGATTTGAAGTACAAGAGTGCGACGCAACCGAAGATGATTAAAGAACAATAGTTGGTAACAAAATTAAAATTTGCTGAAAGCAAATTGAAATATGAGCAAAAAATTATTATTAGAAAAAGCACATGTTGATGGCATTCGTACCTACGAAGTGTACCGCCGTGAAGGTGGTTACCGTAGTGTTGAGAAGGCATTGAAGATGGCACCGGCAGGTATTACCGAAGAAGTGAAGAAGAGCGGGCTTAGAGGCCGTGGTGGTGCAGGTTTCCCTACCGGTTTAAAATGGAGTTTCCTGGCAAAGCCCGATGGCGTTCCCCGTCACCTGGTAGTTAATGCCGATGAAAGTGAACCCGGTACTTTTAAAGACAGGTACCTAATGGAATTTATTCCGCATATCCTGATTGAAGGAATGATTGTTTCATCATTTGCATTGGGTTCAAATGTTTCATACATATATATACGTGGTGAATACGCCTGGATCGTTGATATTTTAGAAGACGCAATTGCAGAAGCAAAACAAAATGGATTTCTCGGTAAAAATATTTTAGGCAGCGGTTTTGATTGTGAAATTTATGTGCAGCGTGGCGCAGGTGCTTATATCTGCGGAGAAGAAACAGCCTTATTAGAATCACTGGAAGGCAAAAGAGGTAATCCAAGAATTAAGCCTCCGTTCCCCGCTGTAAAAGGCGTTTGGGGCAGACCAACCGTGGTTAATAATGTGGAAACAATTGCAGCAGTAGTTCCCATCATCAACGATGGTGGCGATGAATATGCAAAGATCGGCATCGGAAAAAGTACTGGTACAAAATTGATGAGTGCATGCGGCAATATCAACAAACCCGGTGTTTACGAAATAGATATGACCATCTCAGTTGAAGAATTTATTTACAGCGATGAATATTGCGGCGGTATTCCAAATGGTAAAAAATTAAAAGCATGTATTCCGGGCGGGTCATCAGTTCCTATTTTACCGGCTAATTTGTTATTAACAACAGCCAAGGGCGAAAAAAGATTGATGAACTACGAAAGTCTTAGCGACGGCGGCTTTGCTAGCGGCAGTATGATGGGTTCGGGTGGTTTTATTGTTTTGGATGAAGACCAATGTGTTGTTAAACATACTTATACATTAGCCCGTTTTTACCGTCATGAAAGTTGCGGACAATGCAGTCCTTGCAGAGAAGGAACCGGCTGGATGGAAAAAATATTATTGAATATCGAAAACGGAAAAGGAAAGATGAGTGATATTGATTTGCTTTGGGATATTCAAAGGAAGATAGAAGGAAATACGATCTGTCCGTTGGGCGATGCAGCGGCCTGGCCGGTTGCAGCTGCCATCAGGCATTTCAGGGATGAGTTTGAATGGCATGTAAATAATCCTGAATTGTGTTTGACGCAGAATTACGGATTGGCGCATTATGCAGATGCGATACATGTGCCGGAATTGGTTTAAAGTTATTAACCGCAAAGGCGCTAAGGCGCAGAGTAGTGCAGATGGTTTTCTTGGCGACTTTGCGACTTAGCGGTTAAGAATAATAATTATGTCAGAAGAGATAAAAAAATTTAAGGTTACCATCGACAACATCACAATAGATGTTGAACCCGGTACTACTATATTAAATGCGGCCAGGCGTATTGGTGGCGATGTTACGCCACCTGCCATGTGCTATTACAGCAAGCTGGAAGGCAGCGGTGGTAAATGCCGCACCTGTCTGGTAGAAGTTGCTGCAGGTTCCGAAGCAGATCCTCGCCCAATGCCAAAACTGATGGCCAGTTGCAGGACAACAGTGATGGATGGCATGATTGTAAAAAATATCACCAGCGAACGAGTTGTAGATGCAAGAAACGGCGTCGTTGAATTTTTATTGATTAACCATCCGCTCGATTGTCCTATCTGCGACCAGGCCGGCGAATGTCATTTGCAGGATCTGGGTTATGATCATGGCAAGGAAGGAACACGTTACGAATTTAAAAGAAGAACTTTCGAGAAAGAAGATATCGGCCCATACATTCAGTTGCATATGACAAGGTGTATCCTTTGTTATCGTTGCACCTATGTTGCTGATCAGATCACAGAACAACGGGTACATGGTGTGTTGGACAGGGGCGATCATGCAGAAATATCAACTTATATTTCAAAAGCGATAGATAATGATTTCAGCGGAAACATGATTGATGTTTGTCCGGTGGGTGCGTTGACTGATAAAACTTTCCGTTTTAAAAACCGGGTTTGGTTTACCAAGCCGGTTGATGCACATCGCAATTGCGAAAACCCAAAATGCTGCGGCAAGGCAACATTATGGTTGCGTGGCGATGAGGTTTACAGAGTTACTGCACGTAAAGATGAGTGGGGAGAAGTGCAGAGCTACGACGGAAAAGCAGGCTGGATCTGCAATACCTGCCGCTTTGATAAAAAGAAAACAAGCGACTGGACAGTGGAAGGTTTAACAACCATCAGCCATCATTCGGTTATCGGCGCAAATAAATATGCAAAACTGGAAATGCCTAAAGAGACCATTAAAGAAGTTATGGGCGGCCGTGATCCAAAGTTGTTAATGAATATTCACAATGTTAGTGGCGTAAATAATCCCAATGTTTATTTAAGTGAAATTGACCGTCCTTCAACAATGGAAGACTTTGCAAAGTCGGGTGAGTTTGTAAAAGGCGAGGGTGAATCAACACAATGGGGAATGCAAAAAGAAGAAAAACAATAAAGGAATTTATAAAACAGGTTTATGCTTTTAGCAATTGATATGGCTTTAATTATTGAGAAACTGGTGTTAATCGTCATTGTAGTGATGGCATCACTGGTGATTGCTATGTACACAACCTTTGCCGAAAGAAAAGTTGCAGCGATATTACAGGATCGCCGTGGACCCAACAGGGCCGGGCCTTTCGGGCTTTTGCAACCGATGGCCGATGGATTGAAACTATTTTTTAAGGAAGAGATCATTCCGAATTTTTCTTCTAAAGCTTTATTTATTATAGGGCCGGGGCTAGCCATGCTTACAGCTATTATGACCGGTGCTGTGGTTCCCTGGGGAGATAAGGTTCATTTTTTCGACAGGGATATTGCGTTGCAGATTGCAGACGTGAATGTTGGAATACTGTATGTGTTTGCTGTGGTGAGCATGGGTGTTTACGGAATCATGATTGGTGGCTGGGCAAGTAATAATAAATATTCTTTGATGGGTGCTTTAAGGGCAGCATCACAGATTATCAGTTACGAACTGGCGATGGGTATTTCTTTAATTGCCCTGCTGATGGTAACAGGGACGCTGAGCCTTAAAGAAATGGTATTGGATCAGCAAAGCGGTTACTGGAATATTGTTTATCAGCCATTGGGCTTTTTAATATTTTTAATTTGTGCTTTTGCTGAATGTAACCGTACACCATTTGACCTGGCAGAAGCCGAGAACGAACTGGTAGGCGGTTATCATGTGGAGTATTCGTCAATGAAGTTAGGTTTCTATCTTTTTGCTGAATACATAAATATGTTTATCAGTAGTGTCATCATGGCAACTTTATTCTTTGGTGGATATGATATTCCATTCCTGAATGAAGCAAATTACGATCAGAACTGGATGGCATTATTTGGTGTGATGATGTTGATGGCGAAAGTGGTAGGCTTCATCTTCCTGTTCATGTGGGTGCGCTGGACGATTCCAAGATTCAGGTACGACCAGTTGATGCACCTTGGCTGGAGGGTATTAATTCCGTTGGCATTATTTAATATGCTGCTAACAGGAGCATTGGTTTTGCTGAAACAAAACGGATGGCATTTTTAATTTAGAAAGAAATAAAAATCGACTTCGTCGGAGAAAGATATGAACGCATTAACAAACAGAGCTAAACAGGTTGACCGCCGGAAAATGAATTTTCTGGAGCGACTCTACCTGGTTGCTATTTTTAAAGGTATGATGATCACCTTCAGCCATATTTTTAAAAAGAAACCAACAATTAATTATCCCGAAAAGACAAGGCCATTCAGTCCTGTTTTTCGTGGATTACATATTTTAAACAGGGATGAAGAAGGCCGTGAAAACTGTACTGCCTGCGGCTTGTGTGCGGTTGCCTGTCCGGCAGAAGCCATCACCATGGAAGCGGCAGAGAGGCAGCCAGATGAAGAAAATTTATATCGTGAAGAAAAATATGCAGCAAAATACGAGATCAACATGCTACGTTGTATTTTCTGTGGATTGTGCGAAGAGGCTTGTCCGAAAGATGCCATTTATTTAAGCGAAACATTTGCGCCATCCGATTATCAACGCAAGCAATTCATTTATAAAAAAGAAGAATTATTAATACCACACCCGATTGAACAACCAGAAGAATATAAAAAAGCTTTGGGCAACAGGGTGAAAAGAGAAACGGCTAACTAAGTTTTATGGGCATTACTGAAATATTATTTTGGGGTTTATCTGCACTGGCCTTGTTCGGTGCTATCATGGTAGTTGCCAGCAAGAGCCCGGTGTACAGTATCCTGTATTTGATTGTGGTATTCTTTGCCATATCGGGCCATTATATTTTATTGAATGCACAGTTTTTAGCAATTGTAAATATCATTGTTTACGCCGGCGCTATCATGGTGTTGTTTTTATTTGTTGTGATGCTGATGAACCTGAATGCAGAATCGGAACCAAAGAAACACCGTATGCTGCAGTTTGCCGGGTTAATTTCCGGTGGATGTTTATTCCTGGTGATCATATCTGCTATCTCAGAAACACCCCAGGCTTCAAACCTGGTGCAAATGGGTGGCGGCGATCATGGGTTAATTAAAGATTTGGGAAAGCTGTTATTTACAGATTATGTGATTCCGTTTGAGATAAGCAGTGTGTTATTTTTAAGTGCGATGATTGGTGCAGTTGTAATCGGAAAAAAAGAAAAGTAAACAGGTTTTATAACCTGTAATAATATAAGTATGGAAATTAAATGGTACATCGGCTTGGCAGTGGCGCTGTTCTGCACAGGAATAGTAGGTGTGTTGACACGCCGCAATTCCATCATCATTTTTATGTGTATTGAGTTAATGCTGAATGCAGTGAACTTATTGTTGGTGGCATTTTCAAAAATGCATGCAGCATCAGCAATTGGTATTGCCGATCCGTCCATTGTAAGTAATGCACAGATTTTTGTATTCTTTATTATGGTGGTGGCAGCTGCAGAAGTAAGTGTGGGACTGGCGATTATTGTGATGCTGTATAGGAATACGAGATCGGTGGATGTGAATTTTTTAAACAGGTTAAAGAATTGACCACTGACAAGGGGCTACCGACCACTGCATAAATTGCTGTTGTCAGTCGTCTGTTGTCGGTCGTCGTAAAAATGTTTATGAGTAATTTTTTTCAATTGGTTTGGCTGATTCCTGTGTTGCCTTTGCTGGGCTTCCTGATAAATGGTTTGTGCCGTAAGCAGGGTTCAAAAACTATGGCTGGCATTATCGGCAGTGTAACTGTGTTTGGATCTTTCGTCATCAGCTTACTTGTTTTCTTTTCGGTAAAAGAAGGAAATACGCAGGTCGCTCATTATTTCGATTTTATAAATATCGCTGCACTTAATATCGGTTTCGATTTTCAAATAGATCAGCTTTCTTCTATCTTCTTATTAATAATTACCGGTGTAGGTTTTTTAATACATGTGTATTCAACCGCTTACATGCATGACGAAGAGTCGAAGGATTTTGCAAAGTATTTTGCATACCTGAATCTGTTTGTGTTCTCCATGTTGTTATTGGTGATGGGCGCCAACTATGTTATCATGTTCATCGGCTGGGAGGGCGTTGGGCTATGTTCTTATTTACTTATCGGATTCTGGTTTAAAAATACCAATTACAATATTGCAGCAAAGAAGGCCTTCATCATGAATCGTATTGGTGACCTTGGTTTTTTACTGGCGGTTTTTTGGTTGATTGCAAAAGTTGGTTCGGTTGACTTTCATCATGTATTTGATAGTGTTCCAAAGTTATTTGCCGATGGAACTATAACAATTGTTGATATAACCGGCATCACTTTACTTTTATTTGTAGGTGCCATGGGTAAGAGTGCTCAAATTCCTTTATACACCTGGCTGCCCGATGCGATGGCTGGTCCAACACCGGTTAGTGCATTGATACATGCCGCAACCATGGTTACAGCCGGTATCTACATGATTGCCCGAAGCAATATCTTATACACTATGGCTCCGGTTAGTCAGGGCGTAGTTGCAATCATTGGTTTGGCAACTGCAATTTTAGCGGCAACCATCGCCTTAAAACAAAACGATATTAAAAAAGTATTAGCTTACTCAACAGTAAGTCAGTTGGGGTATATGTTTTTGGCTTTGGGCGTTGGAGCGTACACCGGCGCCGTGTTTCATGTAATGACGCATGCATTCTTCAAAGCATTATTGTTCCTTGGTGCAGGTAGTGTGATACATGCGATGAGCGGCGAACAGGACATCCGCAATATGGGTGGATTGAAAAAATACATGAGTATTACGCACATCACATTCCTGCTGGCTTGTTTGGCCATTGCCGGTATGCCGCCTTTTTCCGGATTCTTTTCTAAAGATGAAATTTTAGCCGCTGCATATAATAACAGCCCCTTGCTTTGGGGCGTGGCTGTTGCAGGTGCTGTCATGACCGCCTTTTATATGTTCCGCTTATATGCCATGACATTCCTTGGAAAATTCAGAGGCACATCAGAGCAGGAACATCATCTGCATGAAAGTCCGAAAGCAATTACAATTCCTTTAATAATACTTGCCATCTTATCTGTTATCGGCGGATGGATTGGTATACCGGAAATATTCATGCATGGTGGTCACAGGCTCGAAGAATTTTTAGCGCCTGTATTTGCTCAAAGCAATGCATTAACTCCAAAACATCATTTATCTGCAACGAAAGAATATGTGTTGATGGGTGTTTCTGTTGGAGCTGCTTTGATTGCTTTGGTATATGCCTGGAACATATTCAGTAAATATCAAAAAGCAGAAAAAGAAGAAACAGGCCTTGGAAAAGTACTGGAAAATAAATGGTATGTTGATGAATTGTATGATAGCATTATTGTAAAACCGGTTCTCTCCATCGCAAAATATTTAAGCAATGTATTTGAGAAAAAAGGCATTGATGGTTTTGTAAACGGTGTTGGTAAAGCTGTGAATTACGGCAGCCGCCAGATCCGTTTATTGCAATCGGGGCAGGTAGGTACTTATGTGTTGATGATGGTGCTGGGCATTTTGATATTTTTTATTATTCAATTGTTTTTGTAAGAATTTAATATGGACCCAAAAAATATTTGGATAACGTTTCCCGAGTTGTTGACCTGGTTTCCGTTGATAGCGGGGCTGGTGGCTTTTGTTATACGCAAAGAAAAAGCGGTTAAGGCATGGGCAATCATTGCTTCTGTTATTACATTGAGTATATCGGTTGCCAGTTTGTTTTATGCAGATACGGTAAAATACTTTTATCTGAATAATGTAAGCTACTTCTGGTTAAAGAGCCTGGGTAGTAATTTTCATATAGGTCTCGATGGCATGGGGCATATGCTTACAGCTTTAACAGCCATTGCATTTCCGGTAATATTTATCGCCACTTACAAAACAAACTATAAAAACGCAAGTGTTTTTTATGGTTTAATGCTTTTAACACAGGCAGGCCTGATGGGTGTGTTCACAGCAATGGATGTTCTGATCTTTTATTTTTTCTGGGAGTTGGCAGTCATACCTGTTTATTTTCTGTGCAGCCGCTGGGGTGGTGAAAAAAGGATACAGGCAACATTTAAATTCTTTGTTTACACTTTTGCCGGGTCATTATTAATGCTCATTGGCATCATGTATGTGTACTTGCATACAATCCCAACAGCTTATTCCGACCATTCTTTTGCAATGAATGCATTTTATGGAGCTAAACTTTCTGCCGCTGAACAAAACTGGATCTTCTGGTTATTCTTTGTGGCCTTTGCTATTAAGATGCCGGTGTTTCCATTTCATACCTGGCAGCCCGATACTTACGAACAGGCTCCAACAGCAACAACCATGGTGCTGAGTGGCATCATGGTAAAAATGGGCGTGTTTGCTGTGATACGCTGGATACTGCCAATCTTTCCTGAAGCTGTTACCCGGTTTGATAATATTGTAATCGGACTTTCGGTTGTGGGAATGATCTACGCCAGTTTGATTGCCATTAAACAGGATGATTTGAAACGTTTTGTTGCATATTCATCCATTGCACACATTGGTTTAATGTGCGCAGCCATATTCACCAAAAGTGAGATTGGTTTGCAGGGAGTGATGATACAAATGTTCAGTCATGGTATTAATATAATCGGCATGTGGATAGTGGTTGACCTCATTGAAAAACAAACCGGTACACGAAAGATTTCTGAACTGGGCGGTATTGCACATAAAGCACCGGTTCTTACTATTTTCCTGGTAGTGATTGCACTGGCAAATATCGCACTGCCTTTAACCAATGCATTTGTTGGAGAGTTTATGATGTTCAGCGGGCTGTTTAAATTCAGTATGGTTTATACAGCTGTTGCATTGGTCAGCATTATACTTGCTGCAGTGTACACATTAAATATGGTGCAGAAGGTTTTTTATGGAGAAGCAAATGCTATCACTGAAAAAATTCAGGAAATATCATTGAATCAGAAGCTGGCTTTGGGAGTTTTGGTGATTTTTATTTTCCTCTTCGGTGTTTTCCCACAACCCATTTTCGATTTAACAAAATATACCATAACAGATTTATTAACGAGGATCAAATAACCGAAACAAAATAATTCTCCGCTTTTAGCGGAACAGCAATATGAACGCAATAATATTTACAGCAATCTGGGGTGTACTGATGATGTTGGGCGGAGCTTTTATTAAAAGCAAAAGCACAGCTAAGTACCTGGCGATTTTTGGATTGATATTGATTATTATAACAAACTGTCTGGAACTAAATGCAGGAATGCCGCTTTTTTCAATTGATGTAAAGAATATGCTGGTTATAAACAGTTTTAACCTCACTTTTATAAATGTAGCTTTCGGTTGTACCCTGCTTTACTTTTTATTAAACGGGCGTGACATTGAAAAAGTTGGTGAAAATGTTTCGGAATATTTTGCCCTGATATTTTTTATTTTATCGGGTGTAGCCCTCATTTCCACATTTAATTCATTGTTGATGCTGTTTATCGGTATCGAAATTGTTTCTATACCACTTTATATTTTAACGGGCAGTGATAAGAAAAATTTAAAAAGCAACGAAGCAGCACTCAAATATTTTTTGATGGGAGCTTTTTCCACCGGCATCATGTTGCTGGGTATTGCTTTTTTATACGGGGGAAGTGAAACAGGTTCCTTTTTCATTACTAATATTATTTCAGGAAGCGGTCCTATGCCGGCTATGATAGCTGCAGGACTGGTTTTACTGTTGATATCCATGTCGTTTAAAGTATCGGCTGCGCCTTTCCATTTCTGGACACCCGATGTGTACGACGGGGCACCAACAGTTTTTACTTCTTTTATGGCAACCATTG
>Ga0138256_10004384_pt1 | contig 15013 bp, 11 predicted proteins | sample KNB2016incub_MG_FD_105486 | JGI IMG/M metagenome (GOLD analysis project Ga0138256, IMG submission 105486) | Active sludge microbial communities from wastewater in Klosterneuburg, Austria - KNB2014incub_MG | ecosystem: Engineered > WWTP > Activated sludge > Unclassified | place: Austria... | reverse complement strand
GGTTATTTCCAGGGAGTATATGCTACTGAAACAGCCGGTTTCAATATTAATAAGAGTACAGGAAAGATCAACAGCTATTTAAGCTACCAGTTTACCAACAGAAAAAATTATGAAGAACTAAACAGTGACAGGTTCATCAAAACAGACTCTTCACTACTTGCACAAAGGGCCTATACCACTTACCCGGCCATTAATAATTATATAAGTGCCGGTATTGATATTGCATTCACTAAAAAGTTCAACATTAATTATGACCTGCGGCTTGCCCCAAACAATAACAAAAGCTATGCAGTTAACGGGATAGACATTATCAAGACATCAACACAGGCATTAACCGGAAAAAACCAATCCCAGATTCACAACAGGAATAATTCGATATTCATGGGTAACGAACTTTCCTCTACTTATAAAATAGATTCAATTGGAAGCGAATGGACAGTTGACCTGGAATACAATTATCACAGGAACAACAATACACAGCTTTATTCCAATTACGCTTACCTGCCTGTAAAACCAACCGTACAGGGCGACGGAGCAAACAAAAGCAATAAGCATATTTTTGTTGTGGAATCGGAACTGGTGCTTAAGATGCCCAAAATATTCAATGTGGAAACCGGTTTTAAAATAACTAACAGCAACAGCCATAACAGTGCAGACTATTTTACCGATACGGCAGGAAGCGTAAGGCAGGTGGACAAATATCAAACCAACACATTCAAATACAAGGAAACCATTGGCGCCTTTTACCTCCAAATTGCAAAAACATTCTGGGGCTTTACCTTAAAGCCCGGTCTGCGCCTGGAAACTACGGATATCAGCGGCAGGCAAATCATTCCGAAGGATACCAACTTATCCATTAAACGAACAGATATTTTCCCCTACGTTTATTTGCGGCATGATCTTTTTAAATTATTCGGTACGCAGTTGGTTGGCAATGCCATTTTTCGCAAAAGCATAAGAAGGCCTTATTACGAAGTTTTAAATCCTTACCCAAAATATGTTGACCAGTATTTGTTTGACGTAGGTAACCCCAGGTTAAAACCGCAGTTCACCAGCAATTACGAGGTCAACGTAACTTTTGATAATTTCCCTGTGCTTGCTCTTGGACTTAACCGTACGAAAGATATTTTCAGCAATGTTACTTACCAGGATGATCTTACAAAGATCGCCTACCGCACTTATGACAACCTGGGGAAAAGCAAGGAGTTTTACTTTCGCATCCTTGGCGGCATTCCACCCGGGGGTAAATATTTTTTTTACATAGGTGCACAACATAATTTTATTGAATACCACGGTTTTTATCAAAATCAACCACTGAGTTATAAAAGGGGAAGCTGGATGTTTTTCATGTACCAGGAATTGAAAGCGACTAAAACACTTACAGTGAACATGCAGGGCTTTATGCGCACAAAGGCTCTTCAAAATTTTTACGAGCTGAATACATTTGGCGGCCTGTTTCTTTCCGTCAATAAAAGCATACTGAAGAAAAAAGCAAATATCATTTTTTCTGTGAATGATGCACTGAGGACCAACCATGTTTCATTCAGCCTGAGCCAGGGTAATGTAAGCGCAAAAGGGTCACGGATAAATGATACCCGGAGGTTTGGTATCACTTTGAGATATAATTTTGGGTTGAGCAAGCCAAAGGAAGAAAAGGAGTTTGGCGCCCCGGTTGAAAATTAAACAACGGTTCAGGTAAAATATTTTTCGGCAACTGCAACACTTTCCGGTTTACCCACATCAACAAGCTTATCAGCACTGTGATCATAACCAAGTATGGTGTGTGACGATGCAAGATCCAAATAGGTTTCCACCAAAGAAAATTTCCCGGAATGCTTCATTAAAGAAAATACTTCAGGTTCAAAGACGACAACGCAACTGTAAGCTTTTTCAATTAAGCCCGGTTTGGCTATTGATATTCTTTCTTCACCGGTCTTCGTGTTTCTCCACCCACACAGGCGGTTATTTTCATCAAATAAAAAATACCGGGAGGTTTTCCTGTTAGTAACTGCAAAAGAAACCAGGGGTTTATGATGCTTATGAAATGCAATCAGCTTGCTTAGGTCAAGGTCAGTAAGAATATCCACATTAAGCGTAATGAAAGGTTCTTTTCCTTCAAGTAATTTTCTTGCATTAAATAGACCTCCACCTGTTTCCAATACTTCGCCAGTTTCGTCGCTGAAGATGATATTACTCCCCCATCCTTTATTCTTTTGTACTGCGGTAATGATCTGGTCGGCAAAATGATGCACATTTACTATCACATCGGTAATACCATATTGTTGCAGGTACTCAATATTCCGTTGCAGTAAAGATTTACCATTCACCAATGCCAGCGCCTTGGGGTGCAGATTGGTCCATGGTTTGAACCGGGTGCCGAGGCCGGCTGCAAAGATCATTGCTTTTAAATGGCTCATAGTTGATTGTTCATGGTTCATAGCAGCTCACAGCGAATCACGAAGTTTAGTAATCATTTTACATAATATCTCATACTCATTGTAGTACTTTCTAAATTCCGTATCATTAATATACTTCCTTGTCTCAGATATAAACAAACATGAAACTACTTCAATTGCAGAACGTAATGATATACCAAGAAACCGTTTAAATTCTGCTTTTGATTGACCAGTACTACCTTCCGCAATATTTAAAACTACGGAGTCAGCCGCTCTTTTCATTTGAGAAGATAAACTATATAACTCTTCCCTTGGAAAGCTTTTAACCAACATGTCAATTTCATTACTTAATCTTAGTCCAAGTCGCCAAACTTTCAGTTCTTCAAATCTAAATGCCATATTAAATAGTATTGGTTTACTATGACCTATTAACCATGAACTATGAACTGTTCTTCTCCCAGTGGTCTTTATTGGTATGTGTTAACTGAATTTTTACTTTGAACTTATTCCGGAGATGCCGGGCCAACGCTTCTGCTGCATATACACTCCTGTGTTGGCCGCCTGTGCAGCCAAAATTTATCATCAGGCTATTGAATCCTCTTTTTATGTAATCAGTTACTGAAATGTCGATAACGCTGAAAACACCGTTCAAAAAAGTAAGCATATCTGTCTGTTGTTCCAGGAAATCTTTGACCGGTTTATCAAGCCCGTTTTGTGTTTTATACACTTCAATCCTGCCTGGGTTCAAAATGCCCCGCATGTCAAATACGTAACCGCCTCCATTATCAGAGATGTCCGGGGGGATACCTTTTTTGTAAGAGAAGCTGTTGATGGTAACAACCAATGATGTTTCCGGTGTAGCTTGTATGGGCGTGAATTCCTGTATCACTTCATCGCTGATGCATATCTCCAGTACTTTTTTAAACTCAGGCACCGCTATACCCACATTTTGATTATTGACAAACCATTTTAAATTCTGTAAAGCCAATGGTATGCTTGTTAAGAATTGAGCTTTGCGCTCAAACAAACCCCGGAAGCCATACGCACCTAACACCTGAAGCAAACGTATCAACACATAACCATTGTACTGGCTGCGGAAAGTCTCCCTATCAATAGGTTCATCAATAATTTTTTCAAAAGAGCCCATATAATCTTCCAGCAGGAATTGTTTCCAGTCATCAGGTAAATTGGCCCTTGCCTGCCATAACAAAGAAGCCACATCATATTGCGGTGCCCCCTTCATGCCACCCTGGTAATCTATAAAGTGTACATTATTATCCGGTGTTACCATTATGTTACGGCTTTGAAAATCCCGGAACATAAAATATTTGTACTCGGTATGCGACAGGTAATTACTCAATGCTTCAAAATCATCCAGCAGTTTTTGTTTATCGTAAGGCCGGCGCAAAGCATCTAAAAAATAATATTTAAAATATAACAGGTCGGCCAGGATAGCCTGTTTACCAAAAGAAGTATTGGTCAGGCATTTTTTATAATCAAGCCCTTCGTGCCCTTTTACCTGCAGTAATACCAGCTGCTGCAAACTTTTTTTATAAAGATCGTACACTTCAGCAGTGAAGCCCTTTTCCTCCAGGTTATTCAGCAGGGATGTATCGCCAAAGTCTTCCTGTAAGTAAATATTTTTTTCGGTATTGATACAAAATATTTCCGGCGTAGCCAGTTGCTTTTTCCTGAAGTGTTTAGAAAAATAAATAAAGGACTCATTTTCTTTGAGGTTAGCGCCATATGTGGCAATAAATGTTTTGTCTGAAGTATGAATACGAAAGTAATGCCGCTCGCTGCCGGCCTGGGGGAGTTTGTCTATAGCAGTGATGGGTTCTTTGCTGAATTGCTCAAATAATTTTTCTATTTCTTCTTTTACCGATTGCATACTTGCTTACTTGTCGGTAAAAATAGAATATTTATGTTATAGATTTAAAAGAAGCTTATTCCAAAAAAAGAATTCGAGTTCTTTCACTGGGGCCTTTTGTTTTCAAAGGAGCGTTGTTTACCAATGAACTTCATCCAGCTCTACAATACCATACTGGTTATCCAAATCAAATAATTTTACCTCCATTTCCATATTCTCCTTTTGAAAATTTTTAAATACAACCACCCTGATAAACATTGGTACATTGCCCGGATGGGAGTAGCCATAATTATAGGCATTTACTTTTATCCCATACCTGCCTTGAACGGCATCTTTAATTGCATATTCGCTAACGCCATTCCCATTCCAGTAATTATTCAACAGGCGGCCCCCGTTTAAGGTATTCTCATTTATATAACTGCATATGGCTTTTTTAGGTTCAGTAATCTGCAGAAGATTGGTTCTAATATAATTACTTTCTACCGTCATCCTTAAATCTACCGGCAATGATCTAACCAGGTTCTGATTTATATAGGGAAAATCAAAATTATTTCTATGCATGGTAATAATTGCATTCATCTCAGTAAGGGCAATTTCCTTAATATTATTATATGAGTCTTCGCTGACAGGTGCAGTAATTATTGAATAGTATGTTTTAACAGAGGTTTCGTAATTCTTATTTTGAAAGTACGCCAATGCCAGGTTTCTTTTTATCAGTATATTATTTTCATCTGTACTTAGAAGCCCTTTATACACTTTAATAGCTTTATCAAAATCTTTCCATTTTTCATACATATAAGCTGTCAGCATTAAGCCATGAGTACTTCCGTTACATAATTCAATAGCAGTGTAGAGTATTTGATGTGCATGTTTCCTATCTCCCTTTTCAAAAAAATAATCTGCCATCTCAAAATGAAAGCTAATATTTCTGTCATTTCCTATAGCTAATTCCAGGTATTTATCCCAGCGTTCAGAGGAAAGTGCTTTTGCAATCTCCTGCATATAGTCTGCATCTTCAATGCTGCTCAATTTATAGGCGGTCCAGGTAGTAGAATAACCATATGATCGCTTCGCTTTTTTTGATGTGACTACAAATGCACCATTCGACCCGTCAGGGCCAAAGATGGCTGCAGCAGCAGGCCCCTGCAATAAAGTAACATCTTCAATGTCATCTGTATTTATATCGTCTGCGGCAACTCTTGTACCATCCAATACATACAATATCCCCGTACTTCCGCTAAGTGAGTTCACTCCATGCAAGCGTATTGCACCTGTACTGCTCAATTTTGCACCGGACTGGCCACGAAGCTGAATACCTGCCACTTTACCTGCCAGCGCTTCATTTATATTTGTATTACGGATTGTGTTTAGTTGCTCAGAATATATGAACTGCGTATTAGTGGTTGATATTTTTAGACTACGCCTTACACCATAGCCACCTGAAACTACAACTTCTTTTAAATTACTCGTTGCCCCATTAAAATTAGTTTGCAATCCAGAGGAAGAAGTGATAAAATCGTTCTTGGCAGATGCGGAATTTTCAGTATTGGCAACATTTTGAGGATTTGGTAAGGGTTTACTAAGGTCAATCAATATTTCATTTTTATCCCACCATGTAATTCTTTTGTTATAAACATTTACAACAGATTCCAAAGCATCCTGTTCTGTAAATGTTTTAAGAGCGGCTATTTTATATTCAGACCTATATACATAATTCATCTCCGCACATTTTTCCTCCAATTCTTTCGGTGGGGCTATGTTGTATTTAATATAATCTTCTATTCTTTCCAATACAAGAAATGAAGTTTGTGGTGTAACCACCTTTTCAGTAAGTCCGAATATGATCATGTTCTGCCATCCATAATATCTTTCGTTACCATACATTAAAGAGTCATATGCTTTAAGCATTCTCATATTTTTGTATGAGACATCATCACAATTCTCACCAGGAGTTAAAAAATAATTTGCAGATCTATATATTACACTGTTATTACCATAAATTAATTCCAGGTTCTCCTGCCTATCAATAGTTCCACTTAATAAAATACTGCTGCCTAGTTTTATTGGAAACCCTTCGTTAATTCTTACATTTTTTGCATTGTACTTGAACAGGAAGTTTTCGACTGTATCCATTCTATTTACCGCATCTTTAACTGCAGTAGAATATAGGTCTATGATAGATCCCCCGGTACTGCCAGCTATCGAATATAATTTATTGTAATTACTAAAATAGTTATAATTATTAGGATAAATATAACTTGATACTATACAGTAAACAGGTACTGTTCCCAGCCTTGGTTGAGCCTTTCCAATTGAATTTATTCCATCAGAAAAAAGTAAGACAGCATCTGCCAGCACATTATTGAAATTAAGGTTACCAAGTTCTGTTGCACCGGCATATTCATAATTGAGCAGATAGTAATGTATTGTATTAAAACTATCTTTCTCCCTGTTAAACACAATTACACCCTGTAACTCTTGGTTAAAAAGAATAATATTGGTCTTGCCAATTTGGTTTTCCGAAATATATTTTTCAAGGAAATCAAGTTCCTTTTTTAAATTTCTTTCTTTGCCCGATAAGGAGACATCCCAATAAACATTTATGGATTTTGGTTTAGTTAAGTAATATTTCGAGACTGTTGGATATACTCGCATTAAAAAATGTGGCTTATCATTATCCCGGGTAACGCATATTTGAGGCTGTTCCGTAAACTGGCTAATAGAAAATGAGATAGGTTTATTTAAAATAATATTTTTTGCTTGCCATGTTAATAGTGCAGCGTTATTTTTCATATTAAATAATTGATTTTCTAAAAGGCCCTTATTTACATAAGGAATGGAAGCCGGGGTATTAATTTTTATATCCAAGCTGAAGTCAGCAGTATTGTCAACAAATTTTAGAGGAAGATTATAAATAAGTTTTGAATTTTCTTCCTCCATCATTTGCGTAATAGTAAATTTAATTTTACGGCTGCTTTTTGCCGCTATGGGATAAATACGAATACTGTATTGGTTTTGCCAGTTCATCTGTAAAATAGCGGGGTCAATCTTTTTACCAACAATTGCACTGTAAGCTCGGTTTGCTTTCCATCTTTCTTCAATGCTTCCTTCCCTGTACTTACCGTTTAATTCAAGCTGAAAGTTTGTAATAACCTGGCCTCTTTTCAATTCAAAACCCCGATAACCCTCAACCTCCTGTTCTTTGGGATTATAAAATTCCATCTCCACAATTGTAGTAGCAATAAAGGAATTTGCATCTATTGAGATGTTACAACTTTTTAACTGTACAGCCTGGTCAAATAATTTTTGTTGCGCTTTACTTTCTTTCTTAGATATTAATATAAAAAGGAGGAGGAGGAATATTTTCTGCATAAACTGTTTTTTACAGGATGCAAAAAGAAATATTTTTACATAATAAAAAATTAAAACAATCTCCCCTGCTCTCCGGGCACTCTGAATTTGCTTCTGTCCAGGCTCCATTCTTCGGCATTCATGCCGTAGAGCTTACCATATTTTTTATACTGTTGCTGCACCATCTGCGCAATACTCCCTTCACCACGCATACGAACACCCCAGCGGGTGTCGTTTACTTTCCCATCATGGCTTTGCTCAATTAAGTGCCACACTTTATCAGCCCGGTCCGGAAAATTCTTATACAGCCAGTCGTGAAATAAAAATTTAATGGCCCCATTTAAGCGAATGAAAGTGTAAGCAGTAAAAGTAGCGCCGTTATCTGCTGCTGCTTTCATGATCCGTTGCATCTCGTGTTCATTCAGTCCGGGTATCATGGGTCCCATCATAATACCCATGCGTACACCTGCACTGCTGAGTTCATTGATCACTTTTAGTTTTTGTTTGGCAGTTGTTGTTCTCGGCTCCATTGTTCTGCGCAGGTCTTCATTGAACGACGTGATAGACACCATGGCAGAAACGATTCGTTTCTTTCCCATTTCCTGCAACACATCTTTGTCTTTCAGTATCCATGAATTTTTGGTAAGAATACCCACCGGTTGGTTGAATTCATTGCATACTTCCAGCAAGCCCCTTGTCAAACGAAAGGTTTGCTCGGCCGGTTGGTAGCAATCGGTATTACCGCTAAGCATAATGGGTGTAGCGTTCCATTTTGGGTGCATTAAAAATTTACGCAGCAGTTGTGGTGCATTTTTCTTTACCAGTATCTTTTGTTCAAAGTCGAGACCGGCGCTGTAGCCCCAGTACTCATGCACATTACGGGCATAGCAGTAAATACAACCGTGTTCACAACCGGCATAGGGATTCATGCTGTAGCTCATACCCACATCGGGGCTTTCTACTTTGTTTACAATCGTTTTCGGATGTGTTTCTATGTATTGTGTTTGCAGATTGGTCTCTTCCCAGTCATCAATGGCTTCAATATGCTCTTTCGTTTTCTCATCTTTCAGAAAACGGTTCTTTGTATTGATCTGTGCACCCCGGCCGGCTTTATACTGAACTGTTTCCTGCTGATCGGCAACTTTTACTTTATAGTGATCCTGTTTTAATTTTTCATTCATTGTATTTTAACCACAAGGGACACGAAGTTTTTCACGAAGCACACAAAGGGTCCCCTGCGGACTATTATTAACTTTATGTTCTTCCTGACCTGAATTAACCAAACAACTCTCCCTGTTTTGTTCCTGAGGGCAGGTTCTGGAATTCGAATCGTCTTGCGATCTCGTATTTCATTTCACCAACAGGGCGCTTTAATAACAACATGCCATCAGCAATGAACCTGCCCGTAAAATGCTTATGACTGTATTCCAGCCAGCCCTGTTCATATTGCCAGGGCTGCAGCTTTCGTGCAATGGTCAGGTGGGGCTCCAGGATAAAATGTGGTTTATTATCATCGTTGATCTTCATGAGCCTTTGTGCTTCTGTTCTTATCATTTTTACAAGATCCTGTATGGGAACTTTTGATGTTATATTGATGTAGATAGTATGAGAAGGGAAGCTGCCATAATCTTTCAATTCCACTTTTATCGGGTGATAACCCATGGCGATCATTTCGAGCCTGTTCAATATTCTTTCTTCTGCAATACCATATTGCAGGAAATTCACCAGCGTTATATGTGGTTTGCCCCACCTGGTATGGGCAGATTGATATTTTTCGGCAAACTCAGTTTTTACCTTCAAAATCTTATTCCACAACTCCTCATGTGGTTGCAATACCAGCAGGTATTCAACAACTTTATACCCGGGTATAAGATCAGAGACAACCAGTCTCTGTTTGGGCGGTGGTGGAGGCGCTAGGATCGGTCTTGTTCGCTCTTTTGACAAGGTTTTTTCCATAAATAATTGTTTTTTCAAATTTTTATTCCTAATTTTATTAGTATAAATATACTAATTTATTTAGTTTTACAAAAATATTTTTATGGACGGGGAACAATTTTACAGTCCTGCCTATAAGGGCAGCAAGCAATACACACAACAGGAAATAAAGACCGCCAATGCTACCGGCTTTGGCGCTGCAGCCGATGACTATATGGAACGGGGTATTGACCTGAATGAACAGCTCATTCGCAATAAGCCGGCGACTTTCTTCTTCCGTATGAAAGGCGATGCAATGACAGAGGCCGGGATTTTCGACAATGACGTACTTATTGTGGACCGTTCTTTGAAACTGGTAAATGGAAAGATCATCGTAGCTGTATTAAATGGCGAGTTGATGGTGAGGCGTTATCACAAGAATTTTTCATCATCATTCCTGGTTCCGGAAAACAGCCGCTATAAAACGATCAACCTGGAAGAGTTCAGCGATTTTATGTTGTGGGGAGTGGTGATATATGCGATAAGAAGTCTAGAGTAACCCCGTCAGCGGTTGCAAACCCTGACGGCGGTTCAAGATAACATCTTAAAATATTATGACAATGGATACACAACCATTACTTGAAGGAGAGTACTTCCATATTTACAACCGTGGGGTAAATAGTGAAGATATTTTTATAGAGCCCCGCAACTACGATTATTTTTTGCAACAGTATAATCTTTATTGTTCTAAGGTATTAGAAACATTGGCCTATGCTTTGTTGAAGAATCATTTCCATTTGTTGGTGTATATAAAGCCAAATGCTGAAGTGCCAAGATATGATGGCCACGGCACTATCAGGCTGAATGCTTCAAGGCAGTTGGGACATTTTTTCAATTCATATGCCCAATCCGTGAATAAAGCATTCAAACGTACAGGACCTTTATTCGAATCACCTTTCGAAAGGAAACTGATCTCTGATGATTCTTATCTTACTTCCATGATCTATTACTGTCATTATAACCCGCAGTTACATGAATTTGTGGATGATTTTAAGGATTGGCCTTTTACTTCTTATCATTCTGTCATTGCCAATGATAACAGCATCGTGGCATCTCAGAAAGTACTTGAGTGGTTCGGTGGCAAAACAGCATTTGAGAAAACACACGAGAGAAGACATCAGAGAGCAGAAAGATTTCTTATAGAATGATTCGTAACCGCCGACGAGGTTAAAAACCGTCGTCGGGGTTTCCCGGGGGATTTTAATACCAGTTCATGAAAGCAATTGTAGATTGTAACAACTTCTATTGTTCCTGCGAACGCCTGTTTCAGCCAAACCTGGACAAGAAGCCAGTTGTGGTATTGAGCAATAACGACGGCTGCATTATTTCCCGAAGCGACGAAGCAAAGAAGCTGGGCGTGGCAATGGCAGGGCCTTATTTTCAGGCAAAGCCATTGATACAAAAACATGATGTTGCCACTTTTTCCTCCAACTACAATTTATATGGTGACCTGAGCTGGCGGGTAATGGAAACCCTACGGATGATGCTGGGCAAAAACAAAGTGGAAGTATATTCCGTAGATGAATGTTTCCTGGACCTCAACGGGTTTACTGAAAAAGAGCTGCATCAACTGGCCCTGGAAATAAGAGAAACCGTAGAACGTTGGACAGGTATTAAAGTATCTGTCGGTGTTGCCTCCACAAAAGTATTATGCAAGGTTGCCAATCATCTTGCCAAAAAAAATAAAGACACTACCAATTGTGTGGTCGTATTGGACAGTCCTGAAAAAATTACAACCGCATTACAAAAGACCCCGGTTGAAGACATTTGGGGTGTGGGCAGGCAATATGCGGCAAAGCTAAAATACGGATGGAATGTTCACACTGCATTTGAATTAAGTAACCTGAGTCCTGAGTTCGGGCATAAATTTCTTGGTGGTGTTGTTGGTGTCCGCCTTATAAAAGAACTCCGGGGAGAATCAACTATAGATATGGAAGATGAGTTGGTGAACAAGAAGATGATCGCTACCACCCGTATGTTTGGAAACCCGGTTGGTAATATAATTGATATAAAAGAGGCTGTGGCAACTTACACTTCGAGGGCGGCAGAAAAATTACGCAGGCAATATAGTGCAGCGAAAATTGTAAGTGTTTTTGTAGTAACAAAGGAGCAGGACCATATGCTTAACTTTAAAAAACATGGTACCATCAGTACCTTTACCACATTACCTGCTGCTACTTCATTTACCAATGAACTAATAAAACCCGCTGTTGAATTAGTTGATCAATTATACGAAAAAGGACAACTGTATAAGAAAGCCGGTGTAATGCTGAGTGGCATTGTACCGGATGGTTCCATACAGGGCAATTTATTTATACCCGAAACCAACAACTGCGGCAGAAAGCTTATGAATATGATAGACAATATCAATTTCAGTCAGCGGGATGACGTGCTGAAATTTGCTACCAGTGGCACGACAAGAGACTGGAAGATGAGGCAAGAGCTAAGAAGCCCGAGATACACTACACGCTGGAATGAATTGTTTGAAGTACATTAATCGAATAACCCTGTCTGAGTACCTCCCTCTATAAACTTAGGCTTTATCAGGTTCAACCCAAGTTCTTTATTCATTTTATCAACCAGGTAAACAGTTAGCTCCGGCGAAGTGGCTTCATCATGCATATGCATAAAGAAGTATAATTCCTCTATTCCTTTATCTAGCCAGTTTTTCATTCGCTTTACCCAAACATCAATGCGGGTGTAATCAGATTTATGCAAACTGTTGCCCACATAGCGAATAAAAGTTTTGGGCAAGGTAAGATGCATGTGAGCACAGTCTCTTCTCCCGGCAGTATCTGTGATCACGGCGCCAATGTTCATTTCTTTGAATTTGAAAAATAACTCTTCTGTCAGTTCCGGTTTTTTGAACCAGTCAGGGTGCCTTACTTCCATGAAGAACTGCAGGTCGGTTGGCAATGATTTCAGAAACTCAAATAGTTCCTCTTTGCGTTTCGGTGAAAACGCTTCACTTACCTGTATGAATATCGGGCCGAGGTATTCTTCAAAAGCGATGATGCCACGAAAAAATTCATTGGTAATAAAATTCTTCCCTTTCAGGCTTCCCCGGTGGGTGATACCCTGGTACATCTTTGGACAGAATTTAAAATCCCTTCCGGCTGCTTTGGCCGTCCATTTCCTGATTCCTGCATCGCCATACACTTTATAATGCGTGGCATTCAGCTCAATGCTGTTATAATGGTTCACATAATGATCCAGGAAATCTTTTTCCTTTGTCCTGGGCGGATATATTTTTCCTACCCATTCCGTTCTGCCCCATTTGGCACAACCCACATATACTTTGGGATTCTTCGCCGGTTTGCCTTTTAAAACAACTTTATTAAAAGCAGGGTCTGCCGGGAGGGAGAAATCAATTTTATCCATATCCGCTTCCGGAACTCTTCCAAAATCCATAGCCTTATTTTTATTTGAACAATAAAAGTAATGCCTTGTTTCTAAACCCTGCTGCCTCAAATCCTTTAAATTTGCAGTCACTATAAATTGGTATGACAGCAGAGAATAAAAAGACCTGTGCGGTTATCGGCGCCGGGGTGTCGGGGCTTGCAGCAGCTATCCGCATGCACAACAAAGGATATAAAGTGACCGTATTAGAAGCCAACCCTTTCCCCGGGGGGAAATGCTCCAGCGAATCAAAGGATGGTTATCGTTTCGATATGGGCCCATCGGTCTTTACCATGCCCCATTATGTTGATGAACTTTTTGTTCAATCTGGTAAAAACCCAAGAAATCATTTCAATTATATAAAGCTCGACCCTGTTTACCGATATTTTTTTGAAGACGGTACCATGCTGGATGCCTGGCATGGGAAGGAAAAGTTTGCTGAACAAATTGCAGCCAGGACAAACGAAAAGAAAGAAGACATCATTCGTTACCTGCAAAAAACAAAAACAGTTTACGACCTTACCGAAGAAGTGTTCCTCCAGAATTCATTGCACAAGTTGAAGAACTTTTTTACCTGGCCCGTATTTCGTGGTTTCCTAAACTTCGGAAAGATAGGTGCATTCGACACTATGAATGGAAATAATCAAAAAGCATTCAAAGATCCAAGGCTGGTAAGAATATTCAACCGCTATGCCACCTATAATGGTTCCAGCCCTTACTTAGCCCCTGCTACACTGAATGTGATCGCACATGTAGAGATCATGAAGGGTGCTTATTATCCCGAAGGTGGTATGGTAAGCATCACCCGTTCACTTGCCAAACTGGGAGAAGATATCGGTGTCCAATTCAACTATTCAACTCCTGTACAAGAAATAATCATTGAAAACAAAAAAGCTGTTGGTATCAGAACTGATAAAGGAACGGAACGTTTCGATGTCATCATCAGCAATATGGATGTGTACAACAGCTATAAAAAACTAATGCCAGCCGTAAAGCGACCGGTAAAAACGCTTGATCAGCCAAAGTCAAGTTCGGGCATCATCTTTTACTGGGGAATAAAGAAAGAATTCAAACAACTGGGTCTGCATAATATTTTCTTTGCTGATAATTATGAAGAAGAGTTTAATACCATCTTCAGCAAGAAAAAGATCTATCACGATCCTACTATCTATGTAAATATTACCAGCAAACATACTCCTGATGACGCACCTCCTGGTTGTGAGAACTGGTTTGCCTTCATCAATGTTCCCAATAACCAGGGGCAGGATTGGGATGCATTCATCGCTGAAGCGAGAGAGAACATGATTCAAAAATGCAACCGGATACTGAAAACCGATATCCGTCCGCTGATCGAATCGGAAATGGTATTTGACCCCAGGGTTATTGAAAGCCGTACTTCAAGTGCATTCGGTGCCATCTACGGCAATAGTTCCAATAATAAGTTTGCAGCCTTTTTACGTCACGCTAATTTCTCAAAGGATATAAAAAATCTTTATTTCTGCGGAGGCAGTGTTCACCCGGGGCCAAGCATTCCGCTTTGTCTTTTATCAGCCAGGATCACAACCAATCTCATCAAATAAATTATTGGCAGCGGGGACCGATTAGGTTAAATTTGCACGGTTTATCAAAACAGGCATGAGCGCCGGGTTTTATACAATGAGCAATACGCCGATCATAGAGACAAAGGATCTCACCAAGACATTTAAGAATGCTAACGAGCCTGCAGTGAACGGCATCTCTCTTTCTATAAGCCGCAACGAGATCTTCGGATTGCTTGGCCCCAATGGTGCCGGCAAGACAACCATTATCTCCATCCTTTGCGGATTGTTTCCACCCAGCAGCGGAAAGATTATGATCAATGGAAAGGATTTTCATACAGAGCCGGAACAGATCAAGAAGATCATCGGCATTGTACCGCAGGATATTGCTCTCTATCCCACCCTTAATGCAACAGAGAACCTGGAGTTTTATGGCAGCATGTATGGGCTTCATGGAAAAGAACTGAAAGATAAAATTGAAAACT
>Ga0138256_10004383_pt1 | contig 15016 bp, 13 predicted proteins | sample KNB2016incub_MG_FD_105486 | JGI IMG/M metagenome (GOLD analysis project Ga0138256, IMG submission 105486) | Active sludge microbial communities from wastewater in Klosterneuburg, Austria - KNB2014incub_MG | ecosystem: Engineered > WWTP > Activated sludge > Unclassified | place: Austria... | reverse complement strand
TACACCGTTCGCGCCCGTGTTTCGGAAGGTCTGAACGTCGCCACCGCGACCAAGACCGGCGTGTCCGAGACCCGTCTGTCGACCGGTACCTTCCCGACCACCAACGCGACCGCGGGCGTCAGCTCGACGATCACGTCCACGTACGTGTCGGGCGTGACTGTCGGTGCCGCTGGCACCATCCTGATCGTCTACAACGCTGCCGCCGGCAAGATTCCCGAGCTGCAGGCCGCCAATTCGATCATCCTGGTCCCGACGTTCACCAACGGCACCGTGCGCTGGGAGTGCAATACCGGTTCGGTCGTGTCGAAGTTCCGTCCGGCCCGTTGCCGCCCGTAAGCGGTTCTGGTCGCACAGCGTCACCGAGCCCCGGCCTTGGCCGGGGCTTTTTTTTGGCACGCCCCATGCATCCCAAGATTGGGAGCGGCGAGCATGCGAAGCGTCGCAATGGCCTATTCGATCCGGCACCGCAACTGGGGGTCACCATGCGACGCACTGCTGGATTCACCCTGATCGAACTCATGATCGTGATCGCGATCCTAGGGATCCTGCTCGCGATCGCGATTCCCGCGTACAGCGACTACACCGTGCGTGCCCGGGTCAGCGAAGGCCTGAACCTGGTGACCGGGGCCAAGGGCCAAGTGTCCGAGACGCGCCTGAGCACCGGCTCCTTTCCCACGACCAATCCTACTGCCGGCATGGCCGACACGATCGCGAGCACCTACGTGAACTCCGTCACGGTCGGGGCGGACGGAACGATCCTTATCACCTACAACAACGGCAGCGGTCGCATCCCCGAGCTGGGATCGGATAACACGTTGGTGATGGTGCCGACGTTCACCGACGGCACGGTGCGCTGGGAGTGCGACCAAGGTTCTGTAGTAGCCAAGTTCCGTCCGGCCCGCTGCCGCTAGGCAAGCCTGCATGCTAGGGTCCGGACTGGTGAGTCCGGACAGGTATTTCGCGTGGGTGCAAACGTTCGTCAGGCAGGGCTCGCGGCAACACTGATCGTCGTTGCTGCATGCGCTTTCTTGCCCGGTGTGCCCGGCAATTTCCAACTCGACGACCTCGAGAATCTCGCGCCAGTCCAACGACTCGTCGCGGGTGACGTAACTTGGTCGTACGCGGTGTTCAGCAATCGCTCCGGCATGCTGGGACGACCAGTCGCGATGGCCAGCTTCGCCGCTAACGCACTTGCGACTGGCTTGGCGGTTGCGCCCTTCCGTTTGGTAAACATCGCGCTGCACGCGCTGTGCGGACTGCTGGCCTGGCGCCTCGTGGTGCGTGTGCTGGCTGTTGACCCTACGCTGCATCGTGTCAGTCGGTGGGTCGCCCCCGCGATCGCCATGGCCTGGGTCTTGTTGCCAATCCACGTCAGCACGGTGCTCTACGTCGTGCAGCGCATGGCGATACTCAGCGCGCTATTCACCCTGCTGGCACTTGGGGCCTATCTCGCGGGCCGCGAGAGACTGCAGGAAGGCCAGCGTCACGGCTGGATCATGCTTTTCCTGATGTTCCCAGTGTGTGCGGCACTTGCGGCGCTGTCGAAGGAAAACGGACTGCTTGCACCGCTGCTTGCGCTCGCTTTGGAAGTCGGCTGCTTCGGCTTGGCGCAACGACGACCACCAGCAATCAAGATCTTCCACATTGCGTTCGTCGGCATGCCGGCGCTGTTGGCGATCACCTGGCTCGCCTGGAATCCGGACGTCGTCACTGCCGGATACACCAGTCGAGACTTCACCCTGACCGAGCGCCTTCTGACCCAGCCACGCGTGCTCTGGGACTATGTGCGCAGCATACTGCTCCCGGTAGGCGCGACGCTGGGCGTGGTGCAAGACGACTACCCGTTGTCGCGGTCGCTGCTCGATCCTCCAGCGACACTGGTCGCGATTCTGGCGTGGGTCGCCGTGCTGTGGGTCGCGCTGAGCAGGGCCGGACGGCAGCCGGCGTTGTCGGCCGGAGTCCTGCTCTTCCTTGCCGGCCACGCCATGGAGTCGACACTGTGGCCACTTGAGATCCGCTTCGACCATCGAAACTACCTGCCGGCGCTGGGCGTGTTACTGGCGACGGCGGGTGCGGTAAGCGGGCTTCTGCGACACTTGGTACCGCACCGAACGCAGGCGTTCTCGCTTGCTGGGCAGAGCCTGCTTGCCTGCATGCTGGCTTCGTATGCTTTCGCGACAAGCGCACGCGCATTGCTGTGGTCGGACGAGGTCGCGCTCTATCGGCAACTGGCCGAGACACGACCCAACTCGCACCGCTTGCAGGCAATCCTTGCGGCGCGTGCGATGGAGGTCGGTGATCTCGCGGGCGCTCTTGGCCATATCGATGCCGCAGAGGGCCTGCAGCCTTCCGACCCGCTGGCGCCCGCCGCGTGGAGGGTGCTCGCCTATTGCGTCACCGGCACGCCGGTGCCGGGCGAACTGGTGGCCCGCGTCGGACAGGTCGACCCGGGACGCCTGAGCTTGCCGGCCATGAAGGCGATCGACCTGGTGACGGGTCGCGCGGAACCGGGGGACTGTCCGGGTCTGGACCGGCAGTCGCTGGCGGATGCATTAGCGGGCGTGCTCGCGAGTACCTCGGCAAGAGCCACAGATCACGGGGTCTGGCGCGTACGGTACTACCAGGCGCGCCTGCTCGCTGCGGAGTCTCTCTGGCCGGAGGCGATCGCAGCCGCGCAGCAGGCATGGCGCGATAGCGCATACAACAGCGGTGTCGGTGTGCTCCTGTTCCAACTCAACGCCAGTGCCGGCGACAAGGCAGCATGCCGCGAGGTACTAGAACGACTGCGGCGCGACGCGGATCCACGCGATCTTGCATTGGCGAATGCCATTACCAAGTTCCAGTCCTTCGTCGATTCGTGAGAGTAGCGGCACAAGCCAGCAAGAGCCCGCCGGACGCGAGGTTGCGCGACTGCCGACGACGGCTGCTGTTCGCAGTCTTCAGGTGTCGCGGCGAATCGGCACCAATCGCCTACGTGTCGGCATCGAGCGTCGTTGATCCCATGAGTTCCGCACCATGAAGAACTTCGCGTCGCCAGAGGCAGTGCCATTCGCGCAGGTACTGGCTACCTCGCTGCCAGCTATCGCCGTGCTCCTACCGTGGATATGGTGGATTCTGGAGGCACTGCCCGCGCTGGGCACATTCTCGGATTCGATTGATTACCTGGTCCTGAGCGAGTACTACTCGCGACACTTCCGCGACGTGGTTCCGCAATACGCAGTGGCCTTCTTCGGGCAATCGCGATTCCCGCCGCTGTTTCCACTCGCACTGGCCGCGGTCGACGCGTCGCCACTCAATCTCCAGCCGGCGCTGCTGCTCAGTGGCGCGTTCGCCATACTGGCCGTAGTGGCGACGTCGGCCTGGTACGTCACCGAGATCCGACCGACGTGGGTATCCGCATTGCTGGTGCTGGTCGGCACCGCCGCCGCGGCGCCGATGTTGCAGTTGATAAATCCGGTATCCGAGCCATTCATGCAGATGCTGCTGATGCCGGCTTTCATCCTAGCCGCGCGACGGCCCCGGCCGGGGTCGTCGCTCATCGTGCTCGCTGCACTGGTCGGCTTGATTCCCTTGGCCCGCATGGCCGGCGTCGCGCTGGTGGCGGCATTCGTCATCTGGCTGATCCGGCGCAGCGATGTGCCGCGCCGGCAAGGGCTGCTGTACGCGGTGGTTGCGCTTCTTCCCGCTAGCGCCTGGCTCGGCTATCGCAGCCTGCTTCCGATCGAAGAGTCCTATGTCGCTTCATTGAGCGCACAACGCATGCTCGATGCGTTTGGCGGATGGCTCGGCCTGTTGTCTCAACCCCTCAACCTGCTGAGCGGACTGGCCTCCGTGTTCGATCCCTTGCTCGGTCCGCTGGCGTGGGCCGGCGCCACCCTGGTCGTGATCCTGGCCGTGCTCGCACTGCCGAGCCGCCTCCGCAGCAACTCGCTCGATGCCTGGTACACGATGGCCTACGTCGGCTTGGTCCTGATCTGGCCCTATCCCGCGGAAGCCACGCGCTTGATGTCGGCGATCTTGCCTGTCGTCCTGCTCCAGGCATGGAACGGCGCGAGTCTGGTGGCGACGGCCGGCGCTGGCCGCGCGTGGTCGACGCGCCAATGGCCCGCGCTTTTCGCCGTGGCCTGGGTCATAGCCTGCATGCCCGCCTGGTGGCACATCGTGCATCGTGCGAGTCTGCCGATCGATCCGGATCTGGAGCGCTATCGCCGCTCACCGGCCTACTTCATGTCCGAGTCTGACGAGCTCGCGATCGCCGGCACAGGAGCGTGGGCGCGAATCGTCGCGATGGCAGAAGAGTTGCCGCAGGTCGTGCCACGCAACGACTGCGTTTACACCTTCTTCCCCGCGATGATCTGGGTCCTTAGCGGACAACGGACGCGCGTCAAGCCGATTCCGTCGGACGTGGCGCGAGGCCGGATGTCACTCGATCAGCTGCGGGACTGTCGCTTCCTGATGCCGGTGAATACCAGCAGCGCGCAAACCGGCGTGCCGCCGCTATACCCTTTGGATGCGCTAAGGGACCGTACCCGCCCGGTACTCAAGTCGGAGTTCGCGTTTCGCGATGGGCGCGTCGTGGCAGCGGTCCTGCTTGAGCGGACCGATCTCGGCCGCCATGATGACTAGGCACGCGCGCCCGCGGCTGCCTGCGAGACTGCGTGTCGGCCCAGCTCTGCGCACTTAACCTCGCAGCAGCATCGCTGATCGCGCTGCTTTGCCGGGGTTGCCCAGTCCTCACGCCTGCGCGCCAACGCGCTCGACGCCTGGTTGGTGCCGATCCATGCCGGTTTGGTGGCGACCTGGCCGCATCCGGCAGAGGCGCTGCGCCTCATTCCGGTGCTGGTGCTGGTGCTGGTACAGATGCTCTGGGCTTGGAGTGGCGCGGCGCAACCGGTGACAACGGTAGATCGCTCCACGTTTCTTGAGCTGCATGGAAGTCCACTGGTTGCAGCACTGATTGTCCTCGCGTGCACACCGGGTGGGCGGCCCTTCATGCAACGCACACGATCGCCAGTCGCCCGGGCGCTGGAGCCCTACCGCCGTTCACCGGTATACTTCATCGTGAAGACCAACGCCCTCGCTATCGACGGCGCGGAGTGTTTGGCGCGCATCGCAGCAATGGCGGCGGCACTGCCGAAGGTCGTGCGTAGCACTGACTGTGTCCACACGGTGTTCCCGGCCATGACCTGCCTGCAGGGTGGGAAGCACACTCGCGCTAGGGCCCTCACCTTGTATGACGCGGATGGCCACCATTCACCCCAGTCCTCGACGGAATTCCGCTTCTTCATGGCACTGAAGCTACGCAGCCTTCAATCTGGCGTGACACCCTCGCTCTGCATGGCTGCACTTCGCGACCAAGCCCGCGCAGTGCTCGGATCTTGCTTTGAACATCGGGACCGACGCGCAGTGGCAGTGGCATTGATCGAGCGGACCGAACTACTTGCCGCGGATACCGGACGGTAGCGCCTTGGGCGCAGATTCGCGCCTCCCCGTCCCGACCATTTGCGTCAAAGAGCGGAGCGCCCCTTCCAGCGAGGCGGCTCGGACTCAGCCACTCGGGAGCCGGGGACGGGAAGTGGGTCCGAGTCGATCCGAGCGGTGGCCGTACTAAGCTTGGTATCGTCAGTATGCATCGGTCGGAATCGGGATCGTCATGAAGCGAGCGCTCATTACCGGCATCACGGGACAGGACGGCGCCTACCTGGCGGAGTTCCTGCTCGGGAAGGGCTACGAGGTGCACGGAATCAAGCGCCGCGCTTCGAGTTTCAATACCGAGCGCATCGATCATTTGTACCAGGATCCGCACGAGTCGAACCGGCACTTCGTGCTGCACTATGGCGACCTGACGGACGCGACCAACTTAATCCGTATCATCCAGCTAGTACAGCCGGACGAGATCTACAATCTTGGTGCGCAGAGCCACGTCGCGGTGTCATTCGAGACGCCGGAGTACACTGCAAATTCGGATGCGGTCGGCACCCTGCGCATCCTCGAAGCGATCCGGATCCTTGGGCTCGAAGAGCGCACTCGGTTCTACCAAGCCTCCACGTCAGAGCTCTACGGTCTGGTCCAGGAGACGCCTCAGCGCGAGACCACGCCGTTCTACCCGCGTTCGCCTTACGGCGTGGCAAAGCTTTACGCCTACTGGATCACGGTCAACTATCGCGAGGCTTATGGCTTGTTTGCCTGCAATGGCATCCTGTTCAACCACGAGTCGCCATTGCGTGGGGAGACCTTCGTATCACGCAAGATATCGCGGGGCCTTGCCCGAATCGCCACGGGGCTCGAACAGTGCCTCTACCTCGGGAACATCGACGCGCGCCGGGATTGGGGGCATGCACGCGACTACGTCGAGATGCAGTGGCTGATGCTGCAGCAGGACTCTGCGGAAGATTTCGTCATCGCTACCGGAATCCAGCATTCGGTGCGTGACTTCGTACAGAAGGCGGCGCAGGAACTCGGCATCAGCCTGCGTTGGAGCGGAAGTGCCGAGACCGAGGTCGCTCAGGTCGATTCAGTCTCCACGGAACTTGCGCTGAAGCCGGGGCAGGTGGTCGTCCGGATCGATCCCCGCTACTACCGACCAGCCGAGGTTCCGAACCTGCTTGGCGACGCAAGCAAGGCTCACCTGAAGCTGGGTTGGCGGCCGCGCATCGGATTCGACGCGCTGGTGCGCGAAATGGTTGCGCACGACCTCGAGCTCGCACGTCGCGACGCGTTGGTCGCCGGCGCCGGTTTCCAAACCTTCGCCAACCGCGACTAGTACTTCCATGGAACCGAGCGAGCGGATCCACGTGGCAGGCCATCGCGGGCTGGTGGGCAGCTCCATCGTCCGGCGCCTGCGGATAGATGGCTACCAGAACCTGCTGTTGCGCGAGCGCAGCGACCTGGACTTGCGCGATGCGGCCTCGGTGCATAGATTCTACGAGACCGAGCGCCCCGACATCGTCGTGTTGGCCGCTGCCCGCGTCGGCGGCATCCTTGCCAACAGCCGATGCCCCGCCGAGTTCATCCACGACAATCTCGCGATCCAGACCAATGTGATTCATAGCGCATGGCAGTTCGGGGCCAGAAAGCTGCTGTTCCTCGGCTCGTCGTGCATCTACCCGCGGGATTGTCCGCAACCGATCCGCGAGGACTACCTGCTGACCGGCCCGCTCGAGACAAGCAACGAACCATACGCCATCGCCAAGATCGCCGGGCTACGCATGTGCCAGGCGTACAGGCGGCAATACGGTTTCGACGCAATAGTTGCCATGCCCACCAACTTGTACGGGCCCGGCGACAACTTCCACCCGATGGACTCCCACGTCCTTCCGGCGCTGATTCGTCGCTTTCACGACGCACGCGAGCGCGGGGATCCAGAAGTCGCCATTTGGGGCACCGGGACGCCGCGCCGTGAGTTTCTCCACGTCGACGATCTCTCAAGTGCCGCGGTGTTCATGTTGCGGAACTACTCCGACCTCGATTTCCTGAACGTCGGCACGGGTGAGGACATCAGCATCCTTGAACTTGCGCGGCTGGTTGCGGAGATTGTGGGCTACCAGGGTGCGATCGCACTCGATCAGTCGAAGCCCGATGGCACTCCGCGAAAGTTGCTCGATATCGCGCGTATTTCCGGATTGGGCTGGCGCCGCGACGTCGGCCTTCGCCAAGGCATCATCGATACCTATCGATGGTACGTCGACAACCAGGATCGATTCCGGGCTTGACTCGATGAGCTGGCAGCCCGCGACATCGAATCATGGGAGTCGCGGCGGCCGATGACCCGACCGCTAGCGAACTCCGGCTGGGCGATCTTCGAGTACGGTTGGTACCCGCTGCTGCTTTTCGCTGCGACGCCGTGGTTCCTTTCGCGACTTGGATCGGATCAATACGGGCTTTGGATGCTGCTTGCGGCAACTGTGGGCTTCGGAAGCCTACTGAGCGCCGGGACCGGGGCCGCCACCATCAAGGCCGTGTCCGCGATTCGTGGGGGTGGCGCGTCGGTCGACGTCGGCGACATCGTACGTGCATCGATCGCGCTCGCGCTGATCGGAGGCGGCTTGCTGTCGGTCTTGATCGTGTCGATCTTCTGGATCGCCGGCGACGCTTTGCTGGGGCGAATGGGCGATCCGTCGGCCCTGCGACTGACCGCCCTCGCAGCCGCCGGCATGCTCTGGGTCGAGCAGTTGGATCACGCACTGAGTTCGGCACTCAAGGGCGCCGAGCGCTTCGGTCAGGCAGCGCGCGTCGAGATTGCGAGCCGAACCCTTCAACTCATTGCAGCGGCGCTGGCATTGCTCGCTTCACCGACACTCGTTGCGCTTTACTCGGCGCTGCTGGCCGTGGCATTGGTACGACTTGCAACGAAGGCGATGATCGTTCGTACGCGATTGGAGGTAGGCAGGTTGAGGCCTGCGTTCCATGGCATCAGTGGCCTGCTCGGCTTCGCCAAGTGGGGTTGGCTGCAGGGGATCGGTGGCATCATGTTCGGCGTCGTTGACCGCATGCTGGTCGGATCGATGCTTGGCGCCGCAAGCCTTGCCTACTACTCGATCGCGTCGCAACTCGCGGTGCAAGTGCATGCCATCGCCTCTGCTGGCCTGAGCGTCATCTTTCCGCTCGTCAGTCGCAAGACAAAGGAGGCCGTAGGCCATTCCTTACGGCGGATAACGCGCTTGACTATTGCCGGCAACCTGGTTCTCACGACTGCAATCGCGCTCATGCTGCTCTGGCTTGGCGCACCGCTACTGCACTTCTGGCTCGATCGGGAGTCGGCGACCCAGACTGCCATCGTCCTGCCGTGGCTGGTCGGCGCGTATTGGATCCTTGCGCAGAACCTGGTGCCATACTACGTACTGCTTGGCCTCGGGCAAGCACGCTTGGTCGGACTGACAGTCCTTGCCGCCGGGGTCGCCGCCATGTTCGCGACCTACTTCGCACTCTCCGCGTACGGATTGGCGGGTGCGCCGCTGGGCCGTGCCGCGTACGCACTGGTTTCCCTCGGGTTGATTTGGCCAATGGTGCAAAGTCTCGCCCGCGATGGTGGCACGCAGCCGACTTCGATTGCTGACATCGAGCGTGGTCGAGCAGACACTTCCACCCCATGAACTCCGGACCGGAACCCCAATGTCCCTGCTGCGGGGCAGCCAATCCCCGCGACTTGGGGCGACTGCCCGATTCCGTCTGGTTCGCGGGTGAGCGACTGGAGACGCTACTCCCCGGCGGGCATCTCTTTCGATGCCGCGCATGCCATCTGAAGTTCAGGCTACCGGTGCTTTCGGAGGATGCGTATCGGCACCACTACGACAATGCCCGCACGACCACATGGGCGCATGAAGTACCGCGGCCGGATTGGAACCTAGTTGCAGCGCATGTGCACGGGTACTTGCCGACTGGCGGTCGCGTACTCGATTTCGGATGCTACTCAGGAGGACTGCTGGCTCAGCTTGACGCGAGGTTTGAGAGGCATGGCGTCGAGGTAAATGGCACCGCGGCGGCACTGGCGGCGACTCGCGCAGGTGCGCAGGTATGGCCTTCTCTGGATGCAGTTCCACCGTCGATGAAGTTCGATGCGATCCTCGCGGTCGACGTCGTCGAGCACTTCGTGGACCCAGCCCGCCTGCTTGACCGCCTCGCTGATCGACTGGGCGATCGGGGGATCATCGTGATGACTACCGGTGATGCGGACAATCGCTGGTGGAACCAATTCGGGGCAAATTGGTGGTACTGCGCATTCCCGGAGCACGTCGCGTTCGTCTCGAGCGGCTGGATCACACAGGCGGTAGCTACCCGGGGATTCACCGTGTTGCGCTGTGAGTCCTTCCGATATGGCGAACTTTCGGGTATGCAGCGCGCGCTGGGATTCGTTGCAATACTCGCTTACGGGTGGTTTCCACGCGCTGTGCTCAGGATGCGGAGCGCACTACTTTCGATCCTCGGAAGGCCGGAGCGTGCAGGGGCTCCGGGCGCCGGTGTGGTTTCCGATCACCTGCTGATCGTACTGAAGCGTGTGGAGTTCCGCCCATGAAGCGCGAATCCCTGGAAGGACTGATCCGCCGTGCCGCAAACCGCATTGGCATCGACATCCAACGGTATCGTCCGCGTTCCACGGAGTTGGCGCGCTTGGCCGCGATGCTTGCCACGCACAATGTCGACTTTGTGATCGATGTTGGCGCGAACGAGGGGCAGTTCGCAAAGGGGCTGCGCGCCGCAGGCTATCCCGGCCATATTCTCTCGTTCGAGCCCCTTCCAGAGCCGCATGCGAGGCTGGAACGGGCAAGCGCCGCCGATGGTGGCTGGGATATTGCCCAGCGTGTCGCCCTTGGCGACCACAATGGTGAGGTCGAGATCCACGTCTCCGCAAACTCCGTCAGCAGTTCCGTACTGCCGATGCTTGCCAGCCACTTGAACGCAGCGCCCGATTCAAGGTCTGTCGGCGTCGAGCGCGTGCACCTGTCAACGCTGGACGCGATGATGCGAGGGCACTCGGCTCTAGGCCTCGCGCCGTTTCTCAAAATCGATACGCAGGGCTACGAGGACCAGGTGCTGAGCGGCGCTTCCGAGCTGGTTTCGCGACTTGTCGGCGTGCACCTGGAGCTCTCGTTGGTGCCGCTGTACGAGGGCCAGGCGTTGTACGACGCCATGCTGTCGCGGTTGCAACGCGAGGGCTTCGCCATCTGGGCGATCTGGCCGGGAATCTGCGATCCGGAATCGGGGCGCATGCTCCAGGTGGACGCCACGCTGTTTCGCGCTTGATTCCGCGCGGACTCTGCGCGAACCTGTTCACTGGATACGCTGAAGTGGTACCACTTTCCTGATGGCTTGGATGCACCCAACCCGATCCTGGCGGGCGCCTGCGGCAGCGACAGGCGACGAATTGCGCGCGCCCAAGTTGGTGCAATGCCGATGTGATCCACCGCGCTCAATCGATCCCGGCGTCGCGCGTGTCTGAAGCTCCGCGCATTTCGATCATTATCGCGACCTGGAACGCGGCGCGCACGTTCGAGCGCTGCATCGCGTCCATCACCGGCCAGCAGTTTACCGATTGGGAACTGCTGGTCTCGGACGGCAGTTCGACTGATGCTACCGTCGATATCCTTCGCCGTCATGCCGACCAGATCGCATGGTGGCGGAGCGAGCCGGATGGAGGAATCTACGACGCATGGAACCAGGCCCTTGCGCACGCCCGTGGCGACTACGTGTGCTTCCTGGGCGCGGACGACGCGTGGGCGGCCAACGACTCGCTGGCGCTCCTGTTTGCTGCGATGGGATCGGTTGACTACGACCTCGTCACCTCGCGAGGGCTGATGTTCGATCCGGCAACCGGCAAGAAGCTTCGCTTTGGCGGGAAGTGGGACTATCGACGACTCGGGCGCAGGATGATCGTCTGCCACCCGGGCATGTTGCATCGGCGTGCGTTGTTCCAGCAGCATGGAGGATTCGATACGCGCTACCGGATCGCCGGCGACCTCGAATTCCTGCTGCGGCTGCCCGCGGATACGCGCACCCTGCACGTGGATGTGACCAGTGTTCTCGTCGAGGCCTCGGGGATCAGTCGCCGGAACGTTTTTCCGCGCCTCCGCGAGCAACGCCTGGTCTTGGCGCGATGTCCGCGCTATGGCCCTTTCCATGCTTGGTGCGCGTGGCTCGACAAGCTCTGGCGTTACCCGCTGGCCCGCCTTTTCGGACTGTCGCATTGAACGCGCCGCGTCCGGTTTGCCACCCGATCGGGAATTGCGGAGTGCGCGCCCGATGAAGTTGGTGTTCATCGGCAAGCGCCACCCGCAGCAGCGCGACCTGATCGAGCGTCCGTATGGCCGCTTCCACTACCTGCCGGTGAAGCTTGCGGCGCTTGGACACGAGGTGTCCGTGGTCCTGTGCAGCCACAACGGCAGCCCATCGGTATCGGTCGAGCAATTGGGTGTTCACTGGATTGGGCACGACCTGCGCATGCTGGGACTGCGGGGCTTGCTGCGCAAGGTCAATACCGACGTTCGGGCCTTTCGTCCCGACTGGATCGTGGGAATCTCCGACGCGCAGTTCGGATGGTTGGCCCGGCGGCTGGCGCGAGGCCTTGGTACCCGACTAGCGGTCGACGCCTACGACAACTTCGAGGCCTACATGTCCTGGAACCTGCCGCTGCACCTGCTCTGGCGCCGGTCGGTTCGCGACGCCGACCTCGTCACGGCTGCCGGTCCGCAGTTGGCCGAGCGACTACAGGGTCACCGGCTTGGCGGACGCCCAGTACAAGTCGTGCCGATGGCTGCCGACCCCGACTTCATCCCGCGCGATCGTGCTGCATGCCGTGTGCAATTGGGATTGCCTGCCGATGCGCCGCTAATTGGCTATACCGGTAGTTGGGCGCGCAATCGTGGAACGGACGTCTTCCTGCAGGCTTTCCGCAGCATCCGGCGCTCGCGACCTGACCTGCGCCTGGTGTTGAGTGGCCGGCAACTCTCGGGCATGCCGGCCGAGCCTGGCGTGCTCGCTATGGGATACCTCGACGACCGGGCCCTGCCGCCCCTGGTCGCCGCGCTCGATGTCGCGTGCGTGATTACCGCTGACACCAGGTTCGGCCGGTACAGTTATCCGGCGAAGTTGTGTGAGGCCATGGCCTGCGGGATCCCGGTCGCGGCTACAGCAACCGAGCCGGTGCGTTGGATGCTTGGCGGCCGAACGGCCCACTTGGCCGAACCCGGCGACGGCGCCGGACTATCCAGCTGCATTTCCGGATTGCTGGACGCGCCGCAAGCCGACTACGGCCTTCTGCGGGACTGGGCGCACAGTGCGCGCCTTTTCGATGCCCAACTAAGGGCCTGAACCACGCCCGGGGGCGCCCTCGGCCGCCTCCCGGCGGCGGAACCGATAGACGTGGGTTGGGCACGCGCTACGCAGTGACCACAACAACCGATCCGGCACCCGCGCGAGCAGGTGCCGCTGCAGGGTCCACTGGCCGCCCTCGATCGCGAGGGTCGACCGCAAGGCCTGCACGCAGGCATTCTCGCAGGCAAGGCCCGCGCGTTCAAAATGCGCTTCCAGCTCGCCGCGCGTTAACGGCCTGCAGTCATAGCGGGATCCGCGCCGCGCCAGGCGCACGTAGGTCGACCGCCATCGCGTGGGGATCCAGCTCAGAAACGGCAGGCGAAAATGTGGTTCCACCAGTTGCCAGCGATTGGGCACCGCAAGGTAGCCTGTTCCACCACTGCGGAGCACCCGGCGCAACTCGCAAAGATGGCGGTGCTGAACCTCCATGTCGCCGACGTGTTCAACAACATGGTTGCTGATTACGGCGTCGAAAGATGCATCCGCGAACGGCAGCACCACGGAACTCACCTTTGTGAACCTATAGCCGTCGTGAACGAGGCGATTGTCCTCAACGTCGACCGCGTCCACCACGAAGGGTGATCCCGGCAGGGTCCCCAAGTAGTTCGAAATGCCGCCCGAACCACAACCGACCTCGAGCAGGCGCAGGCCCGCCCTATTTGAAGCCAGATGCATCACGTCGAGGATCTTGCGCGCCTTCAATCGCCGCGAAGGCAGGTCGAGAACGGCGTGTACGGAATGCCCAAAATTGTCTGCGTCCATTGAACGGTCACTGTGCATGGGCGGCATCCGCCAAGGCGGCGAGTACCTGTTCAGCGAATCGGTCCCAGCCAAAGCGCGCCGCATGCCGGCGGCACGCCGCGACGTCGTCCGCATGATCTTTTGTGGCCAAGCGCGCAACCAGGCAGGTAGCGAGTGCGCCATAGTTTTCCGGGTCCACCAGGTTCCCGGACTTGCCGTCGTCCACCGAATCGATGACGCCACCGACCCGGAAGCCGACGGTCGGCAGACCACGCGCGGCCGCCTCGATTGCGACCATTCCGAAACCCTCGACATCGCCGGGCAGTGCCAGGACAGGAAAGACCAGGACGTTTGCGGCACGATAGGCCGCATCGAGTTCGAGGTCGTCCACGCCGCCCAGCAAGACCACGTGACGGGAAAGGCCTGCGTTCGCGGCTGCGGCCAGTATCCGCGTCGCCTCGGAAACAGCACCAGCATTGATGGCCGCGCGCGCGTCGGTGCCCACCACGATGAGACGCACGGTCGGATGCGCGGCAACGACAAGGGGAAGTGCCCGGGTCACGAATTCAACCAAGCCCTTGCGAGGCGTGAGCCTGCCGACGCTCAGTATCAGTGGGTCGCTGCCAAAGCCATGGCGATACCGGAATGCTGGACCCGTCGCGGGATCGTCGCCGACCAGGTCGGTCCCGGGATGCACGATACGAATCGTGCGGGACGGGATGCCGACCTCAGCCGCCAGCCTTGCCGTCGCACTGCTGTTGACAAGGAAAGCGTCGCAACGGCGGATCGCAGGCAACCATAATGCGCGGTATGCGACGTGTTTGGCGACGATATCAAGTCCATGCAGGTACACGACGGCACGGGCGCGCGCGGCGCGCGCTGCCATTAGCGCCAAAGGTGCGGTGACTCCGCTGCCGGCCAGCACCAACTTGGGACGATACCGGCGAGCCGCGCGTAAAGCATGGACGGCCGCCTTGCCCAAATAGGCTCCGATACTCCCAGCTGGCGCCTCGTAAGTGGCCAACCCAGCTGGCAAGCAGGAGATACAGCCGCGAGGTCCCACAAGCACGGCATCCCCTCGCGCCGTCAGCGCCGACCAGATGTGCTCGTTGAGGCGCTCCATACCCCCAACCAGCGGCGGCAGGTTGCGCGTCACGAAGAGGACTCGTGGCAGCACGGGCGACGTAGGCGATTCGACGACCCGGTCGCGCACCGACGCCATGTCGGGACCTAGCAACGCCCGTCGTCTATCGCGGTCCTGCCCACGGTTGCGTAGGTCAGGGTGCAGACCTGCTCGGACAAGAGCCCGACGAAGAAGATGATCACGCCAGTACTCATCAGCAAGGCGCTCATGTTGGTGAAGCGGCCGTCGCCGAAGTACGTGTAAAGGTAGTTCGACACGCCCATGACGAACGATGCCGCGGCCACCGGCAGGAACAACTTCAGCGGCGAGAACAGGGTCGCGATC
>Ga0138256_10004382_pt1 | contig 15022 bp, 10 predicted proteins | sample KNB2016incub_MG_FD_105486 | JGI IMG/M metagenome (GOLD analysis project Ga0138256, IMG submission 105486) | Active sludge microbial communities from wastewater in Klosterneuburg, Austria - KNB2014incub_MG | ecosystem: Engineered > WWTP > Activated sludge > Unclassified | place: Austria... | reverse complement strand
GAGCTTTGGACGGCGGTAAACGAACGCGACGGGCTCGGTGACGATCTCGTGCCGGATTACGCGACGAGCGTTAAGGACGGAGGCTTTTACGGCTGGCCATATTCCTATCTCGGCCAAAACGAAGACCCGCGTCGCAAAGGCGAGAATCCCGATCTGGTCAAGAAAGCGATCGTTCCTGACGTGCTATTTACGTCACACGTCGCGGCTCTCGGTATTCAATTTTATACGGGTAAAATGTTTCCAAAAGAGTACCAAGGCGATGCCTTTGTCGCATTTCACGGCTCATGGAACAGGGCAAAGCTCTCGGGCTATACCGTGGTTCGCATTCCGTTCAACGACAAAGGAAAGCTTGAGGGAAATCGCTACGAAAACTTTGTTTCGGGCTGGCTGCCGGATGAGAACTCGAACGAAGTTTGGGGAAGGCCGGTGGGCTTGCTCGTTGCGGCAGACGGCTCGCTGCTTATTGCCGATGATGGAGCCCGAAAGATATGGCGCGTTAGTTATGGAAAATAATTAAATGAGGCCCTCGAGTTAGTGGGCTTTTTGCCACACTTTTAGATTCTTAAAATCTTGCATATTTGAAGTCAACAGTTTCGAGTTTTCAGTTCCCAGTTGCCAGCTACTGGTAACTCGAAACTGACAACTGGAAACTGTCCCATAATCAAAACGCCGGTTCCTCATAAATGCCATAAACGTCACGAAGGGCGACGCAAATCTCTTCGACAGTTGCATACGCGGCGACGGCTTCGATGATGGCTGGCATGGTGTTTTCGTCAGTATTGGCAGCCTGTTTTAGCTTGTCGAGAGCAATGGTTACCGCACCGTTATCGCGTGTCGATTTTACGTGTTCCATGCGGAGGAGTTGGTGATCGCGGACGGTTTCGTCGATTTGCAGGATGTCGGTTTTGTGAACTTCGTCGTCCATCGCGTATCGGTTGACGCCGACGATGACCTGTTCGTTTCGCTCGACGGCCTTTTGGTATTGGTAGGCGGATTCTTGAATTTCACGCTGCGGGAAACCTGCCTCAACCGCTTCGACCATACCTCCGAAACCGTCGATCTTGTCGAAATAATCAAAGCAGCCGTCGATCATTTTCTGAGTGAGCGATTCGACATAATAGCTGCCGCCGAGCGGATCGACTGTATTTACCACACCGGTTTCCTCGGCGATTATTTGCTGTGTTCTAAGGGCGATGAGCGCGGCCGAATCAGTGGGCAATGCAAGTGCCTCGTCGTATGAATCGGTATGCAGCGACTGTGTGCCGCCGAGGACTCCGGCGAGGGCCTGGATGGCAACGCGAGCGATATTATTGAGCGGTTGCTGAACAGTCAGCGAGACGCCCGCCGTTTGCGTGTGAAAACGCATCTGCATCGTACGCGGGTTTTGGGCTCCGAATCGCCCCTTCATCGTCCGGGCCCAGATGACTCGGGCGGCGCGGTATTTAGCTATCTCTTCGAAAAAATCGTTGTGTGCATTAAAGAAAAACGATAGGCGAGGAGCAAAGTCGTCGACATCCATTCCACGGTCGACGCCGTATTGTACGTATTCGACGCCGTCGCGCAGCGTGAATGCCAGTTCCTGCAACGCGGTCGCCCCTGCCTCGCGGATGTGGTAGCCGCTCACTGAAATCGGGTTGTATTTTGGGACGTGTTTGGTCGTGTATTCAAACGTGTCGATGACCAGTTTCATCGCCGGTTTGATTGGATATATCCATTCTTTTTGGGCAATGTATTCTTTGAGAATGTCGTTTTGCAGTGTGCCTGAGATCTTGGTGAAATCTGCTTTTTGTTTTTCCGCGACGACGAGGTACATCGCCAAAAAGATCGGTGCCGGGGCATTGATCGTCTGCGAAACGGTCACTTGATCGAGCGGAATTCCGTCAAACAAGACTTCAAAATCCGCAAGCGATGAAACAGCCACGCCGCATTTCCCGACCTCGCCTTCGCTAAGCGGTGAATCGCAATCGAGGCCCATCAGGGCAGGCAGATCATAGGCGACCGATAAGCCGGTCTGGCCTTGCGCCATCAGGTATTTGAAGCGGCGATTTGTTTCCTCGGGTGATGAAAACCCCGCAAACTGCCGCATTGTCCACAATTTACCGCGATAGCCGGTCGGGTGTATGCCGCGTTTGTATGGAAATTCACCCGGGAAACAGGTCCCTTCGATACTTTCGGTTTCGGCCGCGGTGTATAGTCGATCGACCGGTTCGAGGCTTACGCCCTCGAATGAGGCTTTCCGTTCCGGAGCTTTTTCCAGCACTTTAGCGAGGGTTTCGCCTTCCCAACGCTCCTTTTCCATCTGTGCCGCTGTAACAGCTTCTTTAATTTCGGGTGGCATATATAAATCTGTGTTGTTTGAAAATAAGCAATGATTTTAGCACGACGGGACTCATGTTCTGAACCACTAATCAAGGCAGACTACGAGAACTTGATTATCCATAGGCTGCTCTAGTAACAGGGCAAGTTCTTTAATGTATGGTTCGAGCGTATCGATCTTATTATTTGGAGCATCGAGGACAAAAAGGTGGATTTGGAAACGGTCAAGATTATGTTGGTATTGAAGATTTTTGTCAATCGTAACAAAGGCGTTAAATCCGTGAAGCGTTAGAAGCCCAAGCAGTTCGCCATTTCGTTTGCCGAGCCAATTCATGTCACGTACGGTTAATAGTTCATGTTCTGAAGCAAAGCTAAATTTCAACTTCTTTGGCAAGTTTTCATCAAGCAGTATTTTCATGAAAGTACCGCGACGGGAGACGTAATGGCACTTTCAGCAAGGTGCAGAACTTCGATCGCCTGCTCACGGGAAACTGAGGGGAAATTGTCGAGGAATTCATCCAGGCTCTCAGTTTCTAACCAATCGAACAGAGATTGAACCGGTACCCGCGTACCACGAAAAACGGCGGTACCGCTCATGGTTTCCGGATCGATACTGATAACGCTGTCGAATTGTGAATTCATAGTAGCATTCTAACGGAAATGAAACGATATTTAAATCTATTTCGGAGGTACCGACTCACGCATCCACGCCTGTATTTTAGCGACATCGGCGGACACCGTACGAGATGCGGCCAGCAGGACGAGGGTTAGGATCACGCCCAGAATCGGAATGATATACATCGCAGTGTGCAGCCCGTCGGCGCGGAAAGGTTCGAGGGCTGTTTGCGAAACCTCAGTTACACCGGCTGATGTTGCGGCGAGTTTCGTAAAATAATCGCTTAGCAGCCCTGTTCCATAGGGGCCCAATGACGCCCCGAGGACATACATGGCAAAGAAATATACTGCCATCGCGGTGCCGCGCGAGGCCGGCTCGGTAATATCCTGAATTGTTGAATAGACGGTCGCGTAATAGAAATACATCAGGGCACACGCCAAGCCCATCAATATCAAAAACAGCGTCGTGCCGCCCTTTGAAACACCGAGCGCAAAATAGATGGTCGGGACCGAGACGAGTATCGCGAAAGCGCCCACCAGCATTCGGCCATTTGGCCGACGCCGGACGGCCATATCGCCGAAATAGCCGCCGATGAGCAGGCCCGGTGCTCCCATGACGCCGTAAACCAGCATAGAAACGTAATTTGCCTGCTGAATATCGAGCCCGTGATATCGCATCAGAAATGGCGTGATAAATGATGCGATAGCGTACATATTAAAATTGTGGACAGCTCCCGAGATGATAATCCACCGCATGGTTGGCGTTCGAAGGATGTTGAGGTAAGGTGAGCCTTCACGTTTTTGCTCGCCAATATCATGGCTTTCCATTGAGCCGCGTTGCGGTTCGCGGATAAATAGAACGGCGATGGCACAGAGAATGCCCGGCAAACCGGCGACCAGAAAGGCGGCGCGCCAGCCGTATTGTTTTGCAATTGTTCCGCTTACGGCAAAACTGAGAGCGACGCCGACGGGCAGGCCGAGCATGAATATGGCCATGGCCTTGGCGCGCCAATTTGACGGGAATAGGTCCGCGATCAACGAAGTAGCTGCCGGTGCGCATGAGGCCTCGCCGACGCCGATGCCGAGCCGCAGAGCAAATATTTGCCAATAGCTCTGGGCAAGGCCCGATGCGGCGGTCATCAGGCTCCAGGCAAAAACGCCGGCGGCGAGCAGCCCTTTTCGCCCAATACGGTCCGCCAGACTTCCGAGCGGAACGCCGACAAACGCATATAGCAGCGTAAATGCGGTACCGAGCAGGCCCAGCGATGCGTCGCTAAGGCCAAATTCCTTTCGGATTGGTTCACCGACGGCGCCAAGTATCTGCCGGTCGAAAAAGTTAAGCGTATTGATCGCAAACAGGACGATGATGGCGTACCAGACCATCGATTTTGAAGTGGACATAGATTTTAGGGACCGCAGTCAAATTGCAAATCGGCACGCAGTCCGCATACAATTACCAGATGATGAACTTCAGGGCCGTTGTGATTTTAGCATTGATTGTGTGCGCGGCAACTTTGGCTGGTTGCGGCGGCACATCGAATTCTAACGTACCCGGCCGTCAGTCACCGGCAAATTCAGCGGTCGCGAATGCGAATTCCGCAAAAACAAATGCCGAGGAACTCGGGCTGTATGTTCAGATTCCGTTTACGACCGAAGACATCGTATGGAAGGAAGAGGACAAGAAAATAGTGGCCATATTGCGGTTCTCACCTGCCGATGCGGCTAAAATCGTGGCCGAAGCAGAAAAGAGCGGGCCTCCGCTAGCCGCCGAGATTGCTGTGCAGAACTGGTTTCCACCTGAACTCGTTGCCCAGAGCGAGATGAGCGGTGACAGTGCCCTAAAAGGCATGGCCTACCCCGCCAATCAATTTTTCCTCGAACCGTACACCGCCGGGCGCGTCATAAGAGTAGAAGGCGGCGACTACTTTGTTCTGGAAGTTTCGGCAAAGTAAACCTAGCCGTAACGCTTTAGTTTGCGGTAGAGCGTCGAGAGGTCGATGCCCAGCACATTTGCCGCCTCGACCTTGTCGTCGCCCACACTTTCCAGAATTTCCAGCACATAGCTGCGTTCCAACTCGTCAAGCGTCGGCAGCGAGTTTGCGGAATCGCTTGATTTCGAACTGTTTTGGACCTTTGGCGGAAGGTCGTCGATATCGATCTTATCGCCGCTGAGAATTACTGCGCGTTCGATTACATGTTCGAGTTCGCGCACGTTGCCGGGCCAATCATAATTTGACATTGCCTCGATGGCGGCAGTGGTCAACGGCTTCTCAGCTATCCCCTGGGCCCGGCATGATGTGGAAATAAAATGTTTCGCGAGCAGGGGAATGTCGTCGCGGCGCGACCTCAGCGGTGGAACGTCGATTTCGATGACATTCAGCCGGTAGTACAGGTCTTCGCGAAAGCGGCCTTCGGCCACGTCGGTTTCGAGATTACGGTTTGTGGCAGCGATGATCCGGGCGTCGAAATGTACGGGAATAGAGGCGCCCACAGGCGTAACTTCGTGTTCCTGCAGGGCCCGCAGAAGTTTGACTTGCAGCGGTGCCGGCATTTCGCCGATCTCGTCCAGCAGGAGCGTCCCGCCCGCTACCGATCGAAAGAGTCCTTTCTTGTCTGACACGGCACCGGTAAACGAACCCTTTGTGTGTCCAAACAACTCACTTTCAAGCAATGTTTCCGGCAGTGCCCCGCAATTTATGGCCAGAAAAGGCTTTTCGCAACGGCTGCTGCCCGTATGGAGCGCACGGGCGATTAGCTCCTTGCCGGTTCCGCTCTCGCCCTGGACCAGCACATTTGCCGACGTATTTGCAACCTTTGTGACTGTATCGAATACCTTGCGCAGAGCGTCACTTTTTCCGACTATTCCATCAAAAGTGTTGTGTCTATTGAGTTCACGCCGCAGCATTCGATTCTCCTGGAAAAGACGGCGGTGCTGTACGGCGTTCTTAATGGTTTGCAGCAGGTCTTCGTTAACAAACGGTTTGGTGATGTAATCATAGGCGCCCTTTCGGAGTGCCGCAACGGCTGTATCGACTGAGGAATACGCCGTCATGACAATAACGACAGCTTCCTCGTCGATTGTTTTGATCTGGTCGAGAAGGGCGAGTCCGTCGCGTCCCGCCATTTTAATGTCGGTCAGGGTTATTAAGATGTCGTTTGCAGAAAAGGCCTCAATCGCGGTTTCGGCGCTGTCCGCCGTAAAAACATCAAATCCGTCTGCCTCGAGCAGCTGCCGCAAGATTGAGCGCATTAGCTCTTCGTCTTCGACAACCAAAACGCATTCTTTAGCCATAGTAAGACATGAAAATGAATTTCGCGTGAGGCCGTTGGCATCAGAAATTTCACTATTTTGTAAGTCTAACACAAGGCTTTATTGTTGGTTCCCGTTCGTGTTAGCATCAAATATCATTTGATTGAAATCATGCGGTTAATAGGATTTGCCATCTCACTGTTATTCTCGCTAATGCTCTCAGCGACGGCGTTTGGCCAACAGACAAATCCGGTTGACCGGCAGGTTTCAAACCCGATAACCGACACGCCAAATATCAATCCGCTTGCAACTCAACAGAAAGTTACGGTTCCTAAAAGTTCCAGGAAGCCAAGTTTTGAGCCGGAAGGCGGTGATGGCGACCTAGTGGTCTATTCGGAAAATCATACGATAGAGGGAACAAAAGATGCACGCATTATTCGCCATGTGGGCAATGTTGACGTCCGGTATGGGCTTTATCGGCTGCAGGCAAATGAGGTTGCGATCCATGAGGCGGAAAACAAGCTGATTGCCACGGGAAGTGTTATTTTTGACCAGGGTGACGACCAGAGGATAACCGGTGCGACCGCGGTGTGGAATTATAAGACTAAGCTCGGAGTTTTCGAGGACGCGACCGGATTTACGAATCAAACAAACGACGGAACGGTGCTGTATTTTACGGCCGATCGGGTTGAACGCACCAAATTGAACGAAATCGTCGTGATCAACGGAAAATTTACGGCTTGCGAAGAGGCGGTTCCAAAATGGAGCTTTACGAGTGAGCGGGCGACAATCAGAACAAACGACAAGATAAAGCTCAACACGGCGAAATTTCGCATTAAAGACGTTCCGGTGCTTGTGATCCCGTTCGCGTCGATACCGATCAAAAAGCGCGACCGCAGCTCAGGATTTCTAACACCTACGGTAAGCTATTCCAAACGCAAGGGCGTACGGCTTTCGACCGCATACTATCAAACGCTGGGCGATTCGGCTGATGCGACGCTGCGGGCCGACGTTTACACCGAGCGCGGCCTCGGGTATGGTCTCGATGTTCGGACCCGTGCGAATTCGCGTTCTTATCTGAATTTCGGCTTTTACGCCGTAAAGGACCGAATCTTTGGCCCAAATGCCGATGCGGCCCATCCTGACCAGGGCGGCTCGATAATTTTTGCCGACGGCGTGCATTATTTTGATAATGGATTTACGGCCGCGGCCGATGTGCGAATAACGTCGAGCCTCAATTTTCGCCAGGAGTTTTCGGACGGCGTTCAGCAGATCATCTCGCCAATCGAAGTTTCGCAGATATTTGTAAACAAGAGCTGGAAAGAATACACGCTGAACCTGCTCGCTCGCACACAGGTCATTTCAATTCCGAATGTTCGGGAAAAGACGCGAAATCTGCCCAGCATTCATTTTGAAAAGCGCCCGTCGATGCTGTCATTCCTCGATGGTGTGTATTTTTCGTTCAAGACTGGCCTCGAGGGCGTTTCGCGTCGCGAAGAGGTTGACGACCTGGCCCTCTATCGATCAATGACCGGGACCGATCCGGTGATCTCGCCATCGGTCGTTCAGCGGCTGGATGTTTATCCGGAGGTTTCAGTTCCGTTTAGGACAAAGTATTTCAACTTTACCGCCAATGCTTCGGCCCGTGTCACCTATTACTCCAATTCTTTCAATGACATGCGTCAGGTGGTCGGGAAGGATGTCGTTCGCAAATACGGCGAATTCTCGTTTGACGTGCGGCCCGTCGCTTTGGCAAAAAATTTTTATGGCAAGGACGACAAATTCCGCTTTCGCCACGTCATCGAACCGTTTTTGACCTATCGCCTGGTCAAAGGAATCGACAATTTTAATCGCATTATCCGCTTTGATTACGTAGATACGGCTGCCAACACGAATGAGATAGAATTCGGCGTCGTCAACCGGTTTTATACCCGAAAATATACAGAAGCCGTTACCCGCGAAGCTCAAGCCCGGCTAGCCGCGATGGTCCCGGGTTCCGGTACCCATCCGTCTGAAAGAGGGGTGGCAATCGCTTCAGGTGACGGAGTCGTTCTCTCATCGCCGGACAACAAGTCCGCCGAATCTATCCAGCCCTACGAAATATTTACGCTGAGCGTCAGGGGCAAATATTTCTTTGACAAAACCTTTGGCGGGGCTCTGATAACAGGCCGCCGCAATCAGATCGAACCGATCACCGCTCTCAGCTTTTACACGTTTGGCGGTGTGCCGCGACGATTTTCACCGCTCAATATCGACGCCACATATCGGCCGCAAAAGTCGTTTTTCCTAAACACACGCATGGACGTCGGCCTCAACCGCGACGGCCTTAGAGCCGTCTCGGCGACGGTCGGCTACGATTCATCGTTCTTCAAACTGTTTCAGACGTTTTACTATACGCGGGCCGTAACGCTCATCCCGTCGCTCGCCGCGCAAGTCTGCGGTTCTCGGGTGACACCAATTGCAGGTGACGCTATGGCTGGAGCCGCCGCCGGAACGGTAACCACTGACTGCAAAGAACCCGGCACGCTGCGCGGCTCGCAATGGAGCCCGTCGGTTTTCGTCGGTAACCGCGACAAAGGCTTCTTTGGCGGCTACTCATTCTTTTTCGACTTCCAAAACCGCCGAGCCACACAGCAAAGCCCGCTCATCAGCTCGCTCGTAACCGCCGGCTACACCTACGACTGCTGCTCCATCGCCCTCCAATACTACAGCTTCAACGTCGGCGTCCGAAAAGAAAACAAACTAGTCTTCTCCTTCCGCCTAAACGGCATCGGCGCATTTGGATCAGAACAATTCGGTCAAGGGTTGCGATAGAAATCCGGGCGACAAGCCTGCGCAAACGGCACTACGCATGAGGTATCAGCGTTGTGACAGATAAAGATTCTGGGCGATTGAATTGTAATATTCGACGGGGGCGAGGTCGTCGGTTAGGGTGGGATCGTCGGGCTTGATCTCATGGGAATATCGGTGGGACAGGAGGGCGGCGATCGTGGGGGCATCGTTGGTAGAGTTTGGTGGCCGAGTTGACTTTGACGCAACGATAATCAGGTTTTGGAGGCGGGTGTCGGGGTAGTCGGGGTTTACTTTGAAAAGGTGGACCTGGGGGAAGACTTGTTTGTAGGTGCGGAGTTCGGCGTTAAGGAATTTGCTGGCGTCGCCCGTTATCGCTGCGCCTAGGTTGAAGATTATGACGCCGTCGTCCGCGAGGATGCGGTGGAATTGGGTGACCGCTTCGACAGTGGTGAGGTGGGTCGGGACCGTGAAGAGCGAGCCGAAGGCGTCCATCAGGATGGCGTCGTATTTGTTTGATTCAACACGGTTTATGTACATGCGGCCGTCTTCGTGGAAGATATGCATTCGCGGATCGTCTTTCATTCGGAAATGGTCGCGGGCGATTTGTGTCATTTGCGGATCGATCTCGACGACGTCGATGCGGGCCGTTGGATAGGTTCGCAGATATTCTTTTGGGAATGAATATCCGGCACCGCCGATTATCAGTGTGTTCGCAAAATCAGGTTTGAAGTGACGGATCAGATGGTAGTATCGACTGTATTCGAGGACCAGATCGTCGCTGTCGAGAAAGGCTGCGGACTGGACGAAATACGGGTCGGTTGCCAGCGCACGGATCGGTTTGCCGGTCGCCGGGTCTTTGGTTTCGAATATCTGGATGCGGCTGTATTCGGTGTCGATGTCGTAAAGGCCGCTATTTTGGCGAAGAATGTACGAGCTGACCTCGTTTGAGGCTACGCCCATCACAAAAAAAACGATTGCCGCAATGTTTGTTTTTGAAACCGCGAACGGCACCAGCAGAACGGACAAGAGAAACAGCGAGGCCGCAATAAAATAGAGCGTTCGGACGCTGCCGACGAACGGGATCAGGAAGAATCCGGCGGCAAACGTGCCTGCGATGCTGCCGATGGTTGATAGTGCGTAAAGGCGTCCGACCGTGCTTCCGGCCTTTTCGACGGTCGTTGATTTTAGGCGTACGGCAAAGGGCGTGACGAAGCCAAGGCAGACGCTTGCGGGAGCAAATAAAAGCAGAGCGGCGGCAAGTGCCTTGAGCTCAATGCCGATACCGGCCGACGCTATCATTGATAGAATAACGTCTTTTATCAGAATAGTTACAGCGATCAGTCCGCCTGCACCAAATATCACGGACGCGAGTATCCTGACGTCAGGCCGTTTGTCTGCCAGGTATCCCCCAGCCCAATAACCAATGCTGAGGCTGGCCAATATCACGCCGATCAGGCTCGTCCAGATATAGGTCGATGTGCCGATAAAAGGCGATAGAATGCGGGAGCCGATGATCTCGAAGATCATGACGAGGGCTCCGCAGGCGAAGACCGTGATCTCGAGGATCGATTTTTTATAGAGTGAGCCTGCCATAGAGGAAGAGCGTGTACGGGGCATCCCTTCCAAACCTGTAAACCTGCTTCAGCGTTCGCCTGTTTCGCGGTGTTCTTGATTGGAAACTGGCAAATGTGACTGGTAGGTGTATGTTTTTGAAAACACCTATCAGTTTCGAGTTGTCAGTTTCCAGCCGGACTTCTCTCGTGGTAAAAAAAAGCAAAGATGCTTGCTAAACCACTGCTGCCGAAGCATTTACGAATGTCAGCCACTCGGCACCGTTTGGTGCGGGGCGTGTGGCGTCGATGATTTTGAAGAATTCTTCCTGCAGGCGTTTTGTGATCTCGCCGCAGCGGCCGCTGCCGACAGTGATGCGATCGACCGAGCGAATCGGTGTGATCTCGGCGGCTGTCCCGGTGAAGAAAAGCTCATCCGCGAGGTAAAGTGCCGCCCGCTGAATAACGGTTTCGACGACTTCGATTCCCATTTCCCGTGCGATCTGGATTACCGAATCGCGCGTGATGCCCGGCAGTATCGCCGAACCGAGCGGCGGCGTTATCAGCTTGCCGCCATTGACCAAAAAGAGGTTTTCGCCCGAGCCTTCTGAGACAAAGCCGCGATCATCGAGGGCAATTCCCTCGGAAAAACCCCCGAGTTTGGCTTCCATCTTAATCAACTGCGAATTCATGTAATTCGCACCGGCCTTTGCCATTGCGGGGAGCGAATTTGACGTAATTCGGGTCCAGCTTGAAACGCAAACGTCGATGCCGGTTTCGAGGGCTTCCTCGCCCAGATATTTGCCCCACTGCCAGGCGGCGACGTATGAATCGACCGGATTATTGAGCGGATAGACGCCAAATGCGGGCTTTGCTTCGTCGAGACCGCGGAAAATGATCGGACGCAGATAACACGATTCGAGGCCGCTTAGCCTGATCAGTTCAACCGTTGCATCGCAAAATTGGTCACGCGTAAATCGGGAATCCATGCGATAGATCTTGGCGGAATTTACCAGCCGCTGCATATGTTCCGTAAGGCGAAACACCGCCGAGCCCTTGCTCGTTTCGTAACATCGAATGCCTTCGAAAACGCTTGACCCGTAGTTTACAACGTGGGACATCACGTGTATTTTTGCATCTTCCCAGTTAATGAACTCGCCATTTTTCCAAACTTTCGGAGAAATCTTCATCGTGCTTACATCTTTTCCAGCCATAATCATCTAGGCCCTTTGTGCGCGGTCAGCGCGACTCCAGGCGTCCTGTCGTATTGAATAGAAATGTTTAATAGGGCTTATATCAAAAACTTATTGTATCTTACCAGTCAGAAAACGTATAGGCCGCCCATCGAGACGGACGGCCAATGCGGTCGCAAGACGAGCGTTTTCAATGCCTTACGAGGGCAAAATAAACAGCTTGGTCGCCGTGTCGTCCAGCCGCGATTCAAAATTTGTACCGCCAATATTGACGGTTACCACTATCGGTTGATCTCTTGCTCCGAACAGTGTTGATGGCAGCTCGAAATCAAGCGTGTAAATTCCGGGTTCGACCAGCACGGGTGGGCCGAGAATATTTGTCCCGACAATCGAGGCATCGCGGATGCGAACGGTAATGGCACCGCTATTTACCGACTCGACGCCCGTTAGATAGATTCGAATAACGCTGGGAACCAACAGGTTGCCGCGACGCCGGACGGTTTTGATGGCAAATGGTTCGGTCGTATAAACCGAATTGGTCACATTAAATGCCTGTGTTCGCCCGCCCGGGCCGATAAATGAATCCTTTGCGAAAATATCGGGCCGCGACGGAACAATCGTGACAAACCCTTTCATCTGAACGCCATTATTATTGATGACCATCGGCAAAATTGTGCCGGTCACAGTGCTGGCTAGGGCAGGCGGGACGACGAATTCGATGCGGCGCCCGGCTACGGATTTTAATCCGCAAGCAACACCGTCGATGGTTACAGTTACACCGTTCAGCTCGATGGGCAGCGTAAATTGTCTCTTTAGTGAACCAAAACCGGATTTGGGCGGAATTGGCTGATCACCTGTTGTTACATAATCGAGCGTGACGAGCATTCCCGGCGAAATGCCTAACACGGCGGCCGGTGTAACGGGCGTCGGCGTCGGAGTTGGTGAACCGGTCGGTGTCGGGCTCGGCGACGGCGTCGGGCTCGGCGTTGGTGTTGGCGTCGGTGTTGCCGTGGGCGTCGGCGTCGGTGTTCCGGTTGGCGTAGGCGTCGGACTTGCCGTGAATAGTATTGGCAAACGGCTCGCGCCGGTTGAGAAGTTAAGCGTGACCGCGGCTTCGCTCGTCACCGTTGGTTGAATGAAGTAGTAAACCTCAGTCAGCGAATCTGTATTGCCCGTACCAAGTTCCGAAAGCCCAAGATTAAATGCCATCCGTTTGATGGAATTGCTCACCAGTGGCTGCGTCGAGGCGATAAATGAGTTTGGAATCGGCAGTTTTGTCAAACGGGTTACAGTTGCTGTCGCGGCCGGGATATTCAGAGGATACGAATAGAGCTGTGACGGCCTGGCCGCGTTGTTATTTAGGCCATCAGCCGCGGTCGCCGGAACTGTTCCGTCGGGCTTGATGTTGAGACGGGTTTCAAACACCAGCGTTGTCGCGGTGCCATTGTCGTAGTTTGTAAACGACGGATAGTGCGAGACGTCGCCGCCGGAAGCTCCGGTGTCAGCGTCGCTGCGGGCAGCGACACGGCGGAACGCGTTTGCTGTCGTGTCGTAAACATAAAGAGCAAACGAAGTGTAATTGGTGCCGCTGTTCTCATTTGCCAGATCAGCAAACGAATCAAATGCAATGTATCGCCCATCGCGGCTCATGCGCCGTCCGAGGTCGAGAATGTTTACGGGGTCGCCCGGATTAAGCGACGCGGTGACCGTTACCTGCTTTTTGAGTGTGCCGGCGGTGGGGCTGCCGTTAACCAGGTCGGCATAGAATATCTCTTCGTTTCGCCGTGCCTCGGGATTGTCGCCGCCCGTCATTCCGACGATAGGATTATCGCCGGTGCTTGCAAAAACGACGCGCTGTCCATCGCCAGAAATTGTTGGATTTTTGCTGTATGTCGGATTTGATATCGGGCCGCGAGTAACCTTGGTTACCTGGCCTAGTGCCGAACTGCTGCGAACAAATGTAAAAATTTCGTCGTTGTCCTCGGTCGGGAAGGCATTGCCTACCGTCGGAACCAAGTCGCGAGTTGAGACAAAGGCCAATACATTGCCATCGTCATTGATGCTGGCATCATGATTGTCGTCAGCGACGAACGGCCCGGTCGTCGAGTTACCCGGTCGCGGCAGTTGGCTCGGGTCGGTATTAGTCACACGGATGAATGAGCCGCCCGCAAGTTCGGTGAATGGTATCTCATCGCCTGCCGAAAGATTTGCAACGGCCGAGTATGCCGGAATCTGATATAGCCAGATCTCAAGATTTCCGTCCTGGGCCAGCGGGTTTGCGGCCGGCGTGGGTGTTGGCGTCGGCGAAGGCGTTGGCGTTGGCGATCCGCTGGGCGTCGGAGTCGGGCTTGGCGTCACGGTCGGCGTCGGTTCGGGCGTTGGTGTTGGCGTAGGCGTCGGGGCTGAGAATGAATCGCCGTAGAAAAATCCGGGGTTTGTACTGTCTGGTGAAGCCGGCCTGGATGTTGTGGCATTTGAACTAAACGAAATCCACTTGCCGTCGTTGCTGATTACCGGCCGTGTGTTGACGATCGTGACCCGAATATTATCAAAGGTCGCGGCCGCCAGCGTGTTGTACAGCACGCTCTTGGTATCCGTTATCTGGAAGATGCGTCGCTGGGCGTAGTCGAACAAGAATATTTCAAGATTGCCGTCGAGGTTACGCGGATTTTCGGTCGCGAGGTTTCCGGTCGATTCAAAGACAACAAAGCGGCCATCGCCGCTCATGCCGCCGGCGAATGATTCCGCCCCGGAATTTGAAAGCTGGGCGATAACCGACTCAGTCTGGCCAAATGTCGCCGAGACAAATAGGCTAAAAGTAACAATCAGTGAAAATAGGAAAGTAAGACGAAATGTCACAAACTCCTCCAGGATAAACCGTCAAATATTGAAGCTCACAGAGCGTATCTCTCTGGTTCAGTCGAATAAGCTCAAAACACTCAATTTTAGGTGCTGTCAGAGGCTTCTGCAAGCACTCGACCGACGAAAAGAGCGTATTTATTCAAAATCTCCACATTTGATGCAGCTAGCAACGCAAGAGGTTGTCATTTCGCGAACTGCGTATATCATTTAAGCGGAGTTATTTACAGCGGAAATGAAACGGACGCGAAAAATAATGATCGTGGCGGGCGAAGCGTCGGGTGATGCGCACGCCGCAAAACTTGTTGATTCACTTCGCGAAATCGAGCCTGAAACGGATTTTCAGTTTCTTGGCGCGGCCGGGCCCCGGATGCGCAATGCGGGTGTGGTGCCGGTTGTGAAGTCCGATGAGCTTTCGGTGGTTGGCGTCGCCGAGATTGGCCGCG
>Ga0138256_10004381_pt1 | contig 15023 bp, 13 predicted proteins | sample KNB2016incub_MG_FD_105486 | JGI IMG/M metagenome (GOLD analysis project Ga0138256, IMG submission 105486) | Active sludge microbial communities from wastewater in Klosterneuburg, Austria - KNB2014incub_MG | ecosystem: Engineered > WWTP > Activated sludge > Unclassified | place: Austria... | reverse complement strand
GGATTATCATTTGCACTTGGTGCTTTTATTGCAGGATTAATTTTATCAGAATCAGATTATAATCATCAAATCGTTTCTGATATTATACCTTTTAGAGATTCGTTTAATAGTATCTTTTTCGTTTCGATCGGTTTGCTGCTAAACATTCAATTTGTTCTTGAAAATGTTTTTTTAATAGGCGGACTTACACTCGGAATTTTAATAGGAAAAACAATAGTGATTGTTGCTATAGTTTATTTTATGAAGTATCCATTACGCATTGGTATTCTTGCAGGATTAGGTTTAGCACAGATCGGCGAGTTTTCATTTGTACTTGCTCAAGCAGGATTAAACTTTAAACTTTTTAGTGGTGATTATTATAACGGTTTTCTTGCATCAACAATTTTTTCTATGATTCTTACTCCATTAATAATTAAGCTTTCTCCTTTTATAGCAGGTAAAACATCCGCATTAGAAAAAGATAAAAAGCATAGCGAAAATTATTTAGAAAACTTACATGCTCACGTAATCATAGCTGGTTTTGGTTTGAATGGAAGTAATCTTGCAAGAGTTTTAAAAGAAACCGGAATTAAATATGTTGTTACTGAATTAAATCCGGATACTGTTAAAAAAGAAAAAGCTAAAGGCGAAAAAATTATTTATGGTGATATCAGCAAGGAAGAAGTTTTAAAAGCTGTTAAGATTGATAAAGCAAACATTATTGTTTATGCAATTTCTGATCCCGCGGTAACTAAAATGTCTTTGAAACTTGTTAAAAAATTAAATCCACACATTTATGCTCTGGTAAGAACGCGTTATGTAAATGAAATTGATGAACTTAAAAAACTTGGTGCAGATGATGTTATTCCAGAGGAATTTGAAACCGCTTTACAAATATTTAGAAAAGTTTTAGAAAGATATCACATTCCACTTAACGTGATAATGAAACAAACAACAATTCTGCGTGAAGAATCTTATAGCTTTTTAAGAAAAGAAGGAATGGATATAAGTTCATTTACTCATCTTGATGAAATACTTGCACAAGGTTTAACTGAAACTTATTACATTAATGATGATAATGTTCACATCAACAAAAATTTAAGCGAAATAAATTTACGCGCACTAACTGAAGCAACAATAATTGCAATTGTGCGTAATGGAAAAACAATATCAAATCCATCAGCAAAAGAAATTATAAAAGCTGCTGACACACTTGTAATTTACGGTACTCATCTTTCCGTCGATCAGGCAATTGATATATTGAATGCTCAGTAACCAAAGTCATCTTATAAATACTTTAGTTTTGTAGGTTATTCTCGTGTAAACGGGAATCCATTTATTATTTATTAGATTACCGCATTCGCAGGAATGACACGTGGCAATAAACCTTTAATCACACATTTCAACCGATTACAAAAAATTCTTTCACTTATCAGTAACTAAATTCTACTTTTGGATGTCTAATGAAATAAAACTTAGTGGAGATTAAAATGAAAAACGTTACAAAATACTTTGTAATCATAACCTTAATTCTATCTTTTTCAATCAATTTAACTTTTGCTTCATCAATGGGTGATGAAAAAAAAGTAATCAAGGAAAAAACATTTCAGATTGCTGAAGGTAAAAAAATAAACGTTACTTGCGATGGCGGTGATGTTGTATTTACTCCGTGGGATAAATCTGAAGTGTATGTTAAGATAATTGGTAATGATAAAGCAGCAGAAAAATATGATTTTATTTTTGAATCAAACTCCGAAGAAATAACTGTTAAAGCTGAGAGAAGAAATCAGTGGAATTGGTTTTCTAACCTAAGTCTTAAAATTGAAGTGAAAGTTCCTGCAAGATTTAATATTTACGTTGGCACAAGTGGCGGTGATATTAAAGTTGGTGGTATTCATGGTGGAATCTATTTAGAAACTTCCGGCGGTGATATTTGGGGCGATAGATTTGAAGGTAATTTTTATGCCAGCACTTCTGGCGGTGATATAAACTTATTCTGTAACAATGCCAAGATTGATGCAAGTACATCCGGTGGAGATATTACAGTTGAATACTCAGGAGAAAACCAGGGAATTGATCTTTCCACAAGCGGTGGAGATATTGATGTAAAAGTTCCTGCGGATTTTAATGCACGCATTGATCTTTCAACTTCTGGTGGTGATGTAGATTGTAATCTTACTTTAAATGATGTTAAAGAAATGGATGAAACTGAAATAAGAGGCAATATTAATAAAGGAGGCAAACCTTTAAATGCCAGTACTTCCGGCGGCGATGTAACAGTTTATAAAAAATAGTTTGTTCTCATCTCTCCCCTGATTAGCGCATCGTAAGGTGCGCTTTTTTTTTGTTCGTCATCCAGAACCTGCCTGTCGGCAGACAGGCTTGTTTCGAGATCTTTATTCATACCCGGGATGCTGAAACAAGTTCAGCATGACTAAATAATCCGTTTGACATTAACCCAACTCTTTTGAATTTTAATCCACAACAATTACAGTTATTGAAACAATGTCTAAAAAATTTATATACAAATACCTAAACCAGGAAGAATTAAAATCAATCTCTGCAAAAATTGGTGAGATAGAAAAAACGACTTCGGGTGAACTTGTAATTATACTAAAAGAAAAGCGTGGCTGGTTTGAAAAAACTAAATCAGTGCGCACACTTGCGGAAAAAGAATTTGTATCTGCTAAGATTGGTAAAACAAAAGGCGCAACAGGAATTTTAATCTTCATAATTTTTAACGCAAAAGGTTTTTGCATTCTTGGTGATAAAAAGATAAATGAAAAAATTGATCAATCTATTTGGGATGATATTGCAAACACAATTGGTAACAGCTTTAAACAGGAACAGTATTATCTTGGCATAATAAACGGAGTAGAGCAAGCCGGAAAAATTCTTTCCACTCACTTCCCCATCCAGCCCGGCGATGTTAATGAGCTTTCAAACGAAGTGATTATAAAGTAGGGGGTTTTTATGTGGCTAAAGCCTCAAATAAATTAAACTCACTTATTCAGTCAGCTGAAGCTGACTGCAATAAATATTTGAAAGCCTATCTATTGCAGTTGACTTTAGTCAACTGACAAAAATATAAAGCAATATGAAGGCTTTAGCCTCATCATTACAAAAAAAAATTAGATAAACTTAATCTTCTTTTATTTCACTTATCATTTTTTCTATTGCATCTATCTTATCAAGAGGAAGATCTTTTAATTTCTTCATCAAAGTATATTCTTTCTTCTCCTTCTTCAAACCGGCAATAGCAAGATTATCTTTATAGTTTACGCCTTCATCAGGTTTCCATTCAAGTATATCATTGGGTGTGCAGTTTAACACTATGCAAAGTCTTTCTATCAACACTAACGAAGGCTTAACCATTTGTGCGGAGCTAAAACGAAGTGCACTATCGTAAGAGAAACCATTTTTTCTTAAGAATCCCGCAGGATTTGTTATCCCGCGAGCCTGAAAGATGTTGCTTAGATTAAAAACTAGCATAAAGCTACCTCCTATTTTGTTAGATTTTTATAATATTTTGCATATAAGCACCCATTATTAGCTAAAACTATATGAGTATCCGCTAAATTATGTTGTTAATAATATAAATTTTGTTGTATATAAGCAATAGTTTGCGTTATATGAATTGATGTTTGAAGTTTATAACTAAAAGTATTTAGTATATAAATGAAAGTATGTTGAGTATGACTAAAATTATTATGAGTATAGCTGAAAGTTTGTTGAGTAAAACAAAAAATTATCTGTATATAAATAAAAGAATGTTGTTAACGGCTGAAAATATTATGGTATAAAGTAAAAGCGAAATTTGATGCCGACGATTAATGGATTTTATCGAAAAAGAGAGTCTATCACAATTAATTATTATTTTTAATTACTGTGATTATTGCTTTATCGCTAATACCGTTTTCGTACTTTTGACCACAAGATATTGTAGCGTTACCTTTAACATCCAAACCATAATATGTAACTCCATTATCTGCTAATTCCTGATATGTTCTGTATGTTACTCCATTAAAATGATGCATAGTTCCTCTATTCCCTGAAGTAAAAATATTGTTGATATCGGTGGCTCTTGAACGTATACCGTGCCAATCTAGGCTAGATGGGCGACCTCTACCCGATGGAGGAAGAAATTCTTCTCTTGAGGGATCAAGATAAATTGATTTTCTATATAGACCGTACCATGTAGTTACATAAACAAAATTATTATTATTTGTCCAGACGCTAACTATTCCACCCGAAATATGATCTGGACTATTGACAAAAAGATAATCCCTGCTATTGAAAACTGTTTCAATTTTCGAATTGGAAATTTTTAATAGCACAGTTGGTTTAAAATCTTCATAACCAGATATCCAAACTGTCGACCCGTCAGGAGTTCCGTAAATATCTTTTAAGTTAACATTTATTTCACTTTCAATCTTTGTCCAGCTTCCGCTTTGGTAGTGGGCTATGTTGCCGTTGTTACCTACTATATATAAATCATCACTACTGCTACCCCACATTTTATTTATCCAGCTTTGAAAAACTGCATCGGGTAACTCGATTGATTTATATGTAGCTCCATTCCAATAAATAATTTGATCTAAACCAATCCAAACATCATTAGCATTAAATGCAAAAATAGATTTCATTGGTGCAAGAAATGATTGACCTTGACTATTTTTAAAGTATACTCTTTCTGGTTTCCAACTAATACCATCCCACTTAATTAGGTTATACAAACTCGGATCAGGATTGCCAAGCGAGTCATTCATATAAATCTCGCCAACTGCCCAGATATTGTTTTCATCTACTATAGCAACATCATAAAGCACGCTGCTGCTGTGTTCACCAAAAGTAAATGTTTGCCAGGTAAAGTTGTGGCTGGTTGTGTCTAAGGTTGTAAATGTAACGGGATTACTTTTTACTTCTTTGCCGTCTTCATAAGTAACTGCATCAAATTTATAAGCTGTGTTTGGTAAGAGATTATCAAAATAAAATAGTGTTTCAGATTCCCCAACTTTTACAGTCTGGATAATCTCATCATTTTTTTTAATGTAGATGTTTGCGGTTTTATCGTTGCTTCCAATCTGCACTTCAATCCAGGCTTCAGTGCAGGAGTAATCCCTTAATCCTAAACCCAGTGATGCTTGTGAATAATCATAACTTTCACTGCACGATAGTGAAAGAAATAAAACAACTAATAACAGTAAAGAAAATAAAATTGATTTCATAAAGAACCCCTAACTATAAAAATTAACACTGCAAGTTTAATAAAAGATTAAATGATGCTAAAGCCAATAACACATTTGTTTCTTTAAGTCAGTTGATTAAAGTCAACTGCAATAGATAAAGTCTTAAATATTTATTGCAGTCAGCTTTAGCTGACTGAGAAAAGAATAATAAAACTATTTTTGGCTTTAGCCACATTTTTACTTTAAATACTTCCATCCATACTTTTTCATTAACAATTCAATCTCATCATTAAAGGATTTTTTCTTGTGATGATTTTCCTGATCTAGTATGTATTGTCTTATTGAATCCAAGTGACTTTCACTTACTCCAACAGCCCAATAATCATCTTGCCAAATAAATTTGCTTTTTGTTAGATTATTTTCATTTATCCAATGAGAAGATTCGCCCTTAATTAGTTGAGCAACTTTGCTAATACTTTGTTCCCTTCCTAAAGATACTAAACAATGTGCATGCTCTGTATACCCACAAATTTGATCAATCCAAATATCTTTTAATTCTGCATTTTGTTTGATGTGCTGGAAAACTTTCTTTCGTAGATCTGAATCTGATAAATATGGCTCTCTATTTTTTGTTGAGAAAACAAGATGAACCCAAATTCTTATCCAACTCATACTAATTCCTCCAATGTGGCTAAAGCCACGATCAAGTTTAATTCATTTTTCAGTCAGCTAAAGCTGACTGCAATAGATAGTTCTTATTATTAATTATTGCAGTTGACTTTAGTCAACTGTGAATGAAAACACAAAACAGTTTTGGCTTTAGCCACATTAATAATCTCATCACTCATCCTGCATCTCAAGTTCATAACTCTCGCGATATTTTTTTATCCCGTTAAAAATATACTCAGCAAATTTTTGTTGGCCGGAAGAAGTGCTTAAATGTTTTGCATCGTTTGTGTTGGAAAGAAATCCGCTTTCTATAAGCACACTTGGCATTGATGCGCCGACAAGAACATAAAATCCTGCTTGCTTAACTCCGCGCGAAGAAAGAGTTGGATGCTGATCAAATTCTTTATGTAAATATTCAGCAAATCGTTCAGAGTATTTCATATAAGATGAGTGCGCCATACTAACAAGAATAAAATTTTCATCAGTTAATTTTTCATAACGGTTGGGATTTTCTTCAAACTGTATTACACTGTTTTCAAACTCCGCAATGGAAATTGCTTCTTTAGTTCTGCCGGGACGGAGCAGATAAACTTCAAATCCGTTTGCATTGCTTGGTTTCTTTGGTGTTGAGTTGCAGTGTATCGAAATAAAAAGCTTACCATTATTTTCGTTTGCAATTTTACCACGCTTATAAAGATCAATAAACTTATCAGTCTTGCGGGTATAAACAACTTTAACGTCACTCATATTTTCTTCAATAAGTTTACCAAGCTTTAAAGCGATAGCAAGATTAACATCTTTTTCCTTAACTCCATTTACACCAATTGCTCCAGCATCGTGGCCACCATGTCCGGCATCAATAACTATTACATCAAACTCCCATTTTTCTTTTAGCTGATTTGAGTTTCCATTTTTCTCAAATAATTTATTATGAATTGTAACTTGAATATCATTACTATTATCAATATTCATAACTTCGTTTGTTGTGTACTCTTTACCAACCGTTATATTTACAATTGCATCAGCACCAACATTTTTTGCTTCAATCTTTTTTACAACTCCTTCTGAGCCAGTGTACTTAACTTTATCAACATCAACATTTACTTTTCTGAAAGTAAGAGTAAGAACATTATTTTTAAATCCGCTATGGTAAGATGGAATTCGTTTACCGGATTTTATTGTAATTAAAGTTCCGTTTGCTTTTTCGTTAAGAATGATTCCAGTTATATTAAACTTACTAGTGGTTTCTTCGGTTGGATCTTTTATCTCATCTTTAACTTTTCCAATCACGATTTTATTTGGAGCCTCAAATTTTAGTTCTTTACCATAAGCGGTTCCAATGGATTTTAAACTGTATTTAAGCGGAACAAATACTTTTTTATTAATTAGATATGTTGAGGTTGGAAGTTGAGTAACAATTTGTTTCTCACCATTTTTTTCATTTAAAACTAGAAAAGGATTTTTTGCGGAGGCTTTAATTGAAAACTTATCAAACTTAACTTCTATCTTTTGTGCATCTTCATTATAGTAGTAATTTGCACCAACAACATCGGCAAAATCTTTTAATGAAAAATAAATTGTGCCTTCTCTTATATAAGCGGGAATATTTTTTGTTCCATCTTTTGTAACGACAAGAACATTATTTCCATCTTGAGCAAAAGATGCTGTAAGAAAAAATGCTAAGAATAAGATTATTAGATAAGCTTTCATCACAATGTGATTTTATCCTACAAAAGGAAAAAACATTCCACTTTTCTTTTTGTAGTTTCTAAAATTCTCACCAAAATGCTTTTCCAAAAGTTTATCTTCTAAAGAGGCACGTAAAAATAAAAGTGGAATTTGGATCAATGCTAACGGGGCTAGAACAAAGCTAAGTGTTGCAACAGCGCCAGCCGTATCTAACAAAAATTGCGAAAAATATTGTGGATGACGAATAAATTTAAATGGTCCGCTTGTTATTAAATGATGATCTTTTTTAATCACAATATCCTGGGAATAATTATCACCTAAAACTTTTGTGGCCCAAATTTGTATCCATGAAAAAGTTAGATAAACAACTAACCCAATTATTCTTAGTGTTTGATTTTCCATTTTGTATTCAAGAGTTCCAACCTGAAACAAGCTTACAATCAAAACAGCTAAAGTGACTGTGGATAAATAAAGCGGTAAAGTTTGCAGATATGTTTTTGGTTTGTCTTTAGATATACCAAGTTTATCCTTTACGCCTTTTTTTGCGGCGCCAATGTTTGCTCCAAATGTTGCAATGATATTTAAACCGATAATTATATTTATTGGATCCATTTTTAATCTAATCTATTTAATTAATGTTTTTTATAACCAGGAAAAACAATTGCCATCAAGATACAAAGTAACACAAAAGAATACTTTAAACTGATTTACCATGCTTTTTCATTATAGAATTCCATTCATCTAAACCTAGCTGTTCGGATTCTTCAATTAGCATAATTGGAATATCATCTTGAATTCTATATCGCCTTCTTGTGTTTTTATCAACCGAAACAAGTGTGTTTCCATCAAGTACAAGATCAGCTTTTGTTTCAGGGCAGCAAAGAATATCAAGAAGTTCTTTACTTATCATATCACTATCCTTTGATTTTCTTATCAAACTAAATTTTGGTTATAAATTTAGTAACAAAAAATATAATCGTTACCATAATTAAGCAGGTTAATTTTTGCTCATTATCAAACTAAAAAGTTATACGGCAACTATTGTGAAGCAAAACTATTTTAATTAAGTTTCAAATTAACAAACCAACAATACTGCAAAAGCAGCTGCATAACCGGGCATAAAATCTAATTTTTTAGGAGGAGTAATGATGAAGAATTTTTTAGTACTCTTGTTAATCTCTGTTTCGTTTCTCTTTTTAGGTTGTGGGGAAAAGAAAACTGAGTCGCCCTTAGATCAACTTACCGATAAAGCTAAAGAAATGGAAAATCTTGGCGAAAAAATGAAAGAAGCAACCGAAGGATTTACAGAAGGCAAAAAAGTTAACCCTGTTGATTTTAGAGAATTAAAATCATTGTTGCCAGAAGATATTGGTTCGTTTAAGAGAACAAATATTGAGGGCGAAAAAGTTAATGCGATGGGTATGAATATTTCTCACGCAGATGCAAGTTATTCTGATCAAGATGGAAATCAATCAATCGATTTAAAAGTTACTGATCTTGGAAGTGTTTCCGGTTTATCCGGTCTTGCAGCATACGGCTGGTATATGGTTGATATTGATAAAGAAACTGAAACCGGTTACGAAAAGACTTTTACGTATAAAGGCAACAAAGGATTTGAAAGTTATGATAATCAAGGCAGGCATGGAGAAGTAAGTGTTCTGGTTGCTAAAAGATTTGTTATTGAAGTAAATGGAAACCAGGTCACAATGGATCAGATAAAAGCTGCTGTTGATAAGATAGATATTGGCAAGCTTGAAAGCTGGAAAGATTTTGGAATTGAAGAAAAATAATTACAACTAAAGCGCATTTACAACTAACTATAGGAGTACAAATATGAATCTTGTTGAACGTGCTAAAAATATTCTTATTACACCAAAAACTGAATGGGAAGTAATTAAGAATGAACAAACTACAACTGCTGATCTTTTTACAAAGTATGCAATGATACTTGCTTTGATCCCCGTTATCGCAACATTCATCGGTCAATCGCTGGTTGGTGTTTCACTAGGGCCTTTCGGATCTTATAAAATACCTGTTACCAATGGTTTAATTTACGCAGTAGTTTATTACGCGCTAAGTTTAGCTGGAGTTTATCTTATCGCATTTATTATTGATGCACTTGCTCCATCTTTTGGATCAACAAAAAATATGGATGCATCATTAAAGGTTTCGGTTTATTCCAATACAGCCGTTTGGATTGCTGGTATATTTGGAATTATTCCTTTACTTGGAATTTTAGGAATACTTGGTTTGTATTCACTTTACTTAATGTATTTAGGCTTAAAAATTGTAAAAGATACACCACAGGATAAACTTGTCGGGTATCTTGTTGTTGTAATAATCATTGCAATAGTAGTTTATTTTGTAATTGGACTGATTGTAACTGCAATTGCATTACCAAGTTTTGGCAGTTTAGAAAGTTTAGATGGATTAAAATTAGGGAATTAATTTTATATACAATTTGAAAAAAATGCTTGCTCAATTAGGCAAGCATTTTTTTTATTCATTCTTTAATAGTTTTTCAAGATTGGAAATATCGGGTTGCGAGTTTATTTTTTTGAAGTACTCAAGTGCAAGATTAAAGCTTTCATTGCTGTCTTTAACCTTGTTCATCTCTTTATATAAAATCCCTAATTCCTGGTAAGTTTCCGCCTGGTTTAATTGATTACTAATCTCTTTATTAAGACGTAAACTTGTTTGCAAATAATTTTCCGCAAGAATATAGTTTTGAACACTTCGCTGTATAACGCCTTTAATTCTGTAAACTTCTGCAATGGTCAGTTTATCATTTAACTTGTGTGCAACTTCTAATGCTTTATCTGCAAAAGCATTTGAAAGTGAAAAATCATTCATGCTGGAATAAGCAATTGCTTTACTAAGGTACACAATTCCGATGCTTTGTAAATAGTTTGTATCAATTGATAAAGCTAAGCTTTCATCAAACTCATTTATAGCATAACGATAATCACCTTTTTTGGAATAAACCATTCCAATGTTCTGATGAATTTCTGCCATTCGTTTTTTATCGCCAACTTTCTCATAATTGATTAGAGCACGTTTAAAGTAAATTAATGCTTCATCAAACAAACCTTTAATGCTGTTAACAACGCCAAGATTAATTTCAATTATTCCTAAATCAGAATAATTTTTTTCGTTATCATATTTAGAAAGCGCGGATTCAAAACTTTCTATAGCTTTATGAACTTCACCAAAATCACCATAGATAGTACCTAAAAGGTTTTCACACTTAGCAACACCTTTAGCATCATTTATTGATTCAAATAATTCTAACGCTTTATTAATAAACTCAAAACTGCTTGGCCAACTTGCCTGCCTGGTATAAATCTCACCAATCAACAAATGAGCATTGGCAACAATATTTATTAAATCTCTATCATCATTAGTTAAACCAATAATTTTTTCATTAATATCTAGCGCAGCTAAAAACTCACCATTGGTAATAGAAACCTGGCTGAGATAAAGCAGTAAAGAAATAAATTTTTCTTTAGTAAGATTTGCACCTGAAAAAGTTATAAGAAGATCCATTTGGGATCGATAGTTAAGACCATTCTCAACTTTATATTCAAGCTGTTTAATTTCTTGAAAATTTTCTTCTTTCGATTTCTCTGAAACTGAAGCTTGATAGATTGAGATGAACTCATCAACTTGATTCTTTGAGAAAAAATCTGGTAGTACTTCTGAAATGCTTCTATTTAAATTTTCTGCCACTATTTCTACTATCTATATAAATTATATGAGTAAAATCTGTTTACTTTTGGCAACAGTTATGCCAATACTTTTGTTTCGCATTAAGTTAAAAAAACTTGATTATCAGAGCTTTTATATTAGTTTAAGATAATTTTCCTGTAATAATTGCTATACTAAAAAATTTTTAACGTCTCATAATCAAACAAGAAGGAAATTTTAACAAACACTTAGTGAACATTGTAAAGAATATTATCGAATCTTTTGTAGAAATGTTTAGATGTTATGTTTTATTGGACAATTTTTGTTAATTATCTTATAGAAAAATAGAATTCTGTAAAAATTTAATTTTAAATGGATAAACAAATGAAAATCTCAAATTATCTCGTTAAACCCGGTATAAAAATATCATTATCAAAATTCTCCACTAAAGACACATCAGGAATAAAATCAAAAGAAGATGCTAAAGAATTTTTGGAGAAAAATATTGAAAAGATGATTGAACTTCAGGATAAACTTTATGCATCAGATAAATATTCTTTGCTGCTGGTTTTTCAAGCTATGGATGCGGCTGGAAAAGATTCTATAATTAAACATGTTATGAGCGGACTTAATCCTCAAGGGACGCAAGTTTATAGCTTTAAACAACCATCAAAAGAAGAACTTGATCACGGATTTATGTGGCGCATTCAAAAAGCCGTACCGGAACGTGGGAGAATAGGAATTTTCAATCGTTCACATTACGAAGAAGTTTTAGTTGTAAAAGTTCATAATCTTTTAAAGTATCAACAAATTCCATCAGAATTGATTGACAATAAAATTTGGCAAAACAGGTATGAGCATATTTCTGATTTTGAAAAATATCTTTATGAAAATGGAACAGTTGTTTTAAAATTTTTCTTGCATGTTTCTAAAGATGAACAGAAAGAAAGGTTTCTTGCGCGAATTGATGATAAAACTAAAAACTGGAAATTTTCTGTTGCTGATGTGGAAGAAAGAAAACTCTGGAATGAATATCAAAGCGCATACGAAGAGGCTATAACTGCTACAAGCAAAAAGTTTGCGCCCTGGTACATAATTCCTGCAGATAAAAAGTGGTTTGCTCGTTTACTTGTAAGTGAAATTATTGTTGAAACTTTAAAGAAACTTGATTTACAGTATCCAAAACTAACTGATGAACAATTAGCAGAATTACAAAAGTGCAAAGAAAATTTAATGAATGAATAACTTTAGAAAGTTAATAGTGTTTGTAAGATTGTGTAACTAATTCTAAGCAATCTATGCGAAAAAACTTTACGTTCTTTGCGTGAAATAACTTTTTTTTCCTCCGAGCACACAGAGACTTATTAATCAATTTAAATCTGTTATATCCATAAAATCAGTGTACTATTATTTTTTATATAAAAAATCTTTTATCATTTCTGGTGGTCTAGCAAGAATAGCTTTATTCCCCTTTTCAACAATTGGCCTTTGTATTAAATCGGGATTCTCAATCAACAATTTCAAAATCTCATCTTCGTTAAGCTTTTCAATTTTGGCTTTTAGTTTTTTGAACGCTTCATCATTTTTTCTTAATAGTTCTGAGGGCTTCATTCCCATTTTTTTAAGTAATGATTTTAATAAAGTTTTTGTAAAAGGTTCTATGTAATAATTAACCTTTTCAAAATCGATGCCTTGCTCTGAGAAAGCTTTAGCAACTTTTCTACAAGTTGTACAGGTTGGTTTTTCGTAAACAGTTATTTTATCCATTATTTATCCTTTTTATTTATTGATTTGAGCATAAAAGTTGATTGAGGATATTTAATTAAATGCTCCTATATTTTTTATTTAACAACTAAATATTATAAAACTTAATCTTAAAACTTGTAATTTCACTTACTAAAAATAAACATTCATCTAAAGGCACAATATGAAATACTTCTTAACTCTTTTACTTGCCACAACTTTTTTTATTACAACTTACTCACAAAACCATAAGCAAGTTAAAATATTTATAAACAATCAAAATGATTATGAAACATTACAAAAAGCTGGATTGGAAATAGATCACGCATTTTGGGGTAAAGATAACTCATTAACTGTTTTTCTTAGTGATGAACAATTTTCAAGATTGCAAATGACAAGTTTTAATTATGAAGTATTAATAAATGATTGGAAAGATTATTATTCAAAACAAGCAAAACTTACTGAAGATGAAAAACTTTCCTTTATTCAAAAAAGTAAAAATGATTATGGAGTTGAAGGATTTGGCTACGGCTCAATGGGCGGATTTTTTACAATGACAGAAGTTTATGCAAGATTAGATTCAATGTTTGCTCTATACCCAAATATCATAACACAAAAATTTTCAATTGGCACTACAGTCCAAGGCAGACCAATTTATGTGGTTAAGATTTCAGACAATCCTAATGTAAACGAAAGCGAACCACAGGTCTTTTACAACTCATTAATTCACGCAAGAGAACCTCAAGCGATGATGACCGTAATGTATTATATGTATTACCTGTTAGAAAATTATGGGACTGATCCTGAAGTGACCTATCTTGTAAACAATAGAGAAATTTATTTTCAACCAATTGTTAATCCTGATGGATATGAATACAACCGCACAACCGATCCTAATGGCGGCGGAATGTTTAGAAAGAACAGAAAACTTAATAGTGATGGTTCTTACGGAATAGATCTTAATAGAAATTTTGGATATATGTGGGGATACAATAATTCGGGTTCAAGCAACATACCTTCTGATGATACTTACAGAGGAACTTCCGCTTTCTCCGAACCTGAAACTCAGGCATATAGAGATTTTGTAAACTCAAAAAACTTTAAGACCACGTTAAACTATCACACTTACAGTAATTTATTACTTTATCCGTGGGGATACATTAGTACACCAACCGTTGATAACGCAATCTTTGATGAATACTCAACTGATATGGTTGCTTATAATGGATATGAAAACGGACAGCCACCAATAATACTATATGATGTTAACGGGTCCGCAGATGATTGGATGTATGGTGAACAAACTTCAAAACCAAAAGTTTTTGCTATGACTCCTGAAGTTGGCTCAACAGGTTTTTGGCCAACACAAGCAGAAATATTTCCACTTGCAATAGAAAACCTTAAACCAAATTTATATTACAGCTGGGTTACCGGTGAATCTGTTAGTCTTGTAAATCCAAGTTTTTCACAACAGTATTTTAATCCTGGTGATAATGTTGATTTGACAATTCCTCAGTTAAGAAATAAAGGTTTAAGCGATGCTTCAAATATTACACTTACACTTAGTTCGGATAATCCATTAATCACAATCACTTCCGGAAATATTAATGTTGGCAACATTGCTTCAAGAACAACTGTAAATAATAATCAAAATTTATCTTTCTCAATCAGTTCATCAATGCTTGCAGATGTAAATGTTAAAATGCTTGTAACTGTTTTAACATCTGGCACACCTATGTTTACTGATACATTAAGTTTTATTACCGGCACGCCAATATTGGTTTTTGCTGATACAACAAATGATCCATTATTATTATGGAACGTTACTTACACTCCAACATCATCACCAAGGTGGGAAGCTACTACAACAAGTTATCATTCATCACCAACAAGTTTTACAGATAGTAAAAATGGAGAATATCTTGATAACGCTACAGTAACTATGACATTAAAAAATGCAATTGATCTATCAACCAACTCACATCCAAGATTATCTTTCTGGACAAAGTTTGATACGGAATCAGGATATGATTACGGACAGGTTGAAGTTTCAACAAATAATGGAAG
>Ga0138256_10004380_pt1 | contig 15023 bp, 11 predicted proteins | sample KNB2016incub_MG_FD_105486 | JGI IMG/M metagenome (GOLD analysis project Ga0138256, IMG submission 105486) | Active sludge microbial communities from wastewater in Klosterneuburg, Austria - KNB2014incub_MG | ecosystem: Engineered > WWTP > Activated sludge > Unclassified | place: Austria... | reverse complement strand
TTTCCCTTCATAAATTGATTGGTACCCTCCGTGAACATTATGAACTATTTCACCCATCGGTACCCTTATCTCGCCAGAAAACCATTTTGCAAAAACAAATTCTTCGTCCGGAAACAAATAATCGATTCCAACCTTTTGCCATTCAAGTATAAAACCTTGCCATTCAATAAGGAAAAGTTTTTTATTGTCGATTGCCCATTTTGAATAATATCCTCTCCAACAAGCAGAAGACGGTGCAACTAATTTATGCGGTAATTGTATTTTCTCAAGGTAGCCTTCCAATGGTTCACATGCAATCAGTAGTTCCTCATTGTTATAAATTAGAATATCTTTTGTTTGGGCTGTCATAATGGTTTCTAATTTATAATGCGTTTATTATTCCTCTCGAGAAATTAAACTTGTGCTAATCCACTAGAGGAACTGAACTTGCGCCTTGCACAAATTTGGTTTTGAATCAGGAGACGGTTGGAAAAACCCTTCTTAGCCGCAATTACCATCCAACCTCTTTAACAATTCAATAGCCGTTAAAGTGCCAATCCTTGAATCCCTCTTTTCATCAAATAATCTAATTTCACCATCATACTTCTCTTTGTCCAAGTGCTTGTTGTATTCGCTAGATATAATGTCACTGTAGGTAATTATAAGTTTGCTTTTACTTCGAGTCATGCCTACATAATTTACACATGGGTTAGAATGGCTATTCAGGATGTTGCAGAAAGGTAAAATGACAGTGTCGAATTGTAGCCCTTTCGAACTGTGATAAGTCATAACATTTACGTTCTTATTATCTGAAAAAACTAATTTGTCGTCACGTTCATATTTATAGCCTATGCCTATCCCATAGGAGACGAGGTAATCTCTAATCTCCAAAATTCCTGGTATTATTATTTTTTTAGTGTTTCGATTTGCTAAATAAGAACCTTCTAAAGACGCTTTATTTTGTTTAAGTAGAATGCCGATGTCTTCATTTGTATTTGTGGTGATGTATGTTTTTATATATTCAAGCTCTTGAAGTGGAGTATTACATTTGATAAAAGTTGGTTTGTGCCTAGAATCAAAAGAGTTATTATTAGGCAAACTGTCCGGGTATAAATTACAGATTAGGTCTGAAATACTTTTTGATATTCTGTAATTGTGTTTCAGTTTAATCGTAGGGAAATTAACTTCTTGGCGTAAGCTCAGGACTGTCAGCGTTGATTCCTTATTTAAATTTTTGTCATAAAGTCGCTGATTATCGTCTGCGAAAATAAACATACCCTTCTTGGCATTTTTTTGAAAGTTAATTATGTCTTGAACGGAAAAGTCTTGTGCTTCGTCTATTATGATATAATCGTGATTTAAATTTCTATACACACTAAGTTCTTCGTGATAAAACACATTGACTTCTGGCAAATTTAAATATATTAATGTTTGCTTTATGAATGTTCTAAGTGCTTTAGTATAAACTATAATTGAAATGTTCTTTTCATTATTTTCACTCAACTCTTTGGCAAGATAAATTGCTAATAAGGTTTTACCACTGCCCGCACCACCTTCAATTATAATATTGGGGTTACTATCAAGGACAAGTTGCTGTTCATTGTCCCAATTTGGATTTGTTGAAAATATTTCTTTCATGATTATTTGGACTATAATTACCGCTAACGGCAGTTCGTGCTTAAACCAAAGCTACTAAATTTTCTCCATTCGGGAATGTTAAGCACAATTACAGATACACTTTCATTTGCCTAACTCATCGAGCGTCATTCCGAGTGGGGATTGTGATGCTGCTCCTCATTATTAAGTTGAGGTATAAAGTAAAGTTTATGTTGTTCTAACAACAGTTGGAAGTTATGGAAGAGCTCAGAGTAATTCTTCTGGGCTCTTTTATTTAAATGGATTATATTCCTCTAGTAGTTTTGGTAGATGTTCCATTATCCAAGAAGGAACTTTATCTAATCCTTTCTTGACAACAATTTTTATTCCTTCATCCTTAGCAACTTTAAGAACACCTCCAACTACTTTTGCAATTCCTGTTTTTGGTGCTTGCCTATTCTGAACTATAATTAAATCAGCTGTCGAAACTACTTCATCAAATTTATCTTTTGTCTCATCATCTATTTCTAAGTCCGAATCTGCAATTTCTTTCCAATACTTTAATAAATCTCTTACTTCTTTTATTTCATCCCTTGTTAAAGAAGGAGTTCCGTCATCAGTTAAATCAATAAATGGAACAGTAAATTGTTCAACATCAACTTTAATTTCTTCTTCTTCAATTCCGGCATCAATTCTATCTGCAACTTCTCTAATTTTTAATTTTTCCAGCCATTGTTCAAGCCTTGATATATGACCCGGATATACTCTAGTTCCATCAATCTTACTATTTGCTCCTGCATTATTATAAACTTGCTCAACCATATTATCGGTTTCCTCTTGAGAACCGGTTCCTGGGGAATGATTAAATCTTACTTTAGTAGAAGATAGCTTCATTCTAAAAAAATACTTGTTTCCGACTCTTTGAAAGACAATCCAAGGTTTTTCATTTTCCCTATTGTCCACATGTTCAAATCTTATAAAATCATTTGATCGATTAAACCCGAATTTTTTGAAAGCCTTTTCTAAAACAATTCTATCCTCAGAAGAATAATATTCTGGGTAATTTATTTTTGCTCTATGATATATTTTTTCTGGAAGAATATCTTGAATTGAAGCAAGCCAGTTTGAACTTTCAGTAATTAAACTGTTTGTGAAAGTTTTTTGTTGTGAGTTAAGAACTTTCCCTAGGCCGCCAAATGTTTTATCATACCTTGGATTTGCATCAACATAGGGATTTTGAAAATCTGCTCTAAACCAAAAGAAGAAACCTTGCTTTCCTTTTAGAACAAGTCTCCAGCAACTGCTACCATCAATATTATTTCCTCTTTCAACTTTTAAAAAAGCATCAAATGGTAAATCATGGTTATTCTGGAGGTTGTTGATTACAGTTAAAAGATTTTCATCATGAATATCACTATATCTCTTTATCATAATTGTTAAGAGTTTTTAATTTAATTGCCTCACAATATACTTCATGTTAAGGAATTATGGATATGGATTTATCAACACAAAAGCGGAGAATTATGGGGTTTTTCTCTCCAACCTTTCTTTATCCGAAACCCCCTGCTCGGCGAATGTTAAACGGATTTACCGACACTCTTTCAATTATGTAACTCATCAAGCGTCATTCGCCGAGCAGCATAGATTAGTTGATGCTGTGTAAGTGTCAAGGATTACGTAATCTAAATCATCCTTCCTCTCATTAATTAATTTAAGCGTTACTGTGTTTTCTTCCTCTGCCATTTTGTCGATGTGTTTTTGTTTGATTAATCTATTTTAATCTTCTTTAGTGTTTTCTATGTCAGTATTTATTTAACTCATCAACTAAAATTTCTTTCACGTCTTTTAAGTTTTTAAGATTTGGGTTTTTTGCTTCTAAATCTTTTACGTCTTGTAATGCTCCGCTAAGAGAATACTTTGGATTACTATCTGTCTTAATTGATGAAACTGCATTTACATAATCATCCAACGCCTCATCTTTTTCTTGAGCTAAGTGAACAAGTGAAATATTGAACTTGCAAAACGCAAGGTTTTGATTATATGTCAGTGCTTTGATACTTAGTTCAACACACTTCTCCAAATCACCTCTCTCAAATGCTTTCCAGCCTAGATTGCCATATAACACTCCTTTGTCAGCTTCCGTATTTGCTTTTTGAGCTTCTACATTAACTTCTTCTACAACGGCTACAACTTCGATATAAATATTTATGCCGTCCAAAGCAGATGGATTTCGCAAACCTAAATAGAGGGTGTTTCCATATGAATTGCTAACTGTTTGGACAGCTTCTTTAATGTTTTCCAAACTCACATCACGATATATGCGCCAAGTGCCATCGTCTTTGTTAAGAAAAGCATTTTCATCTTCAGAAGGCAAAACATATATGTCCACCGAGCCAGAACCAGGTGGAACTTTAATTGCTGATGAAGATAAAGCAGTTGCACCACCAGAAGCAATAGCAGCACCGACTTGCATTCCCAAGTTTAATATTTGTGTTCCGTTTGCTCCAGCTGATGTAGAGAAACTGTAATACCAATTTTTAGTATTTGGAGGTAAGTCAATTCTAATTGCTGCTCGGGACTTACCTCCAAGATAAGCTCTTGTCCCTCCGTTAAGGTAATAATTCCTTTGCTCAATAATTGTAACTGGCTTAAGAGTTGTTTGAGCATATGAGCCAAATCCTATTAAAATGAGCGTAAATAGTGAAAGAAGTTTTCTCATGACATTTGGTTTTATTTCTTGTTACTTATTGAATGTTTCAAGATACGAAGTCACCCACTACGGAGCGCAAAGAATGACGCACAAAAATTTTATTTAAGAACTCTCCCTCCCAAATCTCAACAATTGACCTACTTGCCGAAACAAGATGCATCTAACATTAGATCGTAAACAGTAAAAATACTTCTATTTATAAGCTTAGATTTTCTTATTCGGAATAAACAACCTTTAATCACCAAACCTTAAACAAAAAAACTAAACCAATTCTTACTTCTAATAAACCTCTCAAATCTTCTAATACAATACAAGTATAACAAAAATCCCCAACTCCCCCATCCCAATAAAATAATTTCCCGGTGAAAATGCGCTCACGATTATCAAATCTGCAATTTCCTTAAAATCTCCACCATCGCCCCCGTATCCATCCCACAATACTCCCTCAAATCCCTCCGCGTTTGTTCCACATCCCCCACAAACTCCCCCATCACCATAGCCGCAAACACACCACTCGCCGTCCCGCCTTCCTGGATGTTGAGATTCGAATACGACAACTCCGGCACCAGTGCCGGTAAAACTTTTTTGATAGAGTATGATCCTTGCATGGAAGGAGTATAATACCACCGCTGCTGAAATGGAATCATCAGATCTTTAAGGCGGGAAATGATGTTATTGATTGCGGTCTTGTATTTCGGGAATGACAATGCAAGTTCCGACAACTTTCCTCTTTCGAAACCGATGTTGTAGACGAGTATGTCGCCCGTTGTGCCGCAATCGGTGATCAACTTTTCAATGAATGGAATTCGTGGATCGGTGCCGTTTGCTTCGGCGAGGAATTCTTTGTGTTGTAACACTCCTTTTGCCGCCGGTAAAATGTGCAACGAATACTGAAACACTAATTGCTGATACGGTTTGCTTTTGTTGAACACGGGAATTGCTGTTGCGAATGTTTCAAAATCCATGAAGTACAATGGATATTTTAAATCATTTACAAACTCTTTGATCTTCTTCTTGTCGATCGTGGTTGTAGTGTTCAATTCACTGTTCACTTGCATCCACTGATTTTCGTTCAGCGGATAATCTTCCGGGATGTCGATGAAATTGATGATGTTCTTTTTGTAGAGATCGAATTTTTTTGTATCCGTTAAACGTGCAATATTGAAAACAGAATAGTCGGGGATATGTTGCCAGCAATGTCCGACGAAATCGCAGGCATACGGACTGCTGCAATGCGGACCGATATCTACATCGGGAATCTTCTTCGCATACAACACCGCTTTCAATTCAGCAACTTTCGAAGGAATGCCGGGCAATAACTCCAGCACTCTATCTTTCACCGATGTAATTGTAAAAAGTTCATGCACATCAATGGCGCCGTTCTTCTCATACTGATTATTAATATGAACGATTGAAATATCTTTCAACGCAATCCCCGAATTCGTGATCGCAAAATATTGTATCGTCGCATCCAACTCATACGTCTCCGTCACACTCGTCGAACTTTTCACTTCATACCCCTTCCACCCGCTCTTGTCCTTCACCAAAATATCCAATGCCGCCAACACGCCATCAAATTGAAACGCCGCTTCGTAGATCACTTTCGTTCCCTTCGCAATCTCCTCCCTCGTCCTCACCACAGCTTCCTGAAAATCGAAAACACTCACCGGCGTACAATCCACTCCACCCGGAAACAACTGCTGCGCCAACTCCCCAACTTTCTTCCCCTGCGTAAATATCGCCTGCACTGCCGCATCCGGTTCTTCCCTGAGCGCACGATTGTGCTTACTCAAATACAAAGCCTTCGTACACTGACAGCCCTTAAGAAAGGTAGATTTCGAAAGAATGTGTTTTTCCATTTTACGGGAATTACGGGATTTTCTTTTACGTAAAAAAGAAAATTATTTCAGCAGGGCTTTTGGAATTGGGCCGTGAAAAAAAACGTTAGTAAACGTCAGCAAACGCTTTTAATCGACATTAATCCTTTGAAAATGCTTTTTTTACGAGGGGAAATGGCTGCTACTATTTTCTGATCGATAAATCGCTGTTTTTTTATTTGCGGAATTTGCGGAATTTTTTCTTCGTGAAATAGCGTGGAAATGAGGTTTTGTTTTTTTGCGTGTGGCTATGCCGCGGGATTTTCTTTTTACGGTCGAAAAAAATATTCCGGAAAAAAATCTGCTACGATGTTTTCTTACCAACATACATTATATAGTCGTGGATCTTTTCCCTTCTCTGTTTTAAATCGATACAATTGTTAGCGGTAGTTTTAATCTACTTTATCAACAAAACCCGCAAATTCGTTGAAACTTCACCGGAAATAATTCGAATAATATAAACCCCCGAATAATTCTTGCCGAAGTCTATTAAAAAACTTGCTTCGTTTGCTGAGAAGTTTCCCTTAAATAGGGCTTCTATGTTTTGACCCATTTGATTCAACAACGAAACTTCTAAATCTTCGGAGTGAATTCCGTGAACAACTAAAATTCCATGATCAGAAATTGGGTTTGGTGTGAAGGTTGCGTCAATCGTTTTAAATGCTAAATTTTGGAGACCTACCGTTGTTAAAGGATAATCAGCAGAGAATGAATGACACCCATTTGAGTCAGTTGTTTCAACCGTATATGCGCCATTAATTAATGCTATATACGATTGGTTAACTGCTCCTGTAATTAAAGTAGTATCGACATACCATTGATATGTTGATGCAAAACTTGAATAAAGTGTATCCGAATTGTGTGTAATTGTTGGCTGGTTTGGAGTATGAACCAAGATTGAAATTGTATCAGATATCGATTGGAGTCCCGAGGAATCAGTAACAGTTACAAAATAATCCCCGGTTGTTGTTATTGAAATAGCTTGTGTTGTATCACCGGTGGACCACAAATAATTATATCCACTTGCAGCAGCAAGTACGGTGGTATCGCCATAACAAAATTCAAGCGCGCCGATAATATCAACAGTCTGGTTCGGTAATAATCTGCCAAGAGAATCTGTTTTTAAAATGTAACCATAAGAAATGGTATCAGTAAATTGACCCACTATTATAAAACCTCTATCATCGCATTCTTCAAATCGAGATCCAGATCCTGTTGTTGGTCGATTATGAAATTGTGTCCATAATGAATCACCGGACGGAGAGATTTTATGAAGAGCCATTCCATTTGCCGTGGAAAGCAATAGTACGGTACAACTATCATGCGTAGGAGTCATTGCAACAATATTTACACTATAACCCCAATCCAAGTACTTATCCCAGATAATATTCAAAGTTGAATCCAATTTGGTTAGGTATGCAACGCCATAAGTTCCGGAATTTGGAGATAATTCAACTCCAAAAATATAATTGTCATCATTTGATGCACAAGTAACCGATTGAAAAACCAATGAACCACCATAAGCTGTATCTGTAATTCTAAATGTGTGTGTATTCTGACCTGATGTATCAAATAGTAATAAACTAGCAGAAGCAGCCGCAACCCAATTAAAACTTGCAAGAAACAATTTATTATTTCTATCTATCGCCATTCCGTTAGGAGCATGGTTTCCGCCACCGGTTGCAAGCCAACTGTTAGTTGCGGGATAGCTTATTTTTTGTCCCTCTGTGCTATTTCCACCTCCTCCAAAAAAAGTTCCAATTGATATTATGAAATCGCCTACACTATTCTTTAATATTATATCTGAACTTGGGCCGTTGCTCCCACCACCATAATAAATACTATCCACACTTTGAAAATTAGAGTCTAATAATAAATAGTATGCAGTAAAATTATTTCCAGTTGTATCATCAGAAGTTCCGCAAATTGCATATCCTCCATTTATATCGTCTATTGTGATGTCTTGCACAGCCACCTTATTATCCCTAAGTTTAGGAAAAAAAGTAGAAATAAGATTTCCATGGCGATCGATCTTGAAAATGAACCCCTCTTGTAATGAATCTCCACAACCGATAAAATTTCCGTTGTTAGCTTCTTCGATTGCACTAAAAGAGTTTAATGGATAAGTTCTTTCGAAGGTAACTTGGCCATAGAGACTGAGACTACACGTCAGGGTAGCCAAATGAAGTAGTATAGATTTCATTGCTTAGTTTTCAGTTTAGCGTTTTAACAATTATTTTATGAAATTATTTAAAAAAACGATATTCCAGCAATTATTTGAAATATTAATTTAATTTACTGCTGAATTTTAATCACGTTTGGCTTTTTCTTGCTTCTAATGCGTTTTTTTTAGTTTCTTCCAAAAAACATTAAATCGATATTGCATTCCTAAAATTAATTTGTAAACTTGTTCTCAGATTATTCAATAAAGTATTTTAAAAATAAATTTATATTCTCTTTCAATTGTGTTATCATAATATAAAAATAAGTATTTAATTATTCTAAAAATTGTATTTAATAAGTTGAGCACAATTGATAAAAATATGTAAAAGGAAGGGTCTTTAAGCACAAATTGAATTTTTAATCAAGAAACTTAAATTAGATTTTAATAAAGTACAAATAGTAAAATTTTAATTCTCAATTATAAATTATAAAAACAAATTAAAATGAGCAAAAAAATTACTGTTAAAACTTCTTCAGGGAATAAATATTATAAAATTTCTGAAATTAGTGGGTCTTATAAATGTTCAATTAACAACGGAGAAGTTTTTTTTGAGACTTGGACTGAAATTGGGAAAGCCAAACATTTTGAAGACGCCCTTTTAATTATAAAATCCCATGCAACTAAATATGGAAGTGTTTTGAAGACAGATATTGATTAAATGTCTGATTCGTTCAAAATATATTAACATTAGATAAAAAACAGGATTAATCTCGACTAATCCAACATACAAGAATTCGGTATTACAATTTTTTAATAATTTATAAAAGAAGACAAAATGACAACTAGATTAGTCCAAAACTATCCCGCCTTTATGGCAAACTCCTTTGAAAAACCACCAGGAACACCTGAAAACCCTCAAATATGGACTTGTCCTTTATGTGCCGGTTCTGGAAAAGATAAAAATGGTAAAACTTGTAATAAGTGTAGTGGTTCAGGAAAAGTTAAAGACAAATAAATTTCGTTTAGTGTACAGATTTATGCATATATAACTATTGATCGTGAGATCAAATATTCTACTTTTCAGTATTTTCAAATTCAAATTCGATGGAACAATTAACATTTGACCAAGCAATTGAACTTTTAGAGATTACTAATATATCCAAACTAAAAAAAGAAGATTTAATAAGCCTAGAAAAAAAAAGTAAAAAACGTTGGCATCCCGATAAGGTTGCTCATCTCAACGATCCGTTAATATCCAAAGAATATACTCAAAAATTTCAGCAAATTGAATTTGCCTGCAAATTGGTTTTTGAATTCATTACAGGATCATATCATGCCGGTGAGCAGTTTTCGGGTAGCGGTCAATATGAAACTAACCAACCTGAAAACATCGACAGGAATAGTGCCAAGTTATATCAACAATTAATTAAAGATGTTTGGGCTTCAATAAAAGAAGCAAAATATAAATGGTCAACAGAGGAATATACGATTAGTGATGGCCAAAAGCTTAAGGATCTATTAAATGAAGATTTCAAGGAAGACATAGCAATATATTCTATAATTTCCTTTTATTATGGAATTACAACATTAGGTTTAATCGCTGTAATTGCAGCATTAATCAATCCTATATTAGGCAATATTGCAGCAATCATTCTTTTTATTCAAGCTCTTTCATGCGTTTTTGGGTTTTTACCTCTTTCTAGATTTTGGTTGCCTCAAAGTATAAATGATGTAATGATCCGATTTATAAATTTTGGATTGGGTATTTATGATTGGGCATCTGAACAATCACGACAAAAAGCTAATATACTTCTAATTCTTTTGGTTAACCTCCCGTTACTATTTGCCAAACTAATAAAATATGTGATTTTATTCCCACTCTATGAAATTGCTAAAGCACTTATTGGTGACAAGGTTATTGGCGTAGTAAAACAAAAAGTGAATTATTACGCAGACATAGCTGAATGGCACATTGAAGACTTGATAATAAAAGATGTATTTGAAATGACCCTTGAAGAGCTAGGGCACTTAACACATTTGTATCATGAATTTCTTGAATTCAATATAAACAATTATCGCTCTAATGCTCAAGGAAATCAATCTTCAAATCAAAATGGTAATGATAAAGAAAGCCATTTTGAGACAGCTAATCAGGAAAGTTCAAACCAGTCAAATTCGGGTTTTGAAAACATAAATAATGTTGTAGATGATAAATCTAATTCAAGTGCCAACAACTACTGTAGTAACTGTGGTAACAATATTTCTTCTGATCAAAATTTTTGTTCTAACTGTGGTACATCTAATAATAAATTCTCAAATAATTCAACATTTAACTCCCAATTTAGTGAGGAATCTAGTCAGAATTCATCGAAAAAATCAAATGCTAAAAAACCATTTTCCACTAATGAAAAAACTAAAAATGACCGGTTACTAAATAGAAACCGCTTAAAAGGATTTGTTTTAATTTTGTTAACATTATTCCTTTCAATTATTGGTGGTTATTTAACATACAATTACTTCTTGCCCTCGTCCTATGAAAAGGCAATCACATCATTTAAAGAAGGAAAAATAAATGAAGCATTAGCTCTTTCACTGGTTGCAAATTTTGACCAACAAAATGGGAAACTTACATTATCTGAGGATGAAAAGGAAAAACTAAACTATATTCAAATTGCTTCAGAATCAATATTACAACAACACCAAATAATCCTCTCTGAAATTCAAAATTTACCAGATAAACCAATAGAATATATTTACGCTTCTGTTATTGAAATGGAAAACAATATTAGTAAACAAGGTATCTTAGAATCAAAGTTTGATATCAACAAACGAATGGCTTTAGTTTCTTTACTTAATGCACACGATTCATTAATTCTACTTTCAATCAATAAATTTATATCAGAGTCAAATGTTGTTTATTCCTTGTCAAATGTACCATATGTATATGTAGGGCTTAATTCAATAAATTTGGATTCCCTTTTTTCTCTACTGAAGAATCCAAATGATCCATCAATTAAACAAATGGGACTCCAAACTAGATCCAAGTTGCCTTTGCCACCGACAAATACAGCATTGTTCTTCTCTGATTTACATAAGGCTGATAGTTCTTTCAAAGAAAATAATGATAGCTTGGCAAAAATACTATATGAAAGAGCTTTAACCTTTAAACCAAATGATGCTATCGCACTTAATAAATTATCCAAAGTTAATGAGCGATTAGCTTTAAAAGTCAAAGCCCCAATACTAACTTCAACAAATGAATCGAAGTCCAAGATTGTTGCTATTGAAATTCCAAAAGATATAGTAATTTCCTTTCAAGAAAGAACGGCTATTTCATGGACAAATTTAGGTTTTGGATGGGAATACGGAGTAACTATTCTAGAGAAAGATGCAGGAAACTCTGAAGTTTACTTTTCAAATACAGAAAGTAGCCGTCTTGAATTGCCGATAAAAAACCTAATTGACAGTCGATTATATACAATTAAAATTGAATCTATAAATGATACTACTCTAGGGCCCGTAAAATCTAAATCGTTTAGCTTGGTTGGAAATGGTACTAAAATTGACCCCACATGCAAATAAAAATCCTGCTTTTGAAGCTTAAATATTTGTTGATTCTATTTCTGCTGAAATCAACACTGGGAAATGCTCAAAACATCTATATGATTGGAAATCTCAGAAAAACAGATGTAATCAAAGTTAAATTCCTTATGTCTGCAATAAGTGGAAATTTTGAACCCAGAAAAATTCAACTGTATAGTAATTCAACATTGTTTTACACCTATAAAAATAACGAGGATAATATATTGACTAATGGAGGACTCGATAGTGCTCTAAACTATTTGACAATTTTACATTCTACAAATCCACTATTCACTCCAAGTGCAAAAGAAATTCAAATTGAAAAGGAACGAATATTATCAAAAAATTCCGGTAGGTCCTTGTGGACATATGATAAAAGTGATTTGCCAAAGTCTCCGGGTATTCATAATGATTTTAATACCCTTCAAAATGATTTAGCTAACCGAGATTACATTAACCATAAGATTGTTGTCTTGTTGGTTTTAGCAAAAGAAAAACCGGAAGTGAAAATTAATTATCCGGAAGATAATCAAATTGTATCTTCAAAAATAGTTGAGGGAGTTTCCAATAGCATTGATTCAGTCACGCAAGTTTTTGTCAGGGTTAACAAAAACAATTGGTTTAAAGCGACAGGAACTAACAATTGGAAAGTTGAACTTCCCCTTGAAACTTCATTAAATACAATTGAAGCAATTTCTATAGATATTTATAATGATACATCTATTACAAAATCAATTACCGGAGTCGTTTACAAAGAAAAAACTCCAGCTGAAGTTTCATATATATCGCCGAATAAAAGCAAAAATGTTGTAGCTAAATGCATAAGATCTAATGGATATTGTTATAATTTTAAACTTTCTGTCGATTCATTAATTGATGTAAAGAATCTTTCTATCGTTGTAGAAGATAAAGATACAATAGAAATAACCCGTGTGGGCATTAGTACATTACCACTTGATGCTATATTAAAAATTTCAGGTTTTAATAATTATTGCTTTTTTACAGCTTATTCTATAACCGGATCGCACAATGTCTGTTTAATTAATGTTGAAGACGATTACTATTTCAGAATTATATATAATGGTGAAGAGAAAGTAAAGCTCCCTGAAAGGATTAAAGTCCATTTTTCCTCATTTAACACCGAATCCGACCAACATGAACCATGCAATTGTGAGTAACCGCTTATTTATCCTTTTATTGGGTATTTTATATTCTTCATTCTATTGTGATAACGCATTTTCGCAAATAGTTAATTTGGAAAATGATTATATGGAATCGATTACAATTCCAAAAATTGACGATGAAAAAATAAAAATCTTTATTTTCTCAAAAGCAGGAAATAAAAAACCAGAATTGTTGAGATTACAAAACAATTTAAATGCGCTTGAAGCGCTAAACTTAATTGACTTTGAAAGATTCACAATTTATAACTTCTCAATCGTGAGTAATGATACAAATGAAGTCTGTGTAATTAAAAATTTAACTTTAGATGGCGATGAATTGTTACCTAGCTTTAATTATGATCCCTATTATATAATCCTCAAAACCAATAATACATATACTGAATATATATCTTCGAAACCGGAAATAAATAAATCACAGTCAATTTCATATGTTACTAATAAACAGAGTGGGAAAACTCAATTTGTGAACTTCGCAGACGATAGAGTTTTAACAAATTTAATTCGATCCAGCATTATTAGCCAAAATGATAGTTTATTACAAAGTCGTATATCGATTCTGGAAAGCAAAGTAATAACCGATTCTCTTTTTCTCGCTAACAAAAGCACAATCTTAAAAAATGAACGTTATTTAGGAATACAATATTCTATTCCAATTGTATATTCATTATCCGGAATGAGCGATTCAGAAATTGAGAAAACAATTTTGAATAACTTTTCTTTATCATTCACTTACTTATCCATTCCGGTTGCTAAAAAAATTGGCTTCAAAATCAATTTACAGTTTAACAAAACTACTATTCAACTAAAGAACAATGTAAACATTATTGATTACACAAGTAGTACTAATTCGGATTCTTTAGGAAATGAATATCAAGAAACAATAATTGCTAATAAAGTTGAGGAAAAGATAGAATTACAAACAATATGTTTTGCACCTCAAATAGTTTATAAAATAAAACAGCTCCATCCTGGTTTAGAAATCTATATCTGTCCCGGAATAAAATTTGCCACGGTTTTATCAGCAAATTACTCTGCTAACAAAGGATATCTAACATATGGGGGGAGATATATACAAGGGGGAGTAGATACCGTGTTTAATGGCGAAACTCTTGTAAATACTTCATTAAACCATCTGCAAATGAAAGATGTAAATGTTTCGTTATATTTACCTGTAAATGCGTCATATCATATTTATAAAAATTGGTATTTCAACCTTGGTTTGAGCTATGAGATTGGCTTTACAAATATTTTAATAAACGAACGTAGTGATAAATTTATCACTTCTGACCCAAATGAATACAACAGTTTTTTGTATCGCCAAGATAAGATTAGTGTGAATTGTTTAAATCTTGGTCTTGGGTTTTCTTACAGGTTATCTCAATAACAACTAAATAATAAATTTATACATTATGAAAAAATCGCTTCTATATATCCGGTTATTTTTCCTTACAGCTACTTTAACCGTAGTGTTCCAGATTAACCTCTCTGCCACTACGATTTTTCAAAAATTGTACGAAACAACAATCAATTTAGAATTAGAAAAACCTTTTTCTGCCTTGGGTTCTGGGTACTTTCTGTGTGGGAACGAATATGATTCTTCGGCCTTTTCTTGGCGCAATATGACCCTTTTAAAAACTGATTCTTTAGGTATTCCCCAATGGTGCAAAGGATATGGAACCTCCGATGAAGAATATGCAAATGACTTTTATTTAACATCTGATAGCTGTGTTTTAATGGCGGGGTCTTTTTCGTATTTCGGAATCGGTGCCTTAGAAGATTATTATATAATTAAAACGGATCTGTCAGGTAATTTGTTATGGTCTGTAGCGGTTGGTGGCAATAGTTCTGATATTGCAGTTTCTATAGTTGAAACACATGACAGTGGTTATGTGATTGCAGGAAACTCTTGGAGTTTTGGTATAATGACTGAA
>Ga0138256_10004379_pt1 | contig 15024 bp, 14 predicted proteins | sample KNB2016incub_MG_FD_105486 | JGI IMG/M metagenome (GOLD analysis project Ga0138256, IMG submission 105486) | Active sludge microbial communities from wastewater in Klosterneuburg, Austria - KNB2014incub_MG | ecosystem: Engineered > WWTP > Activated sludge > Unclassified | place: Austria... | reverse complement strand
TTTAAATTCAACAGCGTTTTTGATCGTAAGTTTTAATTCATAAAGATCCGGCAATGGCTTTTGCAGAAAATTATAAGCGCCTTTTTTTAAAGCTTCGACGGCAGTCTCAATAGTGCCGTGACCTGAGATCATGATCACCACCTGCCGGCTGTTTATTTCCATAATTTTCTCAAGCACTTCAATGCCGTCCATCTTCGGCATTTTAATATCAAGAAGTATCAGATCATATTCCGAATTTTTCACTTTGCTTATAGCTTCAGCTCCGGAGAGACAGCTTTCCGTTTCGTATCCTTCTGATTCGAGTATCATTGAAATGCTTTCAATGATATTCTGTTCATCGTCAACTATTAATATTTTATCCATACAGTAAAGTTTATTGAAATATAATTAATATGAATTTTTATTGCCATCTCGGATTATTTCCGAAACTATTTTCCCCGAGAGGAAACATAACGGTACACCTCCGCCGGGATGCGTGTTGCCTCCGGTAAAATATAAATTGCTGTAATTGTCAGATTTGTTTTTCGGTCTTCTGAACATTGTGAACAGGGAGTTTGAAGACAAACCGTAAATTGATCCGAACTCCGAACCGTAATTCTTTAAAAAGTCAGCAGGAGTAAATATTTTTGAAAATAGTATCTTCTCCCGGATATCTCCGGAGAATATTCCGAACGAATTTATCTTATCAATAACTTTTTCGAAGTATTCATACTTGTGTTTGTCAGTCCAGCTGAAATTATCACTGAGAGCCGGTGTATTTACAAGTACGAACCAGTTTTCAGCTCCTGCGGGCGCATCATCAGATTCGGATTTTCCGGTAACTGAAATATAAACAGTCATATCATCCGCCGGGATCTTCTTCTCAAATATATCTATGAATTCTTTTTCATAATCTTCTGAAAAAAGTATGTTGTGCTGTGACAGAATATCAGAGACTTCATTAAATCCTATAAGCGCAATGAAACCGGAGCTTGACCAGTCGCCTGTCTTAAAATATTCTTTGCCTGTAAGCTTTATATTATTTGTAAAATTTGAGATCATAATATCAAATTCTGAAACTGATTTCTGCGCTTCATCATGAATTGTAAATATGCATTTATTTATTTTACCTGAAGCTGATGTAATGTCAGTCAGCTCATGACCGTAATTTATTTTAATATTATATTCGCCGCAAATTCTCACCAGCGCTTTTGCAATCCTGTACATCCCGCCTTCTGAATACCAGGCGCCGTATTTGAATTCAATATAAGGTATGATGGAAAATATCTGCGATGCAAGATAAGGAGAGGATCCGTTGTATGTTGCGTATCTGTCGAAGAGCTGCTTCAGTTTCGGATCCTTAAAAAATTTATTCGACAGATCATTGATTGATTTTCCGGAAATGAACTTGTTGATATTTTTTATTCCCTTTGCAGTCAGAAAATTTCTTATCCTGAATTCACTTTGCAGGATATTCTTCTCGGACATCTCAAAGAAAAATTTACCGTATTCGAGATAATTCAGAAATCCCTGATATTCTTCTTCACCGAATACTGAAACAAATTCATCTTTAAATTTTATCTGTTCCGTATATGCGTTAAATGTAACTCCGTCACTCCAGAAATATTTGCATGCGTTGTCAAGAGGTATGAGGTTTATATAATCTTTAATCTCTCTGCCGGTCTCTTTAAAAAATTCTTCCAATACGTAAGGCATAGTGATCAGCGAAGGACCGGTATCAAATCTGAAACCTGTTTCATAATATTCGCCCATCTTTCCGCCGGCGTAATTATTTTTCTCAAAGATCTCAACCTGAAAGCCAAGATGAGCAAGCCTTATAGCGCTTACCATACCGCCGATACCGGCACCGCAGACAATTATTTTTTTCAAATCTTATAAATTTGTAAAATTAAAATAGAGAACTGACAAATATTCTATCCGGAATTGATCCGTTCATAACTTAACTAAAGTCACGCCGCTGTCTCCTTCAGATAAATTTCCCAGTCGAAATGATTTGACCATAGTGTTCTCTCTGAGCAGTTTGTGAACTTCATCACGAAGTTTACCGCTGCCTTTACCGTGAATGACGCTGACTTCACGAAGTCCGTTCCTTAACGCTTCATCAAGAAAAGTGTATAGAGAATTGTTAATTTCATAAGTATATTTTCCGCGAAGATCCAGCGAAGTGCTGACTATACCGGTATTCAATTCGACATATGAAGTCTCAGAGCGGTATTTATCTTTAGTATCCGGCTTATTCATTTTTTCCAGCTCATCCATTGTTGTCTTTACGGCAAGTCCGTTAATATTAACTGTAACCGCATGTTCGGAGATCTGAATAACTTCACCTGTGGAATTTGTATCCCGTATCCTGACAAAATCATTTAATCTGATATTACCTTCTGCTGCAGTCATAACATTGACATCATTTTCATTAACATCTTCAGGATCAGGTTTTATGATCTCAGCAGCAGCCTGAGCAAATTCCTTTTTAATTTCTTTGTGTAAATTTTCCTTCTCTCGTAATTCCTTTATGGTCTTCTCGATCAGCTTGTTTGCATTCTTAAGAATATTATCCGCATCGAGTTTGGCTTTGTATTTCAGCTCTTTTTCATTTTTAGCCAGTTCTTTTAATTTCGTATCATAAATATTTGTAAGACCGGAAAGTCTGCTGTTCTCAATATCGTATTTGTTTCTTAATACTTCATATTTATGCTTCGTTTCATTGAGCTCCTGTAACAGATCTTCAAGTCTGCTTTCATTTTCTGAAAGATACTTTCCAGCATCTTTCAAAATATCTTCAGGAAAGTCATACTTCCTTGCGATCTCAAAAGTAAAACTCTGTCCGGGAACTCCTGTTGAGAATTTAAAATTCGGAGAAAGGTTTTCTGTGTTGAATTCAAGTGAACCGTTCTCGATCATATCAGTGCTGTAAGCATATTCTTTAAGTTCACTGTTATGTGTAGTTACAATACTGATGCACTTTTTCGCAGACAGGTAATTTAAAATAGATGCAGACAATGCGCTGCCAAGTACAGGGTCAGTTCCGCTGGCGATCTCATCGATCAGTACCAGTGATCTGTCATCTGAATTTGAAATTATTTCTTTAATGTACTTCAGATGCGAACTGAAAGTGCTGAGATCATTTTCAAGAGACTGATCATCGCCGATACTTACAAATATATCATTAAAGAGACAAAGTTCGCTTTCAGGGTCTGCAGGAATATGCATTCCTGACTGAAGCATAAGCTGTATGAGTCCTATGGTTTTCAAAACGACTGTCTTACCGCCGGCATTTGGACCGGATATAACAAGACTGTTGAATTCTTTTCCGATGCAGATATCGAGCGGAACCACTTCATTTCGTTTGTGAGTCTGAAGAAGAACAGGGTGGAATGCGTTTTTAAGATCGATATAATTATTTGTGATCAAGGGCTTTGCGGAAACTGTTTCAATTGAATACCTTGCCTTTGCCTGCAAAAAATCGATTTCGGCAAGTATCCTGATATTAATTCTTAAGGGATCAATTACTTTCGAGACCTGCGCTGCAAGTTCTCTTAATATTAATTCAATCTCTCTCTTTTCTTCAAAAGAAAGTTCTGTTATCTCGTTATTGAGTTCGATGGTTTCTGTAGGTTCAATAAAGACCGTAGCTCCCGTCGATGATGAACTGTGAATGATCCCGTGCACAAACTTTTTATTTTCAGCTTTGACAGGGATCACAAACCTGCCGTCGCGCTGTGTGATAATGTCATCCCGCGTATATTCTTTTTCGGAGACTTTTTCGAGGACAGCTGATAAAGTTTTTCTCAGTCTTTCCGACTGCGAATTGATCTGTCTTCTGATCTTTCTGAGATTTGCTGAAGCAGAGTCTTTTACCGTTCCGTTTTCATCTATAGTTATTTCAATATTATGTTCGAGAATTTTATCAAAGAAAAGATCCGATACAATTTTTTTAAGAATAGAAAAATCTTCATTAAAGTCACGGCTTTCTTCAGAGATCATTTTCTTTACTTTTCTTGATACTCTGAGAAATTCAAGTATATGCAGGAATTCATCCGGAGCTATGTAATGTCCTTCAATGCCGGCTTTTGAAACTGATCTTCTGATATCACTAAGACCGTCAAGCGGAATATCGCCGCGGATATTCAGGAGCTCCTTCATCTGAGAAACTTTATCCAGTTCATATCCGAGTTCGCGTGAATCAGTATAAAAGTTTATGTTCTCACATAACTCTCTGCCGAGATCAGAATAGACATTATGAACGAGTCTTGAAGTAATTCTGTCAAATTCTAATTTTACTTTAATGTCATCGAGATCCATATTACTTCTGATTGTTTTTTAAAAAATTAAATTCATTATAAAATTCACCTGCGCCGGGAAGTATGATCTTAAGATAATTGTATATACCCGGAGCAGCATCTACGACATGAGGATAAATAATTGATTCATCAACAGTCTTTTTACTGAATGCGGAAAACAGTTTTGTTGTAGCCAGCAGAAATAAACTGGCGAGAATTATCCCTTTCATCATTCCTAACATCAAACCTAAGATCCTGTCGAAAGATTTTGTTACAAAATTAAATCCGGATATCTTCTGCGAAATAAATCCGAGTATTAAATTGACTGAAATTAAGATTATAAAAAAAGATATCAGACTTAATATTTTCGGGTCTAATTTCAGGAATGAGATGTATCCTGTTAGAACTTCATTATAGCTTGTCGCAAGTATGAATCCTGCTACAATTCCTATCAGAGAAAAAATACTTTTCAGAAAGCCTTTTTGCAGACCGAATAAAGAGGGAACAATGATTAAGAATGATATTATTAAATCGAGACTATTCAAGACCGTTCAGTTAACTGAAATATCAAAATTAATATGAGAAAATTAGAAAGTAAAAGGAAGGATGGTGTAAATAATTACAAATATAGAATCAGCTCATTCTTTTTTTAACAAGCTCCTGAATGACTTTGCCGTCGATCTTTCCTTTCAGCTGTTTCATGACTTCTCCCATAAGCTTCCCGAAATCTTTCTGTTCCGTGAATCCGGTTTCTTTAAGAATATTTTCAATAATGACGCCGGCATCTTCGGGAGACATCTGGACCGGAAGATATTCACTTATAATATTAAGCTGTGCAGTTTCTTTATCAACAAGATCTGTTCTGCCGGCATTGCCGAATAGTTCGATAGATTCTTTTCTCATTTTCGCAAGACGCGAGAGAAGCTGAATTTCTTCATCTTCATTCATTTCCCTGTTCATACCGGATTTATCCATCTTAAGAATTTCCGCCCGGATGGATCTTAGAGTTTCAGTTCTAACGGTTTCCCTGGCTTTCAGGGAAGTATTCAGATCTTCGTTTATTTTTTCTTTAAGACTCATTTTTGTATAGTCAAATAAATTAATTCTTCATTCCCGCTTTATACCTGTCGGACTCTGCAATATACTTGGATTTTGGATGATCTTTTTTCAGTTCGTCAAAAAGATCTTTTGAAGCTTTAAAGTCTCCTGCTTTGTAAAACGATCTGGCTGCATAGAATAAATACTGATCGACGAAAGGGTTTTCTTTATCAGCGACTGACGCTTTCAGAAACTGCTTTGCAGCTTCGTTATAATTTCCCTTAGCTTCATATACTCCGGCGAGACCTGCAAGCACTGAGACATTTATCAGCTTATTACTTCCGGAATAATCCTTGTAATACTTTTCGGCATTATCAAAATCTCTGAGAGCATAATAAGAATTAGCGAGCATGAATTTTGCGAGTTCACCGTTTTCAGTTGAGCCGTATTCATTTACTATATAAAGAAGACCTTTAGAATTTCCGAGAGAGTCGCCTTCGATCGCCTGTTTAAAATTATTCGCAACATATACAGGTTTTATTTTCTCAATTTCGACAGCTGCGAGTTCATTGTTAGCGGTTCTTTTATTTACTAAAAGAATTATACCTGCTATTACGACCACGAGGATCGTCAGCGCAGTATAGATATGTTTTTTATTTTTGTCAAAAAAGTCAGCGGCTTTATAATAAGCCATCATTAACTTGTCTTCCTGATGATGTTTTCCGGACATTGGTATAAATAAAATTATTTAAATTAAGCTACAAATATATGGATAATGAACATAGATTTAAAGGACTATTTTGATACTCAGGCGGGAAATTTTGAAATAAAAAAAGCCGGCAATTGAGATCGCCGGCTTAAGTACTTTATATAAAATATATTACAGACCGAATTTTACACCGGAAGTAATTTGGAAGCCGTTTGTTTTGACAGTATTATTAGTAATTTTAGAAATGTTAGATAAACCTAATTCATATCCAACCTGTATAAACAAATCTGTTTTTGTTGCAATTCTGAAATCCATACCTCCGCCAAAGAGCAATGAAAATTCAGAAGTTTCAAAACTGGACTTAGTATCAAAATCCTGACTAGTTGTGGATCCTGCTTGAGTGACTGTTGTAGTTTGTGTCAATAGAATACCTAATATAGGTCCGGCTATCAAATATGGTTTAATTTCAGTAAGGGGAAATTTAACTTTTAATAAAGCAGGAAATTGAAGAAAATCTCCTTTACTTACAACTTCAGAAGCATTTATATTACCAATTACAACGTTTTTTTGAGTACTGCCTTTACTAACATATCTTAAACCGGGAACAATTGAAATTTGAGGTGATAAACCAATATCAAGATTACCTCCTCCAATAATACCTATTTTTGAACTGGTGTTTGCATCAGGTGTTTGTGAAGTATTTGAAATATTAATACCGGCTTCGAGCCCAAGTGCAATTTTTACCTGCGCATGTGAATTTGTACAGAATGATAAAACAATAAAGAGTGTAGCAACAAATAATAAGTTTTTCATTTTAGATAGTTTAATTAATTAAAATAGATCAATTGTTTATTGAATTGTATAATTAACATTGGAAGTATAAGCAGTGCCTGTAGCGCTTCCTACTTTTCCTTCAATTACGAAAGTCCACTGCTGACCCTGAGCAAGTGTAACACCTGTTGTGTTAAGTAACATTGGAGCTGCCTGAGTATAAACAGTTGTTCCGTCACCATTTATAACTTCATTTGAGATCTGAGCCTGCGGACAGTTTGCCGTAATTTTTGTTAAAGTAACTCCTGTACTGGGTACAAACTGAAAATAGATAACACCCTGATCCTGAACTACATTAGTAGTAAAAGTAACGTTACCTGTACCGCCGCCGCCGCCGGGATTTAATATACTGCTGCCATCACCACCACTGCTGCAGCCGGACATAATTATTGCTAAAACTAAGGTTAGTGCTAAATAGATCTTTTTCATTTCATCTCCTTTTGAAATTTAGATGTTTTAATTTAGTAAATTTGTTTTTTAAAATAAATTGTGAATTTAAGTTGTAAAAATCATCGTATAAAAAAACCCCCGTAAATTCTAAAAGCACTTTCAGGCGATGAAGATGCAATATAAATGAATTTCCGGGGGAAATGAATTTAAAATTTTATCGTGCATCTTCTTAATCGCCTTTGTACAAAATTATATCTATTAAACTGCATTTGCAAAGAAAAAAAAATCCGGTTTTAGAATTTTACAGGTACAATAATATATGTTGTTTAATATTTTATTTGAAAATTCAATCTTAATCAGCATTTTTGAAATAGTGAGTTTAGAAAAATTTGTTAAAAAAAGTATAGAAGAATAATAAATTTCAATACTTTCAGTTGATTTTTTTTCCATAATCAGTAATGCGTGTCCTGAAATATGCTGAATCCTCAGGAAAATTTTTAATTGAATTATTATAAAGCAGATTGAAATCTTCTTTCCTGCCAAGATCCTCAAGAAGTAATCCCAGATCTTTTGTTAACGGCTTGTCAAGTTTTTGATTCAGATCTATTACTTTGATCAGATCTGCTGCATCTTCCGGTTTATCCTGCTCAGCAAGTATACGTGCAGCATAAAGCAGAGACTGATAATTTGCAGAGTCAAGTTTAAAAGATTTTTTAAAATTCACAAGCGCTTCTTCCGGCTTGTTCTCAAGCTGATTGATCTTACCGAGATTAACATAAGCATCAGGATTATCCGGTCTTATTTTGATAATTTTTTTCAGTATGTTTTTGGCATCACTTATTCTGTCCTGATTCATTAAAAATATAGAGTAACTGTTCATAGCATCGAAATTGCTCCCGTCTAATTTCAGCGCGAGCTGATATAAACTGTCAGCTTCAGAGAATGAATTCATTCTTTCTTTTAAAAGTGCATAATAGTAATAAGAATAAGAATCATTCGGATCAATGCGGATAGCTTTTTTATAAAGTTCTTCTGATTCATCAAATTTATGCATTTCAAAAAGTGAAAAAGCCCATCCGGTCAATGCGTCAGTATAACGGGGATCAAGATCAAGGGCATTTTCATACATAGAAATGGACTCCTCATATTTACCCTGATCAGAAAGTATATATCCGTATAAAGTATAAGCCATTACGTCATCATTTTCAGGGGCATTTGAAATTGAATAATCGATCATATCCATTGCAAGATCTGTATTCATTTCATCAGAGCCGTATGAGTAATAATAGTAATAAGCGAGCATATACGGCTGAGTATAAATGAGGACAAACCGAGCGGCGTCATAAAGAATTTTGTCAAGATCAGCCAGATCTCCGGAAAAAGTCCTTGACGGCTTTCCGAGTATCCGTGTAGTCAGATAAATTTTTTTATCTGCTAAAACAACTTCACCCGTGATCTTAGTCTGCTTTTTTCCGAGGAAGTTCTTAACATTCTGAATCAGGGATTTCAGTGAAATGCCCGAACCCGGAATTACTATCTCAAGCTGTGAATCATACATAACGGGATTATAGTCAAGAAGGGGGAATGCGGTATCGGCTTTACTTTCGATGTCCTTTATATTGTCCATTAATTTGCTGACGAGCGCCTGGCCGGTGATATTCTGTCTTTCAAGATCAAGCGGAACCTGAAAAACTTCGATAACGACTGTATCTCTTTGGAATTCCTTATAAATAAGAATTCCGATAACAAAAAGCACTGCTATGATCACGACATCAAGCGCAATGGATCTGAATGCGCTTATGCTTTTTGAAGCGCTGTCGAACTTTGGAGGTTTTTGGCTATTTTCAGTCTTGTCAGCGATAAATATTTTCTTTAAGTAAGAAATATAAAGTTATTGAAAACTTATTGTGATAAAATAAATAAATTAATTTTAAGATTCTTTCATTTAATCTCACTCCTGAAATAATTATATTTCTGTATAAACAGAAATCAAATGGAATCAGAAAATACAATTCCGCCCGGAAATGATTTTCCGGAAGATCCCTCTCAGAAGCAGAAGGAAAATGTGATCCCGGAATTTCCGGATAAGAGAATAAATAACAGCTTTAAAGATACTGTTGCATTATTTCTTATCTCAGGCATTACAATAGTAAATCTGATATTATTTATTTTCACAGCGGTAAAAAAATTCACATAAGAAATATTAAAAAATTCATTTAATTGCCCGTCAGCTACTTCATCAATAAATCCGGATTAATAAACGCATCAGGCGCTGATCTGACAGACTTCATTAACAGAATGTCAACTAACGATCTCAGGAAATTTCCTTCAGGAGAATACAAATACACTTTTTTAACATCCGATAAAGGAAGAATTATAGATCTTATAAATTTTGTGAATTTCAGCGATGATAAATATTTCATCTGCACAGCGGGATATGAAGATAAAATCATAACTCATCTGAATAAATATATAATAATGGATGATGTGAGCTTAAGTAAAGCAGAAGGAGAATTTTCGCTTATCACAATTTTTACAGATGAACCTGCAGCTTTATCCAAAGATCTCTTCAATATAGAAATAGATGACATTAAAAAGAATAAAATTTACCGCATCAATGAAAAGGATATTCTTTTTCAGGATGATGTGAAATTTCAGGCTTTAAAAATTCTCTGCACTGATGAGCATGTGGATGTTTACAGAAAGCTGCTTAAAGACAGCAAGTATCTGAGCAAAGAAGAATATGAATATAAAAGGATAAGTGAAAAGCTTCCCTCAGGCGTGAATGAATTAAATGAAGATATAAATCCAATGGAATGCGGTCCGGAAAAATTTATTTCATTTACAAAAGGATGTTACATCGGACAGGAAGTGATTGCTAGAATTGAATCACAGGGAAAGATACCAAAGCAAATGGTAGTGATAACTTCAGAAACCGGATTTGAAAAAGGAGATAAAATATACAGCGGTGAAAAGGAAGCCGGATTTGTATCCAGTGCAGTTTATTATGATGAGAAGCATTCAGGGCTGGCATTTATAAGGAGCGCTGAACTGAGTGAGTCAGGAAATTACTTTATCAAAAAAAGTGACGGTAATTCTGAAATAAAAATAAAATTCAAAGAAAAAGAAATAATTAATTAACACAACTAATAATATATAACTAACATGAACAAAAAAACTTTAAAGATACTCGGAAAGGAAAATGAGTATCTGCTTTCACACAAATGTAAAACAATACCTAAGGAGTCGATTCATTTACCCGGAAAAGATTTTATTGACAGAGTTTGGAAAGATTCAGACAGATCACCGAATGTACTGAGAAATATGCAGCTCATATATAATACAGGAAGATTAGCGGGAACAGGATACGTTTCAGTACTGCCTGTGGATCAGGGTATAGAACATTCAGCCGGAGCTTCTTTCGCGCCGAATCCCGTTTACTTCGATCCCGAGAATATTGTTAAGCTTGCTTACGAAGGCGGATGTAATGCAGTCGCTTCCACGCTCGGAGTGCTTGGCTCGGTTGCAAGAAAGTATGCGCATAAAATTCCATTCATTATGAAATTCAATCACAATGAATTTTTATCATACCCTAACAAGTATGATCAGATATTCTTTGCAGACATTGATCAGGCGTTTGACATGGGAGCGGTAGCAGTCGGCGCTACAATTTATTTCGGATCGGATGAGTCAGCGAGACAGATACAGGAAGTGTCTCAGGCGTTTGCATATGCGCACGAACTCGGAATGGTGACAATACTATGGTGCTATTTAAGAAACTCCGCTTTCAATGTAAAAGGTGATAAAGATTATCACACTTCCGCTGATCTTACGGGACAGGCGAATCATCTCGGTGTAACAATAGAAGCTGATATTATAAAGCAGAAACTCCCTGACAATAACGGCGGATATAACGCAATAAAATTCGGCAAGACACATAAGCTGGTATATGAAAAACTAACATCAGATAACCCGATCGATCTTACAAGATATCAGGTTGCGAATAATTATATGGGAAGATGCGGTCTTATAAATTCAGGCGGTGCATCCACTGGCAAGGGTGACTCTGATCTTAAAGAAGCTGTCAAAACAGCAGTAATTAACAAACGCGCCGGCGGAATGGGTCTTATCTCAGGAAGAAAAGCATTTCAGAAACCAATGAAAGACGGCATCGATCTCCTTAATACTATTCAGGATGTTTACCTCGATGACGGCGTTACAATTGCATAAAAATTTTTTAATATTAATAATATAATAATGAACAAACCAAAAAAGAAAGCTTTAGCGAAACACAGAAAGAACGCAAAGAAAGTAAAAGCAAAGATCAGCGCTTCACTGAAAAATAAAAAGTCGTAAAGTAAGTTTAACTATTCATATTCTGCGGCTTACCGGACATGAGCAAGTTCGTTACCGAACAGACAGCATGTCCGAAAACATTTGAAATTACCTCAAAGGCTCTAAGGCTCAAAGTTAAAATCTTTAAAAACAATATTCTTTGAGCCTTTGAGTCTTAGAGGCAGACATAAAAAATTTGTTTTCGGACAGACTGCGAGATTGGGAACGAGCGGTAAAAGATCTGCCGGGACTTATTGAGTATAGGAATGAAACGGAGTTTCATATGCAAGTGCGTTCCCAAACGGAGTTTGGGAACGAGCAGTAAATCGCAAGTGCGTTCCCAAACAGAGTTTGGGGACGAGCGGTAAAAAAATACATTTGTCATTCCCGCGTGCTCCTGGCGGGAATCCAATCAGGAATTTTAAATAATGACTATATAAATACATTGATTGAAAGAAAATCCTGAATAGATTATTTGTTTTTTGAAATCGGATGAACGGAAGATCTGCTTGATTCGAATTTGTTAAGATGAGAACGTTTTATGACTGGATTCCCGCCAAAAGCACGCGGGAATGACAACCATTTGTTTTGTTATTTTAAAACAGTCTCAAACCTTTGCGGCAGAATTGGTATTCAAAATTATTTCCACAGTAAATCATATAGAACCAAAATTATTAATATGTATCAAAGTGAATTAAGCTGGGGAAGAAAATTTTTATCTAATTCTAATTAAGTAAGTTTAATATTAAAAATCAGTTATTAGTAATTATACATTCAGCCGTGAATTAAATGAAAAAATTCATTCTGATATTTTTTTTAACATTCACGGCTGCATTTACGCCTATAGCTGCTAAATATGTAGTCGGCGTTATATCTCCTCTGTCTCTTGCATTCCTGAGATTCGGCATGGCAACAATACTTCTGCTGATAGTATTTGCTTATAATAACGGAAATTTTAATATTGATAAAAAGGACAGACTTTTATTCTTTATGCTGGGACTTCTTGTAATTCCTATAAACCAATTCTGCTTTCTCGTTGGTGTTAAATTATCAGTAGCGTCACATTCAGGAATATTATATGCATGTACTCCTCTGTTAATATATCTTATTTCCATCAGACAGAAAAACGAGAAGTTCGAAATGAAAAAACTCATCACAATTTCTCTTACCATCATCGGAATACTTGTAATATTTTATGAAAACATTTTCGCTCCTTCAGTACCGGGAGTAAATTTTCTTTTAGGCGACACGCTGCTTTTCCTGGCAGTCGCTTCATGGTCGGTCTATCTTGCATTCAGCAGGAGACTGATCTTAAAATACGGCGCATTAAAGACGCAGACCGTTTCATTTCTCATCGGAATAATTTTATACATACCAATATTTTTATTTGATGTAAAAAATCTTTCATTCGAAAATGTAAACGGATATGTGATCCTCGGATTTCTGCATCTCACGGTGCTTGTAGCATTCGGAAGTTACTTTCTTTACAGCTATTCAGTGAAGGTGATCAAGACAAGCACTCTTACAACATTAACAAACACTTCACCGGTATTTACTATTCTGTTTTCCTGGGTATTATTAAATGAAAATTTATCTTATTTTTTTATCATTGGCGCGGTGATAACAATGACGGGTGTTATATTAACACAGATGCAGAAAGACGAAACACTTATTGCTAATATTGAAAGATCAGATCTGAATGACAGACAATAATAAAATCAAATCAGAAATAAAAATTAAAGCTGCGTTATATTCGCTTTATACCGCAATATTCATAACGATTATAAAAATAATCGCAGCGTATTTCAGCGGCAGTCTCGGAATACTTTCGGAAGTATTTAATTCAGGCATTGATATATTTGTTTGTCTTGTATCAATAATCTCGATCAAATACTCTTCAAGACCGCCCGACAAGGATCACAATTACGGACATGAGAAGGCGGAAAATTTCTCCGCGCTGTTTCAGGTATTTATATTATTCATAACTTCTTCATACATAATTTATGAAGCTATAAGCCGGCTGTTCATAAAGCCGGATACGGAGCTTAATATAAATCTTTGGATCATAGGTTCGATAATATTTACAATACTGATCGACATTAACAGGGCGAAAAAATTAAAGGCGGTTGCGAAAGAAACAAACTCAAGCGCGCTCGAAGCGGATGCGCTGCATTTTTCCAGTGATATACTCAGCTCAGGCGTTGTGCTTGCAGGACTGCTGCTGACTTATCTCGGTGTGAGTAAAATTGCTGATACAATTGCAGCGCTTGTAGTTACAGTGATCATAATTTCACTCGGTTACAAACTGCTAAAAAAATCCTTTAACACATTAATGGATAAAGTGCCTGAAGGACTTTATGAAAAAATAAAGTATGAAACGCTGTTAATAAAAGGAGTGGAAGGTATAAACAGTTTCCGGATAAGGACGTCAGGAAGCATTACATATATTGATATGACAATTGAGATTAGCAGACTTGTGCCGTTCTCCAAAGCTCATGACATTATGGATAATGTGGAAAAGAGAATAAATGAATTAACGGATAATGCCGATATTGTAATTCACTCCGAACCCGTGGAAACAAAAAATGAATCCATCAATGACAAGATAAGACTTGTAGTAAATGATTTCGGTCTGAAGTGTCACGATATTTTTTCACATAAGACGGACAATGAAATTTTCTCAGAGCTGCATATCGAAATAGACAGCACAAATGATCTTACAAAGGCGCATAAGATAGTTTCCGAAGTGGAGAAAAAAATACTGGAAAAGATCGATGTCATATCTCATCTGCAGATACACATAGACGAACCGAGTGAAATACTTTTTGACACGACGGACATTACAGAAAGCTCAAATGAAATAATACGGGAAGTAAAAAATATTCTTGAAGAAAATAAGGAAGTGATCTCAAGTGAAAGCATACAGGTAGTAAGTACAAACGGTAAATTAAGAATTTCCCTTATATGTACATTTGATCATATTAATTCATTCGAGCAGGTTCACGACATTGTCACTCAGCTTGAGAGCAAGATATATCTTACTTTAAAAGAAAATTATCCGAAATTAGCAAATGTAATTATTCATTCAGAACCGTCAAAATTAATTTAACTTATGGAAAAAATTAAAGCCGGACTTTTTGGTCTCGGACATCTCGGCAAAACTCATTTAAAACTCATAAGAGAGATATGCATCGAAAGAGAAGATACGGAGCTGACGGGAGTATTCGATACCGATCAGGTGAAAAATTCTGATGCTGCAAAAGAAACGGAAACAGAGATCTGCAATTCAGCTGACGAGCTCATTGATAAGATCAATACTGCAATTATCGTAACGCCGACTTCGACTCATTTTGAACTTGCGTCAAAGACCATTGAGAAAAATATTAACACATTCATAGAAAAACCGGTAACAGAAACGACGGAACAGGCGGAGAAACTGCT
>Ga0138256_10004378_pt1 | contig 15025 bp, 6 predicted proteins | sample KNB2016incub_MG_FD_105486 | JGI IMG/M metagenome (GOLD analysis project Ga0138256, IMG submission 105486) | Active sludge microbial communities from wastewater in Klosterneuburg, Austria - KNB2014incub_MG | ecosystem: Engineered > WWTP > Activated sludge > Unclassified | place: Austria... | reverse complement strand
GCCGAATCGGTGGTCATGGACATCCTCTGGCGCGCCCACCCGGCCAGCGCGGACGAGGTCATCGCCGCACTTGCCGGGCAGCAGGACTGGCAGGAGGCGACCATCAAGACCCTGCTCAACCGCCTGCTCAACAAGGGCGCGATCAAGGCCGACAAGGATGGCCGACGCTACCTGTATTCGCCGCTGCTGCAGCGCGAGCAATGGCTGTCGCAGGAGAGCGACAGTCTGCTGGAGCGCTTGTTCGGTGGCCGCGTGGCGCCGCTGGTGGCGCACTTCAGCAAGCAACGCAAGCTCAGCCGCAGCGACATCGCCGAACTCAAGCGTCTGATCGAAGGACTGGGGAACGACGATGCCAACTGAGCTGTATGCCGGGTTGATCGAGGCCACGCTGGCGACGACGGCGGCGCTGCTGCTGGTGCTGGCAATGCGCCGCCCGCTGCGTTCTTTCCTGGGCGCGCGGATCGCCTATGGCCTGTGGGGACTGGTGCCCGCGGCGCTGCTGGCGACGCTGCTGCCGGCGGCGAGCGTGCCGGTGCGCTGGCAGACGGTGGCGACCATCCTCGGCGCCAGTGCAACGCCCGGCCCGATCGTGGCACCCACGGCGCCGGTCATCGACGGCGCCGGCTGGTGCCTGCTGTGGCTCTGCGGCGCGCTGGCGGTGGCGCTCTGGATCGGCTGGCGCCAACGCGCCCTGCTGCAACGCCTGCAGCCGCTGATTCCGCGCGGCGACCGCAGCTTCCTGAGCGCGGCGGCAGACGGTCCGATGCTGGTCGGCAGCTGGCGCCCGATCGTGGTGCTGCCAGTTCGCTTCGAGCGCGATTTCCCGCCCGAACAACAGGCGCTGATGCTGGCACACGAGAGCGCCCACCGCGCCCGTGGCGACGCCCAGGCGAATGCGCTGGCCGCGCTCGCGGCATGCGTGTTCTGGTTCAATCCGATGATCTGGTTCGCCTTGCGCTGCTTTCAGTTCGACCAGGAACTGGCCTGCGATGCCAGTGTCATCGAAGCCCGCCCACAGGCGCGGCGCGCCTATGCGCAAGCGATGTTGCAGACCCAACTGGCCGGACAGGGAGTGATCGTCCCGCTCGGCTGCCAGTGGCCAGCCGGCCATCCGCTCAAGGAGAGAATCACCATGTTGACGCAAGCCCTGCCGACACCGAAGCGACGTCGCCTCGGACACCTGATGCTGTTACTGCTGACGCTGACGCTGTCATTTGCGGTGTGGGCCTCCCAACCGGCCAACAGCGCGAGCAGCAACTCTGCGGCGCGCCTGTTCGATGTGCGCGTGCTGCTGTCGACGCCCGGCGCCGAGCCGTTGATGCCGCGCCTGATCGTGCGCGAAGGCGAACGCGCCGGATTCAGGAGCGGCGATGGCGCCAAGGAGATCGCCGTCGACTTCCAGGTTGATGCCAGCACCGATGGGATGATCTACGTCGCCACCGAACTCAGATCCGGCGGCGTCGCGGTCGGCAAGCCCGGAATCGGCGTACGACCTGGCGAACCCGGATCGATCACCATCAGCGATGACGCCGGCGCCAAGGTCGAACTCACGCTGTGGGTCAGCGAGCACAGCAGCACGCAGCCGGATGTCGCCGCCGGGATCGGCGCCAGTCAGCGCTTGCCCGACATCATGCCGCCACCGCGCTATCCAGCCGATGCCCTCAAAGGCGGCATCGAGGGCGAAGTCGTACTTGACCTGCAAGTCGACGCCAACGGCATCGTCCGCGATGTGCGCGTGGTGCAGTCGCAGCCGGCCGCAGTTTTCGACGAGGCCGCCATTGCCGCCGCACGCGGCTGGTGGCTGAATCCGGCGGCGCAGGAACCCGGCGCGCTGCCCGGCTGGGTGCGTGCACCGATCACCTTCAGCACGCACGAGTGAGTTGGCCGGCGGGCTTGCCCAACGCCCTCACCGGACATTTCGTAAGTCTTTGATTTTAATGTGGGAGCGGATTTACTCCGCGAGCGCTTTCGCGGAACGAATCCGCTCCCACAGCTTCGATGCGCGAACAAGCACACCGGCAACGGCAACCGCAACGTCAATGAAACCCGCCGCCCGCGATCTCCGATCGGCAACGATATGATCGCGGCATGGGCAAACATTCGCGCAGCTTGGGCAAGTTACTGGCAGCGGTGCTCGGCCAGGTATTCCTTGCCGTCGCCGCGGCAGCCGCCGGCGACCTGAAGCTCGCCGATGGCCCGGCCGCCGACGCCCCGTCTCCGGCCGAGCTTATCGGCTTGCGCCAGCTTGGCGCTGCCGACGGACTGCCGCAGCAGACCGTGTTCGCGCTGGCGCAGGATGGCAGTGGTCAGGTCTACGCCGGCACCCAGGACGGTCTGGCGCGCTGGGATGGCAGGCGCTTTTCGAGCATTCCGTTGCCCGCCGGCGCCCGCGATTGGGTCAGTCACCTGTGGGCCGGCGCCGATGGGCTGTGGATCGGCACCGACTCCAGCGGACTGCTGCTGCAATCGGGCGACGAACTGAAGGAACTGCGCGACGCCGCTGGCAAGTCGTTAGCGTCGATCGAGGCCATCACTGACGCCGGCAGAGGCGGCGTCTGGGTCGGCACGCCAGCCGGCCTGTTCCATTGCACGACCACGGTCTGCAACGCGGTTGCCGGCAGCGCAGATCTCGAAGTGGCCGAATTGCTGGAAGATGCCGCCGGACAGCTGTGGGTCGGCACCAACGCCGATGGGCTCTACCGATTCAGCGCGCGCGCTCAAGGCCGACTCGAGCGCGACGACTTTCATCTCGGCAAGGCCGACGGTCTGCCCAATGACGCCATCCGCGCCCTGCTGATGGATCAGCGCAGTCGCCTGTGGATCGGCACCGGGCGTGGTCTGGCGCGGCTGGACGGCGACACCTTGATGCGCTGGCGGGACAACCGCGGCAATCCGATCGGCGGCGTCTTTCGGCTGCAGAGTCTGCCCGATGGCAGCCTGCTGGCTGCATTGTGGGGAAGCGGCCTGGGGCATTTCCGCCAGGATGACGGTTTTCGCGTCTACGGTCTCGAGGACGGCCTTACCGACATCTACCTGCAGACGCTGCTGGTGAGTCGCGACGCCAGCGACCCGATCGTCTGGCTGGGTACCGGATCGAGCGGCAGCCTGCGCCTGGAGGAGGGTCTCTGGCGCAACTTCGACGAGCGCCACGGACTGCCGCAAAGAGTGGTGGTCGGCGTCGGCATGTTGGCGCTGGACGACGGGCCGGAGGAGCTCTGGGCGGGCACATTGGGCGGTGCGGTGCGCTGGCACGAAGGGCACTGGATCGAGCTGTTGCCGCCGCCCTACGCCGACTATGTGGTCTACGACGCGCTGCGCGATCCGCTGGGACGCGTCTGGTTGGGAACCCATCGCGGCATTCTGCGTCTGGCTGACGGCCAGTGGCGCGAATTCACCGCGGAGACGGACAATCTGCCCGGCACCTCGGCAGAACACTTGCTGTGGTTTGCGGATCGCCTCTGGGTGGGCACCAGCCATGGCCTGGCCACCATCGTCGACGACCGCGTCACGCGCCGGCTGGCCGGGCTCCCGGACTTCGCCGATATCGCGATCAGTGCGGTCACGCGCATCGAGGTACCCGGTCGCGGTGCGCAGGTGGTGCTCGGCAGCAGCCGCGGGGCGATGCTCACCGATGGCGACACGGTGGAGCCCTGGCCGCAGTCTTGTCGGCGCCACGGCCTGATCTACGACATCGAGTCGCTCAGCAATGGCGAGGTCTGGCTGGCCACCCGCGCCGGCGCCGTGCGCATGCGCTGGGTCGATGGCCAGGCCGAGTGCAGCCCGGTCAGCGAGCCGGGCGGGCCATCACGAACGGTGTACGAGATCGTCGAGGACCGGCGCGGACGGGTGTACCTGTTCGGTTACGACGGCGTGCGCCGGATCGACACCAGGCATGCGCAGACCGCGGACGCGACGGCGACCTACCGCGTATTCGGTCTCGAGGATGGACTGCCTGCGCTGGAGTTCAACCGCGATGCCCTGATCGACGCGAACGACCGCATCTGGGCGGCCAATGCCGGCGGCCTGGCGATGTACCAGACCAACGACCAAAGCCCCGTGCCCGCCAGTCCGCAGTTGTTGCTCGGCGCCCAGCACGACGGCAGCAGCCTGTCTCCGGGCGCCAGGCTGGCATCGGATCATGGCGAGATCGCCTTCACGCCGCGCCTGTTGTCGTTCCGCCACGAGCACCGGATCCGCTATCGCCACCAGTTGATCGGACTCGACCCGCAGCCCAGCGACTGGCAGGCCGATGGCGATCGCCGCTACCCGCGCGTCCCACCCGGCGACTATCGCTTCCAGGTGGAAGCCATGGATTCGGCCGGCCACGTGCATGGTCCGGCGCAGCTCGACTTCACCATCGTCGCACCCTGGTGGCAGCACCCGCTGGCGCTGATTGCCGCCGCGCTGGCGCTGCTGGCCGCGGGGCTGCTCGCCGGGCGCTCTCGCGCACGCGCGCTCGCCGCGCGCGCCAGGCAGCTCGAATCGCTGGTCGCCGAACGTACCCGTGAGCTGGAACGCGCGTCGAACAGCGATCCATTGACCGGCGCCTGGAATCGCCGCTACTTCTATGCGCGCATCGGGCAGTGGCTGCACCAGAACGAAAGCAGCGGCGGCCTGCTGCTGCTCCTGGTCGACATCGACCATTTCAAGCAGATCAATGACCAGCATGGTCATGCTGCGGGAGATGCGGTGCTCGTGGATGTTGCGCGGCGACTGCGAGACGTCGAGGGCGAGCGTGCGGACCTGATCCGCTGGGGTGGCGAGGAATTCCTGCTGGTGCTGCGCGCCGCGGTCCCGGCGACAGCGTCCGCGCGGGTGGCTGCGGTGCTGCAGGCGGTCGCCGCCACTCCGGTTGCGATCGATGGCAAAGCACTGGAGGTGCGCTGCTCGATCGGCTACACGCGCTGCCGTCCACCCGCTGAAGGCTTCGACCCGCACATCGACCTGGTGATCAGCCGCGCCGACAACGCGCTGTACCAGGCCAAGCACCAAGGGCGCAATCGGGCGGTGGATGCGGATGCGGGCGGCTAGGTGTCCCCCTTTTCGCGCGCAAGCGCGCTCCTACACCCTGCCGCAAATCCACGCAGGATTTGTAGGAGCGCGCTTGCGCGCGATCGGGTTCCGCGCAATCCCTCACCTCCCCTGCACATGACCTACGGGCCATCGGTTTGCTGCCGCAAGTCCGTATGATCCCCGGCCTGCGCCGCACGGCTGCGCTCTGCCATTCCCGAGGAGATTTACATGGTTGAAAAGCGTCCTGGCTTCCTGCGCCGGCTGTTCGGCGGCCTGTGGAACGGGCTCGATTTCACCCGCCGTCTGGTGGTGAATCTGGTCTTCCTGGTGATCCTGGTGCTGCTGGTCTCCGCCATGTTCGGCGGCGGCAACGCGGCACTCAAGGAAAACACCACCCTGGTGCTCGAACCCAAGGGCGAGATCGTCGAGCAATATTCCGGCAGTCCGGGCGATGTGGCGCTGTCCAAGGCACTCGGCGAAGAAGTGCCGGAAACCCAGTTGCGCGACATCCTGAAGGTACTCGAAGAGGCAGCCAAGGACGACAAGATCACCCAGTTGCTGCTGCGACTCGACAGTTTCGGTGGCGCCGGCGTCAGCACGCTGCGCGAGGTTGGACGCGCCCTCGACGAATTCCGCAAAAGCGGCAAGAAAGTGATCGTCTATGGCGAGTACATGGACCAGGCCGCCTATTATCTGGCGTCCCGCGGTGACGAGATCTACATCCATCCGGACGGCATGGTGCTGCTCGAGGGCCTCGGCCGTTATCGCAATTACTACCGCTCGGCGCTCGACAAGATCGGCGTGCAGATGCATGTCTTCCGCGTCGGCACCTACAAGAGCGCGGTCGAACCCTACCTGCTCGACGGCCCGTCGGATGCTGCGCGCGAGGCCGACGGCTATTGGCTGGAGGATGTGTGGACGGTGTTCCTCGAGGACGTCGCCAAGGCACGCAAGCTGGAAGTACCGGCGCTCCGCGCGATGATCGACGAACTGCCGCAGCGCATCACCGCGGTCAACGGCGACACCGCCCAGTTGGCGATTTCGGAGAAGCTGGTCGACGGCCTGAAGACCGCCGACGAGTTGCGCGCGATGCTGATCGCTTCCGGCGCCAAGGATGACGAGGAAGAGACCTTCCGTCAGATCAACCTCGGCAACTACCTGAAGCGCTTCCCGGCGCCGGCCGCAATCGGCGACACCAAGCAGGTGGGCGTCATCGTCGCCCAAGGCGAGATCGTCGGCGGCAAGCAGCCGCAAGGCATGATCGGCGGCCGCAGCACCAGCGATCTGGTGCGTCAGGCCCGTGAGGACAAGAACATCAAGGCGGTGGTGCTGCGCGTCGACTCCCCCGGCGGCAGCGGCTTCGATTCGGAGTTGATCCGTCGCGAAATCGAACTGACGCGCGCTGCCGGCAAGCCGGTGGTGGTGTCGATGGGCGACGTCGCCGCCTCCGGTGGCTACTGGATCTCGATGACTTCCGACGCGATCTACGCCGAGCCGACCACCATCACCGGCTCGATCGGCATCTTTGGCCTGTTCCCGGATGCCAGCAAGACCATGGACACGCTGGGCCTGCACACCGCCGGCACCACGACCACCTGGCTGGCCGGCGCCGTCGATCCGCGGCGGCCGCTCGACCCGCGCATCGGTGAGGTGCTGCAGTCGGTGATCAACGCCGGATACCAGGATTTCATCGGCAAGGTCGCCAGCAGCCGCGGCAAGACGCCGGAAGAGATCGATGCCATCGGCCAGGGCCGCGTGTGGAGCGGCAACCAGGCACTGGAACGCGGTCTGGTCGACAAGCTCGGCGGTCTGAAGGACGCCATTGCCGATGCCGCCGAGCGCGCCAAGCTGGGCGATGACTTCAATCTGGTCTACGTCGAAAAGGAACTCACCGGTTTCGAGAAGTTCATGACCAGCTTCAGCACCCGCGCCCGCTCGATGGTGCAGTCGAGCGTCGCCGACGCCTTGCTGCCGAGCTGGATGCAGCCGCAGCTGGCCGCTGAAGTCGCCCGCGACATGGCGATTCTCAACGGCTGGGAAAAGCGTCCGATGGCGACCTACGCCTACTGCTTCTGTGAGCTGCGCTGAAGCCGGGAGCGCCGAGCCCCGGCTCGGCTGCCCCTGCTCTTCGGGAACGCCGAGCGCCAGCTCGGCTGCTCTTCGCTTCTGCGAACGCCGAGCCCCAGCTCGGCCGTTGTTGGCTTTGGCCGCATCGCGCGCAAGCGCGCTCTCACCGAAGTACCGTAAGTCTCTGAACGTAGGTCACGTTGTCTGCGCAGCTGACTACGTGACGCTCGGCGATGTCACGTAGGCCGCTACGCGGCCAACGTGACCTACTCCCCAGCGCCCTGCGGCGCCGCGATCTCCAGCACCACCATGGTGCCGCAGGCCGGCGCCGAATCGACGGTCAACCGCGTACCCAGCTTGCGCGCACGGCTGGCCATGCCGCTGAGACCGTAGTGGTTGAGCACGCGGGTGGATGGCGCAAAGCCGACGCCGTCGTCGACCACGGCAAACAGGAACACCCCGTCGCGCCGCGCCGCATGCACTTCGATGCAGCTCGCGCGGGCGTGCTTGACCGCATTGCTGAGCGCTTCCTGCAGGATGCGCAGCACGCCGAGCATGGCTTCCGGGCTGAAGCCCTGCAGATCGAGCTTGAAGTCCACATCCCAGACCAGCTGGATGTTGCTGGCGCGCAGCAATGGTTCAATGCGCCCGCGAAAGGCACCCAGCGCGAGCGCCAGATCGCCGTCGTGCTGGCTCAATGAATCCAGCACCAGACGCATGTCGACCAGGCCGGCACGCACCGCCTCGACAATCTGGGTGCGCCCGATATTGGCGTCGTTGGCCAGATACACCAGCGCGGTGAGCTGACCGGCAACACCATCGTGCATGTCCTGCATGATGCGCTGGCGTTCCAGCGTCAGCGCGTGCTCGCGGTCGGCAAGCTTGAGTCTGGCGTAGTTGTCGGCCAGTTCCAGCTCGCGCGCCCTGATCGTGGCCGCCAACTCTTCCGAATAACGGGCCATGCGCGCCTGGTTGGCCAGCACGCGGCGGCCCAGCTCCAGGCAGAAGGCGATCGAGATGCCGAGGCCGGAAATCGGGTACAGCGCGAAGGCCATCGGGCCGAAACTGCCGCGAATGGCATCGTGCACGCCGCACACGGCTGGCAACACCGCGGCCGCGAGTGTCCATTGCGCCATCAGACTGTCGCGCTGGCGATCCAGATAGCCGTACAGCCGAAACACGAGGTAGGGCAGGATCAGCATGGCACTCCACTTGATCGTGTAGTGCGGCAGCGCGCTGCGCCAATAGCCGTCGAGATCCGGCCAGAAGCCGGCGCCCAGCGCGAGCAGTGTACCGATCGCGAAATAGGCCAGCGCCGAACGTGTCAGCCAGCGCGGCGGGGCCTCCAGAATGGCGCAGATGAACAACAGCGAGAAGGCGATCATGCCGAACAGCGATACGTAGAACGCAGCGAAGCGCAGCGACGTCGAGACGATCCAGTCGGGCACCAGATGCCACAGCGCGATGGTCAGCCAGAACGGCGAGACCAGCGCGAACCACAGCACGACGCGCTCCCGCGATCCGCGCAGCAGCAACGCCAGCGCGAACAACAGCGCGGTCAGCTGCAACCAGAACGAGCCGCGCACCAGATCATCGGTAAGCCAGCGCAGATGACGCAGCGGCGATTCCAGTTCGCTGTAGTTACCCAGGTAGAACGGCATCACGCTGCCGGTTCCGCGGCGCTCGATGGTCAACAGCCAGACGATTTCGTTGTCGCCCGGCTTGAGCAGATCGAGCGGCATGCGGATCAGGCGTCCGTCATAACGGTAAACGCTGGGCGGCGCCGCCAGTTGCCCTTTCAGTTCGATCAGCGTGCCATTCAGGTACAGCGCCAGATTGGCATCGGTGTAGGGGAAATACAGCGCCGGATCAGCCAGCTGTCCGCGCGCGTGCTGGAAACGGTAGCGCCACGCGGTGTAGGGCGTCGTGCAACGGATCTTGCAGACCTTGAGCGGCAGTTCGAAGGACTGCCAGGACTGCGGCGCGTCGTCGCGCCAATGGCTGAGATCCGCCGGCAATTCGGCCGGTCGTGCCTCGATCGCGGTGATCGGCGGCAAATCTGGCCGTGCGCTCTGCTCCAGCCACAGGATCAGCAGCAGGAAGGCCGTCGTCAGCGCCAGTGTGGGCAGCAACGAGCGCAGCAGACTCACGACCAGGGACCCTCTGAACAAGTTATGCGAGCCGCGTTGTGACCCACAAGCCTGCCGCTAGGCGCGGTCCGAAGGTCGTAGCATGGCCTACGAAGCTAGGACGATCTCAACCAGCCGGCCTGGACCGCCTCGAACACCGCCTGCGAGCGCGAGGTGACCGCCAGCTTGGCGTAGATCTGCTTGATGTGGTGATTCACCGTGTGCTTGGAAATCTCCAGCATGGTCGCCGTCTCGTCATAGCTGAAACCGCGCGCCAGCGCCATCAGCACCTCGCGCTCGCGCGCGGTGAGGTCCATCAGGGCGGTGTCGGATTTGTCCGCCGGCGGCGCGGCCACTTCCGTGCGCCGCATCTTGCGCAGCAGGTGACCGGCGACCGCCGGCGTCAATGGTGCGCCGCCGGCCAGCACCTGGGCGATGGCCTCACGCATCTGTCCGGCGGCGGTGTCCTTGAGCAAGTAACCTGCGGCGCCGCGTTCGATGGCCGCCAGCACGCTCTGCTCATCACCCAGCACGCTGAACACGATCACGCGAACGTCGCGCGCGCTGAACTCCTCGATCAGGTCCAGGCCGTTGCCGTCCGGCAGACCCAGATCGAGCAACAGCACGTCGCAGGGATTGCGAAGCTGTGCCCGCGCCGTATGCAGGCTCTCAGCCTCCCAGGCCCAGATCCAGTCGCCGACCTCATCGACCACCCGCTGCACGCCCAGGCGCAGCAGCGGTTTGTCTTCGACCATGGCAATGCGTGTCGGCGCGCTCATGCGGGGGGTGGTCTCCATCGGCTCACTCTAACCCAGCCTGCAGCCGCCGTTGCGCCACGGCCCCGGCGCACGCACCCTGGTTCGTGAGTCCTCGTTCCCCCTCTCGCCGAACATCTATTCAAAGCCATTGCGGAAGGCGAACTCGATCACCCGCACATCGGCGACATCGCTGCCAGCACGCATCCGGCGCCATGGTCCACGGCGCGGATTGCTCGGGGCTGTGATGCCCGCCTGAGTGACTGTGAATGGCGTGTACAAGGTACGCGCACGCCAGTGGTAGATCCTGTTCGTCGTCAGACCGGAGGCAATGGCGGCGATCACCACGCCGTTGGCGGCGGCGGTCGTATCTGTCCAGGTCGCGGAAATGAAGCGCACGCAGCTGCCGGCACCATAGGCAATGCCGTTGGGACAGGCTTCCAGTTCCAGCTTGCTGCGCTCGCGACCCAGGCTGCTGAAGCTGGTCATGCCGACGGTGAACCCGCTGGGATTCTGCGACAGGCCCCAGTCATCGACAGGCGCAGTCAACAAGGCGCTGAACTGTTGCGCCAGCACGGCCTTGCCGACGCCGTTGCTCAGATAGACCGAGGCTGCCCCCTCGTCCGCGGCGGCGCCGCCGTCAAAGCTCGGAGCGCCGACGATCGGATCGGAAAAGCCGTCGCCATTGACGTCGCCGAAGGCCACGCTGAAGCCCTGGCGCGTCGCCAGCTGGGTTTGATTCATGCGCACGGCATGGGTGGTGACGAAGGGCGTGGCGCTGCCGAGATAAAGGAATGCGGCGCCTTCGTCGTTGCTGCCGACCACATCGAACTCCGGTGCACCGACCAGCACATCGGCATAGCCGTCGCCATTGACATCGCCGGCGCCGGCGACGGCGGAACCAAAGCCCGAGTTGACCTGGTTGATCTCCAGCGTGGCGTAGACGGTGGCTGAAAAGGCTCCGGCGCCGCCCTTGTAGATATAGGCGCGACCCTCGTCGAGCTGGCCGTTGTCGTACTCGTTGACGCCGATGATCAGATCGGAAAAACCGTCGCCATTGACGTCGCCGGCACCGGCAATCGCGCTGCCCAGGCGCGCGTCGTTCTGGCCACCCTCGATCTCGGCGTCGGGTGTGGTGTTGAAACTCGCGCCACCGAAGAACACCCGCGCGATACCGGCATTGGTGGCCCCGTTGCCGTCGAAACCGATGCCACCGCCGGCGATGTCGGCGTAGCCGTCGCCGTTGAGATCACCCGCCCCGGCAACGCGCCAACCGAGGTAAGCGCTGCCCTGGCCACCGCTCATGGTGGCGTCGGTCGTGGTGTTGAAATTGGCGCCGCCGAAATACAGGAACATGCCGCCATCATCGATGCCCTGGCTGTCGTAGTTCGGCGCGCCGACCAGCACATCGCCATAACCGTCGCCATTGACGTCTCCCGCGTAGGCCACGCTGAAACCGAAGCCCGCACCGATCTGGTTGATCTCGATCGTCGCGTCGACGGTGGTGTTGAACGCACCGGCGCCGCCGAAGTAGATCAGCACCGCGCCCTCCAGGTTGTGCCCATTGCTGTATTCCGGCGCGCCGACGATGACATCGCCATAGCCATCGCCATTGATGTAACCCACGGCAACCGCGCCGCCCGCGCGCATGTCGGGCAGCGCGCCGTTGAGTTGTGCATCGGCGACGGTATTGAAGCCCGCCGCGCCACCGAAGTAGAGCGACACGCGGCCGCTGTTGGTGCCGCCGGTGCCGTCATAGCCAAAAGCACCGCTGACAAGATCGGCGAAGCCGTCACCATTGACGTCTCCGGTGGCCACACTTTGTCCCAACTGGCCACTGCCCTGGCCGGATTCGACGCGCGCGTCCGCGACGCCGGTATCAGTGACTGTTCCCCCGAAATACACCAGCGCACGGCCCTGACCGGTGAGCGTGCCGGTGAAATCCGGCGTTCCTGCGATCAGATCGGTGTAGCCGTCGCCATTGAAGTCGCCGCCGGCCAGCGCAAACGCCAGCCGTGCCGGCTGGGCCACACCAGCGTCGAACTGCTTGTAGGGCGTGCTGGCGATGCCGCTGGCGGCGCCGAGATAGACGAATATCTGACCGGAATCGGCATTGCTGCCATTGAACAGCGGCGCGCCGACCGCGACATCGGCATATCCATCCGCATTGACGTCACCAAGGCTGGCCACCGCGTTGCCCATCGCGGCACTCGCCTGATTGGCTTCCAGCGTGGCATCGAGCACGCTGTTGGGCGTGCTGCCGCCGTAGTAGACGAATGCCCCGCCCTCGTCGGTTTGGCCGTTGTCGTAGCGCAGCGCGCCGATGATCACGTCGCTGAAACCATCGCCATTGAGGTCACCGGCGGCGGCGACCGCGGTGCCAAATTCGGCATCGGCCTGGTTGGTTTCGTAGTGGGCATCGGTGGCGACATTGAAGGCACCGGCGCCACCGAGGTAAAGAAAGGCCGCGCCTTCGTTGGCCTGGCCATTGGCATAAAACGGTGAGCCGATCAGAATGTCGGCGAAACCGTCGCCGTTTACATCGCCGACACCGGCCACCGAACTGCCGAAACGCACACCACCGTTGGCCGACTGCAGATTCGCATCGACCGTGGTGTTGAAGGCACCGGCGCCACCGAAATACAGCAGCGCCGCACCGGTGTTGGTCGCGGCGCCATCAAAGCCGCTCGATCCGACCAGTACGTCGGCGTAGCCGTCGCCGTTGACATCGCCCGCCCCGGCCACGCTGACGCCGAAGAAGGCACTACCCTGCGACAGGCCGAGCACCGCATCGACCGTGGTATCGAAAGCAGCAGGGCCGCCGAAATAGAGGAAGGCGCGGCCGTCGTCAGGGTTGGCGACGTCAAAAAACGGCGCGCCGACGATCAGGTCATCGAATCCATCGCCGTTGACATCTCCGGCGCTCGCCACCGAGGCACCGAAGCGAGCATTGGATTGGTTGGGCTCAAGCACGGCGTCGGCGGTCGTGTCGACGCCGGTGGCGGTACCGAAATAGACGAAGACGGCGCCTTCGCTGGGTTCGCCGTTACTGTAGCCGTAGATGCCCACGGCCATGTCCTGGAAACCGTCGCCATTGAGATCGCCGGCGTTGGCAACGCTGTAGCCGGACTGCGCATTGAGCGCGATCTGGCCGATGGCGCCGTCCGGGATGGTCGTCGCCAGCGTGGCCTGCACGGGCGGCGCGTAGCCGAGCAAGGCGCAGGCGCCAGTGACAAGCACGCCACAAAGAGCGGTGAAACGAAGCATGGAAATCCCCTGAGCACTGGCAAACGCAGCGTCAAAGGCCACCATGGCATCGCCGCGCGTTTGCAGCCCGGAGTCTTTCGAATCTGCACTTGCACGCGCATCGCGCGTTCAAGGGATGCGCGCTGTCCCTGGCCGAATCTGGCGCGCCGGGCCGGTGGCGACGGCGGTTGTCGGTCGCTTACTCGAAGCCGTTGGCAAACAAGGGATCAACCTCACCGACGCTAACAAAGACCGCGGCCACCGGGCCCTGGTTGCCGGCGGCGTCGGTTGCGCGCAGATACAGCAACTGGCGCCCCGGGCTCAGCGCACTGGCGGGCACATCGACGAAGGCGCTCTCGGCACTGGTGTTGAAGGCACCGTCGGTTGGCTGCAGCTGGGCGACCGGCGTGACGCCGGCCTGCCAGGGCGGCAGCAGGTACAGGGCGACCGAGGTCACCTGCTGCGCCGGCTCGCTGCCGACCGTGTTGTTGAAGCGGGCGTCTTCGGCACGCGCGCTGATGGTCACGCTGCCGGCACTGGTAACCGGCGTCGGCGTCGCACTCACGTTGACCAGCTCTGGCCCGGCCGCCCAGCGATAGGGCGCCCGCGCCAGCTTGGACGCCATGAAGAAGCCGTCCAGGGTCGGTTGCAGCAGGGTGTTGGCGTAGGTGGTGCAACTCGGCCAGAAATCGTTGCCGTCCATTTCGATGGTGAACGCGGCGACGCCCAGGGTGCCGAAGGTGAAATCGTCGGTCGCGCCGCCGATCGCGCCACCGGCGTTGGACTGCTCCGGCGTCAGCCCGTTGTAGTAGGCGATCTTGCGGCCGAGCGTCTGCAATTGCGTCGAGTTCGGTGCCAGCACGCCGTTGACGTTGCCCCACGGCCACCAGGTGGTGCCGGCGTTGCTGTGCACGTCCATGTAGATGCCGGTCGCATCCAGTGAAACCGGCGTGGTCAGATCGACCCCGGGGTTCTCGGCGCGCTGGTCGGGGAAGATCGTTCGCAGATAGGCAATGATCGCCTGCGATTCATATTCGGAGGCCGCCGAGGGCCCACGGAAGGTCTCGCTGCAGGCGGTTCCGGAACTGCCCAGACCGCCCCAGTCGAAGGGGAAGTTGCGGTTGAGATCGACGCCCAGCGTGGTCGATCCGGTCGAGCAGAAGGCCTCGTTGCGGTTCTTGCGTTGCGACCGGGTGATCGAAGCCTCGGCCACCTTGCGGCCGTCCGGATTGGCCTGGAACAGGATCACCACTTCCTGGTGATCGAGGATCCAGGTCACGTCCGGATTGACGTCGTACTGGGCTGCAAGCCACTCGCCATAGCGCAGGACGGTCTCGGCCGTGGCGTACTCGCGCGCGTGGATACCGCCCTGCAGATAGTGCACCGGCTTGACGCCGCCGATGGCGCGGTTGGTCAGGCGCAGCGCCCAGAGGTCATAGCCCAGTGCCGCGTTCTGGTGCTTCTTCCAGGAATCGCCGATATCGACCAGTTCGGCAATCGCGCCGTGCGCGGCGACCAGTTGCTGCGCACTGCTCAGGCTCTCCTCGACCGTGCGATAGCAGGCGTAACCGCCGATACCGTTGACCTGGCCGGTCTGCCGCTGCGCCGGATGGGTGAACGCTGCGGTGCGCTCGGCATCGATGGCGACGCGAAAGCCCTCATCGAGCAGTCGCTGGTACTCGCCGCGGTCGTTGACCTCGATGATCAATACCCGGGCATTGCGGTCGACGCGCCAGGGCGCGGCGCGTTCCAGCAAGCGCTCGAGCGAGCGTTCCGACGAATAGTAGGCGCGCACCACCCACGGACCGTTGCCTT
>Ga0138256_10004377_pt1 | contig 15025 bp, 19 predicted proteins | sample KNB2016incub_MG_FD_105486 | JGI IMG/M metagenome (GOLD analysis project Ga0138256, IMG submission 105486) | Active sludge microbial communities from wastewater in Klosterneuburg, Austria - KNB2014incub_MG | ecosystem: Engineered > WWTP > Activated sludge > Unclassified | place: Austria... | reverse complement strand
GGGCGCCGGCGGCGGCACTTCCGTGGTGGGAGGCGTGGGCTCCGACCTCGCGACCTGGTCGCGGTAGCATTCCTCGTAGGGCGCGCACGGGAAGCCGCTGCCGGGGTAGGAGTAGCCGTACGCGGGATAGCCGTAGTTGGGGCCGCCGTATCCCCAGCCCCCGTACCAGTACGGATCGTAGTAGCCCCAGGCCAGCGGCAAGCCGAGCGCAAGCCCCCAGCCCCAGTTCGAGCCGTAGTAATGCCCGTGGCTGTAGCCGTGCCCGCTTCCGCCGTAGTGGCGATACCCCGAACCGCCGTAGTGGCGGTAGCCCGAGCCGCCGGAATGGCCGTAGCGCGCACCGCCCGAGTAGCCGTGGCGGGCGCCGCCTCCCGAGTAGCCTCCCCCGGGCGAGCCGCCATGCCGGGGCGCGGCGTCGGCCGCGGAAGCCAGCGCGAAAACGCTGGCAGCCACGCTGGCGAGGAGAACCTTGCATTTCGGGTTCATGATGACCTCCGGAAAAAGCCGATTCCTCTGGTTCACTCTATCACCAACGCGCGGGGCGGGGCCGCGTTGACGGGGCGCGATAAGGCGCGGGCGATTCGTGGTAGGGTTCCCGCCGCCCAACCGGAGCTCCCGCACCATGCGACGACTTGTCTTCGCCATTGCCTGCCTCGCCATCGCCGCAACCGACGCCCGGGCCCAGTCGTCCGAGCCGCCGCCCGCCGTCAAGGCGCGCTGCGCCACCTGCCACGGTGAGAAGGGCGAGACGGTGAGCGAGGATTTCCCGCGGCTCGCGGGCCAGCACGGGACCTACCTCGAGAAGCAGCTGCGCGATTTCCAGTCGGGCGCCCGCAAGAGCGTCATGAATCGCCTGGCGCGCGGGCTCTCGGGAGAGGAGGTCGCGGCCATCGCCCGCTACTACGCGGCCCAGCCGGCGGCGGCGCCCGCCTCGCCGCCCTCGGAGCTCGCGGCCGTGGGGCGATTCATCCATCTTCGCGGCAACCCCTACTCGGGCATTCCCGCCTGCAAGGCCTGCCATGGCGAGAGCGCCCAAGGGACGGCCACGCTTCCGCGCCTGGCGGGGCAGCACGCCGCCTACCTCCAGCGGCAGCTGCAGGAGTTCACGCAAAGAAAGCGCACGAACGACAACGAGGTCATGCACACCATCGCCGAGCGCCTCACGGCCCTCGAGACGCGCGCGGTGGCGGAGTACCTGTCGTCGCTGCCTTGAGCGGGGCCTAGCGGGATTTCCTCTTCCCGGCCGGGGCGGCCTGTTTCGCCCCGGGCTTGTCCCCGGCCTTGGGCTGGTCGCCGAGCACGGTCTTCAGGGGGCAGACGGAAAAGGCCGGGCACTTCCTGCAGCCGGCGACGATGGCGATGGGGCAGACGGTCATGGGGCCTCCTTGGGCGAGGCCCCAATCTAGCACCTCACCCGCTGCTCAGTGGGCGACGGGGAAGGCGACCGAGGCGTCGAGCCCGCCGCCATCCCGCGGCGCGAGGTCGAAGCGGGCGCCGTGCGACTTGGCGATCCGGGCCACGATCGCGAGCCCCAGCCCGGCGCCGGAGCGCCCGCTGCGCGCCTCGTCGCGGCGCGTGAACGGCTCCTTGAGGCGCTCGATTTCCTCGGGAGGAATGCCCGGCCCGCGGTCCAGGACGGACACGACCGCCTCGCCGGCGCGGCCCTCGACGCGCACGAGGATCTCGCCGCCGGCGTGCTTCACCGCGTTCTGGATCAGGTTGTCGACGAGCCGCTGCGCCGCCAGCGGCCGCAGCATGAGCGGCGGCAGCTCCGCCAGCTCGCATCTTACTTGCGCCCCCGCCCGCGCCGCGCGTTCCGTGCAGCCCCTGGCGATCGCGGAGAGGTCCACGGGGGAGAGGGCCTCCGTGGCCTCGCTGCGCGCGAAGTCGATGAACTGGTCGATGATCGCGTTCATGTCCTCGATGTCCGAGACCATCCCCTTTTGCGTAGCCGCGTCCACACGCCCCTCGAGCATCTCCGCGTCGAGGCGAAGCCGGGCGAGCGGCGTGCGCAGGTCGTGCGAGATCCCGGCGAGGAACGTGGTGCGCTCGCGCTCCTCCTTCTTGAGGCTTTCCTTCATGCGGTTGAAGGCCGCCGCGACGGCGCGGACCTCCGAGGGGCCGGTCTCGGGCACGGGAGCGGGATCGCCGCCCTTGCCCAGGTCCTCGGCGGCGCGCGCCAGGCGCGCGAGGGGGCGGTTCAGGCGCCAGGCGATGAGGCCCGTGGCCGCGATCGCGATCGCGACGCCCGCGAGCATCCAGTAGAGCAGGGCGTCGGTGTTGTCGCGGTCGACGCGGTTGCGCGGGAAGGCCACCCAGAATGCGCGCTCGCCGACGCGCAGGCGCACCCAGAACTCGCCGGGCGCGCCGGGGCGCACGAAGACCTCGGTCTGCTCGCCGAAGAGCGTCTTGAGGCGCTCGCGGAACATGTGCATTCCGGGACGGTCGCCGGCGAGTCGTCCGGGAATCTCGCCGCGCGCCGGAAAGACGCGGATGCCTTCCTTCTCCGCCAGCCGCTCGAGGAACTCGCGCTCGGCGCCGGGGGGCAGCGTGCTGAGCGCCGCGTGGATGGTCTTCAGGTGGCTCACGAAGCTGCCGATGGCCATGCCCACGCGCGGCTGCTGCACCTGCTGCCGGAAGAGCCAGAACGCGGCGCCCTGGGATGCCACAAGCGCCACCACCAGCACCGCCAGCGTGCGCCAGAAGAAGGAGCCGGCCCACCACCTCATTTGTGCGGCGTCCCGTCGGGGATGAAGACGTAGCCGAAGCCCCACACGGTCTGGATGTAGCGCGGGCTTTGCGGATCCTCGCCCAGGAGCTTCCTCAGGCGCGAGACCTGGACGTCGATGGAGCGGTCGAAGCTCTCGTGCTCGCGCCCGCGCGCCCGTTCCATGAGCTTGTCGCGCGAGAGCGGCTCGCGCGGATTCTCGGCGAAGACCTTGAGGACGGAGAATTCGCCCGTCGTGAGGGGCACGCTCTCGCCGTCCTTCGTGAGCGCGCGCGTTCCGAGATTGAGGGCGAAGGGCCCGAAGCGGACCACCGTGTCCGCGCGCGCGGGGGCGCCGGGCGTGGGCGCGGGCGCCTGGCGGCGCAGGACGGCGTGGATGCGCGCGACGAGCTCGCGCGGGTTGAAGGGCTTGGCGAGGTAGTCGTCCGCGCCCATCTCCAGGCCCACGATTCGGTCGACATCGTCCCCCTTGGCGGTGAGCATGACGATGGGCACCGCGTTTGCGCCGGCGCGCAGCCGGCGGCAGATCGCGAGGCCGTCCTCGCCGGGAAGCATCAGGTCGAGCACGACGAGGTCGTAGCGCGTGCGGCGGAAGTTGTGGTCCATGGCCGCGCCGTCGGGAACGGTCTCGACGGCGAAACCCTGCTCGGTCAGGTAGCGCTTCAGGAGGTCGCGAAGGCGCAGGTCGTCGTCGACGACGAGGATCTTGTGCTTGGGCGGGGTCGGCATGGGAACCATCGTAAGGGCGCAGGCGGCCTCGGCCCGCCGGTGCTTTGTAAGGAGATGTTATCAGCGGCCCCCGAGCGGCCGTTCGCTTACATCCGGTTACCGAAGCGGGGGGACCCTGAAACGCCTTCGCGCGCTCACAGGGATAGGCTCGAGTCGCATGCAACAAGGCCTTTCCGAAACCCACCTGGAGAACACCATGAACACCCTCAAGACCCTTACCGCCGCCCTCGTCGCCACCTTCGCCGTCGCCGCCTACGCCGGACCCTTCGGGCCGGGCGCCGGATGCGGTGCGGGCGCCGGCGGCGGCCCCGGCGCGGGCGCCGGCCCTTGCGGCCAACCCGGCACCACCCAGGCCCAGCGCCTCCAGGCCGCCGACCAGAACGGCGACGGCCTCATCAGCCGCAACGAGGCGCAGGCGTACATGCCCGGCCTCGCCACCCGCTTCGACACGATCGACACCGACAAGGACGGCAACCTCTCCACCGCCGAGCTCGAGGCGGCCCGCGCGACGTTCGGCCGCGGCGGCCGTGGCGGTGGCTGGGCGCAGTGGGATGCCAACGGCGACGGCCAGCTTTCGCGCGAGGAAGCCACGGCCCGCTTCGATGCGGTCGACACGAACAAGGACGGCACGCTTTCGGCCGAGGAAATGCAGGCGGCCCGCGGCGCGCGCGGCCCCGGCGGCCAGGGGCAGGGCTTCACGCGCTGGGACGCCAACGGCGACGGCATGCTCTCGCGTGCGGAAGTCGCCAACGCGCCGAGGCTGTCGCAGGACTTCGACGCCATCGACACGAACAAGGACGGCCTTCTCACGGTCGATGAACTGCAGGCGGCCCATGGCCAGTTTGCCGGCCGGCACGGGCGCCGCGGCTACTGAGTGCCCGGGACATCTTGTTAATAAACAACTTTAATAAGGTGTTGTAACACATTGGCGGTAAATGATTAATGTACCGGGGCCGCCTGCGGGCGGCCCCGGTATAATGGACGCGTTCCCCACGCGCCCTTGCCCTTGAATCTCCTCGCCATCGAAACCTCCACCGAGCTGTGCTCGGCCGCCCTGCTGCGCGGCGACGAGCTTTTCGTGGAGGAGGTCCTCGCCCCCAACCAGCATGCCGAGCGCCTGGCGCCCATGGTCAGGCGCCTGCTCGCGCGGTCCGGCCTCGCGGCCGCCGACATGGACGCATTCGCCTTCGGCCAGGGCCCGGGGTCCTTCACCGGCATCCGCATCGCCTGCGGCCTGGCCCAGGGACTCGCGCTCGGCGCCGGCCGGCCGGTCGTGGGGGTGTCCTCCCTTCTCGCGCTCGCCGAGCAGGCCAACGCAAGCCGCGTGGTGGCCGCGCTCGACGCGCGCATGGGCGAGACCTACCTCGCCGCCTATTCCCGCATGGGCGGCGATTGGCAGGCGGCCATCGAGCCCGGGCTCTTCGCGCAGGGGGCGCTGCCGGCGCTTCCGGGGCACGACTGGGTGGCCACCGGCAGCGGCTTCGACGCGTTCGACTGGCTGCGCGGCGCCTATTCGGCGCAGGTGGGGAACCGGATCGAGGGCGACCTGCCGCGCGCCGGCGCCGTCGCCCGGGTCGCCGCGCGCAAGCTCGCCCGCGGCGAATCGATGCTGGCGGAGCAGGCGGCGCCCCTATACTTGCGCGACAAGGTCGCGATGACCACACGGGAAAGGCAGGCGGCAAAGTGAGCGCGCTCCCGCGCCCCGAGATGAGCTACCGGCGCATGCGCCCCGCGGACCTCGGGACCGTCGCCGATCTCGAGAAATCGCTCTACGAGTTCCCCTGGAGCCAGGGCAACTTCCGCGACTCCCTCGAGGCGGGCTACGACTGCTGGGTCGTCTGCCACGGCGAGCAGGTGGTGGGCTACGCGATCCTCATGGTGGCGCTCGACGAGTCGCACCTGCTCAACATCGCGGTGGCCGCCGGATGGCAGAACCATGGCATCGGCCGCGCCTTCCTCGACTTCATGCTGGGCGTGGCGCGCGAGGCGAAATGCCAGATCGTCTACCTCGAGGTGCGCCCGACCAACCTGGCGGCGCGCCACCTCTACCGCCAGGCCGGCTTCCAGCAGATCGCCATCCGTCCTTCCTATTACCCGGCCCGCGGCGGGCGCGAGGATGCGCTCTTCCTGGGCATCACCCTCTAGGCCCATGGACGAGCGCATCCTCAGGGAACTCGAGCTGTTGCCGGTGGCCCGGCTCTACGGCCTGGCGTCCGCGCCCGCGCGGGCGCAAGCCGTTCCCGTCGAGGCTGCTGCGGCACCGGTCGAGGCTGCTTCGCCACCCGTGGAACACGCCCGCCGCGCACCGGATTCACCCCCGCACGAAGCACCTCCCGGCATCGCGACCATGGACTGGGAGGCGCTGCGCCAGGCCGTGCGCGAGTGCCGGCGCTGCGTCCTGTGCGAGCGCAGGAAGCAGGCCGTCTTCGGCGTGGGCAACGAGTCGGCGCCCTGGCTCTTCGTCGGCGAGGGCCCCGGCGCGGACGAGGACGCGTCGGGCGAGCCGTTCGTGGGGCAGGCCGGCAAGCTCCTCGACGGCATGCTCGCGGCGATGAAGCTCCGGCGCGGGCGCGAGGTCTACATCGCCAACGTGGTGAAGTGCCGGCCGCCCGGGAACCGCGTCCCGGCGCCCGAGGAGGCTGCCGCCTGCGCGGCCTTCCTCGACCGCCAGGTCGAGCTCCTCGCCCCGAAGATCATCGTCGCGCTCGGCAAGACCGCGGCCACGCGCCTCACCGGGAGCGAGGCGAGCCTCGCGAGCCTGCGCGGCCGGGTGCACGCCTACCGCGGCATCCCGCTCGTCATCACGTACCATCCGGCCTACCTCCTCAGGAACCTGCCCGACAAGGCAAAGGCCTGGGAGGACCTGCTCCTTGCAGGGCGCGTGCTCGCGGGCGCTTGAATCGGCGCGCGCCGCCCCCATCTTCCCGATCGTTTCCCCACCCTCTACCGGAGGAATCCCTTCCATGCGCAGGATCCTGACCGCTTTCGCCCTCGCCGGCGCCCTCGTGCTTTCCGGCTGCGGCTACAACGACTTCCAGACGAAGGACGAGCAGGTGAAGGCCGCCTGGTCCGAGGTGATCAACCAGTACAAGCGCCGCGCGGACCTGATCCCGAACCTCGTGAACGTGGTGCAGGGCTTCGCCCAGCAGGAGAAGGACGTGCTCCTGGGCGTCACCAACGCGCGATCCAAGGTGGGCTCGATCCAGATGACGCCCGAGGCGCTGGGCGACCCCAACGCCATGAAGAACTTCCAGGCCGCGCAGGGCGAGCTCTCCAGCGCGCTTTCCCGCCTGATGGTGGTGGTCGAGAACTACCCGCAGCTCAAGAGCGACGCCAACTTCCGCGACCTGCAGGCGCAGCTCGAGGGCACCGAGAACCGCATCACCACGGCGAGGAACCGCTACATCAAGACGGTGCAGGACTACAACATCCTCGCGCGCCAGTTCCCCACCAACCTCACGGCGATGCTCTTCGGCTACAAGGAGAAGGCCAACTTCACGGTGGAGAACGAAAAGGCGATCGCCGAGCCGCCCAAGGTGGACTTCTCGACCAAGCCCGCCGCTCCCGCGCAGCCCGCCCCGGCCAAGTGACCGGCCTCGCCGGCCGCTCGCTCGCGCGGGCGGCCGCGCCCCTCCTCCTCGCGCTTGCGGCCCTTGCCGCGAGCGCGGCGGACACCATACCCGTCCCGAAGCTTTCGGGGCGGGTGGTCGACCTGTCGGGAACGCTTGATGCGTCGCAGCAGCAGGCCATCGCCGCGAAGCTCGCCGCCTTCGAGCAGGCGAAGGGCTCCCAGGTGGCCGTCCTCCTCGTCCCCACGATCGGCACCGAGACGATCGAGGAGTTCGCCACGCGCGTGACCGACGAGTGGAAGCTCGGGCGCGCGGGCGTGGACGATGGCGTCCTCTTCGTGGTCGCCAAGCAGGAGCGGCGCATGCGCATCCAGACCGGGCGCGGCGTCCAGGGCGTGCTCACCGACGCGCTCTCCCGGCGCATCATCGCCGAGCGGGTCTCGCCGCGCTTTCGCGCCGGCGATTTCGCGGGCGGCATCAACGACGGCGTGGACGCGATCCTGAAGGCGATCGAGGGCGAGTCGCTGCCCGCGCCCGCCCAGTCCGCGCCGCGCGCGAAATCCTCGTCGGGTGCCTCCATCGAGAACTTCTTCTGGATGGCATTCGTGGTGGTTCCCGTCGCCGGGGCGATCCTGCGCTCGCTGCTGGGCCGGTTCGTGGGAGCCAGCCTCACCTCCGGGGTCACCGGACTGGCCGCCTGGTTCATCTTCGGCAGCCTCGCCCTCGGCGCCATCGCGGCCGTCGTCGCCTTCGTGGCCGTCCTCTTCATGGGCACGAACGCCCTGTCGGCGCGGCGCGGCGGCGGCTGGACGAGCGGCGGCTCGTGGGGCGGGGGAGGCGGCTGGTCGAGCGGGGGTGGCGGCGGCGGGTTCAGCGGCGGCGGGGGCGGATTCGACGGCGGCGGCGCCTCGGGAGGCTGGTGATGGACCTGAAGCGACTCTGGCGGCACATCGCGATGACACCCCGGCAGGCGCGCCGGGCCTTCCCGCACTCGGCGCTCGAGGCGATCCGGCGCGCGATCGCGACGCACGAGAAGCGCCACCGCGGCGAGGTGCGCTTCGCGGTCGAGGCGGAGCTCACGACCCTGCAGCTCTGGCGGGGCCTCGGCTCGCGCGAGCGGGCGATCCAGGTGTTCACGCAGCTGGGCGTGGGCCGGACGGACGAGCGCACGGGCGTGCTGGTCTACGTGCTGCTCGCCGACCACCGGGTGGAGATTGTCGCGGACAGCGGGATCGCGGCGAAGGTGGCGCAGGCCGAGTGGCAGGCCGTCTGCGCGACGATGCAGGAGGCGTTCCGCGCCGGCCGCTTCGAGGAGGGCGCCGTGGCGGGCGTCGAGGCGGTCTCCGCGCTCCTCGAAAGGCACTTCCCCGCCGGCGACGAGAACCGCAACGAGCTGCCCGACCAGCCCGTCATGCTTTGAGCCGGGCAGGTTGCGCCGCCTCGATTCGATGCGGTTCCCTCAGGCGCCCGGCAGATCGAAGGGCAACCTGACCGGGCGAGAAGGCTCAGGGCTTGTCGTTGTCCGAATCGAGCAGCGCCTCGATCTCGCGGCGGCGCTTCTCGTCCAGTGGCGGCGCGGGGGCCTTCGCGGCCTCGCGCCGGCGGCGCAGCATGAAGACGAGGCCCAGGAGCCCGCCGACGACCAGGATCCCGGGGGCGACCCACAGCACGGCCGTGACGGCGTTGAAGGGCGGCTTGTAGAGGACGAAGTCGCCGTAGCGCTCCACCATGTAGGCGCGGATCTCCTCGTCGGACTTGCCCTCGCTGATCATGGCGCGGGTCTGCCTGCGCAGGTCGACGGCGAGGGGCGCGTCGGAATCGGCGATGGTCTGGTTCTGGCAGACGAGGCAGCGAAGCTCGTGCGCGATGGACTTGAGCCGCGCCTCCACCTTCGGGTCCGCGTTGGCGATCTCGGCGGACTGCCCCCAGGCGCAGAGGGAGGCGGCTGCGAGGAGCGTGGCGAGGAGGCGCCTCATGCGTTGAGCCTTGCCAGGAGGGGCACGAACGTCTTCTGCACGTCCTCGGGCGAGATCGGGCCGATGTGCTTGTAGCGGATGACGCCCTGCTTGTCGATCACGAACGTCTCGGGCGCGCCGTACACGCCGTAGTCGATCCCCACCTTGCCGTCGAAGTCCCAGACCGAGAAGACGTACGGGTCGCCGTGCTGGCCCAGCCACTTCGTGGCGTCCGCGCGCGCGTCCTTGTAGTTGAGCCCCACGATGGGCACGAGGCCGCGGCGGCTCATGTCGTTGAGCACCGGGTGCTCGACGCGGCAGGAGACGCACCAGGAGGCCCAGACGTTGAGGAGCCACACCTTGCCCTTCATGTCCGCGGGAGAGAATTTCGCCTCGGGCTCGTGCAGCTTGGCGAGCACGAAGGCGGGCGCGGGCTTGTCGATGAAGGGAGAGGGGACCTTGCGCGGGTCCTTGGTGAGGCCGATGGCGAGGAACACGCACAGCAGCGCGAAGATCGCCAGCGGGATGATGTACTTGAGTGCCTTCATGTCTTCTGCGGTCCCTTCAGGCCGGGCGCGCGCTAGTCCCCCGTGGCGAGCGCGCCCGCGGGCGCGTCCGACGTGCGCCGGGCGAGGCGGTAGCGGCGGTCGGCGATGGCGAAGAAGCCGCCCAGCGCCATGAGGAGGCACCCGCCCCAGATCCAGTCGACGAAGGGCTTGTGGTAGATGCGGATGCCCCACGCATTCCCCTCGACCTGCTCCCCCATGGAGACGTAGAGGTCGCCGGCGATGCCGGCGTCGATGTCGGCCTCCGTCATCGTCTGGCCGGAGGCGTGGTAGATGCGCTTCTCGGGGTACATCTTCTTCACGACTTCCTGCGCCCCCGGGCGGCGGACCTCGAAGATCCCCTGCAGGGCGGCGTAGTTGGGGCCGGGAAGCTCGCGCGTGCCGGTGAAGGTGAACTCGTAGCCGCCGAGCTCGACCTTATCGCCGGGCGCCATGCGCAGGTCGCGCTCGGTCTCGAAGCCCTTGACCATGGCCACGCCGATGATGAACGCCGCCACGCCCAGGTGCGCGAGCTGCATGCCGTACCACGAGGCGGAGTTCGAACGCAGCCTGGCGAGAAGCGTCGACTGCGGCGCCTTCCCCATCCTTGCGCTGAACTGGACCGCGGTCGCGGCCACGACCCAGAAGGCGAGGAAGAGGCCGAAGGCCACCAGCGAGGACCACTTGCCCTTGGCGAGCGGCACGATGATCGCGCAGGCCACGGCCACGCCGAGCGCCCACTTCAGGCGCGTCGCGAGGTCGGGGAGCTCGGCCTGCTTCCAGCTCGCGAGCGGGCCGATCGCCATGAGGAAGACGGCCGGTGCCATGAGCGGGAAGAACACGGCGTCGAAGTAGGGCGGGCCGACGGAGATCTTGCCCAGGTTCAGCGTGTCGAGGACGAGCGGGTAGAGCGTGCCCAGGAGCACGGCGCCCATCGCGATGGTGAGCAGCACGTTGTTGGCGAGCAGCATCGACTCGCGCGAGAGCGCGGAGAAGCTCCCGCCGATGCCCACCTTCGGTGCGCGCAGCGCGAAGAGCAGGAGCGAGCCGCCCACGACGATGGCGAGGAAGCCCAGGATGAAGACGCCGCGCCGGGGGTCGGTGGCGAAGGCGTGCACCGAGGTGAGCACGCCCGAGCGCACGAGGAAGGTCCCGAGCAGCGAGAGCGAGAAGGCGAGGATCGCGAGCAGCACCGTCCAGCTGCGGAACGCGCCGCGCTTCTCGGTGACGGCGAGCGAGTGGATGAGCGCGGTGCCCACGAGCCACGGCATGAAGGAGGCGTTCTCGACCGGGTCCCAGAACCACCAGCCGCCCCAGCCCAGCTCGTAGTACGCCCACCAGCTGCCCAGGGCGATGCCGATGGTGAGGAAGCACCACGCGGCGGTGGTCCAGGGGCGCGACCAGCGCGCCCAGGCGCTGTCGAGCCGGCCCTCGATGAGGGCGGCGATGGCGAAGGAGAAGGCGACCGCGAAGCCCACGTAGCCCATGTAGAGCAGCGGCGGGTGCAACACCATGCCCGGGTCCTGCAGGAGCGGGTTCAGGTCGCGGCCGTCCTCGGCCGGGGGCAGGAGGCGCTCGAAGGGATTGGAGGTGGTGAGGATGAACAGGAGGAAGCCGATCGAGATGAGGCCCATGATCCCGATCACGCGCGCGGCGATCCTCTCGGGCAGGTGGCGCGACAGCAGCGCCACCGCCGCCGTCCAGCCGCCCAGCATGAGGGCCCACAGCAGCATCGAGCCCTCGTGCGAGCCCCAGCTCGCGGCGAAGCGGTAGTGGACCGGAAGGCTCAGGTTCGAGTGCTGGGCCACGTTCGCCACGGAGAAGTCGTTGTTCACGAAGGAGGTCGCGAGGGCCCCCCACGCGAGGACCACGAACAGGAACTGCCCGATGGCGACGGGGCGCGCCGTGGCGACCCAGGCGGGCTTGCCCAGCGAGGCGCCGGCCAGGGGAAGGAAAGCCTGCGCGAAGGCGAGCAGGAGCGCGAGGACGAGGGCCAGCTGGCCGATTTCCGGGATCATCGCTTCACCCCGCCGCCGCCCTGGCCCGCGAAGTTCTCCTTGGCCATCGGGTGCCCGGCCTGCTTGAGGGCCTCGGCGGCCTCCGGAGGCATGTAGTTCTCGTCGTGCTTGGCGAGCACCTGCGAGGCCTTGAACACGCCGTCCGTGCCCACGCGGCCCTCGGCCACCACGCCATTGCCCTCCTTGAAGAGGTCCGGGAGGATGCCCGTGTACACGACGGGAACGGACTGGGCGCCGTCGGTGATCTTGAAGGTGACGTTGAGGGCGTCCTTCTGGCGCACCACGGTGCCGCCCTCGACGAGCCCGCCGACGCGGAAGTTGCGGTCGAGCGGCACTTCCTTCTTCGCCACCTGGGTGGGCGTGAAGAAGAACACCAGGTTCGACTGGAAGGCGTTCAGCACCAGTGCGGCCGCCACGCCCAGGGCGGCGAGGCCCCCGACGATGGCCACGGCGCGTTTAGTTCTCGGCTTCAAGATCCCGTTCCTCCTCGATGGCGGCCAGCGCGCGCTTGCGCCGCAGCCGCAGCGAAACCATTTCGACCACGATGGCGGCCAGAAGTGCCCCGAAGGACATCCACACGAAGAACGCGTGGCCGCCCATCGCCCAGAATGCGGACCAGCTCGACCACCAGAGCGTCATGCCGCCTCCGGCAGGTTGCGCACCCACTGGGCGCGCCTCTCGCGCTCCAGGATCACCGCGCGCACGCGCACGAGCGTGGCGCCGATCGCGTACATCCACGCCGAGAAGCTCATCACGAGCATCCCGGTGAGCATGGTGACGTGCATGCTGGTGCCCTTGAAGCTCACGCTGGAGCCCTGGTGCAGGGTGTTCCACCACTGCACCGAGAAGTAGATGATCGGCAGGTTCACGACCCCGATCAGGGCAAGCAGGGCCGCCGCGCGGTCGCCGCGCCGCGGGTCCTCGAAGGCGTTGGCGAGCGCGATGTAGCCGAAGTAGAGGAACAGCAGCACGAGCTCGGAGGTGAGGCGCGCGTCCCACACCCAGTAGGTGCCCCAGGTGGGGCGGCCCCAGAAGGATCCCGTCCACAGCGCGATGAAGGTGAACATGGCGCCCGTCGGGGCGATGGCGCGCGCCATCATCGCCGACAGCCGCGTGTTGAACACCAGCGTGAGGCCGCAATAGCAGGCCATCACGAAGTACAGGAACATCGACATCCAGGCGGTGGGCACGTGGATGAAGATGACGCGGTAGACCTCGCCCTGCTGGGCGTCCGTCGGGGCGACGCCCAGCCCGAGGTAAAGGCCCCAGGCGGCCAGCACGGCGGCCAGGATGAAGAACCAAGGGGCCAGGCGGCCGGCGAGGCCGTAGAAGGTGGCGGGCGAGGCGAAATAGAACCAGTTCATGGGGTTATGGCGGGTTTCCCGAGGCGGAATTGTCCCCCGGACAGGGCGGCAGCGGTTGCGGGATCGCAAAATGCCATGGCCGTCATGGGTCAGTCCACGGCGATCCGGACGGCCGCGCCCACCGCCCAAGGGAGCCCCACGAGCGCCGCGATGAGGGCGGCCGCGAGGAGCGACAGGTGCGGCGTGGGCGAAAGGCCCGTGGCCTGGGCCTCGGCGGCGCCGGCGCCGAAGATGAGCACCGGCACGAAGAGGGGCAGGGCCAGGAGGGCGAGCAGCATCCCGCCGCCCCGGGCGCCCAGGGCGAGCGCGGCGCAGGCCCCGCCCAGGAGGGAGAGCACGGGGGTGCCCACGAGGAGCGACAGCGCCTGCACGGCGAGGGTGTCCGGGGCGAGGCCGTACTGCAGCCCGATGAGGGGCGAGAGCAGGGTGAGGGGCAGGCCCGAGACGATCCAGTGCGCCGCGATCTTGCCGGCCGCCCAGCCCAGGGCCGGGTGCGGGGAGAGCGTCATCTGCTCGAGCGAGCCGTCCAGGTAGTCGGCCGCGAAGATGCCGGGAAGCGCCAGGAAGGCGGCGAGGAGCGCCCCGACCCAGATGACGCCGGGGCCGATCCGCGTGAGCAGTTGCGGCTCGGCGCCGATGCCCAGGGGAAAGAGCGAGGCGACGAGGGCGAAGAAGGCCACCGTGAGCACCGCTTCGTCCGGGTGCCGCCAGGCAAGGCGCAGGTCGCGCGCCATCGCCCAGGAGAAGCCTCCCGAGAAGGAGCCCTCGGCCCGCTCGCGCCGTGCCGTCGCCGCGCTCAATCGCCCGGTCCTCACGCCATCCTCAGCTCGCGCACCACGCCGGAGGCGGGGGCGAGGCGGTGGTGGGTGGCCGCGAGCGCCAGGCCGCCGGCCTCGAGGTGGCGTCCCAGCAGGTCGATGAAGAGGGCCTGCCCGGCGTCGTCGAGCGCGGTGAGGGGCTCGTCGACCACCCAGAGCTCGGCCGGGTCGAGCGCCAGGCGCGCCAGCCCGATGCGCCGGCGCTGGCCCGCGGAAAGGCGCCGCGCGGGGATGCGGCGGCGCTTCTCCAGCCCCACGGCGGCGAGGGCCTCGCGGCGCTCCTCGGGCGTGGAGCCGGCGCCGCGCAGGCGCAGCATGAATTCCAGGTTCTCGTCGGCGCTCAGGTCGTCCTTCAGCCCGGGCAGGTGGCCGGCGTAGGCGGTGCCGGCGCGCATGCGCTCCGGGTCGGTCTGCGCGGGCTCGCCGTGCCAGAGGACGGCGCCGTCGTCGGGGCGCGTGAGCCCGGTCACGCAGCGAAGCAGCGTCGTCTTGCCGCAGCCGTTGGGACCGCGCACGCACAGCAGCTCGCCGCTCGCCACCTCGAAGGAAAGTCCCGAGAAGAGCAGGGCGGGCCCGCGCCGGCACGCGAGGTCGCGAACCTGCAGGATGTCCGGCGCGCCGCTGCGGTGCTTCGTCATCGGGGCCTAGGGGACGACCTTGTCGATCACGACGTCGACGCCCCTGGCGCCCGGGACCACCGGCTTGCTCGTGCCGACGAGGTCCCCGGATTGCACGACCGCACCGCCCGCCTTGGACACGCGCGCCTCGATCACCACCGAGGGCGTGCCCGAAAGCGTCGCCGCGGGCGTCATGCCCATGGAGTCGTCGAGCTCGAAGGACTTGGGCAGCTCGCCGGCGCCGCCGCGAAGAATCGCGAGCGGGATCCGCGAGCCCGTCTCCGCGCGCGCGTAGATGAACAGCGTGTCGGTGGGCGATGTCCTGCCCGCGAGGGCGCCGGCGAGCTTCACCGTGCCCGAGACCGTCTTGCCGCCCGCGGCCGGCTTGGGCGCCTTGGCCGGCGCGCCCTTGGGCGGCTGCTGGGGCGCCGCGGCGGGCGCGGCGGGCGCGGAGGCGACCGCCTTGGAGGGAGGCAGGGGCTTGCCGGCGGCCGCGGCGCGGCCGCGCACGTCCTCGATGATCTTGCCCACCTGGTCCGCGTCCTCCGAGCCCGGCGGGACCACGGCGTACAGCCGCTCCCAGTAGCCGAGCGAGGCGGCGAAGTCGCCGGCGTTGAGCGTCGCCGTGCCCGCCAGCGCGAGCGCCTTGGGATGGCGCGGGTCGGCGGCGAGCGCGCGCTTC